>Ga0335069_10001475_pt1 | contig 37979 bp, 30 predicted proteins | sample Lox_Sample_11_FD_206714 | JGI IMG/M metagenome (GOLD analysis project Ga0335069, IMG submission 206714) | Soil microbial communities from Loxahatchee National Wildlife Refuge, Florida, United States - Lox_Sample_1.1 | ecosystem: Environmental > Terrestrial > Soil > Wetlands | place: USA...
TACCTGCTCGGATACACGCCGGATGTCCCGCGGCCGGGCGAACGCAGGCTGCGCGTGCGGGTGACGCGGGCGGGCTGCTCGGTGCGGGCACGGACCCGCTACCTCGCGGCCCGGCCGGCCGCCGAGGCGAAGGCCGAGAAGCCGCAGCCCGACGCGAAGACGGGCCTCGACGCCCACGCCGTCGCCGCCATGCGGGCCCTGCCCGACGCCACGGAGCTGCAGCTGAAGGTGGCCACGCTCTTCTTCGAGGCGAATGCCGCCGGCGAGGTGGGGACGCTGCTGGCCGCGGAGGCGATCTCGCCCGGCGGCCTGGGCGGCGTGCACCAGTTCAAGGTCGCCGCCGAGGTGCGGCGGGTCGACGGGGGTTCGCCGCTCCAGGAGCGCTTCGAGAGGTCGGTGACCACGGAGCCGGAAGAGCCGGCGGTGCTCGCGCGGCAGTGGCGCCTGCCGGCAGGCGCGTGGCAGGTGCGGCTGCTGGTCGAGGACGCGGCGACGGGCCGGGTGGGCACGGCCGTACACACCTTCGAAGTGCCCCGGCCGGACGCGCTGCGGCTGTCGACGCCGCTGATGACGGGAGCGCTGGAGGCCGATGCCTCCGGGGCGATGCGCCCGCGGCTCTCGCTGGACCGCCTGTTCCCGCCCGGGGGACGGGTGTACTGCCAGTTCTCGGTCTACGGGGCCGGCCGTGACACGGGTGGCGCGCCCCAGGTGCGGACACGCTGGGAGCTGCGCCGCGGCGACTGGCTGGTGCACGAGAGCGAGCCGGCCCTGATCCAGCCCCGGCCCGACGGCGGGCTCTCGCAGCTGGTGGTGGTGCCGCTCGAGGGAGCCCCGCCCGGCGACTACACGCTGACGCTGACCGTCGAGGACCGGACGACGCACACGTCGCTGAGCCGGACGGAGGCGTTCACGGTCGGTTCGTAGCGTCGGTGCGCATGAGGTTCGCCGTGGCGCGGTTCTCGGCGAACTCGCGCAGCACGTCCCACACCCGCGGGTGGGTGCGGGTGATCTCGTCGAGCGTGGGGCGGTCGAGCTCGAGCAGCTCGGTGCGGGTGAGGGCGACGACGCTCGCCATCCGCGGCCGCCCGGTCAGCACCGACATCTCGCCGAAGAAGGCACCCTCCTGCAGGTCCCCGAGCGGCAGCTGCTTGCGGCCGCGCGCGTCCTTGCGGAACGCGCGCACCCGGCCGGAGGTGATCATGTACAGGCTGGCCCCGGGCTGGCCCTCGCGCAGGATCACGTCCCCGCGCTCGACCGTGAGCAGCTTCAGGCCCTGGATCACCGCCACCATCTCGTCCACCGCGAAGTCGCGGAAAAGGGGGCTCACCACGATGCGGCTGCCCGGCCGGTCGTCGTGGGCGGGCGCGGCGGCCGAGGACTCCTGGAACACCGTGTCGACCAGCGACATCAGCTCCTGGGCGAACTCGCCGGCCGACATGGGCGGGCTGGCGCCGCCAGGGGCGACGGCCGTCGTCTCCGGAGCCGGCGCGTCCTCCTCGGCCTCGCCGACGTACAGCAGGTCGTAGTCCTCGACGTCCGCCTCGCCGGCCGCGATGGGCACCAGCTCGGCCTCCAGCAGCGGGACGGCCTCCGGCTCGGGCTCCGGCGTGGGCTCGGCCCCGAGCACCGGCTCCGCCCCGGCCGAAGGGGTCTCCGGCTCGGCTTCGAGCGACGGCAGCGGCTCCGGTGTCAGGACGGGCAGCAGCTCCGGCTCCAGCTCGCTCGGCGGGACGGGTGCCACGTCGACGGGCGGCGTCGGCGCGTCCGGCGGCTCCGGGGCCGTCTCGTAGGGCAGCGTGGCGTCGGGATCGAGGTCGAGCAGCGCCGGTCGGGGCGACACGGGCGCGGGTGTCGGCGCGGAGACCGGCACCGAGACGGCTCCCATGTCGAGGCCGATCTCGAGGGTGCTGTCGGGCTCGGGCACCCGCTCGGCCGCCTCGCGCTGCTTCTCCTGGATGAGCTGGGCCAGCCGGCTCTCCACCTCGCGCCGCCCGGGGTCGATCCTCTGGGCCTTCTTCAGCACCGACACGGCCTTGGCGGCGAAGCCCTCGCTGGCGTACTCGTCGGCCAGCCGCAGCAGCAGGCTGAGCGCCTCGGCCTTCTTGTCGGCGAGGATGAGCACGTCGGCCAGCTGCATGCGCAGGGTCGGGTTCGGCCCGCCTCGGCTCAGCCGGGCCTTGAGCAGGGCGATGGCGCGGCCGTAGCTCTTGGCGGCGATCAGGCCGAGGACGTCGTCGTCCTTCGGTCGGCTCCCGAAGCTGATCGGCAAGCAGCCCTCCGCTCGGGGCAGAGTACATGCGCCCGGGCCGCGGCGCCAGTTTTCCTCGCCCACGCCCGCCGCCGGGAGTAGACTGGGACAACCCTCCGGAGGACTGAGCATGTCGTCGGTCCGGCCCCTGTCGTCGCCGCTGGACGAGGTCAGAGCCCACGCCGCCGGGCGGCGCGTGGACGGCTGGCTGTTGGCGCAGCTCGCCGCCCGGGTCCGCAACCCGCGCCTGCGCTACGCGCTCGGGGCGGCGGCGGCCGGCGCGGAGCAGCCGCTGGCCACGTTGCGGTTCCAGGACCGCCGCGCGCTGCTCGGCCTGCTGGTCGATCCCGAGGTCCACTTCGGCGACGCCTACGCCGAGGGCCGCATCGAGGTCGAGGGCGACCTGCTCGAGACCCTGGAGACGACCTACCGCGCGCTCGAGGGCCGCCGGGCCAGTCCGCTCTCCTGGCTCAGCCTGCTGGTCCGGCACACCCCCGGCCGCGCGCGCGACAACGTGCACCACCACTACGACCTCGGCAACGACTTCTACGTCGAGTGGCTGGACCGCGCGCTGGTGTATACCTGCGCCTACTTCGAGACGCCGGGCGCCTCGCTGGAGGAGGCGCAGGTGGCGAAGATGGACCACGTCTGCCGCAAGCTCGCGCTGCGGCCCGGCGAGGCGGTCGCCGAGGCGGGCTGTGGCTGGGGTGCTCTGGCGCGACACATGGCCCGCCGCTACGGCGTGACCGTGACCGCCTGCAACCTTTCCCGCGAGCAGGTGGCCTGGGCGCGGGCGCGGGCGGCCGAGGAGAGCCTCCAGGACCGCGTCCGCTTCCTGGAGGCCGACTACCGCGCACTGGACGGGCGCTTCGACGCCTTCGTCTCGGTGGGCATGCTGGAGCACGTCGGCCTGCGCGCCTACCGCGAGCTGGCTCAGGTCATCGACCGCTGCCTGGATCCCTCCCGCGGCCGGGGCCTCCTCCACTTCATCGGCCGCGCCCAGCCGCGGCCGCTCAACGCCTGGATCCGCCGCCGGATCTTCCCCGGCGCCTACGCGCCGACGCTCGACCAGGTGATGAAGCGGGTGCTGCGGCCGGCGCGGGTGGTGGTGAGCGACGTGGAGAACCTGCGTCGCCACTACGCGCTCACGCTGGCGCACTGGCGCCGCCGCTACGAGCGGTCCTGCGCCCAGGGGCGCGTTCCGTTCGACGAGCGCTTCCGGAGGACCTGGCGGCTGTACCTGGCGGGCTCGCAGGCGGCCTTCGCCACCGGCGAGCTGGAGCTGTTCCAGGTGACCTTCGCGCGGCGCGACGACCAGTCGCTGCCGTGGACCCGTGCCGCGCTCTACGAGGGATCGCGCAGTGCAGCGGGCTGACGTCGTGGTCGTGGGAGGCGGGCCGGCCGGCGCCTCCTGCGCCGCACGGCTGGTCGACGCCGGGCTGCAGGTGGTGGTGGTGGACCGCGCCCGCTTCCCCCGCGACAAGCCGTGCGCGGGCTGGATCACGCCGGAGGCGGTGGAGGCGGTGGGGCTGGTACCCGACGAGTACGGCCGCGGGCGCACGCTGCAGCCGGTGCGGCGCTTCCGCGTGGGCTGGATCGGCGGCGAGGCGCGGGAGGTCAGCTACGACCGCCCGGTCAGCTACGGCATCCTGCGGCGCGAGCTCGACGCCTGGCTGCTCGAGCGCTCGCGGGCCCGCGTCCGGCTGGGCGAGGGCGTCACCTCGCTGCGCCGGGCGCGCGGGGGCTGGGTGGTGAACGAGTCCCTCACCGCGCCGCTCCTGGTCGGCGCCGGCGGGCACTTCTGCCCGGTGGCGCGGATGCTCAAGGGGCCCGGACGCTCCCGTGGCGTGGTGGTGGCGCAGGAGATGGAGGTCCACCTCTCCCCGGGGCAAGCGGCACTGTGCCGGGTGGCGGCCGACCGCCCCGAGCTCGACTTCACCAGCGACTTCTCGGGCTACGGCTGGTGCTTCCGCAAGGGCGAGTACCTCAACGTCGGCCTGGGCAGGCGCGACCCCCGGTCGCTGGCGGCCGAGGTGCGGACCTACGTCGCCTGGCTCGAGCACGAGGGCCGCATCCCCGCCGGCCTGCCGGCGCCGCTGCGCGGGCACGCCTACCGCCTGCGCGAGGGACGGCCGCCGCGGGTGAGCGACGAGGGCGTGCTGCTGGTCGGCGACGCGGCCGGTCTCGCCCACGCCGCCAGCGGCGAGGGCATCCTGCCGGCCATCCTGTCGGGCGAGGTCGCCTCGGAGGTCCTGCTGGAGGCGATGAACGGCGGGGGCGCGGAGGCCTTCGAGTCGTACCCGCAGCGGCTGGCCGCGCGCATCGGACCGCGCTCGGAGTGGACGGTGCCCGGCCCGTTGCGGGCGCTGGCCGGCAGGGCGCTGCTGGGTTCCACCTGGCTCACCCGGCACGTGGTGCTCGACCGTTTCTTCCTGCACCGCCGTCCCGACGCGGCGCTGCCCGCGCACGTCCCGGAGCCGGCCACACGCTAGCGGGGGCCGGCCGACCAACTCCCGCCACTCCCACCGCCGCGGGCGACTTGACCTGCAGCCGTCGCTTGTCCACGATCAGCCCGCTGCAGGAGGCACGGCATGGCCAAGGTCCGGGGCAGCGCGATCCTGGGCACGCTCGACTACGCGAAGACCCGCTTCGGCGAGGAGGCCACGCGCGCGCTGGTCGAAGGCCTGCCGGCGGCGCAGGTCGCGATGCTGCTCGAGGGCGGCGGCATCGCTCCGCACGGCTGGTACGAGACGGAGCTGCTGGCCGACCTGACCACCCGGCTCGACGTCACCTTGGGCCGCGGCGACCTGGCCCTGGCCCGCGAGGCCGGCAAGCACGTGGCCTTCCAGGACGTGAGCCGCTTCTTCAGGTGGCTGATGCGGCTGGGCGGTCCGGCCCTGGTCTTCAACCGCGCCGGATCTGTGTGGAACAACTACTACGACGACGGGCGCTACCGGGTCGAGAGCGTCGGCGAGAGCGGCGGGGCGCTCCGCATCGAGGCCAGCTCCTCGGCCTGCCCGGTCATCTGCAGGCGCATCGAGGGCTGGATGGAGCGGGCGCTGGAGCTGACCATCGGCCCGCAGGCCCACCCGAGGATCCGGGAGACGGACCACCTGCACCGCGACGCCCCCGGCGCCCCGAGCTACTGCCGCTTCCTCGCGCAGTGGACCCGCTGAGCGCGCCCCCATGCTCGCGCTGCTGCTCGCCTCGACGGTGATGGCGGCGACGCCGGCGCCGAACGCCGCGGCGCCGCGTCCCCCGCTGCGCATCGCCGTCGCCGGCCTGACCCACGGCCACGTTCACGGCCTGCTGGGGCGCAGGTCGGCCGACCTCGAGATCGTCGGCATCGCCGAGAAGGACCAGGCGCTGGCGCGGCGCTACGCCGCCCGGTACGGCATCCCCGAGGGGCGGCTGTTCCCGGACCTGGCCACGCTGCTCGACCGCGTGCACCCGGAGGCGGTCGCCGCCTTCGGGCCGACCAGCGAGCACCTGGCGGTGGTCGAGGCCTGCGCGCCCCGCCGGGTGCCCGTGATGGTGGAGAAGCCGCTGGCGACCACCGCCGCGGACGCGCGCCGCATCGCCGAGCTGGCCCGGGCGCACCGCATCCCCGTCGTCACCAACTACGAGACGACCTGGTACGGCAGCAACCGCCGCCTCTACCAGCTGGTGCGGGGCGAGGAGGCGATCGGCGCGATCCGGAAGATGGTCGTGCACGACGGCCATCCGGGGCCGGTGGCGATCGGCGTGCAGCCGGAGTTCCTGGACTGGCTGCTCGACCCCGTGCGCAACGGCGGCGGCGCGCTGATGGACTTCGGCTGCTACGGCGCCGACCTCATGAGCTGGCTGATGAAGGGCCAGCGGCCGCTCACGGTGACGGCGGTGACCCAGCAGCTCCAGCCGACGCTGTACCCGCGCGTGGAGGACGAGGCCACCCTGGTGCTGACCTACCCGGGGGCGCAGGGGATCATCGAGGCCTCCTGGAACTGGCCGTTCGGCCGCAAGGACACGCACGTGTACGGCGAGCACGGCTACGTGCTCGCGGTCGACGGCACCCGGCTGCGGGTGCGGACGGGCGCCGCGGAGCGGGAGATCGAGGCGGAGCCGCCGCCACCTCCGCGGCAGGACCCCTTCGCCTTCCTGGCCGCGGTGGCGCGGGGCGAGCTGCAGGTGGCGCCGGACGAGCCGTCCGGCCTCGAGCTGAACGTGCTGGTGATGGAAATCCTCGACGCCGGGCGTGAGTCGGCTCGCACCGGCCGCACGGTGCCGCTGCCGCCGGCCCGTTGACGGGGGAACGCGGCGTGCGCAGGATGGGCCGCCTGCTGGGAGGGAAGATGCCGAAGCTCGAACGACGCACGTTCCTCCGGACCTCCGCCCTCGGCGCCGGGGTGATGGCCGCGATCCACCCGGCGAAGGCGGCCGCCGACCTGCCGCTGCCGAAGGCGCTCGGCCGTTCCTGCCGCGACGCCACGGGCCGCCGCGCGGAGCTCTACGCCCTCATGGGCGACTTGCCGGACCGGGAGAGACCGATCAGGGCCGAGAAGCGCGGCGAGAGCGAGCGCGACGGCTACCTGCTCGAGTCCTGGGTGTTCGACCTCAACGGGCTGGAGCCCGTTCCCGCGCTCCTGGCCCGCCCGCGGGCGGCGCGGGAAAGGCGGCCGGCGATCCTCTTCGACCACTCCCACGGCGGCGGCTACGACATCGGCAAGAAGGAGTTCGTGGAGGGGCGCAGCTACATGCAGCCCGAGCCCTGGGCCAGGGCGCTTACCGACGCCGGCTACGTCGCGCTCTGCATCGACCACTGGTGCTTCGGCGAGCGCCACCACGACACCGAGGAGGACACGTTCAAGGCCATGCTGTGGCAGGGCCGGGTGCTGTGGGGGATGATGGTCTACGACTCCCTGCGCGCGCTCGACTGGCTGGTGACCCGCGCCGACGTCGACCCCGCACGCGTGGGCACCCTCGGCATGTCGATGGGCAGCACCATGGCCCAGTGGCTGGCGGCGCTCGACGAGCGGGTGAAGGCCACCGTCGACATCAACTGCCTGACCGAGTACCACACGCTGCTGGCGGTGAAGGGCCTCAAGGGCCACGGCATCTACTACTACGTGCCGGGCCTGCTGAAGCACTTCACCGCCTCCGACCTCAACGCCCTCATCGCCCCCCGCGCCCACCTCGGCATCGCCGGGCTGCGGGACGACCTCACCCCGGTGGCCGGCCTCGACATCATCGACCGCGAGCTCCGCAGGGTCTACGCCGAGGCCGGCCATCCGGAGCGCTGGAAGCTGCTGCGCTACGACGTCCCGCACCAGGAGACGCCGGAGGGACGCCGGGAGGCGCTGGCCTTCCTGCAGGCGAACCTCTAGCTATATCAACCATTGATATAGTTGGGAGAGGCGCCGGTCGGCTCCGGCAGCCGGCCGGTCCAGTCGGCGACGGCCCACAGCAGGCCGGTGAGGGCGCCCAGCAGGCCGGCCACCACCCCGATGGCGCGGGCGGAGAAGTGCTGCGAGGCCACGCCGGCGACGGCGAAGGAGACGATCATGGTGGACCAGCGCAGCGACTCGATGGTCGCGAAGACCCGGCCCCGGTACTCGTCCGCAGTGTGGCGCAGCATCTGCAGGTTGTTGAGGATCGAGGTGGTCGCCATGCCCACCCGCGAGGCGGCCATCCAGAGGAGCGCCGCGCCGTAGTCGCGCGACAGGCTGAAGAGCACGTAGCTGATGCCGTGGCTGAGGTAGGAGAAGGAGACCGAGCGCTTGTAGGCGGCGAAGCCGAGTCGGTCGGCCAGCAGGTGGCCGAGGAGCCCGCCGAGCAGCAGGCCGATGCCGGCGAAGCCCCAGATGGTGCCGATCCCCGCCGGCCCGCGACGGAAGACCTGCTCGCCGAAGAGGGCGAACAGGATCTGCGCCGCACCGCCGCCGGCCGCCCAGCCCATCGCCATGAGCGCGATGCCGAGCAGAAGCGGCGTCCTCGCCAGGTAGCGGAGGCCTTCACGGTAGTCGCGCCAGGGCTGCAGCACGCCGGCGGCGGCGCGTCGACGCGCGCGGAAGCCGCCGGGGACGCGCAGCCGCCACACCGCGAGAGCCGAGAAGAGGAACGAGAGGGCGTTCAGCACGAAGGCCCAGACGAAGCCGAGCTTGCCTGCGGCGAACCCGGCGAACACCGTCCCCAGGACCAGGGTTGCCGACTGCGTGTTCTGGGTCAGCGAGTTGGCCGTGTGCAGCTCGGCCGGCGAGACGATGGTGGGCAGGATGGCGGCGCGGCCGCTGCTGAAGAAGGGGGAGGCGAACATCAGCGCCGCGCTGAGGGCGTAGAGCAGCGCCGACTGCCTCTGGGCCGCGGGCAGCACGAAGGCGAACGCCACGACCGCCCGCACCAGGTCGCTCGCCAGCATGATCCGCCGCCGGTCGAAGCGGTCGAGCGCCACCCCCGCCGCGGGTCCGGCGACCACCGCCGGGACCGCGCGCGCCACCATCAGCAGGCTGACGGCCATCCCCGAGCCGGTGGTCTCCAGCACCAGCGCCAGCACGGCCACGTTGTTGAAGTGGTCGCCGATCTCGCTGACCACCTGGCCCAGCCAGGTCCAGCGGTAGTTGCGGTTGCCGCGGAGCAGGTCCAGCGAGTCGGACATCGCCGCTCCATTTGAGCACCGGTCGCGGCTCGACGGGTGTGCGGCGGCCGCCGACGGCTCGGGTGCCCGGGCTCCAGGAGGCCGTGGAGCCCGGGCGGACGGCGGCTACTTGACGATCTCCACCTGGGTCAACTTCACCGGCTGGCTCGAGTAGTTCTCGATCTCGAGGGTCTTGGTGTCGCTGTCGTAGTCGACCGCCGCCGCCGGGGCCAGCGTCCCCTGGCCCTTGCCGTTCTTGTCGAGGCGGATCTCCACCAGCATGAACTGGTAATCCGCCGAGCGCGACTGGCTCGACAGCTCCCAGAAGCTCATCGGCCGGTCGCTGCCGAGGATGATCCGGTGGCTGCCGTCGGGCAGCTGGGTCTCCCGGGCGAAGTGCAGGTCCCAGCCCAGGCTTCCCTGGGTCCGCACGAAACCGGCGCGCGGCTTGATCTTCTGCACCGCCGAGAGCAGGTTGTCGGGCTTCTCCTCCAGCACGGTGCGCAGTCGGTCCACCTCGGCCGGGGTCGACCAGCGTTCGACCACGATGTCGAGGGTGCCCGAGGTGGGCCGGCCCGCGCTGTTCATGTTCACGGCGAAGGCGCGCAGGCGCAGGGGCGTGGGCAGATCGGGCACCGCCGCGCCCGAGAACGGCGAGCCGCTGTCCGCGGCCTTCGCCTTCGCGCTGGTCGGCGCCTTCGACGACGTCGTCTGCGACGAGGCGGCGGTGGCGAGCGCGGCGACGAGCGCGACCGCACCCAGCGCACCGAGCACAGGGCGAGGGTTACGCATGGCTGCTTGACCTCCTCACTACGTGGAAAGGGGGGAAAAGCCGCCCCCGCCTCCACTGTAGCCCCCTGGCCCGGCCACGGCAACGGAGCGGGAAACCGCCTCACTTCGCCGGCGCCAGCTCCTTCACCGCGATGTCGCGGAAGCGGTGGAACCCGCCGGGCTTCCAGCGCGGCGTCGTGTCGTTGGTGAAGTGCACCTGCAGCGCGATCATGCCGTCGCCCGCCCCTGCCGCCGCGTGGTTGGCGGTGTCCGTCCAGTCGACGAGCGGCGCGTCGTTGAGCCACACCCGGATGTGCGGGACCTCGCCTTCGATGCGCGCGCGCAGGCGGTTCCACTCGCCCTTCTTCCAGTGCTTGACGTACTCGGGTGTGGCCAGCGTCTTCACGCCCTGCAGGCCCTCACCGTAGATGCCGCCGACGCTCCCTCCCTCCAGGTAGTCGATCATCACCTGGTAGGCCTCGCCCTTCTCGTTGCTGCGCAGGAAGAGGCCGCCGTCGCAGCCCCAATCGGGGTTCACCTCCAGCGACACCTCGAAGTCCCGGTAGCGGCGGTCGGTGAGCAGGATGCCGCCGTTGCCCGGGCGGTCCTGGGTGGCGAGCAGCACGCCGTCCTTCACGGTCCAGCCCTTGGTGTTGCCGTGGTGGTTCACCTCGCTGACGTGCCAGCCGGCGAGGTCCCTGCCGTCGAAGATCGAGGTGAAGCCGGGAGGCACGGCCGGTGATGCGGCGGCGGCGACGAGCGCCGACACCGCGGCGAGGCCGGCGGCCAGGGCGCGGGGTCTCGGATGCGGCAGCCTCATGGGAAAGCTCCTTTCGCGTGACGGCGACGCTCCGGGCGCGGTCAGCGCAGCCGCAGCGCCAGTGCCAGCGCCAGTGCCAGCACGGTGTTGGTGGCGAGGTTCCAGATCACGTTGGCACCCATGGCCGGCAGCGGCACCGGCTGGGAGGTGTCACCGAAGGCCCAGACCAGCGGCTTCACCAGCAGCAAGGAAGGCAGAACCGCGGCGAGAGCCGGCAGCGGCAGGGCGCCCAGGAGGACGGCGACCACGATGGAGGCCGGCGTGAGCAGGGCCGCCGCCGCGTAGACGAGCGCGGCGCCCCGCCGGCCGAGCAGCAGCACCAGGTTGCGTCGCCCGCCCGCGCGGTCGGCCTCCTCGTCCGGGAACTCGTTCAGCAGCAGCAGGTCGAAGGTCATGAAGAAGGCAGGGAGGCCCGCCCACAGCGCGGCCGCCCCGGGGAAGCGGCCCTGCACCCAGGCCGCTCCCCACACGGGCAGCGCGCCGAGACCGAGCCCGGCGAAGAGCTCGCCGACACCGGTGCGCGCGAGCAGGTTGGAGTAGAAGAGCACCGCCACCGCCCCGAGGGCCATCAGCACGAAGAAGGAAGGCCCCAGCCGCAGCGCGAACCAGGCGCCGATCAGCGCGCCGCCCACGGCGCACCCGTACGCGAAGGCGCGCGTCCTGCCCACCGTGAGCAGCCCCGCCGGCAGCGTCCCGCTGCCGCCGGAGAAGGGCGTGCGCAGCGTGTGCAGGTCGATGCCGGTCGTCATGTCGCTCGCCTCGTTGAGCGCGTTGACGGCGACGTGGAGCAGCACCAGGCCGAGGAGCGCCAGCAGCGTGGCCGGCCAGGCGAAGGCCCCCTCCCAGGCGGCGGCGGCCGCCCCGGCGGCGACGAGGGTGAACGGCAGGAGCAGGAACGGCGCCCGGGCCACCCCGAGCCACGGCGCGAGAGAGTTCATGGTTCGTATCTTAAATACAATCGGCCCGTGAACGGACGCGCCGCCGGGCTTCTGTGGCTGTCGCAGGGGATGCCGGACGCGCCCGCCGAGGACGAATGGCTGTCGCCGCGGGAAACGGCGTACCTGCGCACGCTGCGCTTCCCGAAGCGGTGGCGCGAGTTCCGTCTGGGCCGCTGGACGGCCAAGGTGGCGATCGCCCGCGCCCTCGGTCGCGCCCCGTCCCCGGCCGACCTGCGCGGGATCGTGATCGACCGCGCCCCCGACGGCGCGCCTCTGGCGCTCGTCGACGAGCGGCCCGCCGACCTGTACCTGACCATGACCGACCGCGCCGACCAGGCGGTCTGCCTGGTGGGGCCGCCCGGCGTGCGCCTGGGCTGCGACCTCGAGCTGGTGGAGCCGCGCAGCCGCGGCTTCGTGGAGGACTACTTCACCGAGGCGGAGCGGCGGCTGCTGGAAGGGGGCGGCGGCGACCGGCTCGACCTGCTCGCCAACCTGGTGTGGTGCGGGAAGGAGTCCGCGCTCAAGGTGCTGCGCACAGGGCTGCGCCGCGACACCCGCAGCGTCTCCGTCTCGCTGCCGGCGGGGGAGGAGGTCCGCGGCTGGTCGCCGCTGCAGGTGATGGCGCGCGAGGGCGCCGTCTTCCCCGGCTGGTGGCAGCGCTTCGGCGCGTTCGTGCTCACGGTGGCGGCCACTGCCGCGTTCGACCCGCCGCGCTCGCTGGTCGAGCCGCCGGGGCTGGCCACCGCGGCGCCGGCCGAGTCGTGGCGCGAGGAGCTGCGCTAGAGGGAAGCGTCAGTCCGCGCGCTCGGTGCGGTTGCGCCCCTTCGCCTTCGCGCGATAGAGCGCCTCGTCCGCGGCCGCCAGCGTGCGCCGCCAGTCGCCGGAGGCGTCAGGCAGCGTCCAGGCCACGCCGAGGCTGACGGTGACCTGGGGCGAGACCGCGGACGCCGGGTGGGGCAGGGTCAGGGCCTCGACCGCGTTGCGCAGCCGTTCCGCGTGGGCGAAGGCCTGCTCGCGGTCGAGCCCCACCAGCAGGCAGGCGAACTCCTCGCCGCCGTAGCGGACCGCGAGGTCGCCCGGGCGCTGCGCGTGGCGCGTGAGCGCCTGGGCGAGGGCCTTGAGGCACTCGTCCCCCGCCAGGTGGCCGAGCGAGTCGTTGTAGGCCTTGAAGTGGTCGACGTCGAGCATGACGAAGGCGAGGCCCTCGCCGCGGCGGCTGGCGCGCCGCCACTCCTCCTCGGCCTGGGTCTCCAGGCGCCTGCGGTTCGGGAGCCCGGTGAGCGGGTCGGTGACGCTCAGCTCGGCCAGCCGCCGGTTGGCGGCCGAGAGCTGGTGCGTCCTCTCCGCGACCAGCGCTTCCAGCGCGCGGGCGCGGCGGTGCAGCGCGCGCTCGCGCACGCGCAGCAGCAGGCTGGCCGCCACGACGCCGGCGAGCAGCTCGAGGCCGATCGCCCAGGGGCGCAGCCAGGGTCGCGCCAGCACGGCGAAGGCCAGCTCGGTGGCGGGCGTCTGGCGGCCGGCGGCGTCGCGCGCCTCGACCCGGAAGCGGTAGCGGCCGGCGGGGAGGTTGGTGTAGCTCTTCTGCCAGGCGCCCGTCCAGGCCGAGGGCGCCGGGTCGTAGCCGACGAGCTGCGTGCGGTAGACGACCGCACCGGGCCGCCGCGGCGTGAGCAGGGCGTACTCGAAGGCGACGTCCCGCTCCGCCCAGGACAGCGCCTGGCCCGGGACCAGCGCGCGCCCGCTGCTCGTCAGGCTGCTCTCGATCCGCAGCCGGGCGGGCGGCGCCTGCAGCGTCGTCTCCCGCGCCGGGTCGAAGAGGGCCACCCCGCCGGTGGTGGCGATCCAGATGCGGCCGCGCGAGTCGCACAGGTGGCCCCAGTTGGCGGCGGCGCTGGGCAGACCGTCGGCGACGCCGAACACCTCCGCCCGCAACTCGAGATCTTCGGCGCTCGTGCGTCCGCGCGGCAGCAGCCGCACCACGCCGCGCTGGGTCCCCAGGTACACGCGGCCGTCCGCGTCCTGGGTGATGGAGACGACGGTGCCGCTCGGCAGCGGCTCGCCACCGGCCGCCAGCCGCGACCAGCGGCCGCCGGGTGCGAGGCTGCGGCGCACGACGCCCGCGCGCGTGCCCGCCCACACCTCGCGCCTCCCGCCGGGCAGCTTCACCTCGGCCAGCGCCAGCACGTCGTCGTTGGGCAGCCCCGAGCCGCGGCCCCAGCGGGCGGCGACGCGGCCGTCCACCACCTCCGCGATCCCGCCACCGCGCGTCCCCGCCCACAGCGTGCGGCGGCCGTGCCCCTGCGTCTCCAGCAGCGACACCACGTGGTCGGAGGGCAGGCCGTCGCGCGTGGTCAGCACGGACCAGCGGCCGTCAGCCAAGCGCGCGAGGCCGCTGCGCTCGGTGCCCACCCACAGCACCCCGTGCCCGCTGTCGTCGCTGGTCGCCAGCAGCGCCGCGCCCTGGTCGGCGCCGAACGCGGGGCGCGCGTCCACCGGCTGCCAGCGCTCGCGCACGCGGCGCACGAGCCCCAGGCCGACCAGCGAGGCCCAGACCTCGGGGGGCCTGCCGCGATCGCGCAGCTCGGCGAGCGCCAGCACCTGCGGCCCGGGGAGGCCCTGGGCCGTCCCCTCCACCCTCAGCTGGTTGCCGCGGATCACCGCCAGGCCGCGGGCCGTGCCCACCCAGTACACCGGTCCGGCCGCGTCGCGCGTCTCCAGCAGCCCGAACGGCTGGTCGTCCGGCAGGCCCGAGGAGCGGTCCAGCGCGACCCACGACGCGGGCTCGAGCCGCAGCAGGCCGGAGTTGCGGCTGCCCACCCACAGCGCGCCGGGGTCCTCGTCGCCGCCCGCGCGCAGCGTGTACACCTGCGCGATCGAGACGCCCAGCGGCACGTCCGTGAAGCGCTCGCCGTCGAGGCGGAAGAGGCCGCCGTCGCGGGTGCCCGCCCACAGCTGCTGGTGGCCGCCTGCATCGCGGGTCAGCGCGAGGCTGGTGACGAGCCGGCTGGTGAGGCCCTGGGCCGCGCCGTAGCGCGCCACGCGACCGGCGCGCCAGAGCAGCACGCCGCTGCCGTAGGTGCCGAGCCAGGTGGCACGCGGAGGCGGGCCTTCCTCCTGGACCAGCGCGTTGACGCTGCCCACGCCGGGCCCGAGGTCGACCGGGCGCCAGCGCGCGCCGTCGAGGACGGCGAATCCGCCCTCGCCGCCCACCGCCAGCGTCGGGCGGCCGGCGTCGTCGACGATCTCCGCCAGTGCCCACAGCCGCAGGTCCGGCAGACCCTCGCCGACCGCCACGAACCGTGTGCCGTCGAACCGCGCCGGGCCGCCGCCCAGCGTGACGGCCCACAGCGTGCCGTCCCGCGCCTGCAGCAGCTCGTTGACGCGGCCGGCCGGGAGGCCCTCCCCGCGCGCGAACACGGTGAAGAGGCCGTCACGCAGGCGCACGACCCCTCCGTCCTCGCGCCCGAACCAGATGTCGCCGTCGCGTGTCGCCACCAGGGCGCGGACGTAGTTGGAGGTCTCGCGGTCCGGCATGTCGAAGACGGTCCAGGCGCGCCCGTTGAAGCGGGCCGCGCCGTCCCGGGTGCCGACCCAGAGATAGCCGGTGGGGTCGCGGTCGATCGCGTGCACCGTGTTCTGGGGCAGGCCCTCCCGGTCGGAGAACACGCGCACCGCCGGGTGCGCCAGCTCGAAGACGTCGCCGCTCGTGCGCTGCGCGCCTGCGCCGGCGGAGGCGACGCAGGCGAGAGCCAGCGCTCCCGCCGCCGCCCGCTCGCGAGTGCCGAGGCACGAGCGCAAGAGGGGGGCCCTAGCGCGGACGGTGCTGCCGCAGCCGCATCCCGGACTCGGCGATCAGGCGGCGGTAGGCCTGCTCCAGGGCGGCGTCGTACTCGTACGGCTCGTCGAACACGATCTCGCGGATGCCCGCCTGGATCGCCTCCTTGGCGCAGCCGAAGCAGGGCCGCAGCGTCGCATACAGGGTGCCCTCGTCGGTGGCGTTGCCGTGGCGCGCGGCCAGCACGATGGCGTTCTGCTCGGCGTGCACACACACGCAGGTGTCGTAGCCGGCGCCCGGCGGCGCGTCCGAGGCGCAGCGGGGGCAGCCGCCGTCGCAGCAGTTCTGCACGCCCATGGGGGTGCCGTTGTAGCCGGCGCCGATGATCGCGTTCTCGACCACGATCAGGGCGCCCACGCGGCGGCGCAGGCAGTTCGAGCGCGTCGACACCGCGCGCGCGATGCCCATGTAGTACTCGTCCCAGCCCGGCCGCTCGAAAGCCACGCCCTCGCCTCCGCGGGGAGTGTCCTCCGCCGACGGCCGTCACGCAAGGCGGGCGGGCCGGGCCCGCTTGACCGACCGCCGCGGCGCGGGGCAGGATGCCGACGCCGCCATGCCGGCGAACCTCTCGCCCGAGTACAAGCAGGCGCAGGAAGCCTTCCGCCGCGCGCGCGAGCCGCAGGAGCGGCTCTCCTGCCTGCGCGAGATGCTGCGCACCATCCCGCGGCACAAGGGCACCGAGCACCTGCAGGCCGAGCTCAGGACGCGCATCAAGGAGCTGTCGGACGAGGTCGCGGCGCCGCGCAAGGGCGCGGTCCGCGGGGGGCCGGAGCTGGCCGTGCGCCACGAGGGCGCGGCGCAGGTGGCTCTGGTGGGGCCGCCCAACTCCGGCAAGTCCAGCCTGCACGCGCGGCTGACCGGCTCGCACGCCGCCGCCCTTCCCTATCCCTTCACCACCAAGCACCCGCAGCCCGGGATGCTCGCCCACGAGGACGTGCAGCTGCAGCTCGTGGACCTGCCGCCCGTCGCCTCCGACTACCTCGAGCCGTGGATGCCCGGTACGCTGCACACCGCCGATGCGGTCGCGCTGGTCGTCGACCTCGCCGACCCGGCCTGTGTCGAGCAGCTCGACGTCGTCGAGCGCCGGCTGCACGAGAAGCGGGTGACGCTGGTGGCGCGGGCGGGGGAGCCGGCCGGCTCCGAGGCGGAGGAGGCCGTGCTCGACCCGTTCCGGGTGAGGCTGCCCACCCTGCTGCTCGCGAACAAGTCGGACCGGTTCGCGGACCCGGAAGCGGAGCTCTCGACGTTCCGGGAGCTCGCGCCGGATCCCTTCGTTTCCCTTGCCGTGTCTGCCGAGAGCGGCCGGGGACTGTCGGCCGTCGGCCCGGCGCTGTTCGAGCTGCTGCGGATCGTGCGCGTCTACTCGAAGGTGCCGGGCCACGCCGCCGACCCGGGGCGGCCCTTCACCCTGCTCGGCGGGGGCACGGTGCGCGACGTCGCGCAGCTGGTTCACCGGGGCCGGGCAGCCGACCTGCGCTTCGCACGCGTCTGGGGCCGCTCCGCCGAGTTCGAGGGCCAGCAGGTGAGCGCCGAGCACCGGGTGGCCGACCGCGACGTGATCGAGCTCCATTGGTGAGAATGGGAATGGCGACCGGGCGGGCGGCGTTCCCTCCCCCGAAGAGGGCGCCCGTCCGCCGCAGCGGCGGTGCGGCTTGAGCCTCGATGAGCGTTTCGAAAGCGAAGTGATGCCTCACGCCCGCTCCCTCTACGGCACCGCCCTGCGCCTCACCCGCAACCCGCAGGACGCCGAGGACCTGTTGCAGGAGACGCTGCTGCGCGCGTACCGCGGCTTCGCGTCCTACCGGCCAGGCACCAACGTGCGCGCCTGGCTGTTCACCATCCTGCACCGCGTGCGCACCGACGTGCTGCGCAAGCGCGGCCGCTCGCCGCAGACCACCGAGCTCGCGGACGACGGCCCCGCGGTGAACCCCGAGCACGAGAGCCGGCTCACGGCCGGCAACGAGGACGTGCAGCGGGCGCTGGCCGAGGTGCCGGAGGTCTTCCGCTCGGCCCTGGTGCTGCGCGACATCGAGGAGTTCAGCTACGAGGAGATCGCGGGCATCCTCGGGGTGCCGGTGGGCACGGTGATGTCCCGCATCCATCGCGGGCGCGCGCACCTTCGCCGGCTGCTCGCCGGGAGGACGCCGTGAGCTGCGAGCCCGAGAAGGTGACGGCGCTCGTCGACGGCGCGCTCCCTGGTCGCGAGCGGGACCGCCTCGCCGCCCACCTGGCCGACTGCAGCGGCTGCCGGGAGCAGGCCGAGGCCGAGCGCGCCGTCCACGAACGCCTGCGCCTGCTGACCTTGCCCGAGATGCCTCCCGGCCTCGACACCCGGCTGCGCGCGCGGCTGGCCGAGCGACGTCCCTCGCCGTCGGGACGCTTCGCCGTGTTCGCGCTGCCGCTCGCGGCCGCCCTGCTGCTGGCGCTGTGGGCGCGCGGCCTCGCCCCCGTCGTCGCCTGGGAGCTGTCGCACGACCACGCGCACTGCTACGGCTACGCGGAGCCTCCCGCCCGCGTGCGCTCCGCGGACCCCGCCGTGGTGAGCGGGTGGTTCTCCGGCCAGGGCACGCCCATGCCGAACCTCCCGGCGCAGGTCGGCGACACGCGCCTGTTCGGCGCCCGCTACTGCTACCTCCCCGACATCTCGGCCGTGCCGCACGTGTACTACACCGGCGGGAGCCGGCCGCTGTCGATCTTCGTCCTGCCACACGCGGCGCGCTTCGACGACGGCTACCGCACGCTCTCGGGCGGCCGCGCCGTCGCCCTGCTGCACGTCGACCACACCGTCGTCGGCGTGGTGGGGGAGAACGCGGCGGACGTCGACACCGCGGTGCAGCGGCTGCGGGCGGACCCGGAAACCCGGCGGGCGCTGGTCGTGGCGCAGGCCCTCATCCCCTAGATGGCCGCCCAGATGGCCGGCCGTTGACGGCCGGCCGCACCGCCCTGTCCGCTTTCCGGTCGCGAGCGTCAGGAGATCGGCGCGTCGGGCTGGCGCTCCGGATCGGAAGACCCTGAGCGTCAGGAAGTTGTACGATTGGCGCGAAGTGGCGGGCGGCTTGCAGCCTGCAGGGCGGGTCCGCGGCGAACGGCCGCGGAGTGGAGGTCCCGGGCCATGAGCGTTGGGAGCAGCCTGAACCCTGGGGGGGCGGGGGGCTGGCGGCGGGGCGCGGCCAGGCGGAAGCTGCCGTTGGGCCGAGGCGCCCGGCTGATCGTGAACGGGCGGACGCACATCGTCGGCCTGGGCGACCTGAGCGCCACCGGAGCGTACCTCATCACCCGCACGCCGGCGAGCGTCGGCGAGGTGTACGACGTCCTCATCACCGCTCCCGGGCTGCTCGACATCCGGCTGCACGCGCGGGTGGTGCGGGCCGTGTCGTCCGGGGACGAGGGCACGGGCCGCCCGCAGGGCCTGGCCGTGCAGTTCCAGGAGACGGACGCCGACACCCGGGTCCGCCTGGAGGCCTTCGTGGCGGCCGGCAGGATCAAGCCGGACTGATCACGGGTCGGGCAGGGTCACGAGGGCGCGCGCCTTGGCCAGCGCGCGGCGGAGACCCGGGTCCGGGCCGAGCGCGGCCACGTCGTCCCAGGCGACCCAGCGGGCCGCGTGCAGCTCCAGGAGGTCCGGCGCCGGCACCGATCCCGGCGGCGCCACCACCAGATAGCGCAGGTCCAGGTGGGCGTGGGCCGGCTCCCCGGGGCGGGCGGGGATCTGGTGGACGTCGACGTCGATCGGCCGCGGCGCCTCCGGGTGGAGCCCCAGCCCGGGGATCCCGGTCTCCTCGGTCGCCTCGCGCAGCGCCACCTGTTCGCCGGCGGACTCGCCGGGTTCGGCGTGGCCGCCCGGCTGCAGCCAGCGCTCGAGCTTCCGGTGCCACAGCAGGAGGACGCGGCGCCCGTCCCCGGAGACGGTGATCGCGCTGCCGGTCAGGTGGCCCTCGGGGAGGCGACGGTCGAAGGGGTCCGAGTGGCGCTGCACGAAGTCGAGGACGAGCCGGCGGTCGCGGTCCTCGGCCTCGTCGGCCGGCGAGAGGGCGGAAAGGGCCCGCACCAGCGCCTGCCGTGCAGCGGGAGTCATGCCAGGCGAAATTGTACCGGGCCCGCCGGCGGAGGCCGGGTTGCGCCCGCGCACAACGCCTGGGGCCCGCTGGAGTAGTATGCTGCCCCCCGTGACAGAGCACAGCCCCGACGAACGGCCGCCTCTCGCCCTGCCGGAGGTGGCCCGCGTGGCGCTCGAGCTGGCGGGCGAGCGCGAGCTGGGCGCCCTGCTGGCGCGCTTCCTCGAGGCGGCGCAGAAGTGGGCGGCGCCGTCGGCGATCGTGGCGGCCGTACGCCGGCCCGACAGCGAAGCGGGCTGGCGGCTGCTGCCGTCGCTGAGCTGGGGCTCGGTGCCGATGGGCATCGAGCGCTCGCTGGCGTCGCTGGTCGAGAAGTCGCCGGAGTGCCTGGCCCGCCCGACCGCGCTGCGCCCGACCGAGGAGGTCGCCGGGGTGAAGCCCCGGGACAACTGGGTGGTCCCCTGGACGTTCGAGGGCGAGTCGGGGCTGCTGCTGCTGCGCGGCGTCCCCCGGCCCTCGCCGTCCAACCTCGGCGAGGCCCTGGCGGTGGCGGCGGCGCCGGTGTGGCCGCGGCTGCTGGGCGGTCCGGCCGCGCGGGTGGAGACGCTGGTCCGAGAGATCGGCGAGGCCGCCAGCCGCCTGCAGGCCGAAGCCGAGCGGCAGCTGCAACGGCTGCAGGCAGCGGCCACTGCCGCGTCCGGCCTCGAGCGTGAGCGCGCCGACGAGACCGGCCGCGAGCAGGAGGAGCTGGCAGGCCGGCTGTCACGGCTCACCGCGGACCTCGAGTCTGCCAACGCCGAGCGGCTCGCTGCCAGCGAGCGGCTGCTGGCGGCCCGACGCGCCGTGGAAGCTGCGGCGGCCGAGGTCACGTCGCTCTCGGCCGAGCGCGATGCGCTGAAGGCCGCCTTGGCCGCCGCGGAGGCGCGCGCCACGGCGGCGGAGGCTCGGGCCGGTGCGGCCGAGCAGGAGGCCGCGCAGGCCAGGAACGCCGTGGTGGAGGGCGCGCAGATCGGCAACGCGCTGGCCGCCGAGCACGCCCGCGAGCGCGAGCGGGCCGAGCTCGCCTCCGCCCGGGCCGACGCCGCCGAGGCGCGGCTGCGCCGCGCCGAGCAGGCGCTCGCCACGGCCCAGGCGGCCGCCACCGCCGCCCAGGAGGCGGCGCAGGGCGCCGAACAGCGAGCGCTGGCGGCCGAGGAGGCGGTGAAGGCCGCCGAGCAGAAGGCGGCGGCTGCGGAGGATGCCGCGACGCGAGCCGAGCTGGCCCGCTCCGCCGCCGTTGCCCCGATCGTGGAGCAGCCGGAGCTGGCGGCCGCGCTGGCGGAGCGCGAGCGGGCGCTCGAGGCCGCCGAGGCCCGCGCCCGCGCCGCCGAGGAGGCGCTGGTACACGCCCAGCACCAGCGCGTGCAGGCGCTGACCGCCGTCGAGCGGCAGTCCGACGAGGCCACCGCGGAGGCGCTGCGCGAGGCGGTCGAGGCGCGCACCGCCGCGGAGACGAAGGCCCGCGACGCCGAACAGGCCCTCACCGAGGCGCGACGGGACTTCGCCGAGCTGCGCTCGCGCAGCGACCAGGCCGAGTCGCTGGCCCGCGACGCCTCGGCGCGCATCGACGCCGCGCTCGCGGGCGTGCGCGAGGTGATCGCCAGCGCGCACCGCGCGGCCTTCGTGCCCTCCGGCCTGCGCCTGCAGCTGGAGGAGGTCGCCGCGCGCGTCTCGCCGCAGCCTCGGGCCGAGGGCGCCTGGTTGAAGATCGCCATCCTGGACCGGGACCTGGGCGGCCTGGAGCCGCTCGCTGCGTCGCTCGAGGCCCTGGGCCTGGACGTGCGGGTCGCCAACTACCCCGAGGAGCTGGGGCTGCTGCTGCGGACGCCGGCGGCGCGGGAGATCGGGGCGGCGGTCTGCGACGTGATGGCGTTCCGGCCCGACCAGAACGTCGCCGGCCTCCTCCGCTCCTGGGACAAGGAGCGGCCGGGCCTGCCGGTCTTCCTCAGCTACGACCCGGAGAGCCCGGTCGAGCTGGAGCGCGCGAAGCGCATCCCGTCCTCGCTGCTGGCCGGCCAGGTCTCGCGTCCGATCGCGTCGGCGCGCCTGGTCGAGATCCTGCAGCTGCTCGCCCGCCGCCAGGCCGCGAAGGCCTAGACGCGCGGATGGCCAGGCCGCCCGGACCGGCGCCCGCGCGCGCGGCGCGGATGCTGCCGGCTGTGGTCGCGCTCTCCGGCGCGGCCGCCCTGATCGACGAGTCGCTCTGGATGCGCTCGTTCGGCCTGGTGTTCGGCAGCACGCAGGCGGCTGTCGCCGGCGTCCTCGCCGTGTACATGGGCGGCCTGGCGCTGGGCGCCGCGCTGGCTGCCCGCCGGCCGGCGAAACGGCCGCTGCGCGCGTACGCGCAGGTCGAGCTTCTCGTCGGCGCCGCGGCCCTGCTCAGCCTGCCGCTGCTGCGGGTCCTGCCGGCCGTCTACGCCGCCGCGGCGTCCGCCACGGGCGCCTCGGGCGGCGTGGAGTTCGGCGGCCGGCTCCTGCTCGCCTCCCTGGTGCTGTTGCCGCCGACGGTCCTGCTGGGGGCGACCGTCCCGCTGGCCACCGCCTTCCTTGCGCGCGCAGGCGGCGACGTGCGCGCCGGGTTCGGTCGCCTGTACCTCGCCAACACGCTGGGCGGCGCCGCCGGTGTGGCGCTGGCCGGTTTCCTGCTGCTGCCCGCGGTGGGCGTGCAGGCCACTCTGGTGCTGGCCTGCGCCTGCAGCCTGGTGGCCGGAGGCGTGGCCCTGCGCTGGTCCCGCGTCGTCGAGCCGTCCTCGCCCCCCGTGATCCCCGCGCCTGCGGCGCCGCCAGGCTCGCTGCGACCGCGCCGGCTCGCGCTCGCGCTGGCGGTGGTTTCCGGCGCGGCGACCTTCGGCGTCGAGGTTTTGTGGACGCGCTCGCTGGTCCTCGTGATCGGCTCCTCGGCGTATGCCTTCCAGGTGATGCTGCTGGCGGTGCTCCTGGGCATCGCGCTGGGCTCGCGCGTCTACGAGCGGCGGCGCGAGAGGATCGTGCGTCCGTCTTCGGCGGTGGGTGTGCTGTTCCTCTTCGGCGGCGCGATGGTGCTCGCCGGGCAGTGGCTGATCGGCCGCCTGCCGGTGGTGTGGCTGCTGCTGGCCGGCTGGCTGCCCGAATCGTTCGCCCTCCGGCAGCTGGCAGCGCTGCTCGCCTGCTTCCTGACCCTGCTTCCGGTCTGCGGCGTGCTCGGCCTGACCTTCCCGCTGCTGCTGCACCTCGTCCGCGATGCGCGCAGTGCCACGCCCGTGCAGGCCGACGCCGGCCGGCTGTACGCCTGGAACACCGCGGGCGCCATCGCGGGAGCGCTGGCCGCGCACCTGTGGCTGGTGCCGCGGCTCGGGCTGCAGCCGCCCTACCTCGTCTTCGCCGGCCTGCTGCTGCTCGGCGGGCTGTGGGCGCTGCTCGACGGCTCGGGCGTCCTCGCCTGGCGGTCGGCGGGCGTGACGCTCGCGACGGCGGCGGCGCTCGCCTGGCTCGTCCCGCGCTGGCGGGCGTGGGACCCCGTGCTGGCCTCGGCCGGCGTGTACCGCTACGCCGCCCAGTGGAACGACGCGCTGGTGCCGGCGCTGGGCCTGGCGGACTGGCTGCGCAGCGAGAGGCGGCTGCTCTTCTACCGCGAGGGAGAAGAGGCGGTGGTCGCGGTGGCGGAGCCGCGGGAGGGCGGTCGCCGCTTCCTCTCCGTCAACGGCAAGACCGACGCGGGCAGCGGCGACGAGGACGTTCTCACCCAGACGCTGATCGCCCACGTGCCGCTGCTGCTTCACGGGAAGGCGGCTCGGGTGCTGGTGGTGGGCTGGGGCGTGGGGAAGACCGCCGCCTCGGCGGCGCTGCATCCGGTCGAAGCCGTCGAGTGCGTCGAGATCGAGAAGGCCACCTGGCAGGCCGCGCCCCTCTTCTCCGCGATGAACGGCGCGCTGGTGCGCGACCCGCGCTTCCGGATCGTCTTCGAGGATGGACGCAACCACCTGCTGCGCTCGCGCCGGCTCTACGACGTGATCGTCTCCGAGCCGTCGAACCCGTGGATCTCCGGGGTGGCGAACCTCTTCACGCGCGAGTTCTACGAGACCGTGCGCGCGCGGCTCGCCCCGGGCGGCGTGTTCGGCCAGTGGTTCCACTACTACGGCCTCGAGCCCGCGGACGTGAAGGTCGAGATCCGCACCTTCCTGTCGGTCTTCCCCGAGGCGTCGCTGTGGCTGGTGCCGCCGGCGGCGGCGCCCGACGGCTCGCGTCGGCTGGCGGCCGACCTGCTGCTGGTGGGCAGCCGCGAGCCGCAGGCGATCGACTGGGCCCGGCTGGAGCGGGCGTTCGCCGACAGCCGGGTGGGGGCCGACCTGCGCGCCACCCGGGTCGTCGAGGACCCCGCGTCGCTCGTCGCCGCCTGGGCCATGGGCCGCGCTGAGATGGAGCGCTGGAGCGGGGACCGCGCGGACGGTGCGCTGCTCAACACCGACGACTACCCCTACATCGAGCTGGTGGCGCCGCGCCGCGAGGCGGGCCGGCCCGCCGCCGCCGCCCGCGCCGCCGCCGCGCAGTACGAGGCGCTCGGTCGCGCCGCCGGCGAGGTGACGCGGCTCATCACCGGGCAGCCGGCGCTGGCCGCTGGCGGGCCGCTGGCGGCGGTGTTCCTCGACCGCCTGGCCGAGCGCTACCTGAGGATGGCGCAGCCCGACCGGGCGATCGCCACCTTCGTCGCGGCGATCGCCAGCGATCCCCGCGACGCCACGGCCTGGACCCGCGCGGGCACGCTGCTGCTCGAGCGCGGCCGGCCCGCGGAGGCCGAGCCCCGGCTGGCGGAGGCGGTGCGGCTGGACCCGACCCGGGCGCGGGCCTGGGAGGGCCTGGGCGCCATCGCCAGCGACCGCCGCGACTACCCGCGCGCGGAAGAGGCCGAGCGCGCGCTCCTGCGGCTGGAGCCGGCCAATGTCTCCGCCTGGCTGCGGCTGGGGGCGGCGCTGGCGCGTCAGGGCAAGTGGGCCGGGGCGCAGGACGCGTTGGAGACGGCGCGCTCGATCGACCCCACGGCTGCCGTCGACCCCGAGCTGCTCGCCTACGTGCGCCGGCAGGCGCGAGGCCTCACTCTCTCGCGCTGAGCTGGTCTAGGCGCTGGCGTTCGCCTGCCGCAGCTGGAAGGTGACCGTGACCGTCATGATGAGCGGGGTGGGCACACCGTTGAGCAGGGTGGGCGTATAGACCCACTTGCGCACCGCCGCGAGCGCCGCCTCGTCGAGCATGGGCACGCCCCGCAGCACCGTCGCGTTCGCCACGTGCCCGCTGGGATCGATGGTGGCCTCGATGACGACGGTGCCCTGGAGCCGCGCTCTGGCGGCCAGCGGCGGGTACTCCGCCGTCACGTCCAGGATCTTGCGCGGCGCCCGGACCTCCCCGCCGACGCGCACCGGCGCGACCACCGGAGGCGGCGGCGCGGGCGCGCCCGGCAGGCCGCCCACGACCCCGCCGACCACGCCGCCGGGGACGCCACCCTCGACCCCGCCCGGCACGCCCCCCTCCACCCCGAGGTCGAGGGCGTCTTCCAGCCCGATCTCCGCCGGTACCGCGATCGGCGCCGTGAAGGCCGCCGCCTGCACGGCCGTCCGGGGCACTGACCTCGAGCCGGCAGCGCCGCGCGGCGGCGGAGGAGGCGGCGGTGGCGGGGGCGGCACGGTCAGCGGCTCGACGAAGAACGCGCGCGCCGGCTCGCCGGTGCCGGGCAGCGAGTCCGCGACCAGGATGGGCACCACCGCCAGTGCCACCGCCGCGGCGCCGTGCAGCAGCATCGAGGCGGGCACGGCGACGGCACGGCGCCGGCCGACGCCCTCCCCGGCAGCGGCCGTGAAGGTCGCGAGCAAAGTCGGGGTGAGTGAATGCGGGCGAGCAGGGTGGCTCTCGCCGGAGTGACGCCGGAGGCCCTCCGCTCGCGCCTCGTCGACCAGCGCCTCGAACGGGTGCAATCCGACCGTCCGTGCCATGTCACGCCTCCCCGGCCGCCCGCGCCGTGGCCGTGATGTGCCTCACGTCTGATTAGACGTGGAGGGAGCCGGGGAGGTTCGATAGGATGCGTGCTGCTCCGTGAGGTGATGTCACCATGAGCCTGACGCTCCGACCCGCATCCGAGTGCCAATTCGACCTGGTCAGCCTGGGGGAGGTGATGCTGCGCTTCGACCCCGGCTGCGGCCGCATCCACACCGCCCGGCAGTTCCGGGTGTGGGAGGGCGGGGGCGAGTACAACGTCGCCCGCGGCCTGCACCGCTGCTTCGGCCTGCGCGCCGCCATCGTCACCGCGTTCGTCGACAACCCGGTCGGACGGCTGCTTCAGGACCTGCTGTACCAGGGCGGCGTCGACCAGAGCCACGTGCGCTTCGTGCCCGACGACGGCGTCGGCCGCAGCGTGCGCAACGGGCTCAACTTCACCGAGCGCGGCTTCGGCGTGCGCGCGGCGGTCGGCTGCTCGGACCGCGGCCACACCGCCGCCTCGCAGATGAGGCCGGGCGAGGTCGACTGGGAGGGGATCTTCGGCCGCGAGGGGGCACGCTGGTTCCACACCGGCGGCATCTTCGCCGCCCTCTCCGAGACGACCCCGCTCGTCGCTCGCGAGGCGATGCAGGCGGCGAAGAGGCACGGGACCGTGGTCTCCTACGACCTCAACTACCGGCCGTCGCTGTGGAAGTCCATCGGCGGCAGGAAGCGGGCGCAGGAGGTGAACCGCGAGCTGGCGCGGCACGTGGACGTCATGCTCGGCAACGAGGAGGACTTTACGGCCGCCCTCGGCTTCGAGGTGGAGGGCCTCGACGAGAACCTGTCCGCTCTCGACCCGGCCAACTTCCGGAAGATGATCGAGCGCGCCGCGGCCGAGTTCCCGAACTTCCAGGCGGTGGCCACCACGCTGCGCAACGCCCGCACGGCCACGGTCAACGACTGGGCCGCCGTGCTGTGGGCGGACGGGGGCCTCTTCCAGTCGAGGGCGTACGACGGCCTCGAGATCTTCGACCGGGTGGGCGGCGGCGACTCCTTCGCCTCGGGGCTGGTCTACGGGCTGCTGGCGGGGAAGGGGCCGCAGTGGGCGGTCGAGTGCGGCGCCGCCCACGGTGCGTTGGCGATGACCACGCCCGGAGACACGACCATGGCGACGCTGGCCGAGGTCGAACGGGTGATGAAGGGCGGCTCCGCGCGGGTGCAGAGGTAGATCATGGACAAGAAGGCGGTCCTCGAGCGCATCACGGTCACCGGGCTCATCCCCGTCATCCGCGCGCAGTCGGCCGACGAGGCGCAGGCGGTGGTGGAGGCGATCCAGGCGGGCGGCGTGTCGATCCTCGAGATCACCATGACGGTGCCGAACGCGGTGAAGCTCATCGAGCAGGTGGTCGGTTACGCGTCGGGCGCGCTGGTCGGCGCGGGCACCGTGCTGGACGCGGAGACGGCGCGTGCCTGCATCGCGGCGGGCGCTCGCTTCGTGGTGAGCCCGGCGCTGAACCTGGAGACGGTCCGGGCCTGCAACGAGGCCGGCGTGGCCGTCCTGCCCGGAGCGCTCACGCCAACGGAGGTGGTCACCGCCTGGAAGGCCGGCGCCGATCTGGTGAAGGTGTTCCCGGCCAACGCCGTGGGCGGCCCGGCCTACATCAAGTCGCTGAAGGCGCCGCTGCCGCAGGTCGGGCTGGTGCCGACCGGCGGTGTGAACCTGCAGACGGCGAAGGAGTTCATCAAGGCGGGGGCGGCGGCACTGGGGGTGGGCGCCGACCTCGTCGACCTCCAGGCTTTGCGCCGGGGCGAGGCATCGGTGATCACCGAGCGCGCGCGGCAGTTCCTGGCCCTCGTGCGCGAGGCCCGCGGCTGAGCCAACCGATTGACCTCGAGGATGTTGGTTGCTAGCCTCCCGTCCGGGCCTGCAACCCCTGCGGGCGGGGTTTCGTATATCGACGATGGTGCGGGCGGTCCGACCTGGGCGCCCGAGAGGAGAAGCGCCATGTTCAGCCGTATCGCGAACCTCTTCAGGGGGTTCCTCAGCCTGTTCATCTCGGGACTCGAGCGGCAGAACCCGAAGGCGCTGATCGAGGCCGAGAAGGAGAACCTGCGCCAGCAGATCGCCCGCTTCAACGACAACCTGGCGAACCACGCCGGCTTCTGCGAGCGGCTGCTGCGGCAGGTCAAGAACCTCGAGGCGCAGGAGCGCGACCTCGCCGCCAAGGCCGCCGCGAACCTCAAGGTCGGCAATCGCAACGCCGCCGGGCAGTACGCGCTCCAGCTGAAGACGGTGAAGGACCAGCTGGAGGAGAACCGCAAGCAGCTCGAGGCCGCCGAGGACACCTACAAGAAGCTGGTGAAGGCGCGCGACGTCTCCGTCCACGAGGCGCAGGACAAGATCGAGAAGCTCAAGCGGATGATGACGGAGACCGAGATGCTCGAGGCCCAGGCCGAGCTGCAGGAGATGGCGACCGGCATGGTGTCCTCCATCGGCGGGTCGGGCGACACCCTCAACCGGGTGGAGGAGTACCTGACCGAGCGGCGGGACAAGGCCGCCGGCCGGGCGCGCGTCGCCGCCTCCACGATCGACACCGGCAAAGTGGAGGTGATGGAGGCGGAGCAGCAGGCTCTCGCCGACCAGGCGCTCACCGAGTTCGCCGCCGCCTACGGCCTCGAGGTGCCGGCCGACAAGGCGGCCGCTCCCGCCGTGGCCGCCCCGCCGCCGGCGGCCAAGGAGATGGGGCCGGAGAAGCAGCAGCAGTAGCGCGGCCGGTCCGCCCGCGCGACGCACAAGCTCGACAGGAGAAGAAACGAGGAGCACGCGATGGAAGAGCAGCAGAAGGTCGGTCCGACCGCGCTCGGCAAGCTGGTCCTGTTCCTCTTCGTGCTGGCCTGCATCGCCGGCGCCGCCTGGTACTTCCGCGGCTGGATCGCGCCGCACGGCCGCCAAGGCGCGGGCCAGGTGAACCTGGACGAGTTCAAGAAGGTGGAGGCGCCCGACACCAAGGGCATCACCACCGTCAGCGAGTACAAGTACGTTCCCGGCGAAAAGCTGCCGCCGGTGAAGGGTGTCTCCGCCTACAAGTGGGACCCCGCGCAGAAGGTGGTCAACTTCCCCATCAACGTCTGGATCGGCTGGCTGCCCATCGTGGCCGCCAACGGCGGCTTCGCCCCCAACAGCCCCGACTCGATCTTCGCCAAGAAGTACGGCTTCAAGGTGAACCTGAAGCTGATCGACGACCCGGTGACCGCGCGCGACGCCTTCGCCGCCGGCGACAGCCACGTGCTGTGGGGCACGCTCGACATGATGGTGCTCTTCGCGCCCGACCTGATGAAGGACACGCGCAGCGCGCCGCGCATCCTGCAGCAGATCGACTGGTCGTCGGGCGGCGACGGCATCGTGGTCCGCGGCAAGATCTCCTCGGTCGCCGACCTCAAGGGCAAGACCATCGTCTACGCGCAGAACTCGCCCTCGCAGTACTTCATCAACAACCTGCTGCTGAACGCCGGCGTCCAGCCCTCGGCGGTCAAGCACAAGTACACCTCGACCGCCTTCGAGGCGGCCGCCGCCTTCGTGGCGGACAGGACCATCGACGCCTGCGTCTCCTGGGCGCCCGACATCTACACCATCCCCGAGAAGGTGAAGGGCACCCGCATCCTCACCACCACCGCCGAGGCCAACAAGCTGATCGCCGACGTGTGGGCGGTGCGCGCCGACTTCGCCAAGGACCACCCGGACATCGTCAAGGGGGTGATCGCCGGCATCTTCGACGGCATGGACCGGCTGAAGGACGCCACCCAGCGGGAGAAGGCCTACCAGTGGATGGCCGAGGGCTACGGGATGCAGGCCGACGACGTGCGCAAGATGGCGAACGACGCACACTCCACGAACTTCGGCGAGAACAAGAACTTCTTCCTGAACGCCAACGACCCGGCCAACTTCGAGCGCACCTGGAAGAACATCACCTTCGTCTACCGCGAGCTGGGCCTCATCGACACACCGGTGCGCTTCGACGAGGTGATGGACTTCTCGGTCATCCAGAACCTGGACAAGGCCGGCACCTTCGCCGGCCAGAAGGACGAGAGCCGCGCCACCTTCGCGCCCACCAGCTACAAGAAGGTCTCGGCCGAGGCGCCCATCCTCACCCAGACCATCCGCATCAACTTCTACCCGAACTCGGCGAACGTGTTCGAGCCGCAGCACGACGAGAACGGCAAGGCTGTGCCGAACACCCTCTACGACCCCAGCGTCTCCGCCACCCTGGAGAAGGTGGCGCGCCTGGTCGGCCAGTACGAGCGCGCGGTGGTGGCGGTGGTCGGCCACACCGACTCCTCCATGAAGGGCAAGGGGACGCGCTACGAGGACGTCAAGCAGCTCTCCTCCGACCGGGCCGACGCCGTCAAGCAGGCTCTGGTGAAGAAGTACAACTTCGACCCCAACAAGTTCACGGTCGAGGGCAAGGCCTGGGACGAGCCGGCCGACCCCGACGATCCCATGAACCAGGCCCTGAACCGGCGGGTCGAGATCTCGGTCTACCCGCCGGAATCGAAGTGACGACGGCTTCCGCACACCCGCCCGGGCCCCGGCTGAAGAAAATGCCGGGGCCCCCGCCCGGCTCCGCGTACGCCGGCCTGCTGCGCATCCGCGAGCCGCTGCCGGGCTGGCAGGGCTGGCTGCTGGGCGTCATCCCGATCGCCATCCTCCTGGCGGCCTGGTTCGCGGTCACGCTCGGCTCGCCGGAGGACCGCATCATCTCGCCGACCATCCTGCCCTCGCCGCTGGAGGTGGTCGCCTCGTTCCCCACGCTGTGGTTCGACCGGGCGCTGAGTCGCAACCTGGCGGTCTCCTTCGCGCGCGTGGTCGAGGGCTTCGCCCTCGCCGTGGCGATCGCCTTCCCGCTGGGCGTGCTGATGGGCTCCTTCACCAAGGTGAAGGCGGCCTTCACGCCGCTCACCATCTTCGGCGCCTACCTGCCGATCCCCACCCTGGTCCCGCTCACGCTGTCGCTGTTCGGCACCGGCGAGCTGCAGAAGGTGATGTTCCTGGCGCTGGCCTTCGTCATCTACCTGACGCCGCTGTTCGTGGCGGCGGTGGACGCCGTCGACGACACCTACCTGAAGACCGCCTACACGCTGGGCGCCAGCAAGACGCAGGCGGTCAACCACGTGCTGCTGCCGATCTCCTGGCCCGAGATCTTCCAGGCCATGCGCCTGGGCTTCGGCGTCGGCTGGAGCTACATCCTGCTGGCGGAGATGGTCGACGTCGGCCGCGGCCTGGGCGGCATCATCATCACCTCGCAGCGGCGCGGGCCCCGTGAGCACATCTACCTGGTGCTGCTGGCGATCGTCGTCGTCGCCTTCCTCACCGACAAGCTGTGGGCGGCGGTGGGCCGCGCCCTCTTCCCCTACCGGGCGATCAAGCGATGAGCACCCCGCCGACGGGCCACCCGCCGACCACCACCCCGACCGCGGCCGCCGCCCGGCCGCCGGTCATCGAGTTCCGCAACGTCACCAAGACCTTCAACGTGGGCGAGCGCTCGCAGTACACGGCGCTCCAGGACGTCAGCTTCCGCATCGACGACATCCCCGACTACGGCGAGTTCGTGGCCATCATCGGCCCCTCCGGCTGCGGCAAGTCGACGATCCTGAACCTCATCCAGGGCTTCGCGGACGTCTACCCGCCCACCCGCGGCGAGGTGCTGGTCTACGGCCGCAAGGTCGAGGGCCCGGGCCGCGACCGCGGCATGATCTTCCAGCGCTACAGCTCGTTCCCCCACCGCACGGTGCTGGAGAACGTGACCTTCGGCCTGGAGCTGAACCAGGACGAGCTGAAGCTCTCGCGCTCCGATCGGCACGACCGCGCCCACGACTTCATCCGCAAGGTGGGCCTCGACGGCCACGAGTCGAAGTACCCGCACCAGCTCTCCGGCGGGCAGCAGCAGCGGGTGGCCATCGCCCGCACGCTGGTGCTGAGGCCGCAGATCATACTGATGGACGAGCCCTTCTCGGCGCTCGACGAGCCGACGCGCTACGAGATGCAGCAGCTCATCCTCGACCTGTGGAACGAGGTCGAGACGACAGTCATGATCGTGACCCACTCGATCGCCGAGGCGGTCTACCTCGGCGATCGGGTCTGGGTGATGAGCCCGGGGCCGGGCCGCATCGCGCGCACGTTCGAGGACGTGATCCCGAAGACGCGCGGCGAGGACCCGATCGTCGCCCAGGGCGGCAGCCAGTTCAAGGCTGCGGTCGACGAGGTGGCGCACGCCTTCCGCGCCGCCGAGGGCCGAAGGTGAAAGGCACGGTCTAGCGCATGGCGGGCCAGCCGCTGTCGTACTGGGACTACCTGAAGGCGGCGTTCTGGAAGCCGGTGCGCACCCGCACTTTCGGGGCCCTGCCGCTCACCCAGATGCTCCTCGTGTCCTTCGGCCTGGCCGGCTTCGTCAACCCCGGGTTCTGGCTGCTCGGCCTGGCGGCGCTGGTGGCGTCGGTGGGCGGGCGCTCCGCCTCGGCGCGCTTCCAGAAGCTGGTCGAGGCGGAGGCCCTGGCCGCGCGCGCGGAGAGCGCCGAAGACCGCATGCAGAAGGCGTACGAGCGGCTGCAGCCGGCTTCCCAGTCACGCTACCGGGCGCTGGTGATGCAGTGCCGCGAGATCCTGGGCATGGGCGGCGGCATCGACGAGGGCCGGGTGACCGACTTCCGGGCCGGCAACCTCAACCAGCTACTGTGGCTATTCGTCCGGCTGCTCGCCTCGCGCGAAGCGATCCAGGACACGCTGGCCCGCGTCGACAGGCGCCAGCTCGAAGCCGGCATCGACAACCTGAAGACGCGTCTCGGCGGCGCCAGCGACCCCGAGGGGCCCCTGGCCCGCTCGCTCAAGGCCACCCTGGAGATCCAGGAGAAGCGGCTGGCGAACCTGGAGACGGCGACCAACAGCCTCGCCGTCATCGACGCCGAGCTGGAGCGCATCGAGCAGCAGGTCCGGCTGCTCCGCGAGGAGGGCGCCGTCACCGGATCGCCGGAGATGCTCTCCTCGCGACTGGACGCGGTCTCGGCCACGCTCAGCGAGACCTCGCGCTGGATGGACCAACACGCGGAGCTGTTCAGCGACATGGCCAGCGCCGACTTCGACTCGACGCTGCCCCCGCTGCCGCGGCCGGCCGCGGAGCCGCCCGGCGAGCGCACCGCGCCCCTGCCGCGTCCGCGGGCGGGGCAGCGACAGTAGCCGAGGAGAACGAGATGGCTGAGAACCCGGCCTTGCCGGCGTGGGCGGAGGAGATGCGGCAGGTGTTCCGGGCCGGGGCCACCAGCCAGTTCGTCCTGCACGGCAACGTGTTCGACCTGGTGGCGGCCCCCGACGGCAAGGGCGGCACCGCCTGGGTGTCGCTCAGCGAGTTCCTGGCCGCGACCATGTTCCAGCCGTTCGACGTGGTGATCCGCTACGACCGCGGCCGCGGCGTGCGCATCGAGCCGCCCGACCCGCGTCGCCCCGACGCCTACAAGGGAGTCGAGGACGTGCTCCGCTTCCTGAAGGGCGTCGATGCCTTCCGCGGCGCCCCGGCGGCGTTCGACGCGGTCGCCGAGAAACAGGACCGGCTGGACCTGCGCGAGCAGCTGCCGCGCGACCCCAAGCGCGCGCTGGAGCTGGTCGACCGCATCTTGGCATTCGCCCGCCGGCGCACGATGGTCAAGGACGGCAAGGCGGTCGCCGCCCCGCTCAGGGTCGCCGTGATCCTCGACTATGCGCACTTCATCGTGCCCCAGGGCGACCCCATCTACGTCGCCGACCTCAGCCAGACGCTGATCCAGGTGCAGGACTGGGCCGCCAACCCCGAGGTCACCGCCTCCTACGTGGCGACCGTCCTCATCGCCGAGAACCTGCTCGACCTCAACCGCGCGCTGGTGGAGAGCCCGTACAGCGCGAAGATCCGCATCGACCTGCCCACCGCCGAGGAGATCCGCGCCTTCGTGGCCGACCTGCTGCCCGAGGGCTCCGAGTTCGAGAAGGCCTCGGACGTCGCCCGCGACGTGCTGGCGGACAAGCTGGTCGGCCTCTCGCGCGTGTCCATCCGCCAGCTCGTGCGCCGGGCGCTGACCGGCGGCGAACGGATCACCGGCGCCTACCTCACCCGGATGAAGAAGGAGCTGATCGAGAAGGAGGCCGCCGGCCGGCTCGAGTTCCTGGAGTCCGCGCGCACGCTCGACGACGTGGCCGGGCACGACCAGGCCAAGGCCTGGCTGCGCGAGGACGCGGTGCTGCTGCGCCGCGGCCGGGTGATGGCGATCCCCATGGGGTACCTCCTCACGGGCCGCATCGGCACCGGCAAGACCTACCTGGTCGAGTGCCTGGCCGGGGAGATCGGCATCCCCTGCGTGGAGCTCAAGAACTTCCGCGAGAAGTGGGTGGGCGCCACCGAGGGCAACCTGGAGAAGGTCTTCTCGATCCTGCACGCCCTGGGTCAGGTGATCGTGTTCGTGGACGAGGCCGACCAGATGACGGGCAAGCGCGGCGGCGGCGACTCCGACTCCGGCCTCTCCGGCCGCGTCTACGGGATGCTGGCGAAGGAGATGTCAGACACCCGCAACCGTGGCCGGATCATCTGGATCTTCGCCACCTCGCGGCCCGACCTGGTGGAGGTGGACCTCAAGCGGCAGGGGCGTCTCGACGTCCACATCCCGCTCTTCCCTCCGGGCGACGACGCCGGCCGCGCCTCGCTCTTCGCCGCCATGGCCCACAAGCTGAAGCTGCCCTGCACGCCCTCCGACCTGCCGCCCCTGCCCGCCAACGACCAGATCGGCGGCAACGAGATGGAGGGCATCCTGGTCCGCGCCCTGCGCGAGTGCGAGACGGCGAAGGACGCGGCCGAGCGCGGGGGAGGTCCGCCGCCGGCGCTCCGCGACTGCATCTCCCGGGCCGTCACCGACTTCCGCCCCTCCGCCCACGTCGAGCGGCTGGAGCTGATGGACCTGCTGGCGGTGAAGGAGTGCACGGACACCCGCTTCCTGCCCGAGCGCTTCCGCCCGCTGTCGCTTGCGCAGGTGAACGGCCGCATCGAGCAGCTCAAGACGGCCCTGGGAGAGTAGGCGGCTCCCGGTTGACGCCCGCGCACCGCGTGGCGGCCGTCCATCCGGTCGCCGGCGAGAACGGCGCATTGCCGGGGTGTGATCCGTTTATCGTGGCATTGAGTGCGCGCCGCGCCCATTGAGCGGAAAACGGCTCGGCTGTGAGGGAGCGACTGGAACCACAAGACGACGGGCTGCGAGAGGGCGTGCGCCTCCAGTGTCACGAATGGATATCGAGTGTGTCTATGGGTGGTGCATTGATCACAATCGCAGCCCGGAATGACGCGGAAGACGCACTCTGTTGTTGACCCGCGCTCGCGCGGCGAGGGAGGATCCCTTCTGGCGGGCGGAGAGACTGCCGGAAGAGCGACGAGCCACGCGAGGCGATGAGCGACGCACTCGACGTCCTGCGGTCCTACGCCCGAGCGGTCCAGCGGCTGACCGGCGCGGGCGGCGTGTCGATGTTCGTTCCCCCGGTCTCGGCGGCTTCGCGGGAGGTGCTCGCCCACGAAGGAACCCTCCCGCCGGTACCTGAGCTGGCGAGCCCTGCGGCTGCCCTCGCGTTCGTCGGCCGCCCGCGCAAGGCGGATCCCACGCCGATGCCGCTCCCCAGCGAGTGCCCCGAGGCGGTCGTCTACCGTGTCCCGCTGCGCTGGGCGCTCTCGAACGACGTCCCCGGCCTCGAGCGACGCCGGTCGGCTGCGGTCCGCCGCGGCCTCGAGCCCGAGGTCTGGCTCGGGTTGCGCTTCGAGACGGCCGAGGGCGCAAAGGCGGCGCTCGCGGTCGCGGCCGGGTGTCCCGACGACGCCACCTGGCACGCGGTCCTGGAGCTCGGCGCCGCGGTGGCGATGCAGATCGGAGAGGCCTCGCGGGGACTCCTCGACCACGTCACCGGCCTGCCGGAGCGTCGCGAGTTCCAGCACGAGCTGGAGGCGGCGCTGGCCCAGGCGCAGGCGGCCGGCCGCCCCCTGGTGCTGCTGCTGCTGGGGCCGGACGACTTCGGCTGGGTCAACGAGAGGCTCGACCGTCGCTCGGGAGACCGGGTGCTCCGCGAGATCGCGTTCAGGCTGCGCGCGGCGGTTCGCCGCCAGGACCAGGTGGCCCGCTACGGAGGCGCCATCTTCACGGTGATCCTGCGTGACACGTCGGTCGAGGACGCGAGGCTGGTGGCGGTCAACCTGGTCCGGCGCCTGGCCGAGGAGCCGTACTACCGGAAGCTGTTCCGGCTCGAGTTCAGTGCCGGCATCGCGGGGTCGCTGGCGGACGATCCGACTGACGCCCACGAGCTGGTGCGCCGCGCCGACCAGGCGCTGAGCGCCGCCAAGCGCGGGCAGGTCGGCAACGTGCGGGTCTGGGAGAAGGGCTCGGACGTGGAGCTCGCGCGCAGCCTGGACCGGCTGCAGGGCATCTTCACCGGCGAGAAGTCGAAGGACTATCGCAACATGCGGCTGCTGCTCGACGCGGTCACCGTGGTGGCGGCCTCCACCGACTCGGAGCACCTCGCGTGCAGCTTCGCCGAGCGGCTGCTCGAGGCGCTGCACGCCCGACGCGCCGGAGTCCTCCAGCAGAGGGCGGCCGGCGGCTTCGACGTGCTGGCCGGGCTCGAGCGTACCGCCGAGGGAACGGGTCCACTGCAGCTCACGCCGGGGGACCTGCAGCTGCTCGAGCGCGCCTGCCGGCAGCGCGACATCGCCACCGGCGGCGGCGGGCAGCCCGGCGAGCCGGTGGTCTGCGGCCTGCCGCTGCTGCTCGAGGACCGCTGCCTGGGCGCCATCCTGCTCGAGGTCGGCTCGCACGATCTGTCGTTCGAGGGCTCGGATCGCCTGTTCCTGGAGGCGCTCGCCTCCGAGGTGGCGGTGGCGCTCGACCGCGCCCGGCTCACGGAGAGGGAACGGCAGCGCGAGCGCGAGGAGAAGGAGAAGCTGCAGGCCGAGGTCCACGACCTGAGGCGGGTGGTGCACGGCTCGCGCCTGGCCTACGGCTCGGCGGCGATGGAGTCGCTGCTGGTCACCGCGCGCAAGGTGGCCCGGACCGACACCACGGTGCTGGTCACGGGCGAGAGCGGGACCGGCAAGGAGATGCTGGCCCATACCCTGCACGAGCTGAGCGCCCGCCAGGGCAAGCCGATGGTGGTGGTGGACTGCAGCTCCATCTCGCCCACCCTGATCGAGAGCGAGCTGTTCGGCCACGAGAAGGGCGCCTTCACCGGCGCCCACGTGCGCAACCCCGGCCGGCTGGCGCAGGCCCACGGCGCCACGGTGTTCCTCGACGAGATCGGTGACCTGCCGCTCGACCTGCAGAGCAAGCTGCTGCGCTTCGTGCAGGAGAAGCAGTTCACGCCGGTGGGCGGTGTGGTCCCGCGCTCGGTGGACGCGCGTATCATCGCCGCGACGAACGTCGACCTGCGCGCACGGGTGGCCCAGGGCCGCTTCCGCGAGGACCTGTTCCACCGGCTGAACGTGGTGCGCCTGCACGTGCCGCCTCTGCGTGAGCGGCGCGACGACATCCTGCACCTCGCCGACGTGTTCCTCAAGCAGTTCGCGGCGCTCTACCGCCGCCCGGCCCACCGCTTCACGGAGGGCGCGGAGCGGGCGCTGCTCGAGCACCCCTGGCCCGGGAACGTGCGGGAGCTGCAGAACGTGGTCCTGACCTCCGTGCTCTTTTGCGACGGTCCGGACATCGAGCTGGCGGACCTCCAGCTCCACGGTGTGACGGCTCTCGCCGTTGCGGGCAACGGGGGAGCCGCGCGGCCCGAGAGTTCCCTCGGGGACGTGGCCACCCGGGTCCGGGAGGCGCTGGCGCGCGAGATCGGTGCCGTCGTGGGCTCCGGCGCCACCGTCCCGCTCGGCAAGTGGCTCGCCGAGGACCTGGTGCTCGCCGCCGAGCGGCTCTCGGGCGGTGTCCACCGCAAGGCCGCGGAGCTCCTGGGACTGCCCGAGACGACCTACCGCCGACAGCTCCGCTCCGCGCGGCAGCGCCGGCACGCGGGGCTGGCGGTGAGAACTGCCACTTGGCCCACGGTCGCCGGCCTGCTCGAGGACCTCGTCCGCGCCCGGCCCGCGTCGTCGGCGGACGTCTGTAGCTGGGCGGAAGCGTGCCTGTTGTCGGAAATCGACTCCGCCCTCCCCGGCAACGTCCGCGTCGCGGCTGCTCTCGTGGGCGTCACCGAAGCCACTGTCCTGAAACGACATGCACGTCTGCGCCACTTCTGAGGGACTGGCGCGCCGAAAAAACGGTGACCGCCGCTCTGCAGGTGCCTCGTAGCGAACAGAGTGGCGCGTAAGGGCGTGTCGTAATAGCAAAAAAATCAATAGGATAAGCTGTAATTGCACACCGCCGGCGCGAGTGGCACCTCCGTTGCTCAATAACGTGGACATGCGAACCCTGTCGGCTGCCTGGCTGCTGGCATTCGCGGCGGTGAGTGCCACGAGCGCGGCGGCGGCAGCGCAGGGCCAGGCCCGCCGGCGCGTCCATCCGAAGGTGAGTCACAGGGTCGAGCGCCTGGCCGCTCGTGATCCGAAAGGGATGGTCGACGTGATCATCCGGTTCAACGGGCGGCCTGGAGCGAGCGAGCGGCTGTTCCTGAGGGGTCTGGGAGCGCGCGAGCGACACGTGTACCGTTCGTCGCGTTGGATTGCGGTTCGGCTGCCG
>Ga0335069_10001476_pt1 | contig 37963 bp, 30 predicted proteins | sample Lox_Sample_11_FD_206714 | JGI IMG/M metagenome (GOLD analysis project Ga0335069, IMG submission 206714) | Soil microbial communities from Loxahatchee National Wildlife Refuge, Florida, United States - Lox_Sample_1.1 | ecosystem: Environmental > Terrestrial > Soil > Wetlands | place: USA...
TGGTCGAGCCGGGAGCCTGGGGGGCGCGGACCTTGACCGGCGTCCTGGGCCTCGACCTGGCGGTGGGCCCGATCCTGTTCCGGCTCGACTTCGGCCACCCGTTCGACGTCGGCGGCGTCCGGACGCCAGCCCTGGCCTCCCATGAGCAGTGGGTGACCAACCTGACCCTCCGCTACCTCTTCCTCTGATGCCGGGGGACCGGGGTGAGGTGGGCTGGGCCGGACCCGCCGACCGCGTCCACTTCGGGTCCCCTCCTTGCGGCCGGCACCTCTTGTTGTCGCCCGCCCGGCTCGCTACTTTGGGCCTGCCATGGGCGATGGAAGCGACCCGATCGACCCCGGCAGCACTCCCGAGGCGTTCAGCCGGCGCACCTTCCTCAAGGGGGTCATCGCCGGCGGCGTGGTCGCCTCCTCGGCCGGGCGGCTGTTCCGGGCCGCGCCCGCCCAGGCGCAGGTGCGAGCGCTGGGCGACCGGCTGGTCACGCTGAACGTGAACGGCCAGCAGCGGCGCGCCGAGGTGCCGCGGCAGGAGACGCTGGCCTGGACGCTGCGCCAGCGGCTGGGTCTCACCGGGACCAAGCTGGGCTGCGACCGGGCCGAGTGCGGCTCCTGCACGGTGCTGCTCGACGACGTGCCGCACTACGCCTGCTCGGTCCTCACCCACGCGGTCCGGGGCCGGAAGATCCTCACCGTCGAGGGGCTGGCGCTCCCCGACGGGACGCTCCACCCCGTGCAGCAGGGAGTGGTCGAGGCACAGGGCTTCCAGTGCGCCTTCTGCATGTCGGGCTTCATCCTCTCCGCGGTGGGGTTCTTGAAGGTCCACCCGGAGCCCAGCCGGGCGGAGCTGGCCCACGGCGTCTCCGGGAACCTCTGCCGCTGCCAGGACTACGACAAGATCCTCGACGCCCTCATGCGCGGCGCCGAGCTCTGGCGGAGGGCCGGGAATGGCTGAGGAGGGCGCCGGGGGACGGGAGTACGGGACCGGCCACCGGCTGGTGGGCAAGAACTACCCCACCCCCGACCTCGTCGCCAAGGTCACCGGCCAGGCCCGCTTCGCCGAGGACCACCGGGCCGAGGGGATGCTCTACTGCAAGCTCCTGCTCAGCCCCATGCCGCACGCCCGCGTCCGGCGAATCGACGCGCGCGAGGCGCTGGCCCTGCCAGGGGTGAAGGCCATCCTCACCGCCGACGAGCTGCCCCCGCCGGCGGACGCCCTCACCGACAACGGCACGGTCATCAAGGCCAACCCCAAGGGCGAGCGGGCCCTGACCATGGAGCCGCTCTACCGCGGGGAGCCCATCCTGGCGGTGGCGGCGGTCGACGAGCTCACCGCCGCCGAGGCCATCGAGCGGATCCACCTCGACCTGGAGCCTCTGCCCTTCGTCATCGACCCGCTCGAGACCCTGCGGCCGGGCGGGCCCAATCCCCGGACCGACGGGAACATCTGGGTCCGGCGGCCCGCGCCCCCGGCGTCGCCCGGCGGCCCTGCCCCGAGCACCCCGCCCCCGGAGGTGAGCGAGCTCAAGTGGACCGCGGCGGACTTCGCCGCCGCCGGGCCCGGGCAGCTCCCCACCGGCAAGACGCCCGAGGAGTGGAGCCACGGCGACCTGGAGGCGGGGTTCCAGAGGGCCGCGCTGGTCCTCGACGAGACCTTCGTCACCCCCGACACCAGCCACCAGACGCTGGAGACGCGCAGCGCCCTGGCGTACTGGCAGAACGGGAAGGTGCATGTCTTCACCGGGACGCAGAGCACCGCCCAGACGGTGCCGGCCATCGCCCGCTGGCTGAACCTCGACCCCGCCGACGTGGTGCTGGTGAGCGAGTACACGGGCGGCGGCTTCGGCAGCAAGATCACCGCCGGCATCTCGCTCGTCATCCCGGCGCTGCTCTCCCGCAAGGCGGGGGCGCCGGTGATGATGCGCATCAGCCGCGAGGAGGAGACCTACATCGGCCGGGCGCGCCCCAGCCTGCGGGGGCGGCTGCGGGTGGGGTTCACCGCCCAGGGGCGCATCTCGGCGGTGGACATGCTGGTCATCTGCGACAACGGCCCCTACGACGCGGTGGGGGACGCCGCCTCCGCCGGCCGCATCGTCTCCCTCCTCTACCAGCCCGAGGCCATGCGCTGGCGCGGCGCGACCGTGCTGACCAACACCCCGCCGCGCAGCGCGCAGAGCGCGCCCGGGGGGATGCAGGGCATCGTCCTCATGGAGCCGATCGTGGCCAAGGCGGCACGCCGGCTCGGCCTGGACCAGGTGGCCATCCGCCGTCTCAACTGCCCGGAGGGCAAGGCACCCTTCGGCCCCGAGGTGCAGGGGCGGCGGGCCCACGTCACCAGCGCCTTCCTCAAGGAGGCGCTGGACCGGGGGGCGGAGCAGTTCCGCTGGAAGGAGCGGGTGGCGCGCACCCCGCGACGGATGGGGACCCGGGTGCGCGGCGTGGGCGTGTCGCTCAGCTGCTACGTGGGGGGGTCGATCGGGTTCGACGGGCTGCTCCTCCTCACCCCCGACGGCCGGGTTCACTTCCAGTCGGGGATCGGCAACCTGGGCACCGAGTCGGTGGTCGACGTCCACCGGGTGGGGGCCGAGATCCTGGGCGTCCCCTGGGAGAGGTGCGAGGTCATCTGGGGGGACTCGTCGCGGAACCTCCCCTTCACCTGCGTCTCGGGCGGGAGCCAGACCACCCACGCCATGACCCGCGCCGCCCACGCCACGGCCATGGACGCCCGTGCCAAGCTGCAGCGGATCGCGGCCCTCACCCTGGGCGGCGGGCCCGAGCTGTACGAGGTCGCCGACGAGCGCGTCTTCCGGCGCGGGGGCGGCGCCTCCCTGACCCTGGCGGAGGCGGCCCAGCACGCCATCCGGCTGGGCGGCCCCTTCGACGGCCACGAGCTCTCGCCCGACCTGAACAAGGTGACCCGGGCGGCGGCGGCCGCGCTGGCCGGGAGGGGCCTGGTGGCGGCGGCCAAGGACGCCTACCCCCGCGACGGCGTGACCCACTCCTACGTGGCCAGCTTCGCCGAGGTCGAGGTCGACGTGGAGACGGGCAAGTACCGGGTGGTGGACTTCTTGGCCTTCGGCGACGTGGGCTCGGTGATCCACCCGCGGGCGCTGGGCGGACAGATGCTGGGCCGGTCGGTGCTGGGGATGGGCCACGCCCTGGGGCAGCGCTGGGTGTTCGACCCCCACTACGGCGCGCTGCTGTCGACCCGCTTCCACCACAGCAAGCCGCCGACCATCCTCGACGTGCCCACCAGGATGCAGTGGGGCGCGCTGGACATCCCCGACCCGGAGACTCCGGTGGGGGCCCGCGGCGTGGGCGAGCCGCCGGTGGGCGGCGGCTGCGCCTCCATCCTGAACGCCCTGTCGGACGCGCTCGGGGACGAGGTGTTCCGGCGTGCGCCGGTCACCTGCGACGCCATCCTGGCGGCGCTCGAGGCCGGGCGGCCCATGCAGCCCCCCCTCGAGGCCCACGTCTAGGAGGGAGCGGAGGATGGCGGTCATCCGGGACGTCATGGCGGAATTCGAGCTGTTCCAGCCCAGCTCGGTCGCCGACGTGCTGCGGCTCCTGGCCGAGCACGGGAAGGACGCCTGGATCCTGGCCGGGGGCCTGGACAGCCTGGACTGGCTCAAGGACCGCCTCCGCAGGCCCCGCGCGGTCATCGACCTGGGCGGGGTCGAGGAGCTGCGGGGGGTGACCGAGACCGGCGACGGGCTTTCCATCGGTGCCACCACCACCCTGACCGAGGTGGTGCAGCACCCGGTCATCCGCCGGCGCTACGGCCTCCTCTCCCGGGCCGCGTCGCTGGTCGCCTCGCCGCAGATCCGCAACCAGGGCACCCTGGGGGGCAACCTCTCGCAGGACGCCCGCTGCTGGTACTACCGGGCCGGCTGGCCCTGCTACCGGGCCGGCGGCAACGTCTGCTACGCGGACTCGCCGGTGGGCCGGAACCGGGAGCACGCCATCCTGCACGCCGACCGCTGCGTGGCGGTGAACCCCTCCGACACCGCCCCGGCCCTGATCGCCCTCGGAGCCCGGCTGGTGGTGCAGGGGCCGCGGGGCGAGCGGGTGGTGGAGGCCGAGGACTTCTTCGTCGGGCCCGACGTCGACATCACCCGCCTGCACGCGCTGGGGCCGGGGGAGCTGCTCACCGCCGTCCGCCTCCCGGCCGAGTGGGCCGATCGCCGCTTCTACTTCGAGAAGGTGCGGGATCGGGAGGTGTGGGACTTCGCCCTGCTCGAGGTGGCCTCGGCCATGTCCCTGGCCGGCGACCGGATCGAGCGGATCCGCATCGCCGTCAACGGCGCGGCCGCGCGGCCGCTGCGGCTCCCCCAGGTGGAGCGGGCCGTGCGCGGCCTGCCGGCCAGCGCGGCCACCGGCGAGCTGGCCGGGACGCTGGCGGTGGAGGGAGCGGTCCCGCTGCGGTTCAACGCCTACAAGGTCCCGCTCATGCGGAACCTGGTGAAGCGGGCCATCGGCGGGGTCCCGGAGGCGCCGTGGCCCTCCTAGAGCGCGCCACCGACCCGTGGGGCCGGGACGTGCCGGTGCACGTCGACGGGTCCCTGATCTGGGTGGCGGTGGGCGGCGCCCTGCTCTTCGTGGTCGGGCACGCGCTCTACCTGCGGCTCCGGGCCCGGCCCCGGCGCTTCCAGGGTGGAGCGCCGGCCGACGGCGTCCCCGCCCGCGTCCCCCGCCATTCGCTCTCGGCCCGCTCCTTCCACTGGTTCATGGCCGCGGCCATGACCGCCTCCCTGGCCACCGCCTTCCTCCCCCGGGTCGGGGTGCGGTTCGCCTGGGTGAGCCTCCACTGGCTGGCGGGGCTCGCCCTGACCGCGTCGGTCCTCTACCACGTGGTCCACGCCTCGTTCTGGCTGGACTTCCGGTCGATCTGGCCCGACCGGATCGACCTCGAGGACGCCGTGCGCCGGGCCCGCCGCGCCCTGGGGCGGGAGGCGCCCCCGCCGCGGCGCTTCGCCAAGTACCCGCTGGAGAACAAGCTCTACCACCTGGTGGTGGTCATCGCCGGCCTCTCGGCCATCGCCACCGGCCTCCTCATGCTGTTCCGGGTGCGCACGCCCTTCCTCCCCCGGGACCCGTTCCTGCTGGGCGACCGGGCCTGGGGCCTCACCTACGTGCTGCACGGACTGGCCGGGGTGGGGCTCATCCTGCTGGTCGCCGTCCACGTCTACTTCGGCCTCCGCCCGGAGAAGCGCCCCATCACCCGCTCCATGATCTCCGGCTGGATGAGCCGCGAGTACTACCTCGAGGAGCACGACCCGGCGCGCTGGAGGGTGGGGGCGGCTGCCGAACCACCCGGATCCGAGCGCGGAAGGGCGTAGGATCGGGGGATGGACCCGGGCGTCTTGGAGCGGTGCCACACCGTCGAGGAGTGCTACGAGCGCATGCTGGCCTATGCGGCCCGGGGCCTCCCCGCCCCGGCCCCGGGCGGCGACGCGGAGATCCGGGACCTCCTGGAGAGGGCCGCCGGGGCCATCGACGGCCTGGCCGAGCGGTACGCGCGGACCATCCGGGAGCGGGGGCTCGAGCCGGCCGATCGCCACCTGGGCTTCCTGCCGGTGGTGGAGCGAGACGCCGCCGACGCCCTGGCGGCGCTCCGGCTGGCGCTGGCCCAGCCGTCCATCGGGTCGCAGCTGGTGGACAACCTCAACGCCTCGCTGCACCTCCGCGCGCTCCTCACCGACCTCTTCCTGCTGGGCGACGTGCTCCGGGCCCGGCCGGCTCCGGGCTAGCATCGCCTGGGCGGGGCGAGCCGGGCCCGCCCGGGGTCAGCCGGCCAGCTCGAGCGCCCGCCGGAGCACCGCGTCCATCATGGCCGGGGTGAGGCGGCCGGTCTGGGTGTTCTGCTGCGAGGGGTGGTAGGCGCCGAGGAGCGCCGGCCCGCCCGGTGCCGCCCACTCCGCCCCGTGGCCGAAGCGCGGACGTGGGCGCGGGACCCGGACCCCGGCCCGCTCCAGGTGCGAGAGGATGGCCCCCCAGCCGACCGCGCCCAGGGCCACCAGGACCCGCGCCCGGCGGAGCAGGGCGAGCTCGGCGTCGAGGAACGGGGCGCAGCGGGCGAGCTCCTCGGGGAGGACCCGGTTGGCGGGGGGAGCACAGCGGCAGGCGGAGGTGAGGAAGGCCCCGCGGAGCGACAGGCCGTCGCCCCGCTCCCGCGAGGCGGGGGAGCTGGCCAGGCCGGCGCGGTGGAGGGCGGCGTAGAGGAAGTCGCCGGAGCGGTCGCCGGTGAACATGCGCCCGGTGCGGTTGGATCCGTGGGCGCCGGGGGCGAGCCCCACCAGCACGACCCGGGCCGCCGGGTCGCCGAAGCCGGCCACCGGCCTGCCCCAGTAGGCCTGGTGCCGGTAGGCGCGGCGCTTCACCCGCGCCACCTCCTCCCGCCAGGCCACCAGGCGCGGGCACAGGCGGCAGCGGACGATGCGGTCCTCGAGGAGGGGGAGGGAGGCGGCCAGGCGGCGGGGCATGCGTCCGCGCCTTGGCTAGAACAAGCTCTCCGGCACGTAGACGATGTCCCCGGGCTCCAGCGTGAAGTTGGGCGCCTTGCCCAGGGCGATGTCCTGCACGGCCACCTTGACCTTGGTCTCGGTCCCGCCCACGCGCCGGGTCACCGAGGTGGCGTTCTGGGCCGCGGTCTTGGTGAAGCCGCCGGCCAGCGTCACCGCCTGCACCACCGACATGCCGTCCTGGTAGGGGAAGGTGCCCGGCTTCTGGACCTCGCCGAAGACGAAGACCTTCTTGGAGTTGTACTCCTTCACCAGCACCGAGACCTGGGGGTCGCGCATGTAGCGCTCGGCCAGGCAGGCCCGGATGGTGTCGGCGGCGCCGTTGGCGGTGAGCCCGCCCACCACCACCCGCTTGCACAGGGGGAAGACGATGTCGCCCTCGTTCCCGACCTGGAAGACGCCGGAGAGCTCCGGCTCCTGGAAGACCCGGACCTCGACCACGTCGCCGGGGCCGAGGGTGGAGGCGACTGGCTGGTCCCCGGGGACCACCGGGGCGGGCGTGGCGGCGGGCAGCTCCTCGCCGCCGTGTGCGCAGGCCGCGAGCAGCAGGACGGCGGCGAGTCGGTGGGGATGGTAGCGGGGCTTCATCGGCCTCGTCGGGAGGTGGTTTCGTCGTAGCCGAGCGGGCCCGCCCCGTCAACCAATCGGCGGCGGCGCTCCCGCGCTCAGTACGTCCCCCGGACGCGCAGGTAGACCTCGCTCTTGTCGAACCGGTAGCCGGGCAGGGCCGCGGTGCCCGAGGCCAGCTCCGAGGTCCGCTTGGTGTAGGCGTACCCGGCCCCGACCCGCAGCCAGCGCGCCACCTCCGCCTCCACCGACGGCCCGAGGGTGAAGAGGTCGGCGGCCTGGACCGGGGACCGGGGGTAGGCGCGGTACTCGAAGGAGCCGTCCAGCGCGGCGGTGTATCGCCCGGAGAACAGCATGTGCCCGTCGGCGTAGACACGGTGGCTGGTGTACCCGCCGGCCGGCCCGGGGTCCACGCCCACGTCGTGGATGTAGCCCAGCTTCAGGCCGGCGGTCTCGAAGGGAAGCCACTCGGTCTCGAGGTTGGCGAGCCAGCTGGAGATCGACCCGGGGGCGTTGTAGGCCGCGCCGTAGCCTCCCTTGAGCGTGCCGGCCAGGTGGGCGGTGAACAGGCCGGCCAGCCCGGTCCAGGCGCGCAGGCCCGAGGCCTTGGCCCCCAGGCTGGACCCTGGGATGCGGGTCCAGTACTCGCCCTGGAGGATGGCGGCGGTGCGCGGCAGGAACTTCCAGCGGAGGTCGAGCCCGGCCGAGAGGTCGCTGTAGTCCAGCTTCGACACCAGTGACGGGTCGCAGGAGGGGGTGTTGGCGGGGCAGAGCCGGCCGCTGGCGAAGGGCTCGTAGGTCTCGAGCGCCCAGCCACCGGTGAGGGTGGTGATGAAGGCGCCGCCGCCCGGGCGGTAGGGGATGGCCAGATCCAGCTGGTTGGTGTTGGAAACCAGCGCGCCACCGACGTTCAGCACCGAGGTGCTGCTGGTGCGGCGGAAGGCGTCGGTGAGCTCCAGCCCCACCGTACCCTTTCGGTTCACCCCCACCCCCAGCTGCGCCTCGCCGTAGAGCCGGGAGAGATCGGAGTTCTTGCCCAGGTACTGCGCCCAGTCGAGATCGGCGCGCAGGTCGAGCGCTGCCGGGTCCCCGGGCGCCTCCAGGATCAATCCGGGCCGGACGTGCAGGATGAAGCCGGAGGTGGCCTGGCCCTGGTCGGAGAAGGCGACGTTGCTGTCCCAGCGGCTCTCCAGCTCCAGGTAGGGGTGAAGGCGGCCGGAGCTGCCGCCGAGGCGGATCCCGTTCCCCGGGCTCGCCGCCGCTGCCGCCGCGAAGCCCAGGAGCGCCAGGCCGACCAGGCTGAGGCTCCCCGTCCTGACCCCCTTCACCATCTCCCTCCGTTCTTCCTGCCCCGTGGCGCCGGTCCGTCGCGCACCGGCGTTCCCCGCGCCGGCCGCCAGGCCGCTCCCAGGGAGCTGCTAGTAGTGCTTGCTCGCCGGTGGCGGCCGCACCACGGGCGGCGTCACCGCCGCCGGCGGAGGGGGTTCTCGAATGGTGACGTCCTGGCTGGGCAGCCCCTCCGGCTGCTCCATCTGGACGCTGGTCCGCCCGTCCACCAGGTAGGCGAGCTGACCCAGGCAGACGTCGGCCTCGCCCCCCATGCGGAGCACCTTGTCGCTGGCGATGACCACGCGGGCGAACTGGGTGTTGGCGGTGGCCGGGTCCCTCTTCCCGACGGCGTCCACCAGCGCCTCGCGGGCCTGGGTGGCCACCTTCTGCAGCCCCTTCATCTGGGTCAGCTGGGCGTTCAGGCAGTTGAGCCGGCTCACGTCCTTCTCCAGGCGCGCCTCCTCGGCCCGCCCGGCCACGCGGTCCACCGTCTTGCGGATGGCCTTGAGGCTCTCCTCGGCCATCTCCTGCTTCTTGGCGTCCGGGATCTGCGCGGCCGCGTCCGGCGTCATGCCCGCCGTGGGGAGCGGCCTCGGCTGGGCCGCCGGCGCCGACGCGGCCCTGGGGGCATCGGCCGCCGCCGCTGAGCCCGTCCAGGCGGCCAAGGGCACGAGCAGCAGCGCGATCGCGACCTGTCGAGGCATCACGAGGCTTCTCCCGACCGCAGTTCGATGTCAGAAACCCCTAGAGCCTAAGGGTTTTCGGGCAGCCAGTCAACGCGGCGTCGACATGGCCGCCTGCAAATCTGGCTACGGCCAGGCCCCCGTGCCACACATCGACCTCACGGGGAAGAGGAGAGGGGTGGCTCGGCCACCTGGGGCAGTGAGACCTCCTCGCTCGACGTCTCGGGGCCTTCGTCGGTCCCATCGGTGGGCACGACCCGGCAGCGCCAGCGATCTCCCGCCCGAACGAGGCGGCCGGGGACCTCTTGCGAGCTGCCGGCGAAGGACTGCACCTCGCCGTTGCGAACCCAGATGAAGCGGTAGCGTACCGGGTCGCCGTCCTCGTCCTCGCTCTTGGCCACCAGCTCGCAGCGCAGCGGCTGGCCCGGACGGGGCGTGGCGGGTGCGAGCCGCACGCGGGCCGGCCCAGGCGGCGTGTTGAGCACGGTCCGCTCGGCGGCGCCGGGCGGTCCCGAGACGGTGCCGTCGCTGGGCGTGGCCGAGCACCGCCAGCGCTCGTTCTTGGCGATCCGGCTCGGGTCCACCGCGGAGGGGTCCGGGCCCGGCGCCATGGGCTTTCCGTTCCGCCACCAGGCGTAGGTGTAGGTGACGGGATCACCATCCCGATCCACCGAGGGCAAGGAGATGCGGCAGGCGAGCGCGTCGCGGCGATGGGGGCGCTCCGGCTCGACCACGACCTGGGGCGCGGTCGGGGGGGTGTTGCGGATGGTGAGCTCGGCGCTGGCGCGGGGGCCGTCGGCGAAGCCGTCGTTGGCCCAGGCCTCGCACCGCCAGCGCTCGCCGCGCCGGACGATGCCGGCGGGCAGGGTCGGGCCGTCCTCGGCCACCGGGACGAGCTGGTCGCCCCGGTACCACCGGTAGTGGAGGGTCAGGGGCTCGTCGTCCGCATCCCGGGCCGGGGCCTTCACCTGGCAGGTGAGCTCCTGCCCCACCCCGGCCACCTCCGGCACGAGCAGCACCAAGGGCGCCGGCGGCGGCGTGTTCTCCACCACCACCTGGGCGGCCACCGCCTCGCCGGTCTCCTCGCCGTCGAAGGGCGTCACCTCCACCCGCCAGGTCTCGCCGTGCCGCAGGGTGCCCGGGTAGATGGTGGCGGTGGTGAAGGGCGCGGGCAGGCCGTCGCGGCTCCACGCGTACCGGTAGCTGACGGAGTCGCCGTCGTGGTCGGCCGAGGGCTTCTTCACCATCGCCCGCACCCCGGTCCCGGCGGTGGGGGCGGCCGGCTCCAGGGCCACCAGCGGCGGCCCGGGCGGCGTGTTCACCACCCGGCACTCGGCGCTGGCCACCGGCCCGGGAAGCTCGCCGTCGAAGGGCGTCACCGCCACCCGGAGGAGGTCGTGCTTGCGCAGGGGCTGGGCGGTGAAGCGGGTCAGCCCGCGGGCGGCCGCCACCGGCGCCCCGTTCAGCGTCCACTCGTAGTGATACACGACGGTGTCGCCGTCGGGGTCGACCGAGGGCCTGAGGATCTTGGCCTCCGGGACCGTGCCGGCCGGGACCGGCCCGTCGCACAGCGCCACCGCGGTCGGCCCGGGGGGCGTGTCGGCGATCACCGCCTCGGCCCGCGCCGGCGGGCTCTCTGCCTCGCCGTCGCTCGCCACCACCTCCACGGCCCACCTCTCGCCCTTCCGGGGGACGCCCCGGGCGATGAAGGCCTGCTCGGGCGGGACGTCGACCTTCTGCCCGTTGCGCGTCCAGGTGTACCGGTAGGTGACGAGGTCGCCGTCGGCGTCGGGCGGCTGCTGGCCGGCCACGGCCAGGCCGTCCATCCGGCGGGGCCGCACCGGCACGAGCTTCACCGTGGGCGCGGGCGGAGGGGTATTGACGATGGTCACCAGGGAGCGCACCGACGGCCCGTACTCCTCGCCGTCGTGGGCCTGCGCCTCGACCTCCCAGCGTTGGCCCTTGGCCAGCTCGGCCACCGGCACCCGGGCCGAGGAGGTCCAGTAGGGAGGCTGGCGGGAGGCCTCGGTGCCGTCCGGCACCGCCACCGGCGCGCCGTCCTTGAGCCAGCGGTACCGGTAGGTGATGGGATCGCCGTCGGCGTCGGGGGCGGGCGTCACCACCTTGACCTCGAGGGGCGCGCCCACGGTGGGCTTGTCGGTGGCGAAGGCGATGACCGGTGGGCCCGGGGGCGCGTCCTCGACCACCACCTCGTCGGCGACGGCCGGGCCGGCCCCGAACGGATCGCGCGGCGTCACCGTGACCCGCACCCGCTCGTGCTTGCGGAAGTCGGTGGCCGGCAGGGTGGTCTCCCCCTTCCCGGTGGGCTTGCCGTCGCGGGTCCAGGCGATGTCCAGGGTCACCGGGTCGCCGTCGGCGTCGCGGGCCGGCTCCAGCAGCTGCAGGGTGAGCGGCTGGCCGCCGCGCGGGTGGCGCGGCTCGATGGCGATCCGGGGCGGGGTGGGCGGGGTGTTCACCACCTTGACCGCGGCGGTGGCCGGAGGGCCGTCCACCTCGCCGTCGTTGGCCACCACCTGGACCTCGAAGCGGTCGTCCCGGGCCACGGCCGCACCCGGCACCTCGCGCCCCTCGGCCGCCAGGCCGGAGAAGGGCTGGCCGTTCTTCTTCCAGGTGAAGCGGTAGGTGAGCGGATCCTGGTCGGCGTCGAAGGCGCCGGCGGTGATCACCGCCCGCAGCGCCTGGCCCTTGCGCGGGGTGGCCGGGAGGATCACCACCGTGGGCGCGGTGGGCGGCGAGTTCAGCACCGTCACCTCGGCGGCGGCGGCCGGCCCGGGCAGCTCACCGTCGGTGGCGTTCACCTCCACCCGCACCTTCTGGTGCTTGGCGAACAGGCCGGTGGGCAGCTCGGCGGTCGAGAGCGGCAGGTTGAGCGGGACGCCGTTCACCCACCAGCGGTACTCGTAGGAGACCGGGTCCTCGTCCACGTCGGTGGCCGGCTTCACGATCTTCACGCGGATGGGCTCGGTCCGCCGGTGGGCCTCGCCCTCGATGGCGACCTCCACCGGCCCCGGGGGCGTGTCGGCCACCCGGGCCAGCGCCAGCGCCGCCGGCCCCTCCAGCTCCCCGTCGCTGGCCACCACCCGCACGCCCACGAGCGCCCCCTTGCGCAGCCTCTCCCCGGGGAGGTTCTCGCCCGTGACACCGATGGGCACGCCGTCCACCAGCCACTCGAAGCGGTAGGTGACGGTGTCGCCGTCGGGGTCGACGGCGGGCTTGAGGATCACCGCCCGCGAAGGGACCAGGCGCAGCGGCCGGGCCGGCTCGATGCCCACCTCGGGGGCGCCCGGCGCGCTGTCGCGGATCAGGACCTCGGGACCGGCCACCGGCGGGCCCTCGGCCCGGCCCCCGCCGGCCGGGGCGGAAAGCGAGAACCGCCACCGCTCGCCGCGGCGGGCGGAGCCGGGCGGGAGCTCGCGCTTCCCGTCCAGGTCGTGGACCGGGCTGCCGTTGCGGTACCAGGTGATGCGCGGGGCGGGCGCCGCCTCGCCGGGCGGTGCGTCGAGCCAGACGCCCCGCCAGCCAGCCCGGAGCGCGTCGCCCACCCCGGGCGCCGCCGGGTCGAGGCGGAGGTCCTTGTAGGTCGGCGGGTAGGGCCCGAAGCGCCCGGAGCGGGCCGCGTCGTGGCCGGGGCCGGGCCAGGGGATGGCGGCCGCCGCGCCCCCCACCCGCTCCGCCCGCACCGCGTGCACGTCGCCGCCGGGGAGCCCCACGAAGACGGACGGCGTCCCGTCGCCGGCCAGGTCGGCCACCAGCGGGCTGGCCGTCACCTCGCCCGCGTCCCCGCCCAGCTCGGCCGGGAAGCCGACCAGCTCCTTGCCGTCCCGCCCCAGGGCGTGGACGGCGCCGTCGGTCGACACCACCACCACCTCCAGCCCGCCGTCGCGGGCCAGGTCACCCACCGCTGGCCCGCCCATGACCCGGGAGCCGACCCGGACCGGCCAGCCGGGCAGCGGCGCACCGGCCCGGTTCACGGCGTGGACCATGCCGTCGGCGGAGGCGAAGACCACGTCCAGCCGCCCGTCGCCGAGCAGATCGGCCACGGCCGGGCCCTCGTAGAGGCGGTACCCGGCGGCCACCGGGAAGCCGGGCAGCGCCTCGCCCTGGGCGTTGACCGCGTAGAGGTTGAAGTCCTGGCTGGCCACCAGCAGGTCCAGGGCGCCCTGGTCGTCGAGATCGGCGAAGACCGGGGCCCCGCTCACCGCGTAGTGGGTGACGAGCGGGAAGCCCGGGCGCTCGCGCAGGGTCTTGAGGTCGATGACGTGGACCTTGCCGTCCTCGCAGCCCACCGCCACCACCCGCCCGCCGGGCAGGACTGCGCTGGTGGCGGGGCTGCTCACCGGGGCGCCGAGCTGGAGGGGGAACCCCCGGGCCTCGACCCCGCTCCGCTTCAGGGCGTGGAGGCGCCCCCGGTCGTCGCCGACCAGGAGCTCTGGCCGGCCGTCGCCGTCGACGTCGGCGAAGGAGGGGCCGGCCCGGACCCGGGCGCCCAGCCTCACCGGGAAGCCGGCGGCCACGCCCCCGCCGCTCCACAGGAAGACGCGGCCGGCGCTGGTGACGGCGGCGATCTCCGGCTTGCCGTCGCCGTCCATGTCGGCGGCGGCCGGGGCCCCGCTCGCCACCTCGTCCGGCGAGGCGGAGAGCCGAACCGGAAACCCGGAGGGCGTGCCGCCGTCGGCCCGGAAGGCGGTGAGGAGATCGGCGGCCGCCACCACCACGGTCGGGGCGCCGCCCACCGGGACCAGCACCGCCGGGTACTGGACCTTGCCGCCCGCCTCGCGCGGGAAGTTGGAGAGCGCACCCGCCCCCAGGGCGAGCGCGAGGAGAAGGCCTTGCATGGATTCTCCCTACAGCCTGATCGCGAGAGGCTGGCTGGTCTCGCGAAGCCGAGTGGCGAGGATGCGCGCCACGTTGATGGCCACGAAGGGAAGGCGGGGCCGCATCCCGGAGGCGGTGGGCGCCATCGCCCGCCAGGCGGTGCCGGCCCGCACCGCGGCGGAGCGGGTCTCGCCCAGGGCCCGCGCCCTCTCCCCGGGGAGCGGGTCCGGGGCCGGGGAGCGCCGCAGCGAACCCGCCGGCGCGCTCATGGCTCCTCGGCCTCCGCCGCGGTCCGGTCGCGCAGGGCGCCGCGGCGCGGGCCGGCAGCGAGGCGGCGGCGGCCCCGCTCCAGGGGGTTCGGGAGCCCCTCGCGCGCCGGCCTGAGCAGGGCCACCCCGTGGGCGCGGTGGACCAGGTAGACCTCGAGCGGCCGCACCGGCACGTTGAAGCCGGTGGCCTCCTCGCGCAGCGCCACCGCCCAGGCGGCCCGCTGGTCGTCGGGGTGCCGGAAGTAGAGGAAGGCCTCGCCGGCCAGGCAGCCGAAGCGCTCGGCGGCGGCCTGGAGGAGACCGGTCCGGCGGCGGATCTGCTCGGCCAGGGCCGGCGCCACCCGCTCGGCCTCCTCGCGGAGGCTCCGGGAGCGCTCCCGCCTCTCCTCGGCGTCGCGGAAGAGCTGCTCGGCCCGGCCCGTGATGCGGCGCGAGCGGGTGCCGTGCTCGGCCGCCAGGAGCGAGCGCTCGAAGCTCAGGTTCCAGGCCGTCTCCACCCCGTCCCAGAGCTGGCTGCGCTTTCGGTCCTCCTCGGCGTACTCGCCCTGGAGCCCCTGGAGCTGGCGCTCGGCGAGCCGCAGCGCCGCCTCGGCCTGCGCCCGGGCCTTGTCGCCCTGGGGGCGAGGGGCCAGCTCGGAGATCTCCTCGCGGCGCAGCTCCACCGCCCGCTCGGCGCCGCCCAGGCGGTACCAGACGTCGGAGGTGCGGAAGCGCTGCTCCTCGAAGCGCGCCACCAGCTCCAGCGCCCGCACCTCGTGGGACTGGGCCTCGGCCGCCAGCCGCGCGGCCTGCTCGTCGGCCTCGCCCGCCTCGGAGAAGGTGTCGATGGCCAGCCTTTGCGCGGCCTCGGCCTCGAGCTCGGCCAGCCGCTGGCCGGCCGCCAGCTCCTCGGCCCGGGCGCGGGCCTCGCGCTCGGCCGCCAGGGCCTCGACCAGGTCGGTCCACCAGGCCGCGAAGGGCTGGCCCTGGAGCAGCTCCCGGAGCTCTCGGAGCCGGAAGGCCCGCATGGTCAACCTCCGGGCGAGAACACCAGCGGGTAGTCTACCGAGACCGGGCCCGAGGGGCGGAAGGGCAGCCGCCAGGCGCGCATGGTGCTGGCCACGCAGGTGGCCACGTCCTGCGATCCCAGGCCGTTCTCCACCACCGACAGCTCGGAGATGCCCCCGGTCTCCAGGATGGTGAAGCGGATGCGCATGCGCCCCTTGAGGCCGGGGTTGCGCTTGAGCGCGTTCTCGTAGCAGGCCTTGAGGAGCCCCATGCGGGCGCGCACGAAGGCGCCCAGCTTGCCCTGGTCCACGTCGGAGGAGTCGATCTCCGCCGCCTCCGCCGCCACCGAGCCGGTGACCTTGACCTCGGCCTTGGCCCCGTAGCCGACCTGGCCGCCGCCGCCGCCGGAGGTGGCCAGGCTGCCGATGCTGGCCGACCCGCCCTGCCCGCCGCCCTTGCGCCCGCCCACGCCGGCGGAGGGATCGGTGGCCACCGCCACCCCGCCCGCCCCGGCCAGCGCCGTGGCCACGTCGCTCACCCCGCCGCCGGTGCCGAACACGTCGGCCACGGCGCCGTGGCCGGTGCCCGGCCCGAGCGCGCCCAGCACCTTGAGGATGCCCTTGGACTGGACCGCCTTGGCCACCGCCGCGGCGTGAGCCGCCTTGCTCTCCGGCCCCGGCTCGCCCTTCTTCTCGGCGGCCTCCGGCTTCTTCTCCTCGGGCTTGGTCTCGGCCACCGCCTCGGTCGGCCGCTCCACCGCCGCCGGCGGCGGCGGCTCCGGCCTCCGCTCGGGGATGAGGACGCGGGCGTAGCGGTCCGGGATCTCCTCCAGGGTCAGCTCCTTCTCCGGCAGGCTGGTGGCCGCCATGGCCACGTAGAACCCGGAGTGGATCGCCAGGGAGACGAGGAGCACGGTCACGAACAGCCGATCCATGCTGGAGAAGTGGTTGCCCCGGTTCACCTTGGTCAGGGTGGGCCGGGGGGCCTCCGGGGTCGGCGCCACGAACTGCCAGAGCAGGGTCACGTCCTCGAGCACCAGCTTGCCGCGCTGGTCCTCGCGGATGGGGACGACGTAGCTCGCGCCCTGCTTGGCGGCCAGGCCCTGGGCCACCAGCGCGGGGAGGTCGGCCTCGCCCTGGGGCCCCTGGATCCGCCCCTGCACCCCGGGCGCGAAGGCCAGCAGGCACCGCTCGCCCTGCCAGGCGAAGACCGGCACCGAGGCGGGCAGGGTCGATCCCTGGACCACAAAGGTGTTCCTCGAGGAGGTGCCGATGGTGATGCTCTGGCGGAGCGGGAGGATCCGCTCCTCCACGATCTTGCCGCTGCGGACGACGCCGACGCGGAGGACCTTTGCCTGCTGTGCCGCCATCGCGCTCGCCTGCCTCCGGGCCCCGCTAGAAGGGGTCCCTCTTCACCGCGTCCTTCGCCTCCGGCAGGAACGACTCGGTGCGGTCCTGCTCGCCGGAGTCCACGCTGGCCCGGGGCATGACGAACAGTGCCTGGGGCTTCTGGACCCGGCCCTCGACCCGCATCTCCTCGAGCCGGACCACCTTCCTCGCGGCCGGCTTCCTCTCTCCCGCCTGCTGCGCCTGCGGCGGCTTCTGTGCCTTCTGCTGCTGCGCTTGCGCCGGCGATCCCTGGCCTTTCTTGGGCAGCGGCGCATCCTTGGCCAGGGCCGGCGCGGCCAGCCCGATGGTTAGCACGGCCGCGGAGAGGGCCACAAGCAATCGACCGGCGCTCATCTGTCGCCCCTTTCCGCACCCGCGGCCCCGGCCGCGCCGCCCGACTCGTCCGGCGCCGGGGCAGGCTTCTTCGAGGCCGATTTCGCCTTCTTCCGGGCCGGCGCCGGCGTCGCCGCCGGTTTGGCCGGGGCCGGGGAGGCAGCCGGCGTCACCGGGGGCGGGGCGACGCCCTCGCCGGCCTGGGGCCCCGCGGCCGGCTCGGCGGCCTTCCTCTTGGCCTCGGCCTCGCGCCGCAGGCGGTCCTTGTCCTCGCGCTCCAGCCGCTTCCTCTCGCGCTCGATGGCGCGGGCGGCGTCCTTCCGGTAGCCGGCCAGCTTGTCGTCCTTCCCCCCGGCCTTCTCGAAGTCGTCGAAGAAGGCCACCGCCTGCTCCAGGCGCTGGAGCGTGGGCAGGCCGGGCTTGTCGCCGTCGAGGTAGAGGATCCCCAGGTTGAAGTGGCAGTCGACCAGCCCGGGGTCGAGCCTGAGCGCCCGCCGGTAGGCGTCCTCGGCCTTGTCGAACTCCTTCTCCCCCCGGTAGGCGTTGCCCAGGTCGAGCCAGGCGGCGGCGTTGTGCGGGGCGTAGCGCACCGCCAGCTCCAGCTCGGTGGCCGCGGCCGCGAAGTCCTCGGAGTCGGCCAGCATGGCGCCGTAGTTGGCGTGCGCCTCGGGGTAGTCGGGGCGGAGCGCGGCCGCGGTCCGGAAGGACTCGAGCGCCTGGTTCCGGTCGCCCAGCGAGAGCTCCACGAAGCCGAGCCGGTTCCACACCGCCGGATCGCTCCCGTCGATCTGCCGGGCGTTGTCGAGCACCATCTTGGAGAGCTCGAACCGCCTCTTGCGCGCGTACACGGTGGCCAGGTTGACCATGGCCGGGACGTTCTTCTCGTCGACCTTGAGGGCGCGGCGGGCTGCCTCCTCGGCCGCGTCCAGCCTCCCCTGGGCCAGGAGCGCCTCGGCCAGGCCGTTGCGGAGGGCCACGGCGTCGGGCGCCTTCTCCAGCCGTGCCCGCATCTCGGCCTCGGCGTCGGCCGCCTTGCCGAGCCGGGCGTCGAGCCGGACCAGGTCCTGGGCGGCGGGGAAGAAGGTCGGGTTCCGGTCGAGGACGCGCCCGTAGAGCGCGCGGGCCGCGCCCTCGTCGCCCAGCCGCTCCCGCAGGGCGCCCGCGTTCACGCCGGCGAAGGCGGCCCCGGGGTCGGCCTGGAAGGCCCGCTCGAAGGCCGCCGCCGCGCCGGCCAGGTCGCCGGTCCCCTCCAGCCGCACCCCCTCCTGGAACGAGTCCGCGGCGCCGGTCTGGAGCGCCGCCGGGGCGTCGCCGGGGAGCCCGGTGCGGGGCGGGGGAGGCGCGCTCGGGGCCTCGCTGGAACCCGGGGCCGCCCCGCCGGGCGGGGCGACCGGCGCGCTCTTCTGCGCGCCGGCGCAGGCGGAGGCCAGCCCGGCCAGGGCCAGGAAGGCCACCGTGGCGTAGACGCGCTCTGGCCGGGCGGCTGGCACGCTCACTTCTCCTTGTCCTTGGCCGACCGGCGCGCGGCCTCGGCCGCGGCGGCCGCCTCGCTGGCCCGGGCGGGCTTGCCGGACTGCTCGAACAGGACCTTGGCGCGGCGCAGGGCCGAGACCGCCAGGGCCGGGTCGGCCCGCGCGCAGGCGGGGTCCTTCCCGAAGGCCAGGTACCGCTCGGCGGCGTCGGCGCGCAGCCGCGCCGCGTCGAGCTCCGAGGCCACGTTCTGCAGGGCGATGCAGCGGTTGGCGTGCTCGGGCCAGCGCTCCAGGAAGTCGCCGTAGAGCTTGGCCGCGGCGGGGTGGTCGCCCTTCCTCGAGCGGTAGTCGGCCAGCCACAGCGCGTCGCTGGCCGCCACCCGGGCCTCGGGCCGCTCCCTCACGATCCGCTCGCGGACGGCCGCGGCGCGGGCCGGGTCGCCGGCCCGGTCCCAGGCGATGGCCGCGTTGTGCAGGGCCTTGGCGGCGTCCGGCGAGGTGCCGTCGGCGGCCAGGGCCTCGAAGGCCTGGGCCGCCTCGGTGGGCTTGCCGGCGTCGAGCAGCTTCTGGGCGCTGGAGAAGGCGGCGCCGGAGACGGCCTTGCGGAGCTCCTCCTGGGCGCGGGCCAGCCCCTCCTTCTCCTTCGGGTCGGCCTTCTCGGCGCGCCCGTCGAGGAGCTGCGCCAGGCGCTGGGCGGCGGCCTGGTGGCCGGCGCGGTCGCCCTGGACCAGGAAGGTCTGCAGGTAGAGGGGGACGGCCTCGGAGAGGACGTCGGCCTCGATGGGCCAGCGGTCGAGGAGGGCGTCCAGCCGGTGCCTGGCCCCGGCCACGTCGTCGAAGGCGAAGGTCACCTTGGCGGCCGAGAGCTGGAGCCGCGCCGCCGAGGGCAGCGGCTCGCCCGGCGAGCTCCCCGGGGCCGGCGCGGGCGGCTCGGCCTGGGCCACCGCCAGGTAGGCGTCGACGGCCTCCACCAGGCTCCCCCAGGCGCCCGGCGGCGGCTGGGGCGAGAGCGGCTCCGGCCCGCGCTGGTCGGCAAAGAGGACCTTGGCGGCGGGGAGCTTCCCCGCCAGGGCCTCGGCCGCCCCCTGCTCCTCGCGCTCGTGGGCCGCCAGGTGCCAGGCCAGGGCGCGGGACCTCTCGTCGGCGGCGGGGTCCCGGGCCGCGCCGGTGGCGACCTCGGCGGCCCGCTCGTCGGCGCCGGCCCGGGCCAGGAGCGCCGCGGCCCGCAGGCGGAGGGGGAGGCGGTAGGCGGCGGCCCCGGCGCGCTCGGCGGCCACCAGGCCGTCGGCCGCGGCGGTCCACTCCGCGCGGGCGCCGTCCAGGTCGCCGGCCTCGCGGGCCGCGTCGCCGCGGGCCACGGCCTGCCAGGCGCCGGCGTAGGCGGCCTGGGCCGCGGCCCCGGCCCCCAGGGCCGTCTCCGGCCCGAGGGGCGCGTCGGCCTGCTGGACCACGGTCACGGTGGGCGGCCCGGCGGGGGCCGGACGGCTGGTGGCGCAGCCGGAGGCGGCGGCCCCCAGGGCGGCGGCCAGCGGGATGAGGCGGCGCAGCTTCGCTCCCCTGGCGTTCATGGGCTGGCCCCCGAGGCGGTCCCTTCCCCCGCCGCGCCTGCGGAGGGTGGGGTCGCGGCCGGCTCGGGCTGGGCCGGGCCGGGCAGGGGGCGGCGGGTGGGGCCGTCGGGGGTGTCGGCGAAGGCGGCCGGGGAGGCGTCCTCGGTGAGGAGCTCGGACCGCGCGTCCTTGAGGACCGGGTACTCGTTGGGGCGGTAGCGGGCCAGCGACTCGTTCACCTTCTTGGTCCACTCGTTCTTCACGTGGAGGCGGCGGGCCGCGTCCAGGGCGTCGACGTAGACCTTGACCGCCTGCTCCTCGTAGGGCGCCGCGAACTGCGCCAGCGCGTCCTGGTAGGCGGCCATGAACTCCTCGTTCTTCTTCACGTCCGGGGGGATGGGCGCGTCGTAGAGCGTCTGGGCCAGGCGCTCCAGCATGTAGGCCTTGCGGTAGAAGGCGGCCAGGATCCAGTCCGGCCGCTTGTAGCGCATCACCTCGTCGTACTGCGGCGAGACCCGCTTGGCCTCGGCCAGCTTGGCGTCCAGGGCCACCTTGAGCTTCTTGGTGTTGCTGGTGGCCGGCAGGGTGATCCGGTCGTAGCGCTCGAAGTCGTACTCGGCCAGGCGGAAGCGGGCCTCGGCCGCGGCCGCCGCCGCCCGCACGTTGGTCTCGGGCTTGAGCCCGCGGGCCGCGAACTCGCGCACCGCCGTGCCGTAGGCCGTCCGGGCCTCGGCGTCCTGGTGCAGCTCCTTGAAGGCCAGCCCGATCTTGAGGTGGGCCTGGACCACCAGGTCGTGCTCCTTGGTCCTGGAGAAGCGGCGCACGAACTCCTGCAGCGCCTGGATCTCGCGCTTCCAGTCGGAGGTCTTCTCGTAGATCAGGGCCGCGTGGAACTGGGTGCGGGCGGCGTCCTCCGCCTCCGGGTAGGCCTTGGCGTAGCGGACGTAGGCCCCGGCCGCCTGGTCGTACTTCTGGAGGTTCTCCAGCGAGCGGGCGGCGTTGTAGAGCGCGTCCTTGCGGTGGGCGGACTTGGGGTAGCGGTCCACCAGCAGCAGGTAGCGGTCGACGGCCTTCTCGAAGTCGTAGGTGTTCTCGGCGTTGAACCCGACGCGGAAGAGCGCCTCGTCGGCCAGGGCCGACTTCGGGTACTCGGCGGAGATCCGCTCGTAGAGCCGGAGCGCGCTCTCGAAGCGGCGCGCCCCCTCGTAGCAGCTGGCGGCGTTGTAGAGGGCCTTGTCGGCGAACTCGTGCTTGGGGTCCTCGGCCACCAGCTTGAGGAAGAGGTCGGCGGCGGGCTCGTACTGCTTGGCCTCCATGAGCTGCATGGCCCGGTTGAAGCGGCCGCCCAGCTTGAACTTCTGCAGGCTGGCGTTCAGGGCGGGGTTCCTGCCCACCGCCGCAGCCTGCAGCTGGGCCGCCGAGTCCTCCACCGCCGCCCAGTTCCTCTCGGTCAGCCGGCTCTCGATGATCAGGTTGGCGGCGTACTGGGCCACGGTCGAGGACGGCCAGCGCCCCACCACCTCCTGGAACCGGCAGCGGGCCTCGTCGTAGTCGCCGTACTCGTAGAACAGCTCGCCGGCCTTGTAGGCGATGGCCGGGGCCCGCTCGTGCTCGGGCACGTCGTCGAGGAAGGCGTCCGAGTCGCGGACCAGGTTCTGCAGCAAGGGCGGCAGGGGCTCGGCCGTCACCACCTCGTCCGGCTTGCGATCGGCGGAGCGCAGCACCCTGCGCTCCTGGAGCTGGCCGGCCCGCTCCTGGCGCGTCACCTCCCCCTCCCAGCTGATGATGGCGGAGAGGGCGGCGTCGGCCAGGTGGGCGTCGCTGGAGGGGTCGTCGCGCACGTCGGCGTAGACCTGGGCGGCGCGCTCGAAGTCGAGCGCGTTGTAGAGGCAGTCCGCCCACTGGTACTTGAGCTCGTGGGCCTGCTTGGAGTGGGGGAACCGGCCCACGTAGTCGCCGTAGGCCTTGGCCGCCACGCGGTACTCGGCCACCGCCGCCTCCAGCCGCCCCTCGGCCTTGTACTGCTGGGCCTGGGCGTGGTGGAAGCTGGCGGTCCTGAGCAGGCTCCGCTCCGAGAGGTCGCGGACCGCCGTCACCAGCTGCGGGTCGCCGTGGTTCTTCTCGTACCAGGGCGTGCCCTGGTCGTAGGTGGCCACCAGGGCCTCGCGCTCGGCCGCCTCCTTGTCGAACTGGCGATCGCGCGACCAGCAGAGCACGATCTTGGCCTGGACCTTGGGGGCGTCGGGGGAGAGCGGGTCCTTCTGCAGCACCGCCTTGTAGGCCTGCACCGCCTGGGCGTACTTGGTCTCGTCGAAGTACACGTCGCCCATCCGGGCGTAGATCTCGCCCTCGTAGGGGCGGCCGCCCAGGGACTGGAACCAGGCGCGGGCGCGCTCCACCCCGCCCCACTTCTCGTCGGTGAAGCTGATGGCCGTGTACTGCACCGCCTCGGGCCAGACCTCTCCGCCCGGCTTCTCGCCGGTCTTCTGCGCCTCGGCCACGTAGTGGTCGAGCAGCCGGGTGAACGAGTCCACCGCCCGGGGGAAGTCGTCCATCCGGTAGTAGGTCCAGCCCAGCTTGTAGAGGGCGCGGGGGTAGAGGGGGTGGTCCGGCCAGGCGTCGAGGTGCCGGTAGGCCTCGGCCGCGAGCTGGAGCGAGTCCGGCTCCACCGCGTCGAAGTGCCAGTCGCCCATGCGCACCCAGGCCTCGGGGACGTAGGGGCTCTCCGGGTAGAGGGCGATGAGCTTCTGGTAGACCGCCTGGGCCTCGTCGCCCTGGTTCATCTCCCCCAGGGCGTAGGCCAGCAGGTAGTAGACCCCGTGCAGGAACGGGTAGCGGGGGAAGCCGGTGAGGATCCGCTGGTAGAGCGCGATGGAGCGGGCGTAGCTCTTCACCGGCTCGGGCGGCGGCTCGCGTCCCTCGGCCAGGGCCCGGCGCGCGTCCTGGGCATGGGCCTCGACCTCGGCCTGGAACTCGTCGTCGGCCTGCTCGGAGTAGAGCTCGGCCAGGCGGAACATGGTCTCGGGGGTGTAGGTGGGGTCGGAGGGGTAGCGCTTCAGGAAGGCCTCGAAGCGGGCCATGGCCCCCTCGCGCTCCCCCTTCTCCAGCGTCTCCACCTCGTCGAGCGAGCGCTCGAAGTGCTGCGAGACCGCGCTGCGGCGGGCCTGGTAGGTCTCGGTGATCTGGCGCTGCAGCTCGGCGCGGTAGTCCTTCCCCTGCGCCTCGAAGGCCTGGATGGCCTGGAGGAGCTCCGCCCGCTCGGCGTCGACGTCGGCCGGCGCCGGGGCGGCGGCCGCGGCGGGGGCGGCCGCGCGCGCGGGAGCGGCCCGCTGTCCGCGGACCAGGCAGGAGGTGAACCCCGACCTGGCGTGCGGGGCCAGGGTGGGCTCCGCCGCCAGGGCGACGGCCGGGAGGGCGAGGAGGGCGGCCAGGCTCGCCCGGACCATCACTCCTCCTCCTTGAGGGCGGGCCCGTAGCGCTGGTCGAGCGCCTTGAGCTCCTCGGTCTGCTGCTTGCTGAGCTTCTGGATCTGCTCCACCCGGTCGCGCTTGCGCGTCCAGGCCACGTCGTTCAGCCCCACGTCCGCCCGGAGCACCATCTCGTAGAGCTCCCGGCGCACCTCGCCGAAGGAGCGGTACACCACCTGGCCGACCGCGCCGCGGGACTCGACCTGCGCCGAGGAGAGCGCCGCGGTCTCGGCGTCGAGCGCGGCCCGCTCGGCGGCCAGCCGGGCCCGCAGCCCGTCGGCGCCGCGGCTTGCCTCGCCGGCGATCCGCTCCGAGAGCTCCCGGGCCCGATCGGTCACCCGGGAGATGCGGTCGGAGAGGGCGGCGGCCCGCTCGAAGCGGGCCTGGGCCTGGCCGGAGAGCCTCCCCCGGGCGCCGTCGAGGACCTTCCGCTCCTGGGCCAGGAGGGAGAGGTACTCGCCCCGCAGCCGCCCCTCCTCGGAGAGGGCCTCGGTGCCGCCGGCGGCGTCGCGGGCCTTGGCGATGTCCTGGCGGAGCCGGCGCAGGTCCTGCTCGTACCCGGCCACCACCTCGCGGTGCTTTCGCAGCTCGGTCTCGACCTCGTCGCGCTGGGCCCGGTCGGCCTGGGTCGTGCCCCGCTGGGCCAGCAGCCAGGCCTCGGTGCCGGCGATGGCGGCGCGCGCGGACTCCACCACGTAGCCGAGCTGGAAGGCCTCCCGGTCGAGGGCGTCCATCCGGGCGCGGGTGCGGTCGAGGCGGGAGCGGACCGCCTCGGCGGTGCGCGGCAGGCTGTCGAGCTGGCCCTCCAGCACCAGCCGCTCGCCGTGGACCCGGGCCAGCTCGGCCTGGCCGTCCGGGTCCAGGGCCGGCCCGGCCGCCTCCACCGCGGCGCTGGCGGCCAGCCCCTGCAGCACGGCGGCGGCGTTCTCCACCGCCTGCACGCCGCCGTACCCCTCGCGCAGGCGCGGGAAGGCGTCGATGCCCCCGCCGCGGTCGAGCGCCGCCCCGATGCGGTCGGCGATGTCCCGCCCCTCGGTGGCGTCGCGGTCCTCCTCCTCCAGCGCCTGCACCAGCCCCATGGCCCGGGCCACCTCCGGCTTGGCCAAGGCCTCCCGCATGGCCGGGGCGGGGACGGCCGAGGCCACCTCGAAGGACCGCCCGTGGCGGGCCAGCAGCTCGGCGAAGAAGCGGGCGGGATCGGCGTGCAGCGCCAGCACGCCGTCGAGGCCGTCGCGGACCGGGGCGTAGTCGCCGATCAGCTTCTCGTAGGTGCGGGTGGCGGGGTCGTACTGCCCCTGCTGCAGCAGGAGCTGCCCCTGCAGGAGCCGGGAGCGTCCGGCCAGGGGCGAGTCCGGCTCGATCTGCTCCAGGGTCTCCACCGTGCGCAGCGCCGGGTCGAACTGTCCGGCGCGACCGTGCAGGGCCGCGGTCTCGTAGAGCGCCTCGTCGAACGAGGGCGAGTCGATGGGCACCTTCTCGTAGGCGGAGATGGCGCCGGCCACGTCGCCCTGCTCGGCCTTCACCCGCCCCACGCCCAGCGTGCACAGCTCCTGGACCTCGCGCTGCCGGGCGTCGCCGGCGGGCAGGGCCGCGCAGGCCGCGAACCGCTCCTCGGCGCCGGGGAGGTCCTTGCGCTCCAGGCGCAGCACCGCCTGGAAGTAGGCCGCCTGGTGGGCGTAGGGGGCGCCCACCGCCGCGAAGGCAGCGTCGGCCTGCCGGGAGCGCTCGTCCGGGGGAAGGTCGGTGCGGAGCAGGGTGGCCTTGGCCGCCAGGTAGCGGACCTCGGGAGGGACCTGCCCCTGGTGGTACCGGTCGGCCTCGGCCAGGAGCGGCCCCACCTGCTCCAGGTGCTCGTCGCGCACGGCGCACTCGAGGGCCGCGGCCAGGGCCTCGCCCCGATGGGCCAGCTCGCCGCCCTTCAGGTAGCCGTCGAGGTAGGGGCGGGCCGCGCCGCACGAGCCGGCCTGGCGGAGCGCGTCGCCCAGGTAGAAGGTGGCGGTGGCGCCCTGAGGCCCCTCGCGGAAGGAGGGGTCGTCGAGCGCCTCGCCCATGAGCAGGGCGGCGTGGGGCCAGTCGCCCAGCAGGTACTGGGTCTCGCCGCTGGAGAACTTCTGGGCGGCGAGGTCGTGGGGGGTAGCCTCCGGCCGGCCCAGCGCCTCCTCGACCGAGCCGAGCAGCTCCTCCACGCTGGAGGCACCGTGCTCGGCGTCGGCCAGCGGATCGGGCCGTGCAAGGCCCGGGGAGAGCGCGGCGACCGCGAGCGCGACCGCCGCGGCGCGTGCGCCTGGTCGGCTCACTTCGGGGCACCTTCCTTGGCACCGGGCGCGCCCTTGGCGGCGGGCGCCGGCTCGGGGCGGCCATCCTCCCGCTGGACGCCGACGTCGAAGCGCACGGCCGGCCGGTCCTTCAGCTCGGCGGTGATGCCGCCCTTCTCGTAGCCGACCACCTTGACGGTGGTGGCCTTGCCCGGCTCGGCGGTGAAGACCACCGAGTTGCTCACCGTGAACTTGTAGCCCTCCAGGTAGCTGAAGATCCCGTAGCCGTGGCCACGGTAGACGAGCCGCACCGCCACCTGGTGGTTCCCCGGGGTCACCCGTCCGTCGAAGACCTCGAACTCCTCGCGCTTCTCCAGGTCGCCGTCGACGTCGGCCTTGGAGTAGACGGGCGCCCCGTCCAGCGCGTAGGCCACCGACTCGAGGTAGAAGGACGAGCCCATCTCGTTGCGGTGCACCAGGATGGCCTTGGCGCCGGTGCTGACGTCGCCGCCGATGACCATCTCCTGCAGGCTCAGCAGGCGGGCCTTGGTGCGGAAGATCTTCTCCTTGAGGTCGGAGACCCTCTCCTCCAGCGCCTGGACCTGGATGTCGGGCTTCTGGTCGGCGGCCGGCGCCTGGGCCGCGCCGGCCGGGGGTTCCGCGGCGCCGGGGCCCGGGTCCGGCGCGCCCCCTTCCGCGCGAACGACTCCCGCCATCACCACCCAGCCAAGAGCGGCCATCCAGAGGTAGCGGACCACGTTGGAGCCTCGCTTACGGTGGGAAAAACCCGGGTCAATCCACGGACAAGGACGTTTCCTTATAACATACCCCCCCGGCGGAACCCGTCTCTCAGGGGCCCGTGCGCTCGCCGCCTACCGCTACCCACCCTTCTTGAGCTCCGTCAGCACCAGCTTGGCCACCGCCTTGAGCGTGTCGAACACTCCCACCCCGGTGGGCGCCACCGCCTGGAACTCGGGCACCGATCGCGGATTGAGCAGCCGGTGGAGCTCGTCGACGGTGGCGATGTTGGGCAGGTCCCGCTTGTTGAGCTGGACCACGTAGGGGATCTTGTTGAGGTCGTACCCCTGCTCGGCCAGGTTCACCCGCAGGTTCTCCACCGACTCGAGGTTCGCCTCCATCCGCTCGATCTGCGAGTCGGCCACGAACACCACCCCGTCCACGCCCTTGAGGATGAGCTTGCGGCTGGCGTCGTAGAAGACCTGCCCGGGAACCGTGTAGAGGTGGAAGCGGGTCTTGAAGCCGCGGATCTCGCCCAGCGACAGGGGCAGGAAGTCGAAGAAGAGGGTGCGCTCGGTCTCGGTGGCGAGGGAGATCATCTTGCCCTTCGCCTCGGGGTTGGTCTTGGCGTACACGTACTGAAGGTTGGTGGTCTTCCCGCACAGACCGGGGCCGTAGTACACGATCTTACAGTTGATCTCGCGCGAGCTGTAGTTGATGAAGCTCATCGGATCGGTTCACTCGCTGAACAGGTTGTCGATGTCGTCGTCGGTGATCTCGGCGAAGGGGCTGGCCGCGCCCGGCGCCGCCTGCTTCTTGGCGAGCGCGTCGAACACCTTGGCGAGCTCCTCACCGGCCTTCTTCACCCGCAGGCGCACCAGCCCCAGCGAGCTCTTGGCGTCGAAGATCACGACCAGGACGACCCTGCCCCCCACGATGCTCATGTGGAGGGACTCGCGCTCGCCCTCGTGAAACTGGTTGGGGAACTCCTTCTCGCCGATGAGCTTGGCCAGCCCCCCCATGGCGGCGACGTTGCCGGCGGTCAGCGAGGCGAGCGAGGTGGTGTCCAGGTTCTGGGCCTGCCCGCTGGAGGCGATGAGCTGGCCGTTCTTGTCCACCAGGAACACGACCTTGGCGTTGGCGTCGCGGGTGAGCCGGTCGCAGATCCCGGCGATGAGCCGGAACTCCTCCTCGTACATCACCAAGCCGGAATTCATGGGCGCTGGCTCTCCCCGCACCGCTCGCGACGCGCGTCCCTGGCCGAATACCAGGGAAACACGCCGCTTTCAATCCCGCCGGCCCGTTGACGCTCCGCGCCGGAGGACCGCCGTCAGAGCTCCCGGCGACCCGCCAGCGCGCGCGCCAAGGTCACCTGGTCAGCGTATTCGAGATCCCCGCCCATGGGAACTCCTTGGGCGATGCGCGTCACCTTGAGGCCGAGGGGCTTGAGCAGCTTGGAGAGGTAGAGGGCGGTGGCCTCGCCCTCCACGTCGGGGTTGGTGGCGACCACCACCTCCTCGGCCGGCTCCCGCTCCAGGCGGAGGAGGAGCTCCCGGATCTTGAGCTCGGAGGGGCCTACCCCGTCGAGCGGCGAAAGCGCCCCGTGCAGCACGTGATAGCGCCCCCGGAACTCGTGGGTTCGCTCCACGGCCAAGAGGTCGGGGACCGTCTCCACCACGCACACCAGGCGCCCGTCGCGCTGGGGGTCCCGGCAGATGGGGCAGAGGTCCTGGTCGGTGAGCGTCTGGCAGCCCGAGCAGAGCCGCACGTCCCGGACCACGCCGGAGATGGCCGCGGAGAGATCGCCGGCGTAGGCCGGCCCGGCCTTGAGGATGTGGAAGGCGAGGCGCTGGGCGGTCTTCTCGCCGATGCCGGGGAGCTTGGCCAGCTCCTTCACCAGGCGTGCGATGGGGTCGGCGACGGACATGAGGGCTCACGCGAAGGGGGACCCGCGGACCCGTCGGGGTCCTCGGGCGTTCGCCTGGGGGGCGGGCGGCGCGCGCACGGGCTATCCCGCGATACCGGGGATCTTGATGCCGCCGGTGGCCTTCTGCATGGCCTCGTCGGCGGCGGCGCGCGCCTTCTCGGCGGCGGCGTTCACCGCGGCGGTCACCAGGTCCTCCACCAGGGCCAGATCGGGCGCGGCGCCCTCGGTTCCCAGCGCCGTCCGATCGATGGAGAGGCGGGTCACCTCGCACCGCCCGTTCATGCGGACCTTGACCAGGCCCCCGCCGCTCTCCGCCTCCACCTGCAGCTCGCCCAGCTTCTCCTTGGCGTCGGCCATGGCCTTCTCCAGCTTCTTGGCCTGGCGCATCAGGTACTGGATGTCCACGTTCAGAGCTCCTCGATCTTCTCGATCTTCCCGTCCAGGACCCGGACCGCCTCCTGGACGTTGGGGTGCGAGAGCGCTGCCTCCCGCACCCGCGCCGAGCGCGCCGTGCGCTCGGCGGCCTCGGCGGCGGCCAGCGACGGCCCCGGGGCCGCGGGCGGCGCACCGGCGGCGGGCGGCGCCGCGGCGCCCACGGTCAGCGCCAGCCTGGTGGCCCGGCCGAAGAAGCGGCCGAAGGCGGCCTCGACCTCGGCGCGCCGCTTCTCCAGCGTGGCGGCGTACATGCCGGGCGGCAGCTGGACCGCCACCTCCCCTTCCCCCATGCCCAGGAGCGCCGCCTGCTTGAGCGCCGAGGCGGCCATGGAGCTCTCCTTCTCCACCGCCTCCACGGCGGCCCGCCAGCGCGCGTCGCGGGGGTCCTCCGCCGGGGCCGGGGCCGCGGGCGGCGCCGGGGCCACCCCCGCGGGCGCCCGGGGGGGCGGCCGGGCCGGGGCGGGGGGCCGGGGCGCGGGCGCGGCGGCGGGCCGGGCCAGCGCCCCACCGGCCAGCGCCTCCGCCCGGGCCAGGAGCGCGCCGACCTCCTCCCCGGGCGCCAGGAACACGCCGGCGAGCAGCGCCACCTCCAGGACGTAGCGCGGCTGCTCCGCGGCCCGCACGTCCACCACCGCCTTCTGGCACAGGTCGAAGAGGCGCGTCAGCTGGGCCGGGTCGGCGGCCGCGGCCTGGGCCCGCACCTCGGCCAGCTCGGCGTCGGGGAGGTCCAGCGGCGCCGCCGGGACCAGCCGCGCCACCACCACGTTGCGGAGGTGCCGGACCACCTCCTCCGCCACCCGCCGCATCTCCAGCCCGCGGGCGTGGAGGGCCTCGACCTCGGCGAGCAGCGCCGCCCCGTCGCGCCGGATGAGCCCCGCGGCCATGCGGGAGACGGCGGCCGCGTCCACCGCGCCCAGCGCCTCGGCCACGGCGGCGTCGGCGGGGGCGTCGCCGGCCGCGGCGCGGATCTGGTCGAGCAGGGAGAGCGCGTCGCGCATCCCGCCCTCGGCCTGCCGCGCCACCAGGGCCAGGGCCGCCGGGGAGAGGGCCATGCCCTCGGCCGCCGCCACCACCGAGAGCCGGTCGCAGATCTGCTGCTGGGTGAGGCGGCGGAAGTCGAAGCGCTGGCACCTGGAGAGGATGGTCTCGGGGACCCGGTGGACGTCGGTGGTGGCCAGCACGAACTTCACGTGGTCGGGCGGCTCCTCCAGCGTCTTGAGCAGGGCGTTGAAGGCCCCCTGCGACAGCATGTGGACCTCGTCGACCACGAACACCTTGAACCGATCGCGTGCCGGCCGGTACTTCACTCCCTCGACGATGTCGCGGACGTTGTCCACGCCGTTGTTGGAGGCGGCGTCGATCTCCACCACGTCCACGGCCCGGCCCTCGGCGATCTCCAGGCAGGGGGTGCAGACGCCGCAGGGGTCGGCGGTCGGGCCCTTCTCGCAGTTCAGGGCCTTGGCCACCAGCCGGGCGGCGGTGGTCTTGCCCACGCCGCGCGGGCCGGTGAAGAGGAAGGCGTGGGCGACCTGCCCGCTCCGGAAGGCGTTGGCCAGGGTCCGGACCACGTGCTCCTGGCCGGACATCTCGGCGAAGTGCTGGGGCCGGTACTTGCGGGCGAGGACGAGGTAGGCCATGCGCGCCGGGGAGCGGGAAAAAGGGTCGGCCCTCCGGGCTGCCCCGGATACGGGTCGGGAAAGGTCGTAGCTAGCAACAAAGGAGCCGGCCCACAATCCCCGGGCGCACGGAAGACCACCTACCGTTGCTCCCTTCCGGGCCTGGCGGGGTTCGATGACCCCCACGTCGCCCGAGGATTCTGGGCCGGCTCTGGGACTGCCTCCGGCTCCTACGCCTTCCTCATTCTAGCGCTGGCCGGCCCTCCATGCTGGCGGAGAGGGTGGGATTCGAACCCACGGTACCGTTCCCGGTACACATGATTTCCAGTCATGCCAGTTAAACCGCTCCTGCACCTCTCCAGTCTCGACGGGGGAGCGACGGGCTCCCCGGTGCTCCGCCTCGCCCGGCGCGGAGCGACCTCCCGATGTGCGGAGAGCGAGGGATTCGAACCCCCGGTACCGTTCCCGGTACACCTGATTTCGAGTCAGGCGCCTTCGACCAGCTCGGCCAGCTCTCCGCCGGCGGATGTAGCCGATCTCCGGGGGCGTGCCAAGGGGGAAAGGCTAGGAGTTCGCGGCCCTAGCGGCGGGAGCGGAAGAATTCCCTGAGAAGCGCCGACGCCTCCTCGGCGCGCAGGCCCCGCTCCACCGGGATGCGGTGGTTGAGCCGGGGGTCGTTGCACAGATCCTGGAGCGACCCGGCGGCGCCCGCCTTGGGGTCGGCGGCGCCGTAGACCAGCCGGTCGATCCGGGCCAGCACCATGGCCCCGGCGCACATGGCGCAGGGCTCGAGGGTGACCACCAGCGTCACTCCCGAGAGCCGCCAGCGCCCCAGCGCGCGGGCAGCCTGCTGGATCGCCAGGAGCTCGGCGTGGGCGGTCGGATCGCGGGCGCCCTCGCGCCCGTTCCTGCCCTGGCCCACCACCCGGCCCTCGTGGAGGGCCACCGCCCCCACCGGCACCTCGCCGGCCAGGCCCGCCTCCCGGGCCAGCGCCAGCGCCTCGCCCATGGCCTGGTCCAGGGTCACCCGGGGCTGTGTACCACGGGCGCGAGCTCGGGGTGGTCGGCGCAGGCGAGGCCGCAGGCGCGGCAGGTCTCCACCGCGCACTTGGGCGTGATCCTCGCCCCCACCCCGCGCCGCAGCTCCCGGACCAGGAAGCGCTTCTCCAGCCCGTGGTCGAGGAAGTCCCAGGGGAGCACCTCCTCCAGCCCCGCCTCGCGGAGCACGAAGAAGTCCGGGTCGGGCCCCCAGCGCGGCAGCGCCTTGCGCAGGTCGCCGCCCGTCTCCCGGTGCGCCAGCTCGAGCAGGTCGGCGCAGCGCCGGTCGCCGCGCGAGAGGAGCGTCTGGAGGTAGGCCTCGCGGGGCGAGAGGAAGTCCACCTCCACGCCCTCGGGGCGGAGCACCCGCTCCAGGAGCCGCCGCTTCCCCTCCAGGCAGGCCCGGTCGTGCATGGGCACCCACTGGAACGGGGTCCAGGGCTTGGGCACGAAGGGGTTCACCGAGAGCGAGATGCGCCCCATCCGCCCTCGTCGGCGCGCCCAGGGGAGCATCACCTCGGCGCGGATGCGGAGGGCCAGGTTGGCCATCCCCAGCACGTCCTGGTCGGTCTCGGTGGGGAGCCCGCACATGAAGTACATCTTCACGTGCTGCATGCCCTGCGAGAGCGCGGCCTGGGCGGCCTCGACGATCCGGTCGTCGGTGAAGTCCTTGTTGATCACCCGGCGCAGCCGCTCGGTGCCGGCCTCGGGGGCGATGGTGATGGAGCGCTCGCCACCCTCGGCCATGCGCCGGGAGAGCGACTCGGTGATGGCGTCCACCCGCAGCGAGGAGGGGCTGAAGGTCCCGCCCTCCTGGCCGATGAAGCAGGTGAGCGGGTCGAGCCCGGTGTGGTCGCTGGTGTCCGGCCCCACCAGGCCGATGCGCAGCCCGGCCGCGAGCCCCTTCTTCACCTCGGCCCGGAGCGTCTCCAGGCCCACCTCGCGGTAGGGGCGCTGCACGAAGCCGGCGGCGCAGAACCGGCAGCCCCACAGGCAGCCGCGGGCCACCTCGGTGAGGAAGAGGTCGCCGAACTGGGCCGAGGGGCTGTCCACCACCCGGGAGGTGGCAACCCGGGAGAGGTCGGGGACCCAGCGACGCTCCACCCGGACGGGCGCGCCCGGCCGCGGCGCGAAGCGGGTCACCCAGGCGCCGCGCGGGTCTCGGGTGTCGGCGTACTCGACGTCGTAGAGCGAGGGCACGTAGGTCCCGGGCAGCCCTGCCAGCGTCGAGAGCAGCTCGGCCCGGGCCGGGCGGGCGCGGGCGGCGTCCCGGAGGGCCGCGACGAAGGGGCCGACCAGCACCTCCGCCTCCCCCACCAGGAAGGCGTCGAAGAAGGCGGCCAGAGGCTCCGGGTTCATCTGCACCGCCACCCCGCCCGCCACCAGGAGCGGGTGGCAGTCGCCGCGGTCGGCGCTGCGCAGCGGCAGGCCGGCGCGGTCGAGCAGCGCCAGCACGTTCGGGTAGTCGTCCTCGAAGGAGAGCGAGAAGGCGACCACGTCGAACCCGGCCAGCGGCCTCCCCGACTCCACGGTCCGCGCCGCCCCGCCGTCCTCGGGCAGGAAGGCGCGCTCGCAGAGCGTGCCCGGGTCCTCGTTGAAGAGGCGGTAGACGGCGTGCAGGCCCAGGTTGGCCATGCCCAGGCGGTAGGCGTTGGGGTAGACGAGCGCCACCCGGAGCTTCCCGCCCGGGTCCTTGCGGACGGCGCCGCGCTCCTCTGTCAGGCGTTCCTCGATCACGTGGGGCGGCAGTGTCTAAGCAGAGCACGCCGCGGGCGCCAGGGGCAAAGGAACGAAGGCTCCCGCCCGGGCGGCAAGGTCGTCTACAATCCCGCCCCTCGACGAGGCCCCATGACCATCCTCCGAGCCCCCGCCCTCCTCCCCGCCCTCGCCGGCCTGCTGCTCGCCTGCCGCACCCCTCAGGCCTCCGGGCCCGCGCCGGCGGAGCCCCCGGCCGAGCCCGCCGCGGCCAGCGCGCCCGACGACGACCCCCAGGCCGCGCTCTCCGGCCTGCCGCTCATGGGGCTCGGCCCCGCCGAGCGGAAGCTCCTGGCGGAGTACGCGCGGGGCGAGTACTGCTACTGCGGCTGCCCGCACACCCTGAGCAGCTGCCTCCTCCACCACCAGGCGTGCAAGCACGCGGCCCGGATGGTGGGGCTGGCGGCGGCGGTCGCCGCCCGGCCCGGCGCCACGGTGGACTCCATCCGCCGCTTCGTCGGGCGCTACTACTCCTCCTTCGACCGGCGGGCCAGCATCGACCTGGCCGGCTTCGGCCCGCAGCTGGGCGAGGCCGCGGCGCCGGTGACCCTGGTCGAGTACTCCGACTTCACCTGCCCCTTCTGCCAGGCCTTCCGGCCGACGCTGGAGGCCTTCGTGGCCGCCCACCCGGGCCGGGTGAAGCTCTACTTCAAGCCCTTCCCCATCGAGAGCCACCCCGGCGCGCTCGACGCCGCCCTGGCCGGGGAGTGGGCCCGCGAGCAGGGCAAGTTCTGGCCCATGCACGACGCGCTCTTCTCCGCCCCGTCGCACGACCTGGAGGCGCTGGCCGGCGTCGCCGAGGCCCTGGGGCTCGACGCCTCGGCGCTGCGGGACGAGGTGGCCAGCCGGCGCCTGGAGGCGCGCATCCGGAAGGTGCAGGACGAGGGGCGGTCGGTGGGCGTGCGCGGGACCCCCACGCTCTTCATGAACGGCCGGCTCCTCGACCTGCCCGAGAACTCCACCACCTGGCTGGAGTTCACCCTCCAGGACGAGGAGGAGTGGCTGCAGAACCACGGCGGGTGGGCGCGCGACTGAGATGGCCCTGGTCCTGGACATCGATCCGCACGGCCGGGTGGTGCCGCAGTCGGACGAGGTGCGGCGGGCCCTGGCCGATCGCGCCGGCCGGTTCGTGCTCCTCCCCGCCGTCCCCGACCTCCTGGTGGCGCTGCGCACGCCGGCCGCGGGGGGGACGGCCACCCGCCCGCGATGCCTGCTGGCCGGAGACCTCTCCGGCTTCCCCATCGCCGACTTCGTGGCCTTCGTCCATCAGTCCCGGGTCTCGGGCCTGCTCACCGTCTCGGCCGCCGGGGCGGAGCGCTCCATCGCCTTCAAGGACGGCGAGGTGCGGCGGGCCCAGTCCAACGTGACCGGCGAGCGGCTCGGCGACGTGGCCGTCCGGCTGGGGTTCGCCACCGAGCAGAGGGTGGCCGCGGCGGTGCAGCCCGGCAAGCCGCTGGGCAAGGCGATGGTCGACGCCGGGATCCTCACCGCCAACGACCTGTGGAAGTGCTTCCACGAGCAGGTCACCGGCGTGTTCCACGCCATCCTCCTCTCTCGCGACGGCACCTTCCGGCTGGTGGACGACGAGGGGTCGGACCGCCCCGGCGCGCCGCTTGCGGTGAGCACCCAGCAGCTGCTCATGGACGGGATCCGGCGCATCGACGAGATGAGCCTGTTCTCCGCCCGCATCCCCGGGCCGCGCACCTACCTGCGTCCCGGCCAGCCCAAGCGGCGCATCACCCTCATGCCCCAGGAGCACGGCATCCTGGGCCTGGTCGACGGCCAGCGCACGGTGACGGAGATCGCCACCGCCGCCCACGTCTCCGAGTTCGACGCCACCAAGATCCTCTTCCACCTGGCCGAGGCCGGCTACGTGGAGGCGGTGGCCGACCCGGCGGTGGGCGGCGACCCCGCCTCCCAGCTCCGCGCCCTGGCCGCCGGCATGAACGACCTGCTGCGGGTGGTGGGCGCCGCCGTGCCCGAGGGCGCCCGGCCGGCCTTCCGCGCCGGGGTGCGGGCCTTCCTGGTCGACGCCTCGCAGCCCCTGGCGCGGATCTGGGCCCACGTCGCGGTCCGCGACGACGGCACGCTCGACGAGGACACCCTGCTCGGCAACGTGGCCGCGCTGCAGGGCGCGGCCCTCTCCAAGCTCGAGCCGTCGGGCCGGCCCGGGCGGCTCCTCGGCAACGCGCTGCGCGAGATCCTCTTCTTCCACCTGTTCCTGGCCGGCGAGGGGCTCTCGCGCGAGGCCGACGAGCTGCTCTCGGCCGCGCTCCGGCCCCGCCTGGCGGCGCTCGACGAGCTGGCCCGGGCGGGCTAGAGGTCCGGGGCGGCGCATGGACCCCCTCCCCTTCCTCACCGCCGACCTGCCCGGCTCGGGAGGCACCCTCCGGGCGGCGCCGGAGGACTTCCGCGTCGACGAGGTCCCGGCCTACCTGCCGTCGGGAAGCGGGCCGCACCTCTACCTGCGGGTGGAGAAGCGGGGGCGGACCACCCGGGACGTCCTGCGCGCGCTCTCCCGGAGGCTGGGCGTGCCGGAGCGGGACGCCGGCTACGCCGGCCTCAAGGACCGCGACGCGGTCACCACCCAGTGGCTCTCCTTCCCCTTGGCCCGCGACCCCGACCTCGCCTCGCTGGCCGAGCCCGGCCTCTCGGTGCTCGAGGCCTCCCGCCACCAGAACAAGCTCCGGCCCGGGCACGCCCGGGCCAACCGCTTCGCGGTGGCGGTGCGCGGCGGCGATCTCCCGCGGGCGCGCGCCTGCGTGGAGGCCCTGGCCGCCCGCGGCCTCCCCAACTTCTTCGGCCCGCAGCGCTTCGGCGCCGGCGGCGGGAACGCCGCCGTCGGCCGGGCGCTCCTCCTGGGCGAGCGCACGCCCGAGGCGGGCCGCGCCGCCCGGGACCGGTTCCTGCGCCGCCTCTGCATCTCCGCCTTCCAGTCCGAGCTCTTCAACCGCTGGCTCGAGGAGCGGATCGGCGACGGCCTCTTCGCCGCGGCGCTGGCCGGCGAGGTCATGAAGAAGCTCGACTCGGGCGGCCTCTTCACCTGCCAGGACCCGGCGGTCGACGGGGCCCGGGTGGCCCGGTTCGAGATCTCGCCGGCCGGACCCATCTTCGGCCACAAGCTGCGCGAGGCGTCGGGCGAGCCCATGGCCCGGGAGCAGCGGGTCCTGGCCGCAGCCGGGGTGGTCCCGGCCGACTTCGCCCGCGGCGGGGGCGAGGCCGAGGGGACGCGGCGCGCCGCCCGCCTGCCCGTGGCCGTGGAGCTGGAGCCGCTCCCGGACGGCTACCGGGCCCGCTTCGAGCTCCCCAAGGGCAGCTACGCCACCGTGGTCATGCGCGAGCTCATGAAGGGCGAGGGCGCGCTGCCGGAGGAGGACGACTAGGGTCCCGGGTCCGGCCCGGCGGCCGGGGAGGGGCGGGGCCCCCTCGCCGCGGTGCGGCGTCGCCCGCTATCGCCCGCCATCGCCCGGGCGCTCGCCAACTTGCCCCCCGGCGTTACAATCGATGCCTTGGAGGGAAGAGCGTGGCAGAGCTCGTCGTCTTGAACGGCGCGCGCGCGGGGGCGGTCTTCGAGCTCCCGGACATGCCCACCGTGGTCGGCCGCTCGCCGGAGGCGCACTTCCAGCTCGACGACCCGTGGATCTCGAGCATGCACGCCATGTTCGAGCGGCGCGGTGCCGACATCTGGGTGGTGGACCTCGAGTCCCGAAACGGGACCTTCGTCGGCTCGGAGCGCGTGCAGGAGGCGCTCCTGCAGCCGGGCGCGGTCCTGCGCTTCGGCCGCACCGAGGTGCGGCTGGAGAAGCGCGGGTCGCGGGCGCGCCACCCCTCGGCCCGGTCCCCCACCCCGCCCGCGGCGCGCGGGTCCCGCCCCACCGGCCGCATCGACGCCAGCTCCTCCATCACCTCCAGCGGGATGAGGCTGGCCTCGCCGGCGCCCACCGACGCGCTGCCCCTGGCGGCCCGCCGGGTGGCCCTTCTCCGGCTCGCCCTCCACCTGCCCGCCGGCTCCCCGGCGCCCGATGGCGACCTGGTCCGCGCCGGCCTCGACGCCCTCACCCGCGCCGCGCTCAACGAGGGCGGGCTGGTGGTGCGGCTGGGCGGGTCCGGCGCCCTGGTGGTGTTCGGGCTGGCCGGCCCCTCGCCCGACGATGCCGACTTCGCCCTTCGCGCGGCGCGGGCCGCCCGCGACGACGTGGCCGGGGTCGGCGGCGGGCTGGGGATCCGGGCTTCGGTGGACGCGGGCGAGGTGCTGCTCGGCAACGTGAGCGGGCCGGAGGGCTTCGAGCTGGCCGTGCTGGGCGAGGTCGCCGAGCGCACCGAGCGCGTGCTGGCCATGGCCTTGCCGGGCGAGATCCTGGTGGGCCCGGGCGCCGCCGGCGCGAGCGGCCTCGAGCCCGCCCGGGCGCGCGGGGGGAAGAAGGGCCTGGCCGTGGCGCGGGCGCGCTGAAGGCCGACGGCGCCCCCGCCCCCGGCCACCGCTTCCGCCCTCCCGGCGGCGCCGGGAGCCGGTGGTACACTCGCCGCGTGACCTCGCTCGTCATCCGCAGGGTCGGCGCGGCCGACGCCGAGGCGGTGGTGGCGCTGTGGCGCACGGTCTTCCCCGAGTACGGAGATCCCTCCAGGCCCCAGCGCGACCCGTCCCGGAGCGTGGCCCGCAAGCTCGCCTTCGGGGACGGGCTCTTCTGGCTGGCGGAGCGGGGCGGCCGCGTGGTCGGCTCGGCCATGGCCGGCTGGGACGGCCACCGCGGCTGGCTCTACTCGGTGGGCGTCCACCCGGAGGCGCGGCGCGGGGGCGTGGGGA
>Ga0335069_10001477_pt1 | contig 37960 bp, 34 predicted proteins | sample Lox_Sample_11_FD_206714 | JGI IMG/M metagenome (GOLD analysis project Ga0335069, IMG submission 206714) | Soil microbial communities from Loxahatchee National Wildlife Refuge, Florida, United States - Lox_Sample_1.1 | ecosystem: Environmental > Terrestrial > Soil > Wetlands | place: USA...
GCGTTCTTTGTGATCCAATCCCTGCGCATGCAGATGGGCGGGGGGATGGGGATGCCGTCGCTCAGCCTGAACGATCATGTGATGCGGCCAATCCTGGCGGGAGTCCTGACGGTGGTGCTGCTGTTCCTGATTCCGCTGATCACCATGCGCCTCTACGCGGAGGAAAAGCGCTCGGGCACCATCGAGCTGCTGCTCACCTCACCGCTGAAAGACATCGAAATCATCCTGGGAAAGTTCCTGGGGTCGCTCGCCCTGTTTGCGGTCCTGGAAGCGCTGACGTTTCTCTACTTCGCGGTCTTGTTCATATACGGGAACCCCAACGCCAAGCCGCTGATCGCGAACGCGCTCGGGATGCTCCTCTACGGAGCGGCGTTGCTGGCCCTGGGCATGTGGTTCTCGACTTTCACGAAAAATCAGATCATTGCAGGCGCGGTGGGCCTGGCGGCCTTTCTGCTGCTTTATCTGCTGGATTGGGTCAGCGCCTACTCCTCCAGCGTGGCGGGGCAAGTAATGTCCTATCTTGCGCTGACCACCCACTTCGATAATTTCTCCAAGGGTGTCATCCAATTGAGCGACGTGGTGTATTACCTCTCGGTCATCACGCTCGGCCTATTCCTGACCGCGCGCTCAGTGGAAGCCTTGAAAGGGAGGCCGTAGCCATGGCGTGGAAAGATCGCATCGGTGGCGAAAACGGGCGGCACGTTCTCGCAGGCGCAAATTTCGCCCTTTATACTTTGATCGGAATTGCTCTGGTGGTGCTGGTGAATTGGTTTGTCAATCGCCACGACACGCGCTGGGACATGACGCCCAACAAGAAATACAGCCTCTCGGACCAGACGCGCAAGATTTTGAAAGGGCTGAACCGCGACGTCACCATTTATGTCTTCGACCGGCGCGACAGCTTCAGCCAGCGCCGCGACCTGCTGGACATGTTCTCGACGGCGGCGCCCAGCCGCCTGACCGTCAAGTACGTTGACCCGAACCACGATCCCACTCTCGCGAAACAGTTCGGCATTCGTACGGCTACCACTGTAATCGCCGCTGGCGACCGTCACATGGAAGCTCAGGGCGACACCGAGGAGGCCATCACCAACGCACTGGTGCGTGTCCTCAAAGGCCAGAGGACCATCTGCTTCATTCAGGGGCACGGAGAGCGCAGTCTCGAAGGCGCCGACCGTGACGGATACGAGCAGCTCAAGAAGCAACTCGATAACGAGAATTACCAGACCGAGACTGCTGCCCTGATGCAGAAGATGGCCATCCCTTCGGATGCGACCCTGGTGGTGATCGCCGGCCCGCAGAACGATTACCTCGAGCTGGAAGTCGATGTTCTGCGCAAGTACGTGCAGGGTGGCGGACGCTTGCTCCTCCTGCTCGACGCCGGAGTCGAAACGCCCAACTTGGCGAAGCTCCTGACCGACTGGAATGTCACGGCGCGCAACGATCTGGTGATCGACATGAACCCAGTGGCCCAGCTTTTTGGAACCAGCCCCGCCATGCCGCTTATCCTGAAGTACGGCACGAATCCCATCGTGCAGCCGCTCGCGAATCGGGCTACCCTGTTTCCAATGGCGCGCTCGTTTGATATCGGCAAAGAGCCCAAGCCCGGCGTGACCATCGATCAGCTCTGCGACACCTCGCCTGACAGCTTCGGCGTGGAGGATTTCAACCCCAAGATGGAAAAAGTCTCCTTCCGGCCCGGCAAGGACCTGAAAGGGCCACTGACGATAGCGGTGGCCGGTTCCCTTTCGTCCGAAGGGGACAAGAAGCCGGCGGGACGATTTGTAGCCCTGGGAACGTCCCTGATTGCGAGCAACAATGTTCTAGGCTCGCGATCTTTGAGCAACCGCGACTTCATTCTAAATTCGATCAACTGGTTGTCGGCGGATGAGGACCTGATTTCCATCCGGCCGACCGCTCCAGAAGCGCAACACCTCACCATGAACGCCCAACAGATGCGCCAGGTCCTGTTCCTGTTCGTCATCGGAATCCCGGTGTTCATCATCGCGGCGGGTGTGATTGTGTGGTGGGGACGGCGGTAGAAATCTGCCATGGTGCTGGGGCTGGTGTGGGGTTGAGTACCGTCAGCTATTGGTGATTGACGATTTGTGATTGGTGATTGCCAGCGTGGCCTTGCGGCGGTCCTCCGTGTCTGAAAGATTCACGCCCGTCTGGCCGCGCCTCTATTTGTCTTCAAATCACAAATCGCCAATCGGAAATCACCAAATCTCCCAGCCCCTAGAGAGTGATAGGGCCCATGAAAAACCGAAAATATCTGAACACGTTAATCGCGCTGGTTCTCCTCGCGGCGACGTGGGGTGCGTTCACCTATTACGATAAGCACAAGGGCAATGAGAAGCCCAAGGCTGACGCCACGAAGCAGGAGAAGATCCTCTCGCTCGACGCGCAGCACATCCAGTCGATCACTTTCAAACCGCGCGACGGCCAGGCGTTCACCTGCCGCCGCGAAGGTGCGAACTGGACAATCGTCGCCCCGCACCTGGCAGCCGACCAAGGAACCCTCTCGGGCTTTCTGAACAGCCTCACCACGGCCACGGTCGAGGACGTGATTGACCCGCATCCGGCCAACGTGAAGGACTTTGGTCTGGACCCTCCCAGCTTCACGCTGGACGTCACAACGGATGCACAGCCCGCGTCGTTCAGCCTGCTGCTGGGTGACGACACTCCCACCAGCGGCGGAGTCTACGCGCAAGTGGCCGGCAACCCCCGAGTCTTCACCCTGGCGAGCTATCTCAAGACGTCGCTTGAAAAGAAAGTCTTCGACTTGCGCGACCGCCATGCGCTGACGCTCGACGCCGACCAGCTCCAGAAAATCGAGGTGCAGTACAAAGGCGCCAAGTGGACTCTGGAAAAGAATCCGGAAGGCGTGTGGGATCTCGATTTGCCTCCCGCCGTGCGCGCCGATCGCTTTGCGGTGGATGGCCTCATCAGCCAGTTGCGCGGCTTGACGATGCAGTCGGTTGCGGCCGAGGACAAGAAGAAGGGCGGCGATTACGGACTGGGATCGCCCGAACTTCACCTGGATCTTACCGGGCCGGGCGGCAAGCAAACCATCGTGATCGGGAAGAAGGATAAGGAAAGCGACCGCTACTTTGCCACCAACTCGGCTCTGGCGCCGGTCTTCACCCTGAATTCTTCCTTCGTCACGGAATTCCAGAAGAACCCCGCCGACCTGCGGGAGAAGGACCTGTTCTCGTTCTCTTCCTTCGATGCCAAGCGCGCCGAGATCACCACTCCCAAGGGCCACTGGGTTTTCGAGAAGCAGCAGACCCCCAAGCAGCCCGATCAGTGGAAGCAGACCGCGCCCAGCGCGAAGAACGTCAACGCCGATAAGATGGATATCCTGCTAAGCCGGCTGCGCGACCTGCGCGCCGACTCCTTCCCGAAAGGCGGAAGCCTGGCCCAGTTTGGCCTCGATAAGCCCGCCTATCACTTCAGCGTTTTGTCGGGAGAAAAGAACGCGACGGAGACTGTGGATGCTGCTAAGTCCGGCGACCACGTCTACGGGAGAAGGGCGACGGACCCTGAACCCAGCGAGCTTCCCAAGACGGCGTTGGATGATATCGAGAAGGCGCTAAGCGAACTCTGAAGAGCAGTGACAAGTGACGAGTGACAACCAAGAAGCGTGCAGCCCTACCGGGCTGCACGCTTATCAGCACTCCCCGCGAGGGGTTCTGCAAACCATCGAAGCGCCGCAACAGCACGAACAGATGTTGACGCCTGCTCGTCACTTGTCAGTCGTCACTAACCACTACTTTACTTGTTCTTCCACACCGGCTTGCGTTTCTCGATGAGGGCTCGCAGGCCTTCCTGAGAATCCTCCAATTCAAATAAATCCCGCAGGTAGAGGTCCTGCGAACGTTTCAGGGCCTGGTCAAAGGGATGCCAGGTGCCTTCGAAAACCACCCGCTTGAGCAGCCGCAGCACGGGGCCGCTCTGCTCCGAGATTCGCTTCACCAGGGCTTGGACGTTCTCCTCGAGTTGCGCTTGCGGCACCACGCGATTCACGAGGCCCATCGATGCGGCTTGCGTAGCGTTGATGGGATCGCCTGTGAGCAGCATTTCCATCGCCCGATGCGGACCAATCAAGCGTGGATAAACCACTGCGCCCAGCGGCGGAAACACTCCCAGCTTGATTTCGGGCTGCCGGAACTGGGCATTCTCGGTAGCGATGACGAGATCGCAGAAGGCCGCCAGTTCAGCACCGGCGCCGGACGCCACCCCGTCCACCACACACAACACGGGCTTCGAAATCTCAATCATGGCGCGGAAGACGTTGTGGAACGCGTCCATCATCTGAAAGACCATCTGCGCGAAGTATCCCTCCACAGCCACGCCCATGGAAAAGTACCCCTGGCACTCCGGGGCCGCATCCAGCAAGATCATCTTTACGTCTTCGCGCGCAGACAGGCTATCAATGGCGCCGGCGACTTCCCGCAGCATCTCCATGTTCATGATGTTCTGCTTCGGGCGATTCAGCGTTAGATGCGCCACCGTCCCCGAGTCGTCCCAGCGGATGAACTTGTAGTCGGGCTTTTCGGGTTCGCCCTCAGCGGGCTCGGCAGGTGGTAGATTGGGGTCTTCCGGCATGGGAACCTCCAAGAGCAGGGGTTGGGGATTAGGGGTTAGGGATTAGAGAAATGCGCCGCCTCCGCTTCCCGGCGTGCTGATCACAACCGTCCTCAGATGACCACCCTTAGTGCAGCGAAGCAGAAGCGCACGGCCCCTTGCCCCGGCTCCCTAATTCCTAGTCCCTAACCCCTAAGCTTACATCCACACTTACCGCAATAGTCGAAGCGCTCGGGAATGCCTTTGGTCCCGCAGTTCTCGCATTTGCGCGTGGGCGCTCCCCAGAGGAACTCGCTGGACTTTCCTGCGGCGGCAAGTTCGCGCAGCGCCTTGGTGTTGGCGGGGCGTTTTTCAATAAAGGCCTGGATGCCCTCGTAAGGTTCCCAGGAGGTCCCGTGCACGGTGAGCCAGTCACGCGCATGGCCGGCCGTGAGCGTCCACGCCAGGTCTTTCCACGTGTTCAGTTGTTCGCGCGTGTAACGCGTGCACTCGGGGAACTTTTGGATCAGCTTTTTCGCCAGCGCGTTCACGGCGCGGTCAAGCTGCTTCAGCGGGACGACCTGGTTCACCAGGCCCCAACTGAGCGCCTGCTCGGCCGTGACCTCATCGCAGGTGAGTAGCATTTCGCGCGCGCGCCGGTCGCCGACCATGAGCGGCAACCACTGCGTCGTTCCCCAGGCATCGACCAATCCCACGCGCGTCCCCACCTGCATGAAGCGTACGTGATCGGCTGCTACCGCCAGGTCCGCGGCCAGGTTCCAATCGTTGCCCGCGCCCGCCACCACTCCATTCAAGCGCGCCAGGGTGGGCTTGCCCATATGGCGGAAGAGTTCCAGCGCCTCCGCCAGCAGCCCCTGATACTTGTAAAGATTGCGCGGGCGGCGCAGGAACTCCTTGGAGAACTCGCCGGAGTCGCTGCCCGCACAGAAGGCCTTTTCGCCGGCGCCGGTCAGCACCACGACTGCCACCGCGTCGTCCCACGCCGCGTCGCGGAAGGCTTCGGTCATCTCACGCAGCGTGTCGGACGAAAAAGCATTGTAGACGTCGGGCCGGTTCAAGGTGACCCGCGCCACGCCGTCCTTCTTCTCGTAGAGAATGTCGGCAAAACGCATCCGCGCCGCAGCCTGGCCGCTCAGTTCCATGGGGGCTCCAGCTTCCTGTCTATTCCCACGAATGCTGATGCTACCACAGCCCATTCGCGGACGGGTAGCACCCCTGATCCGTCAGTCGCGTACAACCACATGGGGCGTAAGGGCGCACGGCCGTGCGCCCCTACCGTCTCTAATGGCGGCTTCCGGTGGCAACCGGCTTGGGGCTTGGGGACTACCTGCGCTATGATGGGAAGGGGAGAAACCGCCATGCCAATCCATAAGTACTGCCTGCTGATTCCCGCCCTGCTGGTTGTGGGTGGAATGCTGTTGGGGGCCGATGCGCCTCCGTACGATGAGAAGGCCGACGCGCGCCACGACCTTTCGGCAGCTATCGCGGCTGCCGGCCAAGCTCACAAGAACATTGTGCTCGTGTTTGGCGCCAACTGGTGCCCGGACTGCCGTGCTCTGGACGCCCAGATGCACAAGGCTGAACTGGCTTCGCTCATCACCGGCAACTTCGAGATTGTGAAAGTAGATATCGGCCGCCACAACAAGAACCTGGACCTGGCCAAACAATACAAGGTCCCCATCGCGCATGGCATCCCCGCGCTTGCAGTTCTCGATTCCGGCGGGCAACTGCTTTATGCGATGGACCAGGGACAGTTCGCGAACGCCCGCAGCATGAGCTATGAGAGCATCAAGGAATTCTTCGAGCAGTGGAAACCCAAGAAGTGAAGTCGGCCGAGAGGCTCCCGGCGTGCTGACGCTCGACGGGCTCCACCGGGGCTTGTGGGTGCGGTAAGGAATCATGAAAAAAGAGCTGATTGCCACGGCAGCGATTTTCCTGGCGGTGGGATTTCTGGCTGGCTACATTACGGACGCCCAATTGAATTGGAGCGCTCGCCAGAAGTCCGCTTCCGCCGGCGTGCCCTCCGGAATGCCCTCGGCCGATGCCGCATCTGCCTCTGGCGGCGGAGCGATGACGCAAGGCTTGCCCGAGGGGCATCCGCCCATAGACAGCGCCGCGATGATCAAGCAGATGGAAGATGCCGCCGCGCAGAACCCCAAGGATCCCGAAATTCGCTTGAAGCTCGCCAATCTTCTTTACGACCAGAAGCAGTACAGCCAGGCCATCGAATGGTACCAACGCGCGCTGGAGCTCGATCCCAAGAACGTGAACGCGCGCACGGACCTCGGGACCGCATACTTCTATACCGGGCGGCCACAGGATGCGCTGGCACAATACCGGCAGTCGCTCGCGGCAAATCCCCGGCATGAGCCCACCTTGCTGAACGTGGTCGTGGTAAATCTGGAAGGCACGCACGATCTCGCGGCCGCGCAGAAAGCCTGGGACCGCCTGCACCAGATCAATCCCAACAACCCTGCCCTGGCGGGTTTGAAAGAGAAGCTGGATGCGGCGCGCAGCGGCGCCGTTCAGGGAGCCGCGGCAACTCGCTGACATTCAAACTCATCGAAGGTTCTGAAACCCGTTATGGGCGGTCTTCTTCTCGATATTCTCGAATTCGTGGCGTTGATACTGTTCTTGAGGGTGCTAGGCCGGAACTTGCAGTCGCTGTTTAGTGGTTCACGGATGCACGTCCGGGTGGGGCACAGCGCACCGGTGCAGCGTGCCGACCCCGGTCCCCACACCGGCGAGATGGCGCGCGATCCTGTCTGCGGCATGTTCGTCTCGACGGAACTTCCCCACCGGCTACGCGTGGGTGCGAAGACGCTCTATTTCTGCTCCGAAGAGTGCCTGGAGAAATATCAAAAGGGTTCTGGCTATGCGGCTACGTAAGGCGTTGCAGAGTGCTGTTCGCCGCACCGGGATGCGAAAGCGCGTACAGGGGAGAGCGGCGGCAGTCCTGGCGGTGACTCTGGCGATGGTGGCCGCGCCGCTGGCGGGGGCAGCGGATGGAACGGTAACGCTGGCCCGCAAGTATCGCCCGGGGCAGACGATGGTCTACGCGACGGAGGTGCGCTCGCGCGCCAAAGTTGAATCCAATCCACCTGACCTTAAGAACTTTTTCCCCCCGGTCCCACCTGACCTGACCTTGCACCAGCAGAACACCGTCAAGGTGACGTCCGTGCATCCTGACGGCGCCGCGGACATCGAGCACCGCTTCGACCGTTTCCAGGTAGAAGCTGACCTTGCGAGTTTCCCCGAAAGCCTGCGCGACTCAACCGAGCAAGCGCAACGGGAATTCACCGAGCGCTTGACGGGCCAGACGCTCACCGTGCATTACGACCGCGAGGGCCGTCTGACCGGCTTTGAGGGCGCGGACCGCTTGCTGGGGGAAATCGACGCTCCGCTCCGCGAACCGCTGCGCCAGATGTTGCGGCTCTTCCTCGAACAGATGGGCGGGCAGGCGCTCTATCCCGACCATCCCGTCAAGCCCGGCGACGAATGGAAACAGGACCTCAACGCCGCGCCGCGCCCCGACTATCCCTTCAAGGTGCGCGGCGAAAGCACCATGCACTTCACCGGCACGACGCGCTTCCAGGGTGTCGAGGCCGGGATCGTCGAGTTCCAATTCGAGAACGTCCTCACCCCCACTTCGACCAGCCTCCGCCAGGATGGAGCGGTGCCCGAGCTCGAATCGATGGGCATGCAGCTCAACATCGCGATTCGCGGCGAGGGAAAAGGCCGCGTGCTCGTGGCGCTCGAAGACGGCCGCGTACTACAAAATCACTCCAACCTGCATCAAACCTTAAGTGCGCACATGGAGGGGAAAGAGGGGGCGGCGGCACAACCTGCCAAACTCGAAATCCAGTCCGATACCGAGATGAACGTGGAAGGGAGCCGCCCTTAACACGTTTGTAACACGCCCGCCAGCGCGCTGAAATCGCTGTTGACAACTCAGCAAACACTCCTAATAATCGGGAAAAGTCTCAGTTGACCGGAGGAATACCAAAAAGGAAATGAATCAAACGCCTAACGCCCCTTGGCCGGTGGTTCTTACCATCGCCGGATTTGATCCCTCTGCCGGGGCGGGGATCGTCGCGGACCTGAAAACCTTTGCCGCGCACAATTGCTACGGCGTTGCCGCCATTACGGCGCTGACCGTCCAGAACACCCAGGGCGTGGACGCCGTCTACCCGGTCGCTGCGCATATCCTCAAGGAATCCGTCGAATCCCTGCTGGCCGACGGGCACGTGAAAGCGCTCAAGATCGGCATGCTCGCGAATGCAGCCGAGGCTGAAATCGTGTGCGACGTCCTCGACTCCCATCCCGAGCTGCCCTCGGTGCTCGACCCCGTGGTGCGCTCCTCGAGCGGCACGGAACTGCTGGATGCTGCGGGCTTCACTTTCCTGCGCGACAAGCTTCTTTCCCGCGTTTCCGTCGTGACGCCCAATCTGGAGGAAGCGGCCGCGCTCAGCGGCCTCCCTGCGGTGAACCTCGACGACATGAAGGCCGCGGCACGCAAGCTGGTGGAACTGGGCGCGCGCGCCGTGGTCGTGACCGGCGGGCACCTCGATAAGGCTATCGACGTTCTGTTTGATGGCAAGGATCTGGAATCCTTCGTCGGCGATCGCATCAAGCCCGACAACACTCACGGCACCGGCTGCACGTTCTCATCTGCAGTGGCCGCGAATCTCGCTCTGGGCCGCCAGTTGCGCGACGCGGTAGTGCTGGCCAAGGCCTTTGTCCTGGAAGCGATTCGCAACGCCTTTCCCGCGGGGCCGGGACGCATTCCCCTGCACCACCTCTATCGCATGACGGAATCGCCCCGCATTTCCGAGCACGTGCCCGCCTCCGAGGCACTGCCGTAAAGCACGTTGCTTGTCCGCAGCGGATGGCGCGTGGTAGCATAGGCGGTAGCATGGTGTTTCACGTTACTCTCACTCCCGCAGAGGACGGCTGGCTAGTGGCTGAATGCCCGGCTTTGCCAGGGTGCGTCTCGCAGGGCAAGGACGAACAAGAAGCCCTCACAAACATCAAAGAGGCCATTGCCGCATGGCTGTGGGCTGAGGATCAAAAGGCCACCTCGCAACTACCTCGCACCAACCAACCCGAAATCTTAGTTTCTGTCTAACTGTGTGGCACGTCTGGCCAACATTTCCGGCAAAGAAGCCGTGAAAGCCTTCGACAAGGCCGGATGGCGTGTCATCGGCCAAGTCGGAAGCCATGTAGTAATGTCGAAGCCAGAGGTGCGGGCCAATCTCTCCATCCCCCAGCATAAAGAACTATCGGTGGGGACACTTCGTGCCCTCATTCGGCATTCAGGGATGACCGTGGAAGAATTCCTCGACCTCCTCTGAGCAGTGGGCAATCGCTGGTTGTAACTGCCTCCGTGCCTGCTACGGCGCCACGGAAAACGTCGTCCACGGATAGGCATCCATATCGTGCAAAAGGGACTTCTGCCAGGAGAACTCAGGATGCGCTTGAAGGTGTTCTGCGGCCTTGAAGTTGAGCCCGCAAGCGTGCCCGGCGGCTGCGACGAAGGACATGCGTTCGGCCAGGGAGGCATCGGCAACCTTGTTCTGCACGGCGCCGGCGATGCCGTAGGGTGGCTGCCAGGGGAGCGACCCGCGCGATGAAAGGTCGATGTGGCCGCACAAGCTGCGCTCATCGGCGTCCTCTTTCTGCTCGAACGTATCAACGTGATCCGCCAGAAAGCGCTCGGCCGCGGCGACATCGATCCTGCCCTTATACTCCGCCATCAACTGTTCCCAGCGCACATGCCGAGCGTTGGCGCTCTCGCTCATGTCGGTGACGTTGAAGTTGGTTTCTTCTTGGACTAACTTGGGGTTCGAGGGGAAGTTCGAGCCCACAAAGTAGCCGTCCCGCGAGCGCTTCAGCGTCACATTCTTTAGCCCCAGTTCGAGGCTCGCAATTTCGTTGGTCTTCCGGTCTGCCACCAGCCAGGTGTTCGCGTAGCCCCCGTTATTCCCTTCCTCCATGATCTTGGCGAAGTCATCGATGGAAGCCGCGTACTGCATGGCCCGGCGGGCCCGGATGAATTCCGGAATGCCGTTCGGGTCGTATCCCGAAAAATGCGTGATAGTCGTTTCCGTAATCATGATGCCGGCGGAATTGATGCCGAAATCGTCGCCGCTGTGAATGGAGCCAGCGGTCCCGTCCATCAGGATGCGGTGGCCCTCGGTGGGGACGATATCAAAGATGATCCTGGCGCGCTCGCCGTCCATGTAGCCGGTCCAGTCGTTGTGTGCGATGATGACTTTTCCATCCGCCGTGTAACTTCCCGTGGCCACGAAGGCGCTGCAACGGTCGGCTTGGGGCGGAGCGGCGGCTTTAGAGGCGTGGTGCTTCTGGTTGTACTCCTTCACGTAGTAACCCCATTCGGGCGACGCGTTCAGCGCGATCACATCCCACACATCCAGCTTCACACCCTTCGCCTTCAGCCCCGCGGCGATGCCCTGGAGCTCCTGGCGATACTCCTCGGGAATGTGCGGCCACATCATGTTGCGCGCCGCTTGGCGGAAGAATTTCCAGCTCTTCCGCGAGTCGTGAGTCTGTTCCAGCACCGTCACCTTTTCCAGGTCCAGGATCTCCGGGGCCAGCAGGTACCCGTGTTGGAACCCGACCTCCTCGGGCTTCCCTTCGAGATGCACAAACGTCCAGCCATTCTCGGCCGGCTTGCGAAAGGCGCCTTTCAAACGCGCATCCGGTTTCGCATCCGTGCCCAGCAACGGCAGCGCAGTGACCACCAGAACAAAAGTCAAAAGGCAACGACGCATTAGCACCTCCCAGGGTGTAGTCGGTTTCCTGCTTTGCGGAAAGGCCCGCGTGAAGCGAGAGCCGGGAGCGATTATACATGAACGCCGCCGCCGGACGAGAACCCGTCCAAAACGCGTAGTGGCCGAGATTGAATTCGTTGCCGCGAGCTCACCTCAGCCACTGGTATTGCGCCGGCAGCGAGGTCGCAAGGTGTCATCCTGAGAAGGCGACGCCGGTCCTGAGCGAAACAAAGGAAGGACCGCGGTAGCTGCTTAAAGACATGAATGCTGAGGTCCCTCGCCCCGCTCAGGATGACATCAGTAATCGGCCCTTTCCGCAACCGCTGAATCCCCGGCCCACCACCCGCGGCACCCTCGCCGGGCGGGGCCAGAGACCTTGCCAGCGTCGCGGAGCCTGCTCCCGACGGCGCTCGCAGCGAAAAACGGCGCCTCTGTGGAAATCCTCTAAGTGCCTTACTTTTCATAAACATCGTAGGGTAGAACCCGCAAATGGCTTATTTTTCATCAACATCGTAGCTATTGCCAACATGTCGCTTTTTAAGTCTTTTGCTTTCATACATATCGTAGGACTTACCGATTGTTTTTTTCGGGCCGCTCTCCCCACGGAACCGAATAACTCTTTTGGTTTCAGCGGCATACATTCTTGTGAAGATTGCGCCCAACATCGCTAACCACCTGTGTTTGCTATAACATCGTAGGATAGGACGGTCTGGCAGCATCCTTCACCGCCGTGGAGTACGAGCCCCCCTTGCGAAAATCCCTCGTTCCGGTGTAGTGCCGGAAGCTCGTGCGTTCGCGACCTTCTCGCCTCTGCCGCCGCCAGCCGTCGTGCCACGATCGAGCCTTCACCGCGGCCTGGCAACCCAAGATAGGCTACCACCAACCAAACCTATTGTCAAGTCAGTTACGTAGTCTTATTGTTATATTAAGGGAATCAAGCAGACTAATGACAAGATGACCGGGCCGGGAAGGGCGGAGCCTTACAGGCTGCGGAAGAACTCTTCGTCAGAGGCGTAGCGGCGACTTCACGTCGCCATCATTTCAATCCCCTCCACGCGAGTGTGGCGGCTTAAAGCCGCCGCTACGCCTCTTCCCCAACCCTGCTCATCCCCTCGCCCCACTCTTCCGATAAGCGATGCGGTAAGCCGACCTCGCTCGACCGTTCCCCGAAGGGGAACAACTTCATTCGCCGTAGGTGAAACCTACGGACAACCCGCCCCCAAAACGCACCGACCCTGAAGGGGTCAAATTCCATCCGCCTCCCCGGCCGTGCTTTCACGCCGCCCCGCCGGGGTTGGCGACTCAAGGGGCACCTCATCAACCGCAGGTTCGAGCCAATGCCCTTCGGGGCCGCAATCGGTTCATCCTCTCCCCCCATTCTGCCGATAACCGATAAGGGAGGGTGTCACGCGTGCCGTCGCACCCGACTCGCCAAGATGCGAGGACGCGAGCGCGATCGGTTCATCCTGCGCCCGGTTCCAAAGCGTCTGGTGAGGCCGCCCGAGGGCCTTCGGTGGTCAGCTCGCCACGCTTTGGCTGCGGACAAAGAGAAAAGGCCAAAAGTGGACGCAATAGAATCCCCTCAGGAAACCGCGGCCCCCACACAGCAGGGGTCTGCCGCAGCTGGCCGGAGGAATAAACCATTTCTAGGAACTTCGCAGAAGTGGTACCATCTCACCACCTTTAGTAAGTTTTACGATGCTTTTCACAGTCGAAAGGGAGATTGAGTCTGTGGGCGATGAAGCAGCCGTAACAAACGACAGAGAGCGGCGGGAGTTGGAGATTCTAAACAAAGTGTTGGCGGATTTGCAGTCTCTTGACCCCGATGGCCGCCACCGCGTGCTTCAGACTGTTTCGACCTACTACCACTTCTACCCAACCTCCCAACCGTCTCCATCCCTGCCACGGGATACGCTAGCCGAGAGCGCCGGTCCGTTTTCTGAAGACCGATCCATACCCCCAAAGAACTTCGTCATGCAAAAGCAACCGCAGACGGACGTGGAGAGGGTTGCTTGTCTGGCGTATTACTTGACCCACTATAGAGATACGCCGCACTTCAATACGTTGGATATAAGCAAATTAAATACAGAAGCCGCTCAACTGAAGTTCTCAAATGCTACAGTGTCAGTCAACAATGCGATGAAGATGGGCTACCTAGTGCCCGCCACGAAGGGAAACAAGCAGCTAAGCGCGGCCGGCGAGCAATTTGTTTTCAGACTCCCAGATCGGGAGGCCGCAAAGCTCGCGATGTCCGCCGCCCGGCCGCGGCGCAAGACGCGGAAGGCAAACCAAGCCGCGGAGTTCCCGTCGAACGAGAGCGAAGGAGAAAACCAGTAGAGTGGATACCAGAAGAGAGGCGGTGCGTCACAGGTCGAGGCGCCTAGTCGTCTTCAATCACAAAGGTGGTGTTGGGAAGACGACCCTGACCGTCAACATCGCAGCTGCATTGGCCGATGCTGGCAAGAAAGTTCTATTAGTTGATTCTGACTCGCAATGCAACTTGAGTTCCTACCTTGTAGAGGCTTCCGTACTTGACGACCTTCTTGACCGGTCCGATTCCGAAACCGGGCAGACTCTGTGGTCCGCACTTAAACCTATCGTAGAAGCCACAGGCGATGTAAAGCATATTCAGCCAGTGGAGCGATTCGCAAATGTCTTCCTACTGTACGGCGACCTTCGACTCGCGGATTTCGAACAAGAACTAGGGCAGATGTGGATTGAGACTCTGCAGCGGAAACCGAAGGGGTACCGGGGCACCACGGCGTTGAGCTACGTCGTTAATCAAGTATCGGCCGAATATGACATCGATTTTGTGTTCTATGACTGCGGGCCAAACATTGGTCCGTTGAATCGTGTCATTCTGCTGGACTGCGACAATTTCATTGTTCCGGCCGCCCTGGATGAATTTTCGGTTAGGGCCCTAAAAACACTCGGCCTCTCACTCGACACATGGATACGTACATGGAACACCATCGTCGATTTGGCTCCCGATGGCGTTTACCTACTTCCCGGCAAGCCGAAGTTCCTGGGCTATATAGCGCAACGGTTCCGAGTTTATGCAGGGCAAATAAGCGCCGGCCAAGCGGATTACTCCCCAAAATTCGAGCGGCATGTATATAGCGACGTTGTGGCTCTCTTGAGGAGAATCGACCCAAATCTTGCGTCTGAGTCGATGGCCGACAATATGCTCGGCCAGGTAAGAGATTTCTCCAGTCTGGCTGCCAAGTCGCAGGCTCAAGGTGTCGCGCTCCAAAAGGTTCAAGGCGGGAGTGCACAACTAAAGGCAGCAGCCAAAGAGTGCTTTTCCGAAATGGCTCGTAAAATAATCGAGCGTTGCTGACCTGGACTCAATAGGATGGCTACTCGAGAATTAACTGAGACAGAGAAGAAACTGTTCGATGCGATAGTCGCTCGCTTTGAATCCCAAAAAGAATCGATAGAGTTGTTCCTCGAGAGCGTGCACCTTTGGCTGACAGGTTCTAAGCGCCTGATGAGCTTAGTCCACTCAGTTAGGAGGCGAGTTAAATCCTCCCGTGGACTCAGAGATAAGTTGGAGCGAAAGTTGTTTGAGAGCGAGGAGCAGGGAAGAGATTTTGACATCACACCGGATAACCTCTACTCCAGGATAACTGACCTCGCAGGGTACAGAATCCTCCATTTGCACACACGCCAGATGGATCAGATTAATAGGGTTGTACTCGATCTGCTCGACGAAGGGCAGTACCCTCTTCTTGAAGGGCCAAAAGCGAGAATTTGGGACGAGGAATCGAAGTCCTACTTTGACGGAATCGGCATCGAAACAATGATCAGTCCAAAACTATACAGCAGCGTCCATTACGTCATACAATCGAACTACAAGACTAAACTAACCTGTGAGATACAGATCAGAACGCTAGCGGACGAAGTATGGGGCGAAGTTGACCACGCTTTCAACTATCCGCATGAAACAGACAGCATCGCTTGTCGAGAGCAGATAAAAGTTCTTGCCAGAGTTGCTTCGAGCTGCAGCAGATTAGTAGATTCGATCTTTAGATCGTATGAGGATTTCCAAGTTACCAGTGCGACTAAAGAACCCCCGACGGGGCTGCGGCAATCTGGAAGTGTGCCTCTCGAAAAGCGTGAACCGTAACGGCCTCCAGCACAAAGCAGGGTAGCAAAATTTGTGCCGTTCAAACTCTGCGGCTTGTGGTGGGATAACCATCCATTTCTTGTTAATACATCCTGGCGGGGTTCGAGGCGCGAATTCAGGACGGGCTGCAGAATGGACGTAGCGCAGGGCCCGCGGTCCGGCTCCTTCGCTCCACTCAGGACAGGCTCTGCGGTTCTTCCAGCGGCGCGGGGTCTTGCCGCGCCACACACAAGATAATCCGAACCTTGTCTCCCTGCCCCGGATAAAACCTCCTCAAACGTCAAGCGCGCGCCGCACGCCACGTAATCCGACTTTCGCCTGACTACACGCGACACAACATTCTCGGAAATCCAGGCCGCGCCGGGCACAAGCCCGCGGGCATAAATCAGGATTTCTGAAGCATCCCGACGTTGGCCGCGCCGCCCAAATCACGGCGCGGTGGAAGAGCCGCAGGGCTGGAGAGCGAGCCCTGCGCTACGTTTTTCAAGCGGCGCGGGGTCTGGCCGCGCCGCTTACTAGACAACCCGCATTCCCCCTTACGGATGCCCCACATGACAAGCATTGAGGCGGGCGCAGAGCGGAGATCTCCGGCTGTTGTGTGCGGACAAGACCCCTCATCTGACCTTCTTCGTCGGCCACCATCTCCCCTCGGAGATCGTGAAAACAAGGAAAAGCCGCAAGGCTAGGCGGCCAGCCTTTCGCTTGACAGCGCCACCTGCGCGTGGGAACATCAGCGTCAGGTGGGTTAGTACCATGCAATACCATATTGAAATTGACCGCGAAGACGATGGACGCTGGATCGCCGAAATACCCCAGCTTCCCGGCGTTATGGCTTACGGGGTCACACGAGCCAAAGCTGTGGCAGCCGTCCGAGCCTTGGCGTTGCGCGTGCTTGCCGACCGTCTTGAAGAAGAGAAGCGAACCTCCTGTGAACCTCTGAGCATTTCCATCGACTGCCCCCGTGAGCAAGTGGCCTAGTTCAAAATCCCGCAGAGTCTACAACGCACTTCTCAGCATCGGTTGGGCGCCGAAGCCGGGGCAGCGTGGTGGTTCTTCTCATTTGCAACTCGTGCATCCAACCCGTGGTGAATTTACGTGGGCGTTCCACGAAGGTGAGGAGGTAGGCCCCAAGATGCTCGCCAGGATCGCCAAGCACACGGGCCTTCGCCCCACCGATCTCTAACCGCACAGCACAAGGGCAAATTACTGGGATCGTCCGACAGGCGGGCGCAGAGCGGAGCTCTGCGGCGGTTGTGTGCCGACAAGACCCCTCATCCGGTCTTCTTCGTCGGTCAGCTTCTCCCCTCGGAGAAGGGTGTCAACCGGGGAAAGAAGTCGCCGTAGCGCAGGGCCCGCGGTCCGGCCCTGCGGTTCTTCCCTCGACGCGACGGTCCGCACCACAACAACTCGATGCACGCTGACTTTGCTTTTGGAAGGGCAACTCTGCGCGTCCCCCAAATCCCGCTTGACATTTACCCTTGAGGCATTAAACTTGCACCGATTACCGGAGAAAGTGAGACTTCCGGCAAACACTGTCGTCAACGGGAATAATTGGAGGAAGAAATGTTACAGGCTTTCGGCATCTATGGAGCCCTGGTCGGATTCGTGCTCGTGGTCTGGTTTATCCACGTCGGGTTCCTTGTGAAGAAGATTCTGCGCGAACAGAAAGAAACCAACCGCCTGCTGCAGCAACTGGTGAGCGGAAGCGCTCCCAAGAGCAGTTAGGCTCGCAGGCGGGTGCGGGCCCCCTGCTCGCACGACACCCGACAAGTCAGCAGAAGGCTAACCCCGCCACTTTTTGTCAGGCCGGCTTGCGTTCCTGCCAATCCCTCACGACCAGCGCCGGTCGGGATGCCGCTTTCCGGCTGCGACGCTGCTCACAGCCACCCCACATCAAAGGCTTGCAGCCGTTCGCACTGGCCGTTGGGGCAGTGCGAACGACTCGCAGCCTCTAAAGTCACGGCTTGCTTACACGAGGGCAACACCGGGGAAAAAGTAACCCATTTCGTACGCGGCGGTTTCCGGGGCGTCGGAGCCGTGTACGGCGTTGTGTTCGATGTCGGCCGCGTACAGCTTGCGGATGGTGCCCGGGGCGGCGCTCGCGGGATTCGTTGCGCCCATCACCTCGCGCAGGCGGGCGATGACATTCTCACCTTCCAGAACCATCACCAGCGCGCTGCCCGAACTCATGAAGCTCGTCAGGCTCTCAAAGAAGCCTTTGCCGCGGTGAACCGCGTAGAAGCCCTCGGCTTCCTTCTTGGTCAAGTTGACGAGGCGCGCAGCGACGATCTTGAACTGGTTGGCCTCGAAAATCTTGATGATGTCGCCCACGTGGCCGGCGGCCACGGCATCGGGCTTGATGATGGTAAGAGTGCGTTGGATGGACATGTATCTCCTTTATTGAATCGATTTGTGCGGCTTGGGCACGCCGCGGTCAGCGTCCGCCCAATTCCGGCCGACGGCTGCGATGCCGGTTGCGAAGGGAAGAGTGACGACCGGGGGCTGGGGCTAGTGCGCCAAAGCCTTCGCCATCGTTTCGCCGATGAGGGCGGGGCTTTCGGCAACCGCGATCCCGGCCGCTTCGAGCGCGGCGATCTTATCGGCTGCCGTGCCTTTGCCACCGGAGATGATGGCGCCGGCATGGCCCATGCGGCGTCCGGGTGGTGCGGTGCGGCCCGCGATAAATCCTACCACAGGCTTCTTGATGCGTGCCTTAACGAAGGCCGCAGCCTCTTCCTCGGCGGCTCCTCCGATTTCGCCGATCATCACAATGCCGTGCGTATCCGGGTCTTCCGCGAAGAGCCGGAGCACATCGACAAAGCTTGTGCCGATAATCGGGTCGCCACCGATTCCAATGCAGGTGGATTGGCCGATGCCGAGCGCGGTAAGTTGCCCCACCGCCTCGTAGGTCAGGGTTCCGCTGCGCGACACCACACCCACGTGGCCGCGCAGGTGAATCGATCCGGGCATGATACCGATCTTGCACTTGCCGGGCGAGATGATGCCGGGGCAGTTTGGGCCAATCAGGCGCGTGCGCTTGCCGGCCAGATACGCAGCCACGCGCACCATGTCGAGCGTGGGGATGCCTTCCGTGATCGCGACCACCAGCGGCAGGCGGGCGTCAGCGGCCTCCAGGATGGCGTCGGCGGCGAACGCGGGAGGAACGAAGATCACCGAGGCGTTGGCGCCCGTCTTCTCGACCGCTTCCTCGACGGTGTCAAACACCGGCACGCCATCCACGCTCGCGCCGCCCTTTCCCGGTGTGACGCCGGCCACGACCTTGGTTCCGTAAGCGATGGCCTGATGGGCGTGGAAGGCTCCCTCACGGCCCGTAAGACCCTGAACCAGTAAACGAGTGTTCTCATCGACCAGAATAGACATGAATTGATCCCGTAATCAGGCTCGGCCGGCCAGCGCTACAACTTTCTCCGCAGCTTCCTTCATATTCTCCGCCACGGTGAAGTTGAGGCCGGATTCCTTCAAAATCTTCTGCCCCGCTTCGACGTTGGTCCCTTTCAGCCGCACGACGACCGGCACTTTGATGGCCAGGGCCTTGGCTGCGGCGACGACACCGTTCGCGACGATGTCACAGCGCATGATTCCGCCAAAAATGTTGATCAGCACGGCGCGCACGTTGGCGTCGCTCAGGATAATTTCAAAACCGTGGCGCACTTGCTCTTCATTGGCGCCGCCGCCCACGTCGAGAAAATTCGCGGGGCGGCTGCCCGCGTACTGGATGATGTCCATGGTGGCCATGGCGAGCCCCGCGCCGTTCACCATGCAGCCGACGTTTCCATCCAGGCGAATGTAGTTGAGGCCGTAATTCGAGGCTTTCACTTCCAGCGGGTCTTCCTCGTCAAGGTCGCGAAGCTCGCGAATTTCCGCGTGCCGCGAAAGCGCGTTATCGTCAAAATTCATCTTGGCGTCAAGCGCCAGCGGGCGTCCATCGCGGGTGATCACGAAAGGATTGATTTCAACCAGCGAGGCGTCCGTGGCCTCAAAGGCGCGATAAAGGCTGGCGAAGAGGCGCGCCGCCTCGCTCGCGACCTTTCCTTCGAGCCCGAGCCCGAAGGCCAGCTTGCGCGCCTGAAAGGGCTGAAAGCCCAGCGCCGGGTCGATGAACTCCTTCAGAATTTTCTCCGGATGCTCGGCGGCGACAACTTCGATTTCCACGCCACCTTCGCTCGAGGCCATGAACACAGGCATTGCCGAAGCGCGGTCGATCACGATGCCGAGGTAAAGTTCCCGCTCGACCGCAAGTCCCTCCTCGATCAGAACACGCTTCACCACGCGGCCTTCCGGTCCGGTCTGGATCGTCACCAGCTTCTTGCCCAGCATGGCGCGGGCAAGCGTCTCCGCTTCCTCGGGGCTGTGGGCGAGCTTCACTCCACCCGCCTTGCCGCGGCCGCCCGCGTGGATTTGCGCTTTCACCACCACCGTGCCGCCCAAGGGCTTCGCAAGGGTGAGAGCCTCTTCAGGAGTGAAGGCAACCTGGCCGCGCGGCACCGCGACTCCGAACTTCGAAAGAATCTGCTTCGCTTGGTATTCGTGGATTTTCATGTTGAATACGGTTGGTCGCCAGTCGCCTGTTGCCAGTTGTGAATGCCTGAAGCGAGGCTGGCATGGATCAACTGGCCATGAAATCGAACTTTGGCAAAAGCGGCAAAGCGGCTTACACTAAAATGTTTAGCTCTCTTACCCCGAAACAAAGGAGTATATGGAATCCGGCCAGGTTTTGCAATGTTAGGGCGCAGTAGGTCGCGTCGCAGTTTGCTGTAGCGGCGCTCTATGAGCGCCGACCCGGCGGTCGTAGACCGCCGCTACAAATGCCAGATTGCGACACTACCGCGCGGTGCCACTTGCGGCGGCAACCCCGTTGCGTCTGCGGCTGCCCTGCGAAAGAGGCGGTAACCGCGTCCTAGGGCAGTGACCGATCGAAAGACCATGACCATAGTGGATACTGTTCAAGCGATCAAAGCACAAACACACCTTACGCGCGCGGAAGCTCGGGACGTGATGCGTCAGCTCCTGTCGGGCGCCGTGCCGGACGCAGAAATTGTGGCGTTCCTGGAGGCGTTGCGCGACAAGGGCGAACAGGCCGACGAGCTGGTGGGCTTCGCGGAGGTGATGCGCGCTCATGCGGCGGAAACACTGCGGGCGGCGGGCGTCAAACTGGAGGATATCTCGCGCCGCGAGCCGTTGCTGGATACCTGCGGCACGGGTGGAGACTGCCGGGGAACGTTCAATGTTTCGACAGCCGCGGCGTTCGTGGCGGCCGCCGCCGGAGTGCGCGTGGCCAAGCATGGCAACCGTTCCATCTCCAGCCGATGCGGCAGCGCCGATGTGCTGGAAGCCGCGGGCGTCGCTGTTGAACTGCCGCTCGCCAGAATTCCTGAGTGCCTCGACAAGGTGGGCATCGTGTTTCTTTTCGCGCCGCGTCTGCACCTGGCGATGAAGCATGTCATGAACGCGCGGCGAAGTTTGAAAACCAAGAGCGTGTTCAACCTGCTGGGACCGCTGACGAATCCCCTGGCCGCCACGGTGCAGCTTGTGGGCGTTTACGACGCCGGACGGACGGAGATGATGGCCGAGACGCTGCAGGCGGTCGGCACTGACCGGGCGTGCGTTGTGGCGGGCTCGGACGGCCTCGACGAGATCACTACTACGGGACCCACGCGTGTCTCTTGCGCCGACGGGGCTGGGGTCAGGACACGAAATGTCGAGCCCGAGGAATTCGGCGTGCCGCGCGCTTCGCTCGAACAACTTCGCGGCGGAGATGCGCCGGCCAATGCGCGCTTGCTGCTTGAGGTTTTGGAAGGCCGGCGCGGGCCCTGCCGTGATGTTGTATTGGCGAATGCATCCGCAGCGCTGGTCCTGGCGGGCAAAGCGCCAAACTTCGCGGAAGGCGCCGAACGGGCTGCCGAGCAGATCGACTCCGGCGCCGCGCTCGAAAAGCTGCGGGAACTTATCGAGTTCACGCAGCGGTTTAAGAACAATGATTAGTGGCTAGTGCCAAGCAACCACTTTCGCAAGGCGGGGTTCTACATCCGGTTGCTTGTGACTCGTCACTTGCCAGTGCTCTCTCACAGCCGCAGGAAATTGGCGAGGAGATGCTTGCCCGCTGGGGTCAGGACCGACTCCGGGTGAAACTGCACGCCTTCGATCTTCATTTCCTTGTGGCGCAGTCCCATGATGAGCCCGTCCGCTGTGCAGGCGGAGATTTCCAGGCACGGCGGCAAGGTCGCACGTTCGACGATGAGCGAATGATAGCGAGTGGCGGGAAACGGATTGGGCAGCCCCGCGAAGATCGTCCGGCCGTCGTGCTCGATTTGGCTTGTCTTGCCGTGCATGAGCTCGGGCGCGCGGATCACGCGTCCACCAAAAGCCTGCCCGATGGCTTGGTGCCCAAGGCACACTCCCAAAATCGGGACGCGGCCCGCGAAGGTCTTTATCACGTCGAGGCAGATGCCGGCTTCCGAAGGCGTCTTGGGGCCGGGCGAAATCACAATGCGCGCGGGAAGCCGCTGGGCGATGGCCTCAACAGTGGTCTGGTCGTTTCGCACGACTTCCAATTCCGCGCCCAGCTCTCCCAGGTATTGGACAAGGTTGTAGGTGAAGGAATCGTAATTGTCGATAATCAGGATCATGTGTGCGTCCCGCGGCTAACAATAGCATTATAGAGGAAACAGTTCCGGGTGCGTGGTGAATCGGCGGAACTGTGAGCGCCGGGGCCGGTGGCAGCGGTTGCTCTACCTGCACTGGCCGACAGCGCCGGACCATCTGCTACAAAGCTCCTTCTGTGGTACGCCCAAAAAGTCACAGATTGGCACGTCGCGGCTGCCGGAAACTGTCACTTTGACGCCCACCGTCCTTCCGCACGATTACCCAGCACATCGGCAGCTTCTAATTAGCTGAATCTTAATGGGTTGCTGCGGTCCAGTGGCCCAACGCTCTGAGAAGCCTGGCAACGGAATTGCACGATGTGGAAGATGAGTAAGAAGGACATTCTCGAATGAGTGAACCGAAACCGAAGTTACCAATCACGCTGGTGAACTCCCTGGTTGTAATGGCGATCTTGATGATCCTCTCGGCTCTTGTGGTTCCTATCTTCGTTCCGCCGGAGAGCCGGGCCGCTTCTCGTTCGGCCACTCAGCAGGGCACCGCCACGCACGTGAAGCGCTGATCTCGCCGGCCGTGCGACCTCCCGGCGGCGCCGCGAGCACTTCACGTCGCACACTTGTCGTGCCTTCGTCTCCATCCTACTGACAATTTCCCGATACAATGGGTCCTACCTTCCGAAAAGTCCGAGGGAGTAGAATAGCGGACTATTTTCAGATTCAACGACGAGGAGGAGACGATGCGCAAATCCGGAAGAAGGGCCTTTCTCAAAATGGGAGCCCTTTCCACAGCAGGGTTGGCCACGCTCGGCAACTCGGCGGACGGCGTCACTTTCGCGAGAAGTAATGACGGAGCACCGGCAGCCTCTTCGGCGCCTCCTTTCAAGCTGGGGTTGGTTACCTACAATTTGGCGCATGACTGGGACATCCCCACGATTATCAAGAACTGCGAGCACACGGGATTTGAAGGTGTCGAGCTGCGCACAACGCACAAGCACGGCGTGGAAGTCTCGCTCGACAAAGCCCAGCGAGCCGAGGTGAGAAAGCGCTTTGCCGATTCGCGGGTTCGCTTAGTGAGCTTGGGAACGACGTGTGAGTACGAGTCGCCGGAGGCGGCGCAGGTCGAAAAGAACATCGAAGACACCCGCCGCTGGTGTGAACTGGCCCAAGATCTGGGCTGCCTGGGAGTGAAGGTGCGGCCGAACGGCTTTCCGCGCGGCGTTCCGCATGATAAGACGCTGGACCAGATCGGCCACGCGCTCGCGCGTTGCGGCGACATCGCTCGCGACCACGGCGTCGAAATCTGGCTGGAAGTGCACGGCGAAGAGACCGAGATTCCCACCAACATTCATCGCATCCTGACCGTGGCGAACCACCCGGCGGTGGGCGCGTGCTGGAACTCAAACGATACGGACGTTGTGGAGGGCTCCGTAAAGCCGTCCTTCGACCTGCTGAAGCCCTGGATCCGGAGCTGTCACATCAATGAGTTGTGGCGGACCGCCGCCCCGTGGGGCGGTGGAGAAATGAAAGCTCAGCCGGCCGCTGCGGGTTTCCCGAACTGGCAGAAGCCGTATCCCTGGCACGAGCTTTTCACGTTGTTCCGCAGTATCGGATACAACCGCTACACCTTTGCGGAGATTCCCGAAAGCTGCGAACCCATTCGCCTGATGCTCTATTACCGTGCGCTCTGGGAATACCACGCGGCGTGAGGTGTGACGCGAACGTTGTGGAGGAGAAATTTGCAGACCTACGTCGTCCAATGGGAATGCGCCAGTTGCGGGCAGCATCACGAATTCCGCCACGCTATTCAGGAAGCTGACGGGTGGCCGAACAAGTTCGAACTGACCTGCGAAAACCCTGACTGCGGCCAGGAACAGGATGTGCCTTTCCGCGCCTGCACGGTTACACCGATTGCGGCCGGGGCAGACTGAAAGCGATACCTGTTCTGCTGCGGGCCCAACGCCGCATTTCGCTACGCTTGCAGCCTCGATTCACAAAGGAAGTTAGTGCCGGCGCAGAGCCCCGTGCGTGAGGCCCCAACCAGAGAAATATGGAATTGCAGATTCACGCGATGACGTCAGTCTGAACCTGCCTGTCGTAGAGAGATACCGACGAAAAACTACCTTCCCGCCGGGAACTTTTACCGGGGCGATTCGCGTTGAGGATCTAAAAGCCTTCATTTGTCAGCGCTCACACTCACCTCTCTGCTTTGGTCATGACGTTGCGACAGACCGCCCGAGGGCAAAACGTCCCAACCAGGAGGTATGAGATGAAACGTTACAAACTCTGGCTAGGTACGGGGACACTCGCCATCGGCGTCGGGCTTTGCACACTCACTCCTTTACTGCATGCACAGCCGGTGCAAGGCGGCAATCCCGCGGTGCAGGAACAACAGCAGGAGCAACCTGAGCAACCCAAGCAGAAGGTTCAGACCTTCACGGGTCAGGTTGTCAAAGCAAAGAACGGGCGGTACGCCCTGCTCACTGACAAGACAGAAGGAAAGGGCTTTTACCTGGATGACCAGAACAAAGCCAAGCAATTCGATGGTCAGAACGTGAAGGTGACCGGAGAACTGGACGTGGCGACGAACACCATTCACGTCTCCGACATCGAACCCGCGTGACCGGGACGCAACCGTGCGGGCGAAGTCGGCAGCCAACGTGCGCGACCTCGAACGAGGCTGCCTGCTTCAGCCCGCGCCGGCGCGTTACGTGTATCGCAGCCAGCGCAGAAGCTCCGGCAGCGAGGGCCGCTTCCCATACATCAGAATTCCGACGCGATAGATTTTCGCGGACACCTGCACAACACCGATCGTACTCGCCACGCAGAGAAGGAGCGATAGTGCGATCTGCCAGAAGGGCGGCGTCTGCACCATGATCCGGAAAACCATGAGAATGGGAGCGAAGAGGGGAAACAGCGTCAGGGCTACCGAGAGAGGTGAATTGGGATCACGCAGGATAATCGGGTAGAGAATGAAGCAAGCGACCAGCACGATGGTTACCGGGAGCTGCACCTGCTGCAAGTCTTCCTCGCTGGAGACCATAGCTCCCAGCGCCGCGTAGAGCGAGGCATACAGGAAATAGCCCGCCAGGAAGAAGACGAGGGGATAAATCAGAAAAGACGCGGGCAGATGAAAGTGAAGCGGAGTGGCGCCGGGGTGAAGCGCCGTGCCCACGGCAGCCCCATAAGCGGAGACGAGGGCCGCCGTAAGCGCCCAAATCAGGTATTGCGTGAATCCCACCGCCGCCACGCCCAAGATTTTCCCGCCCAATAAATACGAGGGTTTGATTGAGGAGGCCAGCACTTCAACAATGCGCGTGGTCTTCTCCTCCAGAACCGAGCGCATGGTCATTATTCCGTACACCATGAGCGTGATGTAGAGAATCATGACGATGGAGAGCTGAAGCAGAAAACCTTCGCCCTCATCTTCGGACTCGCCCGCCTTCGTGACCCTGACGAGCGAAAGCTCCACGCCGCGCAGCATCTCCTGTAAGTTGTCGACGTGAATTCCACGGTCGCTGAAGCGCCGGGCAACGATAGCGCTATCGACGGCGTGCCGGATGGCGCTGACGGTGCGGAAGTCTTCGGGGTTGCGGCTTTGAAACGTGGCCGACTTCTTCTCCAGCGCATCCTTGGGCACCAGCAGAAAACCATCGAGCCGGCCCTCGCGAATCTCACGATTCAAATCCTCACGGATTCTGGTTTCGTCCTGCGGCCGGTCCCAGGATTCCACGATCTGGTAAAGCGGCTGCCCGTCCGGCAGCTTTTCCCGAAGTCCCGTGGCAATTTGCGGAGCGAGCCCTCCGAGATTGTCCACAATGGAGATCTCCAGCGTGTGGTCGGCTTTGCGCGTCATGAGCGTCATCGAGACGGCGAAGACGCCGATGCTGAATAGCGGCAATCCCACCGTGCTGAGGATGAAACCTCGGGTGCGGACGCGCGTCAGGTATTCACGTTTGACGACCAGCCAGATTTTACGCATGTTCCCCCGAGACCTTCTCAATGAAGATATCGTTGAGTGGCGGCTCGACCAGCTCGAAGCGCGTGAGGCGCACACCGCGCTCGACCGCCGCCTTCAATATTTCCTGGGGATCGGCCCCGGGCAGCAGCTTGGCTTCTGCGACGGCGCCAAAGTGATTGACTCTCTCGACGAGGTTGGGCAGGTCAAGAAAGTTGCCGTCGCCCGAGTATTCGATCCGCAGAGTGTTTTTGCCGTACGACTGCTTGATGGAGCGCAGATCGCCCGCCAGCACACTGTGGCCGCGGTGGATGAGGCAAATTGCATCGCACATCATCTCGACCTGTTCCATGCGATGCGTGGAGAGGATGATCGTGGAACCCTGTCCGCGCAGTTCCAGCATGATGTCTTTGATCACCGTGGCGTTGACGGGATCGAGGCCCGTAAACGGTTCATCGAGAATCAGGAGGGGCGGGCGGTGAATCACGGCTGCAATGAACTGCGCCTTCTGCTGCATGCCCTTCGAGAGGTCGTTGATCTTCTTCTCCGCCCAGGCGGCCAGTTCCAGGCGCTCAAGCCAGGCGCGCACCCGCCGCGTTGCTTCCGCCTCGCTTAATCCCTTGAGTGCCGCAAGGAAAACCAGCACCTCGCGAACTTTCATGCGCGTATAGAGACCGCGCTCCTCCGGCAGATACCCGATAAGGTCCTGAGTGCGGGAACTGGCAGGCTGCCCCAGCACTTGCACGGCGCCGGAGTCGGGCGCCAGGATGTGCATGATTATGCGGAGCGAAGTCGTCTTTCCCGCCCCGTTCGGGCCCAGCAGCCCGAAGACCGCTCCCTGCGCCACGCGCAGGCTAAGGTGGTCAACCGCCACGACCGTGTCGAAGTGCTTCGTGACATCCTCAAGGACAACGGCATCCACGGTGAGTTTCCCCGGTTACAGAATGTGAGCCTGCTTTGCGCTGAACGGTAAAGCCCTTTGTAGCATCCTTCTGACGTCCCGGCAATGGCGGGCGGTGATCTTCCTTGCAATGACCGTCTGACGCGCGCGGGCCGGCATCTTCATCCCTTGATGACACCGAGGGGTTTGAGTCTTGCCACGCGGCGTGCGAGCCCGGCGTTGTGGACAACATCAATCACCGCGTCCACGTCTTTGTAGGCTTCCGGAATCTCTTCCGTTATTCCGTCGCGCGTCTCGGCCCGGACGAAGATGCCCTGGTCTTCCAAGCGCTGCTTGGCGTTCTGGGCGTAGCCGGACTTCTTCGCGGCCGTCCGGCTCATCACGCGGCCCGCGCCGTGGCAAGTGGTGCCGAAGGTTTCCTGCATCGCGCCTTCGGCCCCCACGAGCACGTAAGATGCGGTCCCCATCGAGCCTGGAATCAGCACGGGCTGGCCAACGTTGCGGTAGGCTTTCGGCACGTCCGGATGGCCGGGCGGGAAAGCGCGCGTCGCGCCCTTGCGGTGGACCATCACTTCGCGCTCGCGGCCTTCCACTCGGTGGCGTTCGAGCTTCGCGATGTTGTGGCAGACGTCGTAGATAACACGCAGATCTTCCCGCTCTCCGAAAATGCGCTTGAACGCTTGGCGGGTGAAGTGAGTAATCCCCTGGCGATTCGCCCAGGCAAAGTTGGCCGCGGCGCGCATGGCAGAAAGATAGGCTTGGCCTTCCGGCGAATTCACCGGCACACAGGCCAGTTGCCGGTCGGGCAGGTCGATTCCGTAGCGGCGCATGGCGGGCCCCATTTCGCGCAGGTAGTCGGTGCAGACCTGGTGGCCGAGGCCGCGCGATCCGGAGTGGATCAGCACCACCACCTCGTTTTCATAAAGCCCCAGGGCCTCGGCGCGGCTCGGATCAAACACGCGCTCGACGTACTGAACTTCCAGAAAGTGGTTCCCGGACCCAAGCGTGCCAACCTGCGGCAGGCCGCGCTTCTTCGCGTGGTCGCTCACCGACGTGGGGTCGGCGCCGTCGATTGATCCGCTCTCTTCCGAGTGCTCGAGGTCTTCGGGGCCACCGTAGCCGTGCTCAACCATCCACCCGGCGCCGTCTTGAAGCAATCTATCGAGCTCCGGATAGGAGATGCGGATGTTGCCGCTTTGCCCCGCGCCGGAAGGAATGTCGCGAAACAACTGGTTCACGAGTTCGCGAATCTTGGGCCGCACTTCGTCCACGGTGAGCGCGCTGCCCAGAAGGCGCACGCCGCAATTGATGTCGAAGCCCACACCGCCCGGTGATACGACACCATCCCGACGGGGGTCAGTCGCGGCCACACCGCCGATGGGAAATCCATATCCTTGATGGATGTCGGGCATCGCCAGCGACCGGCCCACGATGCCGGGCAGCATCGCTACGTTCGCGGCCTGCTCGAGCGCGAGATCCTTCAACAGGTCTTTCAGCAGGCGTTCGTCCGTGTAGACGAGCGCGTCGGTCAACATGCCGGACCGGGTGCCGCGCGGCACAAGGTACCGGTAATCATCGAGTTTCTTGATCTGGTGCAATTCGAGAGGCAAAGGCTACCTCACCATCCGGCGCCAATACACGTGGAATCTGGAGTCAATTATATCAGCCCCCTGTAGGCCGGTGTCTTGTAACACAAGTTGGTGGTGTCTCGGCTTGCCGTGGGAGCGGCGGGCCCACCGGCACGACGTACCGGAATCGTGGGTGGCGCATACGTTCCGACGGGTTTGGTCGGGATGTTTGCGATCCGGCGAGGCACCTAAGGAAATCGCAGACCTCTAACAACGGAGGTCTGCGCCAGCCAACGTACGTTGAAGTTATCGCAGATATGGCGGGGTCAACCCGCCACCACAGACCTTTTTCCGCCGGTGGCACCGACATTGCGCTTCATGCCGGCGCCCGGGAACTTGGGCTGTAATGTCGTCAAAGGGCGAGCCGCGGGTCTCGACGCTGGAGGCCCGCGCCACGCCTGCCACACGCGCTCAAGCAAACGCCTTCCGCATCAGCTCCAGACTCTTGGGGACGGCAGTTTCCGCGTCTTCCTTTCCTTCCATCTCCAAGTCCACGTAGCCGCGGTAATTCGCTTTTCGCAGGATGTTGGCCACGCGCCGGTAGTCAATTTCGTGCGTGTACCACACACCCCCGCCGAAATAGGTCTTGAAGTGGACAAGATTCGCGTGCTCGGCAAGCTTCTCAATCTGAGGATAGGGATCGCCCATCAAGTTCCCGATGTCGAGTGTAAGTCCGAACCAGGGGGAGTTGACGCCGTTGTAAATGCGCATCACGCCTTCGACGGTGCCCGAGAGGCCCCAGTGGTTCTCCATGGCCAGCACGACGCCGGCCTTCTCGGCCGCGGGAAGGCATTGCTGAATCGAATCGATGCACCACTTGAACCCGTCGTCTTCGGTGTAGCCGGGCAGGACAGGTTCCTTGCCGCCCGCCTTCATCAGGTCTTCAAATGACTTGATGGTTTTCCACCGCCCGGAATTAAGCCGGATGGCGGGAGTGCCCAATTCATAGGCGAGATCAATGCAGTGCTTGGTGTGGTCGATGTGCTTCTGGCGCTCGGCAGGGTCGGGCGAAACGAAATCCTGGTGGATGGTCAAAGAGATAAGGTCGAGAGAGTTCGCGAGCGCTTGGCGCTTGTAGCTGTTGAGCCGGGCCGTGGATTCGTCCTCCAACTGCACGTGCAGAATTTCCACGCCATCAAAGCCCAGGCGCGCGGCGTTGTCGAGGACTCTGTCGATAGGGTATTTCGGGCCTTCGAAGTGCCAGTAAGAGTAGGTTGACACTCCCAAACGGTTTCGAGGTGGAGCGGAAGGCTGGGGGGATTTTCCGCCCGAAGCTTCGCGGCTGATTCCCGGCGCTCCGCCAAGCAGCGTGGCTCCCGCCAGTCCGGCTCCTTGCTGAAGCAGGCTTCGTCTCGTCAGTTTCATGTGTGCCCTCCTTGGGATGGTCTGGCCTCGCGGCAAGCGCCCGTCGCAACCGCAAGCCTAATGCGTGGTCATTCGGCTTCCCGGTTCAGCGGCTTCAAAACGGCAGGCGCGCCCCTGCACGCGCGTGAAGAGGAGTTCACGAGTATCGGAAATTGCGTCCACCCGGGCCGAGGCGCCCATCTTAGGTCCCGGCCATTCGGAAGTCAATGCAGCGCGGCGGCCGGTCTTCGCGCCCCACCTTGCACCGTCCGCCTTTGGGCACCGTAGCGCAGGGCTCGCTCTCCAGCCCTGCGGTTCTTCGCCCGCATGCGATCGTCGCCACGATTTGGATTCTCTCCGAGGGGAGAGGACGCCGGCCCTGTGCCGGCGGGTGAGGCGTCACGCCGCCGGGCGGCAAGGCACTGGCTGTGGCGTGCCGTTCGTCCGGGTGGCCTCAAATTAGGACAACACCCGCCTCCTGATGGCTTGACAATTATTAGGCTTTATGTTAAGCGTTATAGGCGATGGGTTGGCCTATGACGTTCTCCTCTCCTGCAAATCTCGAATCGGCTCCGTTCGAGCGCGACCGGAATCGGTTTGATCCCGAGAAGTTACTGAAAAGAAAACAAGTTAAGGCTAGAATGACCGACTTCTCAGGTTTCAGCCATGACGACAAGCCGTTTATTATTAACAACATAATCGAATCCTGGCGACAAGAAGAGGGCGGCGAAAAAAGGGGGCCCCAAAATGCAGGATGAACCCCAGAAGATGTTGAAAACAAGCAAGATAATAATATGATTTTTGGAAACAAGCCCCGAACCCGAGAAGTATATGAAAAATAAGGCAGTTATCGCTGCTAACCCGAGAAGTTATTCAAAAGAAAGGAGTAACTCACTGCCGGCGTACTCCGGGAGATTGGCTTTTGGCGTGGTATCACGGGGAGGGCGCGAGGCCGGGCGCCCCTACAACGTTGCCACAAAGCGGCTGGCGGCACGTTGCCGCCGTGCGGCTGTCGGAAACGGTCTCCGGTGTGGTGGGATCTGTGATCGCCCCCGTTGCGAATCGAGGATCGCGAAGCTTGTTGGGCCCCGCGACAGCGCGCGCCGGGAAGGTGTGACACGCACTCTCTCTGGGGAAGAGAGTATCCGAAGTACGACAGCGGGAGAGGTGCGGCAGGTCAGGCAATCCCGCGAGACTCCGCAACCACCACGAGACAGGCTGCGCCAGCTCGGTTTTACTTGCTGGCGCCCCGTTTCCCATCGACCCAATCCTGCCACTGGCCGAGTCCCTTCATTTGCTCGTCCAGCTTATTATCGTGCAGAAGCTTCTCGACTTCGGCGCGTGTCTGGCGTGGGCCGAGGGCCTCGGGCCGGTCGGCCAGTTCCCAGGCCAGGGCCGCCGCGATGCCGGCATTCAGGCGCGCCTGATGACCATTCACAACATCATAAACATCCGACTCTGCATGATAATTAGGAAGATAAGGCGCCCATTCCTGCCGCCCCACCAAGTTCGGAACGCCGGAGAGCAGGAAGTCGAAGTTGTCGGTGCCGTCGATGGCCTCCACGGTATGATCGGAAACGTTCAGCCCGGCCACCGGAGCCAGGGCGGCGTCGAGCGGCTTGCGCAGGTCTTCGCGCCCGTTGAGGTAGAAACCCTGCAACCGGCCGGAACCCGTGTCGAAGGCCACCATGGCAACGTGCCGCCCCATTTCCGCCGCGTGACGTATGACGTAGGCAGCGGAACCGAGCATGCCTTGTTCTTCTCCGGTGAAAAGCACAAAACGCAGGGTGCGGCGCGGCCGGAGGTTGAGGGCGTGGAAGGCGCGCGCGATGTCGATCAGCATGACGGCGTTCACGCCATCATCCTCCGCACCGGTGCCGAGGTCCCACGAATCGAGGTGTGCACCGAACAGGACGATTTCCTGAGGCTTCTCGCGGCCGCGAATCTCCGCCACGACGTTGCGCGCCTCCACGGGACCATCCACCCGGCTGGGGAGGTTGAGACGTACGCGGACCTCCCCGTGTTCTGCGAGGCGCGCCAGACGCGCGGCATGCTCGCGCGCCACAATCGCGGCGGGAACGGGAATGATATCTGCCCCCATGCTCAGAGGATGCCGGTAAAGCAACAGGCGCGCGTGCGTGGATTGCAACAGCAGCGCCGCCACACCGGCCCGTTGCGCCGCAGCGAGCAGTGTGCCGTCGCGCTCGTATTCCGCGAACAAATCGGCTTCGGTCTTCATCTCCGGGGAAAGAACCAGGGCGATGGCGCCGCGCGCGCGTTCTCCCAGCCGTTCGAACGCCTCAGCACTTCCGTCGCCCGCATTCACGAGCGGTGCTTCCAAGGGACGGCCACCGGGCGTGGGCGCGGTCCCCGGAGCAGACGCGACCCGGACGGGAAACTGCGCGGGCGTAAGACACTCGGCGCGGTCCTCGCCTCCCACCCAGGACTTCGAAATTGTGTACGGCTCCGTCCACACCGCATCAACGCCCGCTGCCCGGAAACGAGCCGCTGCCCAATCCACCGCGCGGTCGCAGGCCTTGGAGCCGGTGAGCCGTCCGCCGATGCCGTCGCAAAGCTCGCCCAGGTCATTCAGCAGCGGCGTCGCGCCCAACTCGTGCCCCGCCAGAAGCTGAGCTGCGCGCATTTCCTCGTCGGGAAGGCCCGTGGTCTGCGGCAGGCTGGCGTCCGGTGCCAGCAGCCCGAATGCACCAAGCAGGATGAGAGCGAACAGAGCTTTCCATACCCGAGGTCGAAGCATGATTTCCTTTCGAATGGGCATTCAACGGAACAAGCGCCGGCGGAGGCTGAACGCCATGAGCGCTAATTTACGCACGACGACGCTAAACTTCGCGGCCTGTCATCCTGAGCGCAGCGAAGGACCTCCGTAGTTCGTCGGTGCCGGGGAGAAGCAAAGTACCAGGGTCCTTCGCCACGCTCAGGATGACAACGTTTTGCCGGTGCCCCTGTTTCTTGTGCTGGCCACAAGCCAGTGGCTTAGGTACCAGAACGCCGCGGCCCGCGCATCTGGGCCTTCTGGCGCGGCGCGGGCTGGCACGACGGGCAGAAGTGGCTGCTGCGTCCCGCGATCACCAAGCGCCGGATATTGTGGCCGCAGCGCCGGCACGGCTCGCCGGTTCGCTGATAGACTCGCAACATCTTCAGAAACTCTCCGGGCCGGCCTTCGACGTCGAGGTAGTCACTGAAAGTTGTTCCACCCAGGCGCACGGCGCGTTCCAGCACTTTGCGAATGGCCTGGTAAAGACGATGTGCCTTCGCCGGCGAAACCCGGCCCGGCTGGGCGAGAGGGTGAAGACCAGCCTGGAACAAAGCCTCATCCGCGTAAATATTCCCGAGGCCGGCCATCAGATTCTGGTTCATCAGCCAGCTTTTGATCGCCCCGTGGCGGCCGCGCATCGCCGCCAGGAATTGCGCTTCCGTAATGTGCTGAGCGTCGGGCCCCATCGCCGTGAGCACCGCCTCGAGTTCCTCCCGCGTGCAGGAACGCAACCGGCCGAAGCGCCGCACATCGCGAAAGCGCAGTTCTTCGCGGCCGTCATCCAGTGCAATGAGCACGTGCGTGTGCGATGCAATCGGCGCGGTATGAGGAGTCACGGTAAACTGGCCGGTCATGCCGAGGCGCACCAGCAAGAAACGTGGCTCGGCGCCATGCGCCGCCGAGAGTTCCACCGCCAGCGCTTTGCCCTTGCGCGTGATGCCAACAAGTCTGCGGCCTTCGAGCGTTGAAACAAATTCTTCCGGCGAGCCCACAATCACCGCAGGTTGGCGCACCTCGACGGACCCAATGCGACGTCCCAGCGCGCGCCGTCGCAGCCCGTGCGCTACGGTTTCTACTTCGGGAAGTTCCGGCATGAGGGAGGATTAAACGGCCACCTTGATGTCCGCGCCTTCAACCTGGACGGGATAGGTGGCGAGCTTCAGGGATTCATTGCCCACGTTCTCGCCCGTGCTGACGTTGAACTCCCATTGGTGCCAAGGGCAGGCGACGATTTCGCCCGCGAGCGTCCCTTCGGCCAGGGGCCCGCCGTGGTGCAGGCAAGCGTTGTCGGTGGCGTAGATCTTGCCAGCGACGTTGAACAACGCGATAGTCTTTCCGTTGACTTCGACCGCCAGGGCAGCGCCAGGCTTCAGGTCCGAGATGTTCGCAACTTTCACAAAGTCTGCCATGTGGCTCCCTCTGGATTTCTGAGTGGCTCTGTGGCCTCAGTGCCGGCAAAAGTTCTAAGCTAGATTTCTCACGACTTTTGGACGTTAATGGAAGGGCAGGGCTTCAGCCCTGCCGCCATCGCGACCCTTACCGCCCCTTTTGTGTCCCGCGCCACGCGCAGCTTGCGATGGCAAGCTGCGCGTGGCGCAAAACAAGGGGAACATCACGAGAGCATCTTAACGGCGGGGCTAAAGCCCCGCCCTTCCCAAAAGCGGTGAGAAATCCACGCTAAAACAGCGGGCTCGGTGTCCTCGGCGTTTAAGCGCGAAGCACGGAGAACACTGAAAATGTCATGTGCGGCGCAGTCACTCGACCGCGCTCGGTGCAACACAAGAGCGTTGCAAATTGTCGAAGGATGGAATCGGCCTAACCGATCTGCACCAGCTCCGGCGTCCCCACTTTGCCGATGCGGATGGACTTCTTGAATTCCTCGATCATGCTCTCATCCAACCGCACGTTCGTCGGCCGCTTCCCTACCGTCATGCTATCGATCTTCTCTTGGAGCTTCAGGAACCCGTAGAACAGATTCTCCGGCCGCGGGGGGCAGCCCAGCACATAGACATCGACAGGCACGATCTTGTCCACGCCCTGAAGCACGGCGTAAGTATTGAAGGGGCCGCCAACGCTGGAGCACGCACCCATCGAAATACACCACTTGGGGTCCGGCATCTGTTCCCAAATACGCTTGACCACGGGCGCCATCTTCAACGCTACAGTCCCGGAGACAATCATCAGGTCGGACTGCCGCGGGCTGGGCCGGAAGACCTCGGCCCCGAAGCGCGCCATGTCGAAACGCGCCGTGGTAGCGGCGATCATTTCGATGGCGCAGCACGCCAAGCCGAACGTCATGGGCCACACGGAGGATTTGCGCGCCCAGTTGAAAATGTAATCGACGGTTGTGACGAGGAAATTCTTTTCGAAGCAGTTTTCGACAAATTCCATACTTCAGCCTCGCGCCTTCCCGGACCTGCCTGTGGTTCGACGCCCTGCACCCACGCTCCGATTATAACCCTACGCGTTGGCCCGCCCGCTACTCCTTTTCGTTCCAGCCGGCGTGTTCCTGCCAGTCCATGATGCGCAGGTGTTTCTCTTGGCGCGGAAGTTCCGAGAACACTTTCTTGTCGCCTTCATCCAGGTTTCCGTCCTGCGACTGATAGATCCAGCCCATTTCCTGCTTCAAGGTGGCCACTTCGCCGCTGAGATGAACGACGTAGGGTTCGTATTTATAGGGCGCGGGATTGAAGCCGCCGGAGCCGTAGACCTGGTCGGCCAGGACAACGGTGCCGGGATCGAGCAGTTTTCCCTTCAGCAATTCCTGGCAGGCTTTGATGGCGAACCAATTCGTGGTGCGGTGGTCCACGTGGCGCTCGTCGGGATGCGGCAGCGCAATCATGGCCGGGCGGAAGTTCAGGATGAGCTTCTTAAGTGTCTCCAACACAGCGTCGCGCGCAAACGGCAGATTGGGCTTGTAGACGTTCTCATAAGGAGAGTGGTCGCAAGCGAGGTAGATGGAAAGAAACGGGTCGGATGACTTCTGGTGATGGAACCAGATCTCGCCAGAGCCGCCGTCGGGCAGACCGAGAATCACCACCTTGTCGCGCGGCAGACCCATGTGTTCGAGCGCCTCGCGAGCCTCTTCCATGCGCACCTTGCCGAACTCATGCGCCTCATTCGGGCCGCAGGGCTTGTCGTAGTAGCGTTCGCACACGCCCACGTCGCCGCCGGTCAGGATCACAGCCTCGACAGGGATTTTGGCTTCGACCGCGGCGCGGATCAACCCGGCGTAAGCGTGCTCGTCATCCTCGTGCGGGTTGATCACCATCAGGGATGCGGGCAGGCGGTTCACGGCGATTTCCAGCGTCGTCGAGGCTCCCGCCGAGCTTGCTGGTCCGGGGGTCGCCAGTGTGACGGAGTAGACTCCCGGTTGGGCGTCTGAGGGAATTGTCCAGACATCGTAGGAAAGAGTCTGCTTCGCGCCCGGCGCCACTTGTGCGGCCTCTGCCTTGGCCGGTGAGTCAAACACACGCCCGGCGGGATCCTTGATTCTCGCCGCGATGGTGAGGCCGGGCTGGCTGGTGAGGTTCGTGGCCGTCACCTGCAACGTCACTTTCTCTCCCGGCTGATAGAGCGTGTGAGTGTGGTCAACGCTGAGGGCTGAGGAGATTAACCCGGGCGGATAGAACTCGCGGTACTTCGAGTAGTCGATGTCCGAGTTGTACCCGTGCGTGTAGTTGCGGCTGTAAGGGATGGGCAGGTCTCGATCCCACGTACGCACGATGGCGGGCGTTGTGAACTGCATGTCGTAGAGCACCGTGCGGGCAGCGTTCCACACGGCAACGGTGTACATATCGGTTTCTGGCGGCGGGACCTTCTCGTTACGCTGGCGAAGGCCGGAGCCGACAACTTCCACCTGCTGGCCCAGAAGCAGTGTGGCTCGTCCGGCGGGCATCATGGGGATGGTCGCTGAACCTCCTGCAGGTATGGTCAGATGATCACGCAGAGTCTTGAGTCCAAGCTGTGGGTTCCCGTGCTCTTCGTTCCCGTAGAGCGAAATCCAAGGATAGTTCTCGTTCGAAAACTCCACGCGCAGGTCTTTCAAATCGCTGTCCGAAAGGTTCTCGATCGCAACCTCGCAGGCGATGGGGTCGCCCACCGTGTAGAAGGTCTTATCCAGGCTGAGGTGTGAAATGCGCACCAGCTTCTTGTAGACTGCGAAGCCGCGAACCTTCTGCGTCGCCACGGGCAAGTGCTCGGCATGGTCTTCAGCGCGCAGCGTCACCGTGTAAAGGCCCGTGGGAGCCTGGGGAGGAATCGGCCAGCCCACTTCGTATTCCGCCGTGCCCGCCTGCACTTGCGGCAGCGCGTTCATCTGCACGCTGGTGGTGGAAGTCGTCCCGGCATACTGGATCTCGGCAAAAACCACATAGCGGCTCGGCTGCCCCTTGGTCCCGTGCAGCGTGGCATGCAGAGTGGCCAAGGTTCCGGAATTAAACCCTGTGTCGGTCGGCCCGCCCTCGATCGTTATGTCGGCCGCCCAGAGCCGAGGGCTCACGAACAGAAGACTCACCACCAGCAAAGCCCATCCCGCCGCACGTTTTCTCATCTCATCTCCTCATCGCGATATTAAAACCTACTATTATGGGCTCTTCGCGAGGCTAGGCTCAAGTGGTAGCTTTGTGTCTTCAGTGGACAGAAGAGCCTTAACACAGAGGTCACTGAGCATGTCCGTGGGCTCTGTGTTGAAGCTTGAGAGACACGGAGGACACAGAGCGCTGTCGTTGGGGCAACCAGCCTGCACTCTGCTCTTTCCCTCTGCCGTGTCTTCAAGATGCAGTTTGGCGGCCGCGCGTGGGCGAAACCGCGTAGATTGCCGCGGCGCCCAGGATACCGGCCGCGGTGATGATGGTCCAAGCCAGGTTGTAGCTGTGCGTCGCCTCGAAAATCCTGCCTGCCAGCACGGGACCAAAGAACTGGCCCAGCGAATCCGCCATGATGATCAGGCTCAGAAGCTTCCCAAGTGCAGACAAACCGAAGCACTCGGCGGTGACGAGCGGGATCAGCATGTAATCCGCCCCCATCGCAAAGCCGAAGACGAGCGCGAACGCCCATAGCGCGGCCGGGTGCCGGGCGAAAAAGAGCAGCGGAATCGCCGCGCCCAGGAGCAGATAGAACAACGCCATCAGGTTTTTCCTGCTGTAGCGGTCCGCGAGGTAACCCACCGCCACGCGTCCCGCGAGGCCCGCCGCCAGCAACCCGCTGGCCAGCCGCGAAGCC
>Ga0335069_10001478_pt1 | contig 37952 bp, 34 predicted proteins | sample Lox_Sample_11_FD_206714 | JGI IMG/M metagenome (GOLD analysis project Ga0335069, IMG submission 206714) | Soil microbial communities from Loxahatchee National Wildlife Refuge, Florida, United States - Lox_Sample_1.1 | ecosystem: Environmental > Terrestrial > Soil > Wetlands | place: USA...
TAGCCGGTGATGTTCGCGCTGCCGATCTGCACGGAGGTTCCGGCGGCGGCGGGACCGAAGACGAATTTGTTGGATGGCGCTTCCGTGCCGTTGGCGAAATCGCTGTCCGAGGTGGCGAGCGGCGAGGTGGTGGCGAGGAAACCGCCCGTGTTGACCACCGCACCGTTGCCGATAACGACGCCGTCGCTGGCGTAGATCCAGATATTGCCGCCGAAGGTCGTGCAGTCGGCGAGACAGCCCTGCAGCCTGCCGTTGATGGTGGCCGAGCCGTTGTTGACGCGGTTCAGCACGATCCAGCTGTTGTGGCTCGCGCCGAACATGTACGACGTCGTCTCGCCGGAATTGATGTTGTAAGAACCCCAGTCGATGATCGTGCGCGGCTGATTGAGGTTGACCGTCAGATTGGTCGTGCCGAGACCGTTATAGGTCGGCGCGTTGACGACGGCGGGCGGCGATGTGGGATTGGCAGGATTGGCGCGCGCATGCGTCATAGCGCCCAAGGTGATTGCGCCGACTGCCGCCGTGGTCAGAAGATAGGTACGCAGGCGGAAGGCTTTCCTATCCGCTGCGCGCACTGCTGTGTGTTTCTTCTGCGTCGGCATGTCAGTAGCTCGCTGTTACGCTGAGAAACAACCGGTCTCCAGGCTTGGTCGGCGCCACGTCCGAGATCCGGTCCATCGGATGGGCGTAAAATCCGTCGATCCTCAGCCGCTGCGTCACCTGGAAGGTCAAACCGCCGCCGAGCGAACGGACCTGGCGGTTCTGGCTCGCGGGCGTGCGATTCCAGACGCGGGCGATGTCGTAGAAGATGTAAGGCGAAGCCGTCACCGGCCAGTCCGCCGGCATCGGCGAATAATGAAGCTCCGCAGATCCGGCGATGGCGCGGTCGCCGTTGAGCGAGGCGGGATCGTAGCCGCGGCCGATGGTGAAGTTGCCGATGGCCTGCTGCTCGTAAGTAAGAAGCGGCGAGTCGGAATATTGCGCCTGGTAATTCAGATTGGCGGTGAAGTCGTACCAGGGACCGATACGCGCGGCGCCGTCGCTCCGGACCACGAAGGCAGCGGGATTGCCGCCCGGACGCGACAGCAGCGGATCACTGCTGGGGCTCGCGCCTAAGGCTTCGATGCCCTTGCGCAGCGCAAGCTCGCCCTGGAGCCACACCGGGATGTCCCATCGGAACGACTCGGAACCGCTCGTGCTCAGATAAAAGATGCGCAGATTGTCCCGGCTCAGCACCGAAGAAGCCGCGTCGACTTTTTCCGCGATGAAATTGAAGCCGCCGGCGATCGACAGATTCTCGTAGCGCCGGCGCACGATGGGATAGGTCAGGTTGAAGTCGCCGACATAGGAAAGGGAGAACAGTTGCAGCGGCGTCAACACGCCCAACGGATGCGTCTGGCCGTCGGACAGCGAGACGTTCGCCAGCAGGCCGTCGTCGCCGATGCGCACCTGTTCGAGGACCTGCGCGACGTTCTGCTTCTTCAGATCGAAGGTCTGGTAATCGACGAAGGTGGTGCGGTCGCCCCACGGCGTGAACGAGTTCAGGTCGACGCGCAGCAGCGCGCCGAACTGGCCGACTTCCGTCGAGCCGTAATTCTCGACGTTCACGAGCGCATCGTAAGGCCGATAGGACACGACGGTGATGTCGAGCTCGATGGCGCCGCGCTCCTTGCCGGCAGGCTTCAGCGTCGCGCTGATGGTGACGCCGGGAACGTCCGAGGCGAGGAAGAGATAGCGCTGCGCGTCTTCGATGTTGAACGGCTTCATGCCGCGCAGCATCTCGATATAGTCCTCGACCTTCGCCTGCGCGTTCGTGTCCCCGCCGAGAACGCGCACGCGCGCGATGAAGGCTTCGATGACCTCGAAGTTCACCTGGCCCTTCGAGATCTTCTGCTGCGGAATCTCGACGCGCGCGAAGATCCCCTTGTGGAAGAGAATCTGCGCGGCCCGATCGCGAATGTCGCAGAGCGTCGACACCGGCACCGTCTTGCCGATCAATCCGGCATAGGCCGGCGCGAGATCTTCGTTCGTCAGCGTGTCGGCGCCGGAGAAGGTGACGTTCGAGAGCGTGAAGGTCAGCGTCGAGGAGCGTAACGGACAGGGACCGGGCTCGGGCGCCGAGAGAATGTCGCCGCGCGAAGTCGGAGCCGTGGTTGGCGCGGGCGCGCGCTGGGCAGGGTTGAGTTCCTGAGCGCTAGGCGGCGCCTGTGCGTAAGACGGCGCAGCGGCGCTGAGCGCAAACGCCCACGCCATTGCGATGGTCGCAATGCGACGCAAATACGAGAGGGCGTTCCCCATTCTCCCCCGACCCCAAGACCCAACGACCCAAAACATTGGCGCGCGCGTTGCCACGCGCGCGCCTCTTTATAGATTATTTACCCGATATCAGGGCTGTTTTGTACCAACTAGGGTTAGCATCACGCGCCGATTTTCGCCCGAGGCCGGGTCCGTGCCCGGAATCGGCTGGGTGGAGCCATAGCCCACAGTCTTCAGACGGTCGCCGGGGACCCCGTTGGCCACCAGATAGGCCTTCACGGCGTCCGCGCGCTTTTGCGACAAATCCTGGTTATACGCCTCGCCACCCACGCTATTGGTATGTCCGCCGATCTCGACGACCTTGGACGCGTTCTCGGGCTCCATCAGGACCTGGGTCAGCGTGTTGGCCGTCTTCTTGTCCGACTCGGTCAGGGTCCACGATGCGTTGGGGAAGGTCATCTGAAGGTCGACTAGTCCACGTTGCGCGGACGGGCCAGGCTCCGTGACGGCCATCCGGCGATGCCCCGTGACAGGCTTCGACGATGACGATGCCGTCTGCGGCTTGGCACCGCCAGGGGCCATGTCGCCCTGCGGAATGAAGTCGTAGCCCATCTGGTCGCCCTGCGACGGCGCGCAAAGACCGTCCTGGCCTTCGCTCTGTCCCGGCGGGCACGCGCTCAATGCTTTTTCGAGATCCGCTTTGCTTGGCCCCGCGAGACTCGGTTCTGCGGCAAGACAAAGTGCACAACCGATAAGTCCAAAATAAAGACGATTCCTGCTCATGTCGGTGCACCCCAAGTGTTAAGAGAAGCTAACGGCCATATGCCGCATTTGCAACCAGTATGCCAGTGTCGTTGGCAGACCGTGCTGCTCACAAACCACTGTCAATCCGTTCATTCCCGCGTTGTGTGACACCCCGAAAGGTGAACGTCCTCAGCCGTTTATTCCCGCGTCCGCATTGCATTTTCCGCGACGTATTAAATCGAAGGCTATGCAACTTTGTGCGCGTTGTTTCGATGCGGGAATATACGCGACCCGTTTCCGGTTGGATCAGAAACGCTGTGCGCATGCGCACAGTCAGTGCGCTTCGACTGCGCCTGCACGCTTTATGGAACTGCGCGTGAGAAATCCTAGCGCCGCGACGCAGACAATGAGCGCCGCCGTTGTTCCCAAGGAGCCGTTCAGCCCGTCGCCGCCGCCGCTCAGGAGAGTCGGCCCGACGAGATCGAGATCGATGAAGGTGCCCATCGGATCGGAGCCGGGATTGGGCACGAGCCCGAACCCGCATTGCTCGATCACGTTCCAGGCCCAATGCGCCGCGAACGGCGCGGCGAGGCCGCCCGTCCGAAGCGCAAGGAGGCCGAAGAAGACGCCCGCCAGCGTCACGTTCATGAGCACGATGAAGGGCACGCCGCGCGTGACCACATGGATCAGCCCGAAGAGGAGCGAGGTGACGAGGAGCCCCAGAGGGACGCCCCAGCTCCTGGCGAGCAAAGGCTGCAGCCAGGCGCGGAAGAAGAGTTCCTCCCCGAAGGTCCTGAGCCCGATGATCAGCCCCGCGCCACCGATGCCGGCAAGGAGCTTCGGCTCGACCGCACTCTGGCCCATGAACTTGACGACCCCGAGCCCATAGGCGGCGGCCAGCGCGAGGAGGAATCCGACCACCCCCGCCAGGAGCCCGAAAAAGAGCCAGCTTATCCGCGCCCTTGGCCACGGCCGTCCTTCGAACCATAGGAAGGCGAGCGCGATGGCCATGCCGTTCAGCGGCAGGAAATAGGCGATCGAGATCATCAGCCGGATGCCGCCAAGGTTCACCGACTGGCCGATCAGCTTGGACTCGAAGGCGAAGATCGAAGGCGCCGACCACAGCGTCAGCCCGAAGATGGCGACCGCCATCAGAAGCGCAACAGATCCCGGGATATGCCGCCGCGCCGCATTCGCCGATACCACCCAGGCGTTCTCAGCGTCGAGCGCTTGCATGCGTGAAAGAACCCCACTCCCCGAACCTGGTCAATTTAGGCCGATAGTGACCCCGGTCTCTCCGGCTTTCAGCCGTTCGACATACATACGCACGAGCGGGTCGTTCGGATCTTCCTGCTGGAGCGCCGTGAAGAGCGACAGGGCGTCGCGCGAACCTTCCTTCGCTTTCGCGAAGGCGGCGTCGTAGCGGCGAAGATAATCTGCGGAATATTGGCGGTCGTGGAGCGGCTGCCAGACTTCGACGGCTTCCGTCTTGCCCTTGACCATTGCGGTCGCCACCGGCCTGAAGAGGACGGATTTGCAGCGCTCCCGCGTTGCGCCGCTGGCGCAGACCCGCGTGCCCAGCCGCTTGTTGAGCGCCTCGAGCCGTGCAGCCGTGTTCACCGCATCGCCTGCCGCCGTGTAGGTGAAGCGCGCACGGCCACCGAAATTGCCGATGATCGCCGCGCCGGTGTGAAGGCCGATGCGGGTCTTGCCGAAGCGGATGCCTTTGCCTTCCTGCTCCTTGCGGAAGCTTTCGCCGAACTCGTCGATCTCGAGCGCGCAGCGGGCGGCCTTCTCGGCGAAATCGGGAAGATCGATCGGCGCGTTGAAGATGGCGAAGACCGCGTCGCCGATGAACTTGTCGACCATGCCGTCATGTTTGATGACAATGCGCGCAATGCCGTCGAGATAGGCATTGATGATCGGCGGCAGCTTGCCGGGATCGTCCTTCAGGCTCTCCACCATCGCCGTGAAGTCCTCCACGTCGGTGAAGATGAAGCTCATCGTCCGTAGTTCGCCGTCGAGCGACATGCGCTCGGGCTCGCGCACGAGCCGGTCAACCAGCTTCGGCGGCACATAGCTTTCGAAGGCGCTCTGAATGAAGGCGCGCTGCTTTCGCGCCTGGCTGCCTGCCAAGGTGTCCATTGCGGCGAAGGACAGGATGGCGGCGATCGTCGGCGCCACGAGGCCGATCAGCATGCCCCCGAAGTAATAGAGCGCGATGCCGGCGCTCCACAGCAGCGCGATCACGACGAGACCGAGCGCCGCGCGCATGCCAAGGCCCATGCTGCCCGAGCCGTTGAGTGCGCCGAGGAAAGCGAGCGCGAAGGCGAGCAGGAAATCGACTTCGGCGTTCACCGACGGCGGCGGACGATTGCCGAGGAGTTGCGAGACGGCGTGCGCCTGCACCACCACGTCCGGCACGCCGCCTTCGACGTCGCGCAGGAGGCTCGTGAACGGCGTCCTGAGGCGGTCGATGCCGGGCACGTCCATGCCGACCAGCACGATCTTGCCCGCGAACCAGTCTTTCGGCAGTTCGTCGACAAACCGCGCCGGGTATTGGCGGAAGGTGTGCTGGTTGCCCATTTGCACGCCATGCCAGGCGAGCTCGAGCGCCGAGCCCGTCTTGAAGCGTGCGCAGTTGAGCGCCGCGGTTGAGCGCGCGGCGGCGCTGGGCCCTGCACCGGCGAGCGCCTGCGAGAAGCTCGGCGCATAATTGCCGTTCTCGTCGTCGGCGCCCTGCAGCGCCCCCGTCACCGTGCCGGTGTTGTCGTCGACGCAGAAATCGCGGATGGCGCGGGCACGCGCATCGAAGAGGAAATATTTGAGCGTGTCGCGCCCGCCGGCGTCCTCGTCGGACTTCTGCGCGATGAAGATCTTCGTCTGGCTACCATAGGTGTTGGCGAGGCGGCCGAGCTCGGCGCGCAGCTCGTCGTCCTTGGCTTCTTCGGTGCGGTGGTCGAGCAGCAGGTCAAGGCCGATGGCGCGCGGATGCTTTGCGGCGATCGCGTGGATCAGGTTCGCGACCTCCTGGCGGTCCACCGGATCGCGATAGCGCGCGGCGGCGCTGAAGTGATCGATGAAGTCTTCGTCGATCGTGACCACGACGACGTCCTGATCCTGCGGTTCGGGCGGGGTCGCCACGGCGATGACCCAGTCGCGCTGGCCGCGGTCGAGCAACGAGTTGTGGACCGCGAAGGTCACTACATAGGCGATCGGAATCGAGATCGCGAACAGCGTGATGGTCGAGCCGATCGCGCTCGAGCGGATCCAGCGGGAAAGAGCCGCGAACGGATTCATTTCGGACATCCTTGCGGCGCGGGTGCGGCCGATTTGCCGCCGAACATCCCGAACATACCGCCCTTTTCGTCGTGCCCTTCCATCGCGACAACGGTGCCGCAATAGGGCCCGTCGCGATGAACCACATTGCCCGCCTGCGACACGAAGATGGCGTAGTCAGCGGGTCCAAGCAGCACGAGCTTGTCGCCGTCGATCTGCTGGCCCTTGGTCACGACGGCGCCACCCGGCAGGCTGATGATGCTGCCTTCGGAATAGACGAGCACGAAGGTCTCGGCATGTGCCGCGCCCAGCATCAGCAGGCTCGCAATCAATGCGCGAACCGCCACGCGCCGCGCGCGCGCGCCATCGGTCAATGTCATGTTGTGAACGCCTCGCATGCCCCCTCGCATTCCACTGCGAGCCGGGGGAATTTATATCGGCGGACGTGGTCCGCGCCAGTGCGAATGAGTTACGTCGCTATTCAGCGTTAAGATCACGGCGAGCGCCGAAGCCGCAACTCCGTCAGCGGACCATCGAGTGTCTCAAGGGCGCGGATCGTGGCCCGATAGCCGGCCTCCACGGCCGGCTCGAAGGCGCGCCAGTCGCGGATTTCGACGCCGTCGAGCTCCGGCGCGATAAAGAGGTCGGCCTGACCGCGGGCTGCAATCACATCCCGGTTCGCCGTCACGGTCGCCGAGCGTAACAGCAGCGAGACGATGGGAGCGCCTTTGCGCCAGGCTCCGCTCAGCACCCAGCCGAGGAGCGATTTCGGCGTCTCGATGTCCTTCGGGCAAAGCCCGGTGTCGATGCTGACATCCACCGCGACGATCGGGCCGTCATGCATGTCGAGCATCATTTCGACGGGAAGATTGCGCATGACGCCGCCATCGACGAGCACCGTGTCGCCGTCGACCACCGGCGGAAGAATTCCCGGAAGCGCGATCGACGCGCGCAACGCGCGGCGCAGCAGGCCGCTGTCATGCACGATATGCCGGCCGTGCGTCAGGTCCGATGACACGCAGAAATAAGGCCGCCACAGATCGCGGATGTCGATGTCGCCGAAATTCTCGAACAGCCGCCGCTCGACGAGATGGCCGCGCGTCAGCGCGATCAGCGGTACGGCGAGGTCCGACAACGGATTGGTATCGACAAAGGCCGCGCGCACCCGCGCCGTCATTTCCGCATCGTCCCACTCAAAAGCGCAGCCCGCAGCGATCACCGCGCCCATCGAGGCGCCGCCGACGAAATCGATCGGCACGCCGCGCTCGTGCAAGGCTCTGAGTGCGCCGACATGGGCGTAGCCCCGCGCGCCGCCGCCGGACAGGACGACGCCGACCGAACGGCCGGTGATCATGCGGGCGAGGCGCGCAATGTCTGCGGTGTCGCCATCGCGCGCATGGAACACGCCGCGACAGCCGAGCGCCTCCTGCCAGGGACGACCGCCGGATGGACGAGCACATTCCTGAGGATGGATGAGAACCAGATCTGCCGGCTTCAGGGCGGTGCGCGCGGCGGCGGACTGGCACCTGATGTCCGTCGTCTCGCCGCGGCCGACAAAGAAGACGCGATCGGCCTGCCTTACGCACTGCGCCGACCAGGCCGCCTCGCCACACTCCGCCACATAGAACACACAGTCATGCTCTTCCTCGCGCTCCGAAAACCATTCCGTCGGCCGCGTGAGATGCTCCGCCGTCAGAAGCGTCGTCCTGGCGCCGTGCCCCTCCACTTCGCGCCGGAGGCGCTCGACAAAATCGCGCACCGGTGGTCCCTCGCAGGCCGCCAGAAAGCCGAACGTGACGGCGAGCCGTTGCGCTGCGCGTTCGTTGCGGGCGCGAGCGATCATCGTGCGCATCAGCTCGATGAGGATTGAAGGATGGTTCTCGACCGCGGCGAGAAACGCTTCGCGCGGCAGAGCCAGAAGCTCGCAGTCGCGCACGGCGACAACCGTCGCGGTGTGAGGAATATCTGCAAGGACGGAAATCTCGCCGATGGCTTCGCCCGGCCAGATGAGACCCAGCAGTCTCGGCGGGTCATCGGCGGTCACCGCTGCGAGGCGCCCCGCCGCCAGCACATAGACCATACCGGAGGTTTCGCCGGCTGCGATCAGCGTGGCGCCGCCCGGAAGCGCGAGCCTCAGCGCCTCGGACTCTGCGTCCGCCATCAAAGCGGCTAGGCCGCCTCTTCGCATGCCTTTCCCCGAATGCGGCGGCGCGATGCTAGTGAGATTTGCGGAGCGGGGACAGCGGCGCATCAGGCGCCCGCCGATTCTCCTTTGCCGCCAAAATTTTCTTAGGGTTTCCCGGGGCCTTGGAGTAAAAATGAGGTCAAGGCCTCGCATCTGCAAAACAGAGTTTTTGCGGTGCGGTGAAAGGCATTAGCGGGACGAACCCGCGAGCGGGCGGTGGGGTTTGGGGAATGAGAGCGGGGATACCCGACATTGCGAATTTGCGCCGGCTTCTCGCCGGTGCCGTCTGTGTGCTGCTGGCGACGGTCGCGAGCTCGGCAGCGTCGCGGGCCGACGTGCTGTCGATCGGCGACGACGGCAGCGTGACCGTCCATTCCGGTCCGGCGCTTTACACCAGCCCCGATCTGAAGCCCGAAGCCCTGCCGGCCGAGACACCGCGCGTGCAGCATGGCCGGCTCGGGGCGAGTCCCGTCCTGCGCAGGGCGATCGCGACGGCGGCGGCGCGCCATGCGCTCAGCCCGCTCCTCGTCTCGGCGGTCGCCTGGCACGAATCCCGTTTCAATGCCGACGCGGTTTCGCCCAAAGGCGCCAGGGGCATCATGCAATTGATGCCGGACACGGCGCGCAGCTACTGCACGGCATCCTGCTCCGCGACGGACAATGTCGAGGCCGGTACGGCCTACTTGCAGACGCTGATGCAGCGCTACGACGGCGACCTCGTCAAAGCGCTCGCCGCCTACGACGCAGGCCCCGGCGCCGTCGACCGCTTCGGCGGCGTGCCTCCTTTTCGCGAAACCGAAACCTATGTGGACGCCATTCTGGCGCGGATGTCGGCGCAGGCGCTCGACGGTCCCAACTGAAGTCAGGAGAGTTTGATGCCGTACCTGCGTAGACCGACCATTGCTCTCGCCACCGCGCTCGCCGCAACGCCCTCGCTGGCGCAGACAACCGATCCTGCCGGATCAGGTCCCATCCTCTCGGCGCTGCAATGGATCGAAGGCACGCTGATGGGCAATGTCGCGACGACCGCCGCCGTCATCGCCGTCGCCGTGGTGGGCCTGATGATGCTGACGGGCCGCATCGACTGGCGGCGCGGCATCGTCGTCGTGCTGGGCGCCTTCATCATCTTCGGCGCGGCCGCCATCGTCGAAGGCATGCGCAGCGTGGTGGCGCGGTGAGCCGTCTCAGCCAGGACCCGATCTTCGCGGCACTGACGCGGCCGCAGATGGTCTTCGGCGTGACCTATGACTACGCCGTGTTCAATCTCATCGTCACGGTGGAGATCTTCCTGATCACCAAATCCTTCTGGGCGCTGGCGGCGGCGGCGATGGTGCATGCGGTCGGTTATGTCGCATGCGTGCGCGAGCCGCGCTTCTTCGAATTGTGGATCATGAAAGTGAGCCGCTGCCCGCGCGTGAAGAACTACCGCTACTGGCGCTGCAATTCCTATTCGCCATGAGAGGCTCGTATTTCACCGGCGCGGCCGCGCGCATCCTTCGTCCGCGGGAAGCCCGCATCGGCGAACGCTTGCCTTATGCGCGCCATGTCGACGACGTGACTATCGCCACGCGCGACGGGCTTCTGCTGCAGTTCCTGAAGCTCAAGGGCTATCCCTTCGAGACGATGGACGACGAGGAGCTGAACTATCGCAAGCAGGTCCGCGAGACGCTGCTGCGCGGCGCGGGCAGCTCGAGGCTCGCGCTCTATCATCACGTCATTCGGCGGCGCGCGGTGCCCGAACTGAACGGCGCAGCCGACGACGCCTTCTGTCGCCGGCTCAACGATGCCTGGCAGTCGAAGCTGCAGACAGGACGGCTTTACGCCAACGATCTGTTCCTGACGCTGGTCAGCCGGCCGCTGCAGGGCTCGGCCGGATTCATCGAGCGCCTGTTCCGTTCCTCGCGCGGCCACGACGATCTGGTGCGCGAATTGCGCGAGCTGCATGCAACGCGCGAATCCTTTACGGCGACGCTGGCGCCTTACGGGGCACGCGCGCTGACGACCTACGAGCATAACGGCCTCACCTATTCCGAGCCGTGCGCCTTTCTCTACGGCATCCTGAACGGCGACATGCGGCCCGTGCTGATGCCGGAAGGCGATGTCGGCGAAGCCCTGCCCGACCGGCGTTTGAGCTTCGGGCTCGACGCGATGGAGATCGAAGCAGGCGGCGGCGCGCCGAAATGCTTCGCGGCGGTCGTGTCGGTGAAGGATTACCCGGTGCGCTCGGTGCCGGGCATGCTCGACAATGTGCTGCGCCTGCCCTTCGAGATGGTGCTCAGCGAGAGCTTCTCCTTCGTCGATCGCCAGACGACGCTCAATCGCATGAATCTGGCGCTGCGCCGTCTGCAGGCCGCCGACGACGCGGCGTTTTCGCTGCGCGACGAGCTGGCTGCGGCGCGCGACTCGGTCGGCTCGGGCCGCACCGCCTATGGCGAGCATCATCTCTCCGTGCTGGTGAAGTCCGACGATCTCGCCGATCTCGATATTGCGGTCGCGGATGTGCAGTCGGCGTTTGCAGAAATCGGCGCCATCGCGGTGCGCGAAGATGTCAACATGGAGCCCGCCTTCTGGGCGCAGCTGCCGGGCAACTTCAAATACATTGCGCGCAAGGCGCTGATCTCCAACGCCAACTTCGCGAGCCTCGCCTCGTTCCACAATCACGCCGCCGGAAAGCCGTCCGGCAATCATTGGGGCGAAGCTGTCACGCTGCTCGAGACGACGGCCCACGGGCCTTACTATTTCAACTTCCACAACGGCGATCTCGGCAATTTCACGGTGATCGGCCCGAGCGGCTCGGGCAAGACCGTGCTGCTCACATTCCTCATCGCGCAGGCGCGCCGCTTTCGTCCCAAAGTCATCTATTTCGACAAGGACCGCGGCGCGGAGATCTTCGTGCGCGCCATCGGCGGACGTTACGACGTGCTGCGCCCGGGCGAAGCGACCGGATTCAATCCACTGCAGATGGCAGACACGCCCGCAAACCGTTCGTTCCTCGGCGAATGGCTGGCGCGGCTTCTGTCGCCGCATGGCGAAACGCTGTCCGCCGACGACCGGCTCATGATCGCGGACGCCGTCGCCGCCAATTTCGAACAGCCGCGCGCGCATCGCCGCCTGCGCTACTTACGCGAACTCTTTGTCGGCATGAGAAGGCCCACATCGGGCGACCTCGCCGCACGGCTCAAGGCCTGGTGCGACGACGGCGAGCACGCCTGGCTGTTCGACAATGCCGAAGACCACGTCGATTTCACGACCGACGTGTTCGGGTTCGACATGACGCGCATGCTCGACACGCCGGCCACTCGTACGCCGGCGATGATGTATCTGTTCCACTGCATCGAGCAGCGCCTCGACGGCACGCCGACCATCATCGTCGTGGACGAAGGCTGGAAGGTGCTTGACGACGACGTGTTCGTCATGCGCCTCAAGGAATGGGAAAAAACCATTCGCAAGCGCAACGGCATCGTCGGTTTCTGCACGCAGAGCCCTTCGGACGCGCTCGAGAGCCGCATCGCTTCGGCCATCGTCGAGCAGGCGGCGACGCAGATCTTCCTGCCCAATCCGCGCGCGCAGGGCGACGAGTATATGCGCGGATTCGGCCTCACCGAGCACGAATTCCAACTGGTGAAATCGCTGCCCGACACCTCGCGCTGCTTCCTCGTCAAGCAGGCGGACCACAGCGTCGTCGCGCGGCTCGACCTGTCCCGCATGGAGCGCGAGCTGAAAGTGCTTTCGGGCACCGAGTCCTCCGTGCGCAGTCTCGACGCCATCCGCGAGGAAGTGGGCGACGATCCGGCGCGCTGGCTGCCGCTGTTCCTGAAGCGGACGGCGCGCACATGAACGGCTGCGCGCTCACACTGTCCGATCTCGGCGTGATCCGCGAGCTCCTCGCGTCGACACGCTGCAATGTGGGGCTGTTCTCGGAAGCGGGGTTCCACGCGCTGACCGGCCCCCATTCCATCTTCCCCATCGCGATCACGATGCTTTTGACGATCTATGTCGCGGTCCTCGGCTATCGCCTGTTGACGGGCCTCGGCGCGCCGTCGCTGTCCGAGATCCCGCTGATCGGCCTCAAGATCGGCACGGTCCTGGCGCTGACGCTGAACTGGACGGTGTTCCAGACGCTGGTGCTCGACCTGAGTGCGCGCGCACCGACCGAGCTCGCCGGCATTCTTGTCGGGCCGCAGTTCTCGCCGCTCGACCGCCTGCAGACGGCCTATGACGAGATGCGCGCCGACGAGACGGCCTTCGCGAAGCTGGCGCAGGCCGACATCGCCGGAACCAGTGCCGGCGCGGCGCAGGCCTCCAGCGAACTTGCCTATGCGACCAACGCGCTTTTGGCGGCGACGGGCGGCCTCCTCGCTTTCGCCACCGTCGTCACGGGCGTGCTCGCGATGGTCGGCCCGATCTTCCTCGCGCTGTTCCTGTTCGAAAGCGCCGGCGGACTTTTCGTCGGCTGGGTGCGCGCCCTCTGTGCGGCGGCCTTCGTGCCGATGCTGTGCTGGATCACCACGATCATTCTTCTTGCCACCATCGAGCCGCGCCTCGATCTCCTGGAGCAGCAGAAGGCGACGGCGGCGCTCGATCCGTCGCAGGCGATGGTAACCTGCTTCATCGTCTATGTTTTCGCGGCGGCGCAGTTCGGTCTGGTGATCGCCGCCGCCATCGTCGCGGTCGGCTTCCGCTTTCCCGTCCGGCGCAAAGCGGCGGCGTCGGCGCCTCTGCCTGCCGTCGTCGCAATGCCCGCCCATGTCGGCGACACGCGCATCGACCAGCTCGTCCACTCGCTGCAGCGCTCCTCGAGCCCGCACTACGCCTCGAATACCATCGTCGCTTCGCAAAGCGACGCGGCGCCCGTCTATTCGCCGCGCCCGTCATCGCGGCCCGAACGTCTCGGGGAGGATTATCGGCGGATGCCTGAGAGATGGTCGCGGCGCTCTTCAAAGGTCGGCCGTTCATGAGATTGCGCCTTTCCATCCTGGCACTGGTGTTGGCCCTGAGCGCGACGGCAGAGGCCGCGGAACAACCGCTGCCCGGCGCCGCCGATCCGCGCATCCGCATCGTGCGCTACGATCCCAACAACGTGATCGAACTCACCGGCACGCTCGGCTATGCCATGAGCATCGAGTTCGGCGAGAACGAGAAGATCGAGAACGTCGCCATCGGCGACAGCCAGGGATGGCAGGTGACGCCGAACCGCAGAGCCAATCTTCTGTTCGTCAAGCCGATGCGCCGCGACGCGGTGACCAACATGGCGGTCTTCACCAATCTTCGCCGCTACATGTTCGATCTCAGTGTCGGGCCCGAGCAGTCGGCGCGCGACCGCAGCATCATCTTCGGCGTGCGCTTCGAATATCCCGAGCCCGCGGCCGCGGTTGTCGCGGCGGACCAGGCGGCGCCGAAGCCGGAGCTGCCGAGCGACGTCAACCACGCCTACAGCTATGAGGGCTCGTCGAAGAACCTTCCGACGCGCGTCTTCGACGACGGCCACTCGACCTATTTCGCCTTCTCGGAATCGAGCGAGTACCCGGCCATCTTCGTCGTCGATGGCGACAACCAGGAATCGGTCGTCAACGTCGCGAGCCGCGACGGCTATCTCGTGGTCGACCGCGTGGCGCGCGCTTTCGTGCTGCGCCGCGGACAGGAAACGACGCGAATCTTCAACGACGGCTATCACGAAGAAGGTGCGGGACCGCTAAGTCCCAGGCCGCGTCCCGAACCCACATTTTTCGAGAGACTGTTCCAATGACCGACACGGGATTTGAAAGGCGCGGAAGCGCGGTGTTCGATCGCTTTGCGCGGCCGTTGAGCGCCGTCGCCCGCCACGAGACGCCATGGGGATTTGCCGGCGGGCTCGTCCTCATCGTGCTTCTTGCGGTCGTTCTCTTCGCCTCGCTTTCGAAGAGCCGCACCGAACACGCGCAAGGTGCGAAGCCTGCGCCGCATCCCGTCGCCATCGCGCAAATGGCGCCGCCGCCTCCCGTCGCGCGTGTCGTGCCGGCGACGACGCCCGTTGTTGCCGAGCCCGCGCACGAGACCTCCGGCCGTCTCGGCGCGCCGGCGATGATCGTCGATTTGAGCGATGCGCCCTCGACGGCACAGACGACAAGCGGAAGCGGCACGACAACGACCACGCAGATCGTGAAAGCCGATGCATCGGCCCCCCCGCACAACGCCATCGGCAACAATCTCGACGACGATACTTTCGCCAGCCGCGTGAGCCAGTCGCAGGCGGTCACCGCCGTCGCCTCGCAACTGCGCGACACCAAGCTCATCGTGCCGCAGGGCACGGTCATCCCCGCCATCCTCGAGACGGGAGTCAATTCCGATCTCCCCGGCTTTGTGCGCGCCGTCGTCAGCCGCGACGTGCACGGCTTCGACGGATCGACGGTCCTGATCCCGCGCGGCTCCAAGCTGATCGGCCAGTACCGCAGCGCCGTCGCCGCCGGCTATTCGCGCGCCTTCGTCGTGTGGTCGCGGCTTCTGACGCCGGACGCCGTCTCGGTCGACATCGGCTCGCCTGCGACGGACCCCTTGGGCCGCGGCGGCATCGAAGGCGAATCCAACTCGCATTTCCTGCAGCGTTTCGGCTCGGCGATCCTTCTGTCGGTGCTGACGGCCGGACTCGATGCGGCGGTCAACTCGACGGCCAAGGAAAACACCACGGCCATCGTCATCGGCACGCCGCAGCAGGCGAACAACGTGGCGGCCATCGCGCTGCAGAAATATATCGACGTACCGACGACGATCACGGTGCCGCAAGGCACGCCCGTGCGCGTCTTCGTCAGCCGCGATCTCGACTTCTCCGCCGTGCCGCGTCCGAAGGCGCCCTGAGCCGTCCATGAACGTCTACCTCAAGAGCTATCTGGCGCCGTTCGAGATCTGGCTCGCACGCGACGACGTGACCGACATTCTGGTCAACCGGCCGGGCGAAGTGTGGGTGGAAACCGCAAGCGGCGGCATCACGCGCGAGGCCGCGCCGGATCTCACCGAGATCGTGCTGCAGCGCCTTGCACGCCAGATCGCCGGCACGACGCATCAGGGCGTCAATCGCGAGCAGCCATTGCTGTCCGCGACCTTGCCCGACGGCGCGCGCGTGCAGATCGTGGCGCCGCCGGCGACGCGCTCAGGTCTCGCATTGGCCATCCGCAAGCACACGATCTCCAATCTCTCGCTCGACGAGCTCGACCGCTCCGGCCTGTTCCGCAGGCCCCTCGATGCGGATCGGCACGCGACCGACGAGGCGCTCGGACGGCTTCTCGCCGCGGGCGATCAGGCGGCGTTCCTGCGCGAAGCGGTGCGCGCCAGGAAGACCATTGTCATTTCCGGCGGCACGTCGTCGGGCAAGACCACGCTGCTGAACGCGCTGGTGAAGCTCATCGACGGACACGAGCGGCTGATCGTCATCGAGGATACGCCGGAGATCAAACTCGAACATGCCAATGCGCTGGGCCTGATCGCCGTGCGCGGCGAGCTCGGCGAAGCGCAGGTCGGCGCCGAAGATCTGCTGGCGGCGAGCCTGCGCCTTCGGCCCGACCGCATCCTCCTCGGCGAATTGCGCGGCAAGGAGGCGTTCACGTTCCTGCGCGCCGTCAACACCGGCCATCCCGGCTCGATCACGACGGTGCACGCGGATTCGCCCGACGCCGCCGTCGAGCAGATCACCATGATGGCGCTGCTGTCCGGCCTCGGCGTCGACTGGTCGACCATCGAGACCTATGTGCGCCAGGTGGTCGACGTCATCGTGCAGATGCGGCGTGCCGCGAGCGGCCGGTTCGTCAGCGACATCGTCTTCAGGCCGTCGTCGCGCGCCTGACGCGCCGGGCACGGAACTCCGACGATTGAAATGCATTACCGCGACGACAGACACGATCGCGACGAGCATCCGCACCAGAAGCGGGTGCCTCGCGGACGGGCCCGGCCGAGTTGTCCGGGCCCGTTTGCTTTTTGGCGACGGTGTCGCACACTCCGGTTCATGGCCACGGCAGGCGATGTCAAAAAGATCGCGCTGGCGCTCGACGGTGTGAGCGAGGTCGATCATTGGGGACGGCCCAGCTACCGCACGAAGAAACGCATCTTCGCGGTGATGCGGCCCGACGGGCTCTATCTGAACCTGCCCGAGGAGCGGAAGGAATTCCTCTTCGAGGCCGATCCGAAAACCTTCGTCAAATACATGTGGGGCAAGACGGCGAATGTGATCGTGCAGATCTCGAAGGTGTCGAAGACCGAGCTTGCGGGGCTGATCCACGAAGCCTGGGAGGCGAACAAGCCGGCGGAGAAGAAGAAGGCAAAAAAACCGCGGTGAAATTCCGTGCTCTGACGGCGTTTACACGCAATTTTTTCGGGCACCGCGCCGCACGAATTTCGAATCCGGCTTTGTTTTCAGACCTTTCGCGGCGCGGCGCACTCGCGCATGATGCCAGGATCACGGAATTGGCACGGTAACAGGCGCGACCAACCGCCGGCGGCTCGTAGAGAGATACCCCTCACCCACGGCGGCGCAGAATTCACATTCCGCGTCCTGCATCCCTCTCCCTCAAGGGGAGAGGAGGACTTTGGTGTCTCGCTCAAGCAAATTCTGTCTATGCAGTACGCACAATTTCCCCTCTTACGCTGCTGCGCAGCTTCGGAGGACTCGAGACTCACTCGCCCGCCGAAGCCTTGGCGAAGGCGGGTTGAGGGAGAGGGATGCGAGGCTCGATTTGTTCGTCTGCTCTGGTGCGGGTGAGGGGTCCTCTCTCCGCGGGCGCGGCAACAAAAAACCCGCCGCTCGAAAGAGCGCCGGGCACAGCACCGCATTATGGCGAAATCAGTATGACTTTTGATCAAAAGACGCAAGCGGAATTTCGTCCTGTTACCCAACGTTTCGCATTTCACCGCGCAAGGCTTTGATTCTGCACAGCGCGATTTCCGAATTGTTGCCCTTAGCGAAGATGCTTGCGCACCACGAGCTTGAGGCCGGACCAGATTTCTGTGACGGCGCAGACCTTCACGTCGACGAGATCGCCCGCGAGCGCCAGGCGGCGGACTTCGTCTTCCGTCACATCGGTCGGGATTTTCGCGGACTTCTTGTGCCAGGACACCCAGATGGCCCCGTCGGTCTTCATCGCGGCGCGCGCCTTCGGCAGATCGCGTTTCAGCTCCGCCAGCGACGTCACGAAGAGGTGGACGACATCCGCGCGAGCGTTCGGCGCTTTCGCGACGAACGAGACATCCTTCGGAATCGGCGCGAGCCAGTCGCGGTATTCGCGCGGCGCGGCGATGGAAAGGACAACGCTTTCGGATTTGATCCCGAGCTTCTTCGCCAGCGGCGTTCCCGAATATCCGGCGCTCATCGCATGACAGAGCCCAGATAGATTTGCGCGAGGCAAATTGGAATCACGATCGCGGCCTGTAACATGAAAAGTTTGATGCCGTTACGAAACGTGACGGCGCTGAGACCTTCCCTCGCCGTTCTGCTTTCGATTCGCATCGATGGCGTGAGCCACCATACGACATTGGTCAGCAACCAGGTGAAGACGCTCGCAATCAAGTAGCTGGAAACGGTGATCAGAGCGATGGCCAATGGGCTGGCGTCGCCGGGCTCCTCGTTGGCATGAAGGTGGCGACGGAATTGGATAGCCGCCGCCAAGACGGCGACGCCCGACACAATCAAGATCAACCATTGGATCGAGACCAAGCGGCGACGCGTTGCGAGACTCAGCCGATCGCGATACTGGCGCCACTCTTTGCCTTGCGGTGTGCGATACCAATACCGACGGAAGACCGCGAGCGCGGCAATCCAGAACCCCAGAAAGAGGAAAATAAGAAAGACCGGCGATTGCAGAGCCCCCTCCGCCACGGCACGTTATCGCTTCGCGCGAGACGCCGTCACGGCGTGGTCAAAGCGGCTTCCCGCGTCGCCTTTTCGCCCTCGGCCTCCTCGCCGTTGTCGGCCGCAACCCAGCCTTTGAGCGTCGCAGCCGGCGGAACGCCGACGATGTTGTAGCCGGCATCGACGAAATGGATTTCGCCGGTGACGCCTGCACCCAATTCGCTCAAGAGATAGGTCGCCGCGCCGCCGACCTGGTCGAGCGTGATGTTGATCTTGAGCGGCGCCTGCGCCTTGTTCCATTTGAACATGGTGCGCGCGTCGCCGACGGCGGAACCCGCGAGCGTGCGCATCGGCCCTGCCGAGATCGCGTTGACGCGGATGCCGTCACGGCCGAGATCGGCGGCGAGGTAGCGCACGGACGCTTCGAGCGCCGCCTTGGCGACGCCCATGACGTTGTAGTTCGGCGTCACGCGCGTGGCGCCCAGATAACTCAGCGTGATCATGGCGCCGCCCTTGTGGCCCATATCCGTCGACATCAGCCGCGCCGCGCGCTGCGCCACCGCGGTGAACGAGTAGCAGGAGATCTCGAGCGAGCGGCGGAAATTGGCGCGCGTCGTGTCGACATAGCGGCCCTTGAGTTCGTTCTTGTCGGAATGCGCGATGGCATGCACGAGGAAGTCGATGGCGCCCCACTCGCGGGCGAGATGCGCGAAGACGTCGTCGAGCTGCGTGTCGTCCTCGACGTCGCAAGGAAGAAGGATCGTCGAGCCGATGCCCGCCGCCAGCGGCTTCAATCGCTTCGCCTGCGCGTCGCCCTGATAGGTGAACGCGATCTCGGCGCCGTGTGCGGCCAGCGTGCGCGCGATGCCCCAGGCGATCGAGTGATCGTTCGCCACCCCCATCACCAGACCCCGTCGGCCGGCCATCAAGCCTTTGCCATCACCCATACGAACCCCTTGTCTCAAATCGGAGCGTTCGCCCCGTACGCCCTGCAAAACCCGTGCGCGTCACGCCGCGTAGCGCTGGAACACCAAGACGGCATTGGTGCCGCCAAAGCCGAAACTGTTGGACATGGCGACGTCGATTTTCGCGTTGTCGATCCGGCTTCTGACGATCGGCGCATCGGCGACCGCGGGATCGATCTCTTCGATGTTTGCGCTCTCGGCGATGAAACCGTGCCGCATCATGAGAAGCGTATAGATCGCCTCGTGTACGCCGGCGGCGCCCTGGCTGTGGCCCGTCAGCGACTTCGTGGCGCTGATCGGCGGCATCTTGTGTGCGCCGAACACTTCGCGGATCGCGTCGATCTCGGGAATGTCGCCCACCGGCGTCGAGGTCGCGTGCGGATTGATGTAATCGACCGGCGCTTTGACGTTTTCGAGCGCCATCTTCATGCAGCGCACCGCGCCTTCGCCGGACGGCGCGACCATGTCGGCGCCGTCGGCCGTCGCGCCGTAGCCGACGAGCTCGGCGTAGATCTTCGCGCCGCGCGCCTTGGCATGCTCGAGCTCTTCCAGCACGAGAATGCCGCCGCCGCCCGAGATGACGAAGCCGTCGCGGTTCTTGTCGTAGGCGCGCGAAGCTTTCTCAGGCGTCGCATTGTATTTCGACGACATGGCGCCCATCGCGTCGAAGAGGACGGACAGAGTCCAGTCGAGCTCTTCGGCGCCGCCGGCGAACATCATGTCCTGCTTGCCCCACTGGATCATCTCCGCTGCATTGCCGATGCAGTTGGCGGAGGTCGAGCAGGCCGAGCTGATCGAGTAGTTGACGCCTTTGGTCTTGAACCAGGTCGAGAGATTGGCGGAACAGGTCGACGACATCGCTTTCGGCACCGCGAAGGGTCCGACGCGCTTGGGACCGGACTGCCGCGTCGTGTCGGCCGCGGCGACGATCGCCTTGGTCGACGGACCGCCGGAACCCACGATCAGACCGGTGCGCGGGTTGCTGATGTCGTTCGGTTCAAGACCCGCGTCCTGGATCGCCTGGTTCATCGCCAGCCACGCATAGGCCGCGCCGTCACCCATGAAGCGGCGCGCGCGCCGATCGACGGCGGTGTCGAGATCGACCTTGAGGCTGCCATGCACCTGGCTGCGGAAGCCGAGCTTCACGTAGTCGTCGGCTGCCGTGACGCCGGAACGGGCTTCGCGCAGCGAGGCCACGACTTCCTGCGCGTTGTTGCCGATGGAAGACACGATGCCCATGCCCGTGACCACCACACGCCTCATGGACGTCTCCTTTCACGTCTTCTGCCTTCCGGCCCCCGCATAAGCGGGGGAAGCCGGAGAGAGGGGATTGGTTCCCCTCGTCTTGCGTGGCCCCCGTAGACGGTGCGGGACGGAGAGGTCAAGCCGGGGCGGCGGCCTTTTCCAGCATGGCGGCCTTCTCGTCCATGAATAGACCGACCTTCAGGTCCTTCGCTTCGAATACGAGCTTGCCGTCGACCTTCATGTAGCCGTCGGCGACGCCGACCACGAGCTTGCGCATGATCACGCGCTTCAAGTCGATGTAGTAGCTGACGAGCTTGGCGCTCGGCAGCACCATGCCGGAGAATTTGACCTCGCCGACGCCGAGCGCGCGGCCGCGGCCCAAGCCGCCCAGCCAGCCGAGGAAGAAGCCGACCATCTGCCACATGGCGTCGAGGCCCAGGCAGCCGGGCATCACGGGGTCGTTCTGGAAATGGCATTTGAAGAACCAGAGATCCGGCCGGATATCGAATTCGGCTTCGATCTCACCTTTGTCGGCGCTGCCGCCGGTGGCGGAAATCCGGGTGATACGGTCGATCATCAGCATGGGCGGCAGGGGCAGCTTGGCGTTGCCTTCTCCGAACAACTCGCCGCGCGCGCAGGCCAGCAGCGCCTGCATGTCGAAACTCGATTTGCGTCCCATCATGGGGTTTACCATCCGTTCACCTGGCCCGCGGCCTTGACAAAACGCTCCGCCTGGCCGATTTCCTCACTGTTAGAAGCATTCTAACCAACGTTCCGTTGCGCTCTTCCGGCGCAACCTAGCAAACATGACCCCCGAGTGTCAGTGACGCAAGGGTCAGCACCGGCAGACGACGTATGGCGAGCAGAAAAAGGATCGACGACGAGGCGGACGTGAAGGCGGCTGCGCGGCTGAGAGCCGCAGGTCTTCGCCCCACGCGTCAGCGCGCCGCGCTCGCCGGCCTTCTGTTCAAGGGTCACGACCGGCATGTCAGCGCCGAGGCGCTCCATGAGGAAGCCATCCGCGCCGGCGTGAAAGTCTCGCTGGCGACGGTCTACAACACGCTCAACCAGTTCACGCAGGCCGGCCTTCTGCAACAAGTGGTCGTCGACGCGCAGCGCTGCTACTTCGACACGAATGTCGGGGATCACCAACACTTCTTCTATCCGGAGGAAGGCACGCTGATCGACATTCCGGGCGACGACATCAAAGTCAGCGGCCTGCCCTCCGCGCCGAAGGGCATGGAAGTCGAGCATGTCGACGTGATCGTGCGGCTCAAACGGGCCTGAAAAGATCTGTCTGGCCTCTTGGAAATTTCTTCTTTAGAACTATTCTAATCTATTGACACGCCTATGCGCGCGGGCGCAAGGTCCCGCGCGGTTCGGGAGCGCCCCTCCCCTATCACGCAAAGGAGAACAGCCATGGCCACACTCAAGGGTTCGAAGACCGCTCAGAATTTGAAGGACGCGTTCGCCGGCGAAAGCCAGGCCAACCGCCGCTATCTCTATTTCGCACAGAAGGCCGACGTCGAAGGCTACAACGACGTTTCCGCCGTGTTCCGCTCCACCGCGGAAGGCGAGACCGGCCATGCACACGGCCATCTCGAGTTCCTCGAAGTCGTGGGCGACCCCGCCACGGGCGAGCCGATCGGCCCGACCGACAAGAACCTGAAGGCCGCGATCGCCGGCGAGACGCACGAATACACCGACATGTATCCGGGCATGGCGAAGACGGCGCGCGCCGAAGGCTTCGACGAGATCGCCGACTGGTTCGAGACGCTGGCCAAGGCGGAAAAGAGCCACGCCGGCCGCTTCCAGAAAGCGCTCGATTCGCTCGGGAAGTAATTCGTACGTGTCATGGCCCGCGAATGCGGGCCACCCAGTTGCCGCGCGCACGCTTCACGGCAATTCGAGCGCGATCTTCAAGATCCGGCTTCCGTCACCTGGGTGGCCCGCACCTGGCGGGCCATGACAATCATTATTGATTTGGATTTTGGCCCCATGTCCCGTGAAGGCAGCCTCGAAGCGCCGACGCGCCACACCATCGACTGGCGCGATCCCGACTTCACCGATCCCGAAAAGCTCGACGCCGAGATGCGGCGCGTGTTCGACATCTGTCACGGCTGCCGTCGCTGCTTCAATCTCTGCGATTCCTTTCCGCGCCTCTTCGATCTCGTGGACGAGTCGCCGCACGAAGTGGAAGGCGTGAAATCGGAGGATTTCGGAAAGGTCGTCGAAGCCTGCACGCTCTGCGACATGTGCTTCATGACGAAATGCCCCTATGTACCGCCGCATGCGTTCAATCTCGATTTCCCGCATCTGATGCTGCGCTACCGCGCGGCCGAGGCAAAAGCCGGCAAGACGAATTTCGCGGCGCGGCAGCTCGCCGAGATGGATCGCAACGGCCGCCTCGCGCAGCCGGTCTCGGCGCTCGTCAATTTCGCGGAGAACAACTCCGTTGCGCGCAACGTCATGTCGGCGGTACTCGACATCGATCGCCACGCGGAGCTGCCGAAATTCCACACGCGCACCTTCACGCTGTCCGACCGCACACGGCCGATCAGCGTCAATGAGACGGCGCCGGCGCGGGCCGCGAAGCCGAAGGCGGCGCTCTTCGCCACCTGCTTCGTCAATTACAACAAGCCCGAGACGGGCATGGCCGCGCGCGCCGTGCTCAACCACATCGGCGTCGAAACCAATGTCGCCTATCCCGGCTGCTGCGGCATGCCGTTCCTGGAACAGGCCGAGCTCGAACGCGTGGCGGAGAACGCCGCGAAGGTTTCGAAGGAACTCGTGAAGCTGATCGACGAGGGCTACGACATCGTCACCCTGACGGCCTCGTGCGGGCTGATGTTCAAGTTCGAATGGCCGCTGATCGTCCCCGACAACGCGGACGTCAAGAAGCTCGCGGGCGCGACGTTCGACATCGACGAATATGTCGTGATGATCGCGAAGAAACACGGATTGCCGGACGGCCTCAAAAGCCTGCCGGAAGGCGTCAGCGTCCATCTCGCCTGCCACGCTCGGGCACAGAACATGGGTCCGAAAGCGGCGGAGCTCCTACGGCTCCTTCCCGAAACGCCGGTCGACGTCATCGAGCGCTGCGCGGGCCATGGCGGCACCTTCGGCGTTCTCAAGGAGACGCATCCGCTCGCGATGAAGGTCGGCCGCCCGACAATGCGCACTGCCGTCGCCCAGGCCCGCGGCCATATCGCGTCCGATTGCCCGCTGGCGGCGAAGCACATCGTGCAGGGCGCGACGGAGCTGGCGAGCCAGGGGGGAACGGAATTGCCGGCGAAAAAGCCGGAGCATCCGATCGAGATCTTTGCCCGCGCCTATGGGCTCAAGGAGAACTCCTGATGACCGCACAAGAACGCAAGATCACGCCCGCTGACATCATGTCTTACAAGGATTACGCGGCGAAGCGCACAGACCTGCGCCGCGATCTGATTCCGCGCAAGAAGAGTCGCCGCATCGAAGTCGGCCCCTTCGCGACATTCTATTTCGAGAACTACGACACGATGTGGCTGCAGGTGCAGGAGATGCTGCACATCGAAAAAGGCGGCGAAGGCCAGATCGCCGGCGAGCTCGAGGCCTATAATCCGCTCATCCCGCAGGGCAACGAGCTGATCGCGACGCTGATGCTCGAGATCGAAGATCCGGTGCAGCGCGAGAAGATCCTGAAACAGCTCGCGGGCATCGAAGAGGCGACGTCGTTCGAGATCGCGGGTGTGCGCGTCAAAGGCACGCCAACCGAATACGAAGACCGCACCACGCCGGACGGCAAGACTTCATCGGTGCACTGGGTGCGCTTCGTGTTCACGCCAGAGCTGCGGAAACAATTCGCCGATCCGAATGCGCGCGTGCTCCTCGCCATCGAGCATCCGAACTACGGCCACATCGCCGTCGTCTCCCCGGAAATCTGCAGGGAATTGGCCACGGATTTCGCCTAGCAACCAATTTCCGTTCCGGGCGTTAGCGGCTTCTGGGGATTCGTGCCGTGAACAAGCCCTTGCAAAAAGCCGGAACAGGCATCGTTGGTCTTGACGAAGTCCTCGCCGGAGGGCTTTCCCGGGGCCACCTTTTTCTCGCCGAAGGTGAGCCAGGAACAGGCAAGACGACCATCGCGCTGCAGTTTCTTCTGGAAGGTGCGAAGCAGGGAGAGACCTGCCTTTACATCACACTATCGGAAACCGCCGATGAGTTACGCCAGGGCGCCGCGTCGCATGGCTGGACCCTCGACAAGAACCTCGAAGTTTTCGAGCTGACGCCGCCCGAAAACCTTTTGGATGGAGATCAGCAACAGAGTCTGCTCTATTCGTCCGACCTCGAATTGGGCGAGACCACCAAGCAGATATTCGACATCGTGGACCGCAGAAAGCCGGCGCGTGTCGTGCTCGACAGCCTGTCGGAGATCCGGCTGCTCGCGCAGAGCTCGCTGCGTTATCGTCGCCAGGTTCTCGCGATCAAGCACTACTTCGCGCGACACGGCGCTACGGTCCTGATGCTGGACGACTTGACGGCGGAAGCTGCGGACAAAACGGTTCATAGTGTTGCACATGGCGTCATTCGTCTTGAAGAGATGGCGCCTCTGTACGGTGCCGAACGGCGCCGGGTACGCGTCCTCAAATATCGCGGACAGAAGTTTCGCGGCGGCTATCACGACTTCACCATCGGGTATGAGGGGGTCAACGTCTTTCCCCGCCTCGTCGCTGCGGAACACCGTTCGCAATTTTCCAGAACCTGCAATTCCACGGGTGTTCAGGAGCTCGATTCGCTGTTGGGTGGCGGAATTGAATCGGGGTCCAACACTTTGATCCTGGGGCCGGCCGGCACCGGTAAATCGCTTGTCGCACTCACTTTCGCCATGGCGGCGATCGCGCGAGGCGAGAAAGCGGCCTTATTCGCCTTCGACGAAGAGCTCGGACTTCTTTTCGCCCGGATGAAGGGGCTGGGCATCGATCTCGCGCAGGCGCGCGAGAGGGGAAGTCTGATGATCGAGCAGATCGACGCGGCGGAATTGTCGCCCGGCGAGTTTGCGCATCGCGTGCGGCAAACGGTCGACGCCCACAACATAAAGCTCGTCATCATCGACAGCCTGAACGGCTATCAGGCTTCGATGCCGGAGGAGAACGCGCTCATTCTCCACATGCACGAATTGCTGCAATATCTGAACCGCCAGGGCGCGATGACCTTCATGACCGTGGCGCAACATGGACTGGTCGGCGACATGCGGACCCCTGTCGACGTGACCTATCTTGCCGACACCGTGATCCTGCTTCGCTATTTCGAGGCCGTGGGTCAGGTGCGGCGCGCAATCTCCGTCATCAAGAAGCGGTCGGGATTTCACGAGCCGACCATCCGCGAATACCGCATCAGCCACAGTGGGCTGACGGTCGGGGAGCCCCTGGCAGACTTTCAGGGCGTGCTGAGTGGCGTGCCGACATATTCCGGCGATCGGACTCCCCTTCTCGCAGGCAAGAAAGAGTGAGCGAGGCCTCCTCCGAGCGGGCGCTCATCCTGGCGCCGAACGGTCGCGATTCTCAGGTCGCGACGCAGCTTCTGGAGGAGGCGGGCTTCTCCGCCTTCATCTGTTCCGACCTGCACGGATTGTGCGACGAACTTCACCGGGGCGCCGGTCTCGCAATCATTGCCGATGAAGCCGTCAGGAATGCCGACTTGCAAAGACTGGCGCGATTTCTCGGCCAACAGCCGCCTTGGTCCGACATTCCGGTCGTTCTCCTCACCAGACATGGCGGCGGCATTGAACGGAATCCGTCTGCCTCGCGCCTTGCCGAGCTCCTCGGCAACGTGACGTTCCTGGAGCGTCCCTTCCATCCCACGACCTTGACCAGCATTGTGCGGACCGCCGTTCGCGCGCGAAGACGTCAATACGAAGCACGCGCGCGCCTCGAAGATCTGCGCGAGGGAGAGAAGCGCCTCGAGACGGCACTCAAGGCGGGACGTCTCGGCCCGTGGACCTACGATATCGACAGCAAAACGCTTCACGCCTCCGAGCATTTTCGCGCACATTTCGGAAGGGGCAGAACCGACACATTCACAGTCGCAGATTTCGAAGCCTCCGTTCATCCCGACGATCTGGATGCTGTGCGCGCGGCCGTCGCGCAGATGCTGAAGTCGGGCGAGGACTATAAGCTCGAATACCGAATCCTCTGGCCCGATCGGTCCGTGCATTGGGTCGAAGTGCGCGGGCAGGCGCTGCGCAACAGCGCCGGCGCCATCAGCCAGCTTGTCGGCGTATCCTCCGATATCACCGCACGCAAGAACGCGCAGCTCGAACAGGAAAAGCTGCTTGAGGCGCTGGCGGCTGAGCGAACGGCGCTTGCGACATTGACACGGACGCTCGAGCAGCGCGTTCAGGAGAGAACTGACGAGCTCTTGCGGGAAGTCGCAACACGGCAGAAGGCGCAAGAGCAGGTCGTGCAGCTCCAGAAAATCGAGAGCATCGGCCAGCTCACCGGCGGCGTCGCGCACGATTTCAACAATCTTTTGATGGCCGTGATGGGCAATCTCGAACTGCTGCGCAAACGCCTGCCCGACGACCCACGCTTCCGCCGCCTGATCGATGGGGCCCTGCAGGGTGCGCAACGCGGCGCAGCTCTTACGCAGCGCATGCTGGCGTTCGCGCGGCAGCAGGAGCTCAAGACGGCCTCGGTGGACGTGCCGTCCCTGATTTCCGGCATGCGCGATCTGCTGGAGCGTTCGCTCGGACCGCAGATCGCATTCAGCGTAAAGGCATCCGAGAACCTGCCGCCCGCGCAAATCGACGCCAACCAGATCGAGCTCGCCATCCTCAATCTCGCGATCAATGCGCGCGACGCGATGCCCGACGGTGGCACAATCACGATCGTGCTCGACGAAACCCATGTGAGCAGAGGTTCAGCGCTCCAGTCTGGTTCCTATATCCGCGTGCGTCTCATTGATACGGGCACCGGAATGGATTCTGCCACCCTCAAGAAAGCCATTGAACCTTTTTTCTCGACCAAGCCTTTGGGCAAAGGAACGGGTCTCGGGCTGTCGATGGTTCACGGCCTTGCCGTACAGCTTGGCGGCCTCCTCGAGCTTTCGAGCGAAGTCGGCAAGGGCACCACGGCCACTTTATGGTTGCCGGCCGCAGTTCGCCAGGCGGAAGCCGAAACCGCGATAGAGCCGAATGTCGCCGCTGTATGTCGCGCAACGATTCTGGTCGTTGACGACGATCCTCTCATTGCGATGAGCACGGTCGACATGCTCGAAGATCTGGGTCACACGGTAATCGAGGCGAATTCGGCGCACCGCGCGCTCGAGATCATCGAGGGCGGCGCCTCGGTCGATCTTGTGATGACGGATCAAGCGATGCCGGGAATGACAGGCGTACAGCTCGCGGAGATTCTGCGCCGCAAACGGCCTGAGATGCCGATTCTTTTGGCGACAGGTTATGCGGATCTGCCGGCGGGCCAGCAATCCATGCTGCCGCGCCTGTCGAAGCCCTATCACCAGGCGCAGCTTCGATCGGAGATCAATCGGCTGCTGCAGGCCGGGCGCCGGTAAGCCCGCCGACCCGCTCTAGCCGAGCTTCATCGCGAGAAGCTTTTCCAGCTCGCCGATCGCCTGCGGGCCGCTTTCCACCTTGATCGTCGCCATGCCCATGGCGCGGGCCGGCTTCAGGTTCATCCCGAGATCGTCGAGATAGATGCAACGATCGGGTTCGACGGTCAGCTCTTCGCACATCATCTCGTAGATGCGCGGATTGGGTTTCCTGATTCCGATCTTCGACGACTCGATCAGATGATCGAACATTTCCATGATCTCGCGCGCATAGAGCGTGCGGCCCTCGCGCGTATCCGAGGTGTTCGCCGGCACGTTGTTGGTGATGCAGCCGGTCTTGAGGCCGCTCCTCTTGATGCGCCGAAGCGCCTCGATCATCTCGGGTCGGAAATCCCCGGCCAGCAGCGCGATGATATCCCTGCCCGGCACGTGATGGCCGAGCGCGCGGGCCTCGTTCGCAAATTCGACATCGAACTGGTCGAGATCGAGTTCGGAGCGTTCGAACCGTGCCCAGGCGTTCTCCAGCGGATTGGCGCTGTTGATCTGCCGGATGAGATTTTCCGGCAATCCCTTCTCGCGCTCATAGCGGGCGAAGGCTTCGAAAGGTGACGTCGTAAAGACGCCGCCGAAATCCCAGATCACGGCTTGGAACACGAAACGCTCCCTTGAGGCGATAGCTCTTGCGGACAAGAACCAGCCGCGCCCAAATGCGTCAAGGGCCGGCTGGAGAGCCCCCAGGGTGGGAGACAGGCCATGAGCGAGCGCACCGCATTTACGCCGATCGAAAGCCTGGGCGAGGCGCCCGGCCGCGGGCGGCTGAAGGGCCGGCGCGTGCTGGTCGTCGGCGGCGGTCAGATGGACATCGGCGAGGCCGACACGCCCGTCGGCAACGGCCGGGCGATGAGCGTGCTGTTCGCGCGAGAGGGTGCGCATGTGGCGGTGGCCGACCGCGACCGCGTCAGCGCGCAGGCGACCGTCGCGATGATCGAGGCCGAACGTGGTCGTGGCTTCGCCATCGCCGCCGACGCCACCAAGGAGGACGCCGTCGCCACGATGATGGCGGAGGCGCTGCAGGGCCTCGGCGGTCTCGACGGGCTCGTGCTCAATGTCGGCATCGGCGCGGGCGGGCCGTGGCTCGAAGGCACATCCGCGGAAAGCTGGGACAAGGTCTTCGCGGTCAACATCAAGAGCCACATGCTTTGCGTGAAGGCGGCGCTGCCGCATCTGCGCGAAGGATCCTCGATCGTATTCATCTCCTCCATCGCAGGCCTGACGGCGGGAAGCCGCCTGCCTGCTTACGATGCGTCGAAGGCCGGGCTCTCCGGGCTTTGCCGGCATGTGGCGTTCGAGGGGGCGCGCCGCGCCATCCGCGCCAATATCGTGGCGCCGGGACTGATGGACACCTCGATCGGGCGTCTCGCATCGCGGGGCCGTCCCAATCGCGCCACGACGCCGGTGCCGCTCGGCCGCCAGGGCACGGGATGGGAAACGGCCTACGCAGCCTTGTTCCTGCTCAGCCACGAAAGCGCCTACATCACCGGACAATTGCTTGCTGTCGATGGCGGACTTTCGGGGCTCTGACCATGCTGACGTTTCCGAAATCCAATTACGACGCCGGCGTCCGCGATCTGGGCCAGGGCTGTTTCGCCTATCTGCAGCCGGACGGCGGCTGGGGCCTGTCGAACGCGGGGCTGGTTGCGGATTCGGGCGAGGCCCTGCTGGTCGACACGCTGTTCGACCTGGCCCACACGCGCGCCATGCTCGACGGATTTGCGCGCGCCACACCTGCGAAGATCCGCACCGTCTTCAACACGCATCACAACGGCGATCACTGGTACGGCAACGAACTGATCCCGGATGCGCGGGTCGTCGCCAGCGAGAAGGCCGCGGCGTCGATGGCGCACGAACGCCCGGAAATGCTTGCCAACATGATGAAGGCGGCGCCGAACCTCGGCACCACCGGCGACTATCTCGTCCATTGCTTCGGGCGCTACGAATTCGCCGGCATCACGCCGAAACTTCCCGACGTGACATTCAATGGACGCCTCCAGCGCCGCGTCGGCGACAAGATCGTCGAGCTGATCGAAGTAGGCCCCGCGCATACGGGCGGCGACACGCTCGCTTATGTGGCGAAGGACAGGACGATCTTCACCGGCGACATCCTGTTCATCCAGGGCCATCCGATCGTCTGGGCCGGACCGGTCTCCAACTGGATCGCCGCCTGCGATCTCATTCTCGGGCTCGATGTCGAAACCGTTGTGCCGGGACATGGTCCTGTGACGGACAAGCGCGGCGTTGCCCGCGTGCGTGACTATCTCGGCTACATCGCGCGCGAAGCCAAGGCGCGCTACGACGCAGGCCTCGGCGCGTACGAAGCCGCGCGGTCCATTTCCTTCGACGATTTCTCCGGCTGGGGCGATGCCGAACGCGTCGCCGTCAATGTCGCGACGCTCTATCGCGAATTCGGCGCCAAAGACGTGCCGTCCGATGCGGCAACGTTGTTCGGCTGGATGGCGCAGATCTGGAAAGACCGGAAATAGGAGAAAGCCGTGGCCCTCATTGTCTATGAGCACCCGTTAAGTCCCTATGCGCAGAAGGTGAAGATCGCGCTCGACGAAAAAGGCGTCCCCTACGAGACCAAGATGCCGGCCGCGATCGGAACGGGACAGATCGACCGCGAATTCCTGAAAGCCAATCCGCGCGGCGAAGTGCCCGCACTGATCCACGACGAAGCGGCGCTGTTCGACTCCACGATCATCCTCGAATATATCGAGGACAACTGGCCGACGCCGCCGCTGCTGCCGAAAGATCCGCTTGGCCGCGCCCGCGCGCGCACCATCGAAGACGTAATGGACACGACCTTCGAGCCGATCAACTGGGGCATGGGCGAGATCCGCTGGTTCCGGCGCGCGGAAGGCCTGCGGGCGCAGGAGATCGAGCGGCGCGCGGCGGCGCAGGCGCGCGGGATTTACGACTGGCTGTCGCGGCTCCTGGGCGATGCCGAATGGTTCGGCGGCAAGACGTTCGGCTGGGCCGATCTGTCGGTCGTTCCGTATCTGAACGGTGCTCGCGGCAACGGCATCGGCCCCTTCGAGAATTCCACACTCGGCCAATGGCTCGCGCGCGCCAATGCGCGGCCGTCGGTGGCCAAGACCGCGAAGGCCGCGGCGGATTCCATGAAAGGGATGACCAATGTTGCCGACGCGGTGAAGGCGGGACTGTTCAAGCGCGAATATCGCGACCATCGCCTGGAATGGATGATCCGCTCCGGCGGGCTCGACGTCGTGCTCGAAGGCATCAAGGCCGACAATATCCGCTTCTCCAACGAATTGAGCTGACGCCATGACCCACGAAATCATCTTCCACAATTTCGCGACCTCGCCGTTCTCGGAAAAAGTGCGGCGCGTGTTCGGAATCAAGAAGCTTGCCTGGCGCTCCGTCGAGATCCCGTCGATGCTGCCGAAGCCGTTGCTGACACCGTTGACCGGCGGCTATCGCAAGACGCCGGTCATGCAGATCGGCGCCGACATCTACTGCGACTCCCAGCTCATCATCCGCGAGCTCGAGCGGCGCTTTCCCGAGCCGAGTCTCTTCCGGCACGCCAAGGGACTTCCCTACGGCGTCGCGTTCTGGACCGACCGGCTTTTCTTCATGGCCAGCGTGCCGGTCATTTTCGGCGAGATCGGGCACATGGTGCCGGAGGACTTCAAGAAGGATCGCGCCGAAATGTCCGGCGGCACCTTCTCGACCGAGGCGATGAAGGCCGCCGCGCCGTTCATGAAGGATCAGTGGCGCGCGCATGCGAGCTTCGTTGCCGACCAGTTGCGCGACGGACAGAAATTCATGACGGGCGAGACGCCGACCGCGCTCGACATCCATGCCTATATGAATTTCTGGTTCATGAAGGGCACCATCGCGGCAACGACGGCGTCGTTGCTGAAGGAATTCCCCGCGATCGACGCTTGGTACGAGCGCGTCACCGCGATCGGGCACGGCAAGCCGGCACCGATGGACGGCAAGGAGGCGCTTGCAATCGCCAAGGCGGCGACCCCGGAAGCGGAGCCGCGTCCCGATCCGTACGAGCCTCGCGGCCTCAAGCCGGGTGACCGCGTGACGGTGGCGGCGGACGATTATGGCCGCGATGCGGTGGCCGGCGAAATCGTTTTCACCAATGCGCAGGAGATCGCGATCGCTCGACAGGATCCTGAGGCCGGCGATGTCGTGGTGCATTTCCCGCGCGCGGGGTTCACGGTGAACCCGATCTAGAGCTGGGACTAAATCATCCTCCCTGCAGACATCATCACCCGGCGCGCCGCAGCGCGTCCGGGTGACTCCATTTTGTTATCGCGCCCGGCAAAAAATGGGTCGCGCGGATCGCGCGGTTCCGCGCGACCGGACGATGACGGAACACGAGTGGTTCAATAGGATAAAACCGCTTCAGCTACTGCGTCGCAGCTTCCCGTGTCGGCTGGGCCTGGCCGGTGCCGATGCCGAGGATTACCGCGAACAGGACTGCGACGGCGGGCATCTGCAGGCTGAAATCGAACAGAGAATGGAACGCGACGAGCACGGCCGCGCCGACCGCCGTGATGGCGTAGCTGCGACGGCGATGGCGCCTGAGGACGCCGGTCACGCATTGGACGATGATGATCAGCAGCGCCAACGTCCAGGCGACTGCCGCAGGGATTCCGACGCCCATCGTGAATTCGAGCCAGTCATTGTGCGCGCGGTCAACGACATAGGGCACGAAGATGTGCGAGTAGAGACTGTAGACATCGGGATAGGTGCCGAGGCCGGTGCCGAGAAGCGGATGATCGGCGATGGCGCGGACCGCGACGTCCCACATCAGAGGCCGCATTTCGGCGGCGCCGCGCGTTCCGATGAGGTCGGCGAAGCGGTCCGCCACCGAATGGCCGCTGGCCAGGAACAGTGCGATGATCGCCAGGGCGGCCACGGCGCCACCGATCAGTGTCCAGCGCGCATTGCCGCGTCGCGCGGAAACGCTGAGGGACAGCATGAAGACGGCAAAGAGGCCAACGAGCGTGGCGATGAGCCCGGCGCGCGACTGCGAGCCGATCAGCGCGACCAGCAGGACCAGCGAGGTGATCAGCCAGCCGGCGCCTTTGCCCGTGCCGAACTGCACCAGCGTGCGCAAATGGGTGCGCCAGCCGCGCGTCGCCACGATTCTGTGCTGGCCCGACTCGACGAGGAGCGTCAGGCTCGCAAGCAACGCCATACCGGTGAAGGTCGCGAAGCTGTTCTTGGCGACGAGCCCGCCGCTTACGGCGCGCTCATAGGGCGGCGGGATGCCTTCGAACAGCGTGACCTGGCTCGTATGAAAGGCGCTTAGCGCAATGCCATAGATGGAATAGGCCGTCGCAATGACGACGATGGCAACGAACAGCGCGCGCGCATTTTCGTGCTTGAGCGAGAGCGCTGCGGCGAGCCAGCCGACGGCGACGTAGCTCGAGAGCTTCATCAGCTCGGTTTTGGTCACGAACGGATTGAACGAAATCGCCCCGGCGACGGGCTTTGCGAGCTTCTCGGAGACGAAGCGCCAGATATCCGCGTGCCAGTCGGGCGGCGTGAAGCTCTGGCTTTGCATCCAGATCCATGCGAGCACCGCGATCATAAGCGTCGCGGGAACGGCGAGCCGTCTTGCGAGACGCGAAAGCGCGGTGCCGTCGGCAAGTCCCGCCGGTATCCACACCGCCCAATCGACGGCGATGAGAAGCACCAGCAGGCTCCACGCCCAGTCGCGATTGGAGCCCAGCGGGAACTGCATCCATGCGAGGATCGCAATCAGAAGCCAGAGCGATATCCGTTCCGACACGCGCGCGATCCGGCCGGCAGCCGGAAGAGGCTGGGATTGCCGCGCGGCGGGATTACTGCTGCTCACCGGCATTCTCTTCGATGATGTAGCGGTTAAAGTCTCTCAGGTCGTCGCGATGGCCGGCAAAGCCGGCACGCAACAACTGGCGTCCGTTCTCTGTGAAGGAAAGTGCATAGAGCGGGCCGCGCAGCGTCAAGCCGCTGGGCCAGCCGAGCGTGTTCCACATCGGCAGGATGTAGGTGACGGCCTTGTCGCGCACCGGCTTGGTGAGATAGGGCCACTCGCTGGCCACCAGCGACATCCGCCGGCCGGCCGTATACCAGTCGTAGGCTCCCACCGCGAAAGCATTGTCGAGACAGGCAACGGCGTCAGGCGATTTCTGCTGGGCTTCGATCTGGCAGAGGAGCAGCCAGCCCGTGGGATTGGACGGGGCATCGCGCAGGGCATCGACGACAATCGTGCGAGCCTGCGCCAGCGTGGCGGAATTGTCGACGCCGCTCAGCGTCAGGACCTGCGCGCGTTCCGTCAACGACCAGCCGTCGTCGGGGGAGGCACCGGCCAAGGCATCGGCGGCGGCACGATACTTGACCGGCGGAAGTGTCTCGCCGAGCAGCCCCGCGTCGATCACGGAATGGAAGGCGATCGCACTCAGGCCCTCAGAGAGTCTCGGGATTGCGGCCGCGGCCAGCAGCACGGGCACTGAGAACAATATCCCGCCGATGACAATTCTTGCCTGAAGCGGCATTGAAGACATGACGAAGCGGTCTATGCCTCGTAGTACTTCGCGTAGGCGTAATAGTAGCTGCCGTAGCCGAAGCTGTAATAGTGGAAGCGCTTGGTATCGGCGCGCGTCAGCGCCACGCCTGCAATCGGCGCATGCGAGTCGCGCAGCGATTTGATCGCATCTGCGGCAGCGTCACGCGGCGTCTTCTCCCAGCGGACCACGAACAGGACCGCGTCGGCGAGACGGCTGAGGACGCGCGTGTCGGTCACCGGCAGGATCGGCGCCGAGTCGATGATCACGTAATCGAAGACCTTGCTCAGATCCTTGATAGTCTTCGCCAGCGACTGCGATTCGATCAGGTCCGGCGCATTTTTCACGTGCTTGGCGGCGGGGAGGATCATCACACCGCTCTTCGGATCCTTCATCAGCGCTTCTTCGAGCGTCACATCTCCTTTGAGGAGATCGATCAGGTCCTTCGAAATCTCGCCGAGCTCGGCGACCGATTTCACGTTGGGGCGCCGCAGGTCGCCGTCCACCAGCACAACCTTCTGGCCCGTCTGGGAGAGATGGCGCGCCAGCGACACCGCCGTGGTTGTCTTTCCCTCGCCCGGCAGCGCCGACGTGATCAGCACGACTTTCGGCGCATTGTCGACATTGGATAGCGCGATCCCGAGCTGAAGCGCGCGGACGGCTTCGGCATAAGACGAAAGCGGTCGTTCGATGACGAGGTCGGCCGCATTGAGCGACGGCCCGTCTTGGGATTTGAGGCTCAGATGCGAAGGGCTAAATCCCACCGACCGTGCCGGCGTGACGTCAGGCAGGGTCGAAAGCACCGGCAAGCCGAGAACGGCTTCGGCTCTCGTGCTGGTGCGGAAGCCGTGGTCGAGGCGTTCCAGCAGAAACGCGACGACGAAACCGGTGAACAGCGAGGCCACGATAGCCACGCCGAACACCAGAATATTGTTCGGATAGCTCGGAGAATTCGGAATTGCCGAACGCGAGATCACCCGCGCATCCGGGATCTGCAGGCCTTCCTGTTGCTGCGTCTCTTTCGAACGTGCCACGAACGTATCGTAGAGCGCCTGGCTGGATGCGGCGTTGGCTTCGAGGACGCGCAGCCTGACGCGGGCTTCGCCCTGCACCGTCGAATCCGACTCGAGCTGATTGAGGCTCGATTGCAGCGAGGCTTCGCGTGCACGCGCCACCGCGACATCGTTCTCCGCCGTACCGACGACGTGGCTGATCTCTTCCTTGATCTTGGCATCAAGATCGCGCTTCTCGGCCTGAAGGTCGAGCATCTTCGGATGATCCGGGCCGTAGCGCGTCGACATCTCGGCCTGCTTCTGGATCAGCTCCGTCTGCTGCGCGATCAGCGTTCCGATGAGGGTCGAGCCGACGACCTGCGTCACTTCCGCGGCATGGCCCGAGCTCACGAGCGTACGCACGCGCGCCAGATTGGCTTCGGCCTGCGCCACGTCCGTGTGCGCCTGGATCAGCTGCGTATTCAGCGCCGCGATCTGCTGGTCGAGAACCGAGATCGTCCCCGAGCCGGTGGATGCCGTCACTTCGGTGATGTGATGGGCGGCCTTGTACTGCTCGACGGCATCCTGGGCCCGGCGGGCCTGGTCCGCGAGCTGTCCAAGACGGCTGCCGAGCCACTGGGTCGCCTTCAGCGTCGCTTCGAACTTCGCGTTGAGCTGGTCCTCGACATAAGCATCCGCCACCGCATTGGCGATCATCGCGGCCTTGTTGGCATTCTCGGATTCGAAATCGATCTTCAACGCCGTCGACAATTCGAGCTGCTGCACGCCGAGCCGCGCTTCGAACTTCGAAATCAGTCCGTCCTTCAGCTTCTGCTGCCGTTCCTGCTCCGACATCGGCGGACCGGGAAACCAGCTCGACGGGCTGAGGAATGCGAGATAGCTCGTCCAGGATTTGCGCAGCGCGCCGTTAAACTCGGGATCCTTGTCGAGACCGAGCCTCTGGATCACGCGCCACGCGAGTTCGCGCGACTGCAGAATTTGAATCTGATTGAGGATGGAGGCCTGATCCGTCGGCAGCCCCGACAACACCGCTTCGACATTGACGACTTTGTTCTCGCGCTGATCGATCATCACGATCGCGCTGCCTTTGTAGAGAGGCGTCAGCGAGAGATCGATGAGGGCGACAAGAATAAGGATCGCAGCGGCGGCGCCGAGAATGACGCGCGCACGCAGGCGAGCGATCTGCCAGATTTCGATCAGCGAAACTTGAGTCGAATTGGACTGTGTAGCTTCGGCGGGTGCAAATTCCGCTTGCTGCTCGGCGCTATCGAGCCGCGTTTGAACGTTCATCCGGTTGCTACCTTCGACGTTTGGCGCGATCTCGCGCGCGGGTCTGCCTGCCCTCCAGGCACCCAGCCGGCAGGCATTTAAGTCATCCCGGCGGGGTTAGACAACCCCGTCGGGCCACCTCGCGCCAGAACAATCAGATCTGAAGGTTAAGTCCGAGGGTGACCAGATTGTCGTTGTAGTTCAGGCCTGAGAACGTCGCGTCGCGGGTGGCGTATTGATAGCTCAACTGGGCCATCGCGTAATGCGAGATGATGTATTTCATCCCTACGCCGAAGGTCGGAGTGGTCTCGTCGAGATTGATGCCCTTGTAGGTCGTATCATCGTAGCCGAAATTCGCATTGAGCCAGATCTGGCGGGTGAGTTCCCAGTTCGCCGAGAGGTTCACGTTGCGATCGTCGCCGCCAGAGGAGCCGGCAAAGGTCGTGTTCACGATCTGGCGCGAGCCCGTCAATTGGACCGTGATCAGCTCGGTCGGGTACCAGATCAGGTTGGCGCCGAAATCGAGGCCGTTGATGTCCTGGAGCGGCACCAGGCCCGGCTGCTGCTGATGCGAATAGAGCTGGTCCACATAACCGAGATAGACCGTGCCCTGAACGAGGTTCCCCAGCAGGAGGTTCACACCGGCGTCGACCTGATAGCCGTGCGAGTCGCGGTGGTAGCCCGACCGGTCGTAGTACTGCTCGAAGCTGTCGTTGTTGTATGTAGCCCGTACGTAGCCCGCGTAACCCGGCGAGAAGTCATAGCTCGCTTCGCCAAATCCTTTGTCGATCGTGTTGTTGCGATCGTGGTTGTAAAGCTTGCCGCCGCCGAACAGAGGCGTGTTGAAGAAGTGGTACTCGTCATGGCTGCCGCCCGCCGTAAATCCAAGCCGGTTGGGCTTGTACTCGAACTGGCCGCTGACATCGAACAGCGTGTAGAGGTTCGGCGCGCTCTGCGAGGCGACCGTGTCCGATGACGACAGCGCCTCGGCAATCTGGCTGTAGCTGATATTGCCGTTGAACGTCATGGCGCGGGTGATCTGATACGTGCCTT
>Ga0335069_10001479_pt1 | contig 37949 bp, 20 predicted proteins | sample Lox_Sample_11_FD_206714 | JGI IMG/M metagenome (GOLD analysis project Ga0335069, IMG submission 206714) | Soil microbial communities from Loxahatchee National Wildlife Refuge, Florida, United States - Lox_Sample_1.1 | ecosystem: Environmental > Terrestrial > Soil > Wetlands | place: USA...
ACTGATATCCCATAAATAATACCTGTGCATGGCAGGATGAGAAAAATTTTCCAGGGCTTTATCCATACTTCCTAAAAACCTCCCCAGGTCTGTATGAAGGCTGTCAGGTTTATCAATGAGGTCAATCCAGAACTCGCCTTCCAGAAAAGTAAGTAACCGCATGAAGTAACTGTTATTATTGACTTCAATAGAAGCAAGGTATTCTCCATCTTTAGTCGGGATGTATTTGTAAAATTTATCTGCAACTGCTGATATGGAAAGATGCTGTAATATTTTTACCTGTGCATCAAAAAAATCATAACTATGTTCATTGCCAGCTAACTTCAGGATATATTTTTTGCCTTCGGCAGTGGTAAGTTTAAAATTAAATTCATATTCGCCGGATAATGCAGTTGCTTTTACATCAATTGAATAATATTGCTTCACTAATGACTCAATATCACTTACTGTAAATAACATTTTTAATTTTTTGATTGAATTGCCTCCCGGGTTTCCCCCGGTTGATTGAATTGATCAGGCAGGTTGCCCGAAAAGGGTTTCAAGATAAAACTATATTCATAATCCCTGTATGGCAAAGTATATTCAGAATGGGTTTTAGCTCCCCAGCTATTGTCACCGCCAACGCCCATTTGCCTGTAATCGATATTCCACCAGATGAAATCATCGTTCATAATGGAGCCGCCGTGATTATTGCCGGTACTGTCGCGGTTGAAGTCCAGTTTATGCATATCGAAATGTACAATACCTGTACTGATGAGCGGGGAACCGATTGCCATAATGCCATTGTGGTTTTTGTTTTGCAAGGCAACCCATCGCACGTCGGTCCTGTAACCACTTTCCTGTGCCCTTGCATATGGAAAGAACAGGCTGTCTGCTTTCATCCGGTAAACATCTATTGCCGCTGCCGCATTCCTGTCCCAATAATTATCAAATGGCCCCCGGCCCAGCCAGGTGATGTCTTCATAATCCGGTTGAATAAGTATGCACATGCCAAAACGCGGAAGCTCAGGCAGGTCTTTTTTGCCAGCTTCCATCCGGGAATGAACATGAACCATTCCGGATGCGTCAATTTGATATTGTATACAATATTTTGCATCTACTACCGGTAAATAATGTTCCGTTTGTATTTCGGTTATACTGTCATTTCGTTTACTCACATTAAAATTTTCGAGCCTGATATTATCCGTCGCGTGTTGCCAGATAGCGGAGCGCAACTGTAAACTGTTGCCGATATCATTGTCTGTGGCTGCTCTCCAGAAATAAGGAACCAATGGGCTTTTGACTAGCTCTTTATTTTGAATGATGTAAGATTCAAGCCAGCCGGTTTTTTTATTAAAGCTGATAGAAAAAGATGCATTACTGATATTGATTTTTTCCTGGTTTTCCCTTGTTTGTATTGAAGCCATATTTTCCTTAGCGGACGGTTGAGCAACTGTATGCCATGGCAATTCGAATTGCTCCCATGCAATTATATAACCGGCAGGAAGAATGTTTGTTGCATATTTTGTTTTGGCTTCAATGGTAAGAAAATATTCTGTGTTGGGCTGAATGTTGATAACCGGTAAACCAATAGAAATATTTTTTGATCCATTAGGAATCACATCCATGTCTGCCAATTTCCCTTTTTGAACAAACTTGCCGTTGGCCTTAATGTACCAATCAAAATCATATTGATTCAGATTGGTAAAATCAAAATGATTAATAATCTGAAATGAATTTTGTTGCAAAGGCAATGCTTCGAACGAAATGTTCTGATATATTTTTTTTACTTCAAATGCCTGCGGGTGCGGCGTCCTGTCTGCATGAAACAAACCATCGGCACAAAAACTGGTATCGCTGGTATTGCCAACGGATCCCATGTCACGCCCATAAGCCCAAATCCATCTTCCGTATTTGTCTTTCTTCTTAAAGGTCTGGTCGCAGAAGTCCCAGATAAACCCGCCCTGTAACTGAGGATATTTATAGATCATCTCCCAGTCGTCTTTAAAATTCCCGCCGCTGTTTCCCATCATATGTGCATATTCAACCTGGATTAACGGGCGGTCATGCCATTCTTTCACATAGTTCTGCATCACATCAAGCGGTTTGTACATCGGCGCGATAATATCAGTGTAGGGGTTATCTCTCGCTTCTTCATATTGCACAGGACGTGAACTGTCTTTGCTTTTCAGATAATCGTGTGTCGCCACTAAATTACCACCCCAGCGGCTTTCATTACCTAAAGACCATATAATAATACAACTGAAATTTTTATCCCGCTCAAACATTCTTTGAGTGCGGTCAAGATAAGCTGCTTTCCATTCTGGCTTATCTGAGAGCGTATAAATCGGTGTTAAACTCATCCCATCACATTCCAGGTTCACTTCATCAATTACATATAATCCATAACGATTGCACAACTCATACCATTCTTCACGGTTGGGATAATGGCTGCACCGCATGGCATTCATGTTATATTCTTTCATAATGCGGATATCATTTTCCATGCTTTCTTTGGTAATGACTTTTGCATTATACATATCATGCTCATGGCGGTTCACTCCTTTAATTTTGATAGCCACGCCATTCACCAATAATAAGCCGTGTTTAACTTCTATTTTCCTGAAACCAATTTCCTGTGAAATATTTTCAACCTCTTTTGTTTTTTTCCTCCTGTGGTTTATGATCAGCGTATATAAATAAGGATGCTCGGCATTCCATTGCTTTGCATTTTTTATTATAGCTGAAAAATGAAAAAACTGTTTGCCTGTTTCATTCATTGATTGTTCAGAAGAGTAAATAATTTCTTTTTTATCGTCCATTAATTTCACTTCTATATATTCATTCTTTTTTTCCGGCTGGGGTTTGTTTAGAGCAATGCGGATATCGAATAAACCATTTTGATAGTTCGAATCCAGCGTTGCATCTGCAAAAAAATCATAAATCGAAATTTGCGGTCTTGCCAGCAAATACACGCTTCTTTCAATACCGCTTATTTTCCACATGTCCTGCCCTTCCAGGTAAGTGCCATCACTGAAGCGAAAGACCTGCACTGACACTGTATTTTCTCCTTTCTGCAGAAATTTGGTGATGTCGAATTCTGCGGGTGTCTTACTGTCTTTGCTGAACCCGACATAATGCTGGTTAATCCACAGGTAAAAAAATGAATTCACTGCTCCGAAATGAATGAAAATATTCTTTCCCTTCCACGCATCGGAAATGGTAAATTCTTTTTTGTATGACCCAACAGGATTGTCATCTTTTGGAGTGTATGGCGGATTGGGCGGGATGGGATATTCCACGTCGGTAAAAATAAATTTATCATATCCCTCAGCCTGCCAGTTAGAAGGGACTTTAATGTCATTCCATTTGCTTACATCAAATGAATTATTGTAAAAATCAATTGGCCTTTGCGCCGGGTTTTTTGAAAGATGAAATTTCCATATCCCATCAAGTGCTTGTATAAATGCGGAACTGTCTTTTTTAAGGGCACTTTTCTCATCCGGGTATGGAATAAAAAAAGCATGAGGCGATATCGTGTTCAGGGAAACCTTTTGAGGGTTCTCCCAGTCATTCAATTCCTGCGCTGAAACCTTTATAAAAAATAATGCAGATAGACCAAGAAACCATGCTGTGATTATTTTTTTCATATAGCATTGCTTTGAAAGTCAAAAAAGATTTTCCTTTTCGGAATTAATCATAAATCAAAGTAATGTTTTTTAATTTGATTAACGAGTTTTGAAAGGCATGATCGCTGGGCGGAAAATATATAATGGGAATAACATTAAAATGTGATGGATTTTCCTTTAAATTGAGAAACTGTACTTAATAAATCTTTCATAGATCGTTATAAAATGAATTCATCTATAAAACTGCTTGCATGAGAAATACAATTTATGTTTTCTTCTGTTTAATTCTTTTATCATTCATGATGACCGGGCATTCCGCCCTTAGTCAGAATTTAAAAGCCGGTGCTGCTGTCAGGATTATTACTCCGAACCCTTTATTGCCCGTTTCTGGCGGCATTGGAATACCGAAAGCTTCGAGGGAAAAAAAGGGGGAACTGTATGCACGTGCTTTTGTGCTGGAAAGAGGTAATACCCGTGTTGCTATTGTTGGTGTTGATAATCTTGGATGGACATCCGTTTTGGGAGATCGTTCAAGGGCGCTTATTAAAGAGGTTGCACCTGAAAATATTTTAATAGGAGCTACGCATACGCACAGTGCACCTGATGCTTATGCTTTTCCTGACGAGAATGGTAAAACAGGCGCTGATCTGAAATATCTTGATTGGTGCGCTGTACAGATTGCCGATGCGGTTAATGAAGCAATTAAAAATCTTGAACCTGCGGCCCTGAAAACAGCAATAGGCGAAGCAAAAGGAAAAATTTCTTATAATTATTACGCCGATAAATTATACGACCCGCGTTGCGGAATAATCCAGGCCATCGCTACAACCGGTAACAGGAAGGGGAAGCCCATTGTTACGTTGGTGAATTATGCCATACATCCTGAAGTTATTGGTCCTGACCGTGGCATAACGAGCCCCGATCTTTGCGGCCCTTTATATTCCCGCATAGAATCGAAGGTGGGTGGAATAGCCTTGTTCATAAACAGTGCCCAGGGCGGAATGGTAACAGCAGATAACCGCCTGGATAATGGAAAAGAAGCTAACGATTGGGATGAATGTATCCGTATCGGAAATTTATTGGCTGATGAAGCACTCAGGATTATTGCAGATGCGCCCTTGCAAAACAACCCGGTTTTGTTTTGCAGGTCCCGTATTATTCATTTTCCTGTTGAAAATCCGAAAATGAAATTCATACTTGAAAACAGTCCTTTGAAAATGCCTGTAATTGCAGGGGATTCTGTTTCAACCAGGCTTAATCTTTTGAATATTGGTACCGCACAGGTGCTTACTATTCCCGGGGAAGCCCTTCCGAATATTGGTTATTATGTAAAACGGCACATGCACACCAGGCAACCTTTTCTTTTCGGACTTACCAATGATGCTTTTGGATATATGCTGACCAAAGTAGATTTTATGAGTTTCAAGCGATACGAATACGTCAGTAATACCAGTTTGGGAGAAATGACAGGAGAAATTTATATTGATCAGGCCCTGAAACTGGTTGCAGACTGCCCCCCGGCAGCTAATGAGGTGAAATAAGTTTACTGTTTTATTTGAACAACTACCGGTATTCTTTAATAAAATTTTTAATAAATACCAGGGTTATTTTTCCGTAACCTGTGATTAATCAGACTTTATTTTTTCTCTCTGAAATTTGTTGTTAATTCTGCAAAACTATTGCCTGTTTTATTTTGCGGAAACTGCTAATTGTTGGATATTGACAACTTATTTTAACTCCATCAAAATAACTCAAACTGCTACATGCCATGACGAAAAAATTGTTCTTTAGTGCTTCTGTCATTTTTTGCTTTTTTGTGTTTATCATTTCCTGCTCGCAACATCGCGGCGGCAAACCACGCATACTTGTTTTCGCCAAAACAGCGGGCTTTCATCATTCATCCATTCCGGTTGGTATGAAAGCCATACAAGACCTTGGTGCATCCAATGGTTTTGATGTGGATACTACCACAGATGCATCGATGTTCCAGGAAGATACTTTGAAAAAATATTCAGCATTGGTTTTTTTGAGTACTACCGGAAACATACTGGAAGGTAACCAGGAAACAGCGCTGGAGCGTTACATTCAGGCTGGTGGCGGTTTTGTAGGCATTCATGCTGCGTCTGATGCGGAGTATGACTGGGGCTGGTATGGCAGAATGATCGGCGCTTATTTTCTCAGCCATCCGCAACAACAAATGGCTAAACTTATTATAAAAGATAAAAATCATCCTGCTACTGATAGCCTGCCTGATACATGGACAAGAAAAGATGAATGGTATAATTTCAAAAAAATCAGCAACGATATACATGTATTAATTACTATCGATGAAAAATCTTATGAAGGCGGCAAGAATGGTGATGTGCATCCGATGTCATGGTATCATGAGTTTGATGGCGGCCGCGTTTTTTATACCGAACTTGGTCATACAGAAGAATCTTATGCAGAGCCTCTTTACCTGAAACATTTATTGGGTGGTATTAAATATGCCATTGGTGAAAATAAAGAACTGGATTATGCAAAAGCTCACAGCGAGTATGCGCCTGATGAAGATCGTTTTACCAAAACACAATTAGTACAGGGCGTTTTCTTTGAACCAACAGAATTAACCATATTACCAAACCTCGATGTATTGGTTTCACAACGCCGTGGTGAAATATTGGTATATAAAAATGATACGAAACAGGTAAAGCAGGTTGGTTTCCTTGATGTATATTATAAAACGAAAACTGCCAAAGCCAATTCTGAAGAAGGTTTGCTTGGAATTAAGGCTGATCCTGATTTTGCAAAGAATCATTGGGTGTATGTTTATTATAGCCCGTATGATACTTCAGTGAATCGTCTTTCAAGATTTACTTTTGAAAACGATACCATTGATCCCAAATCGGAAAAAATAATTTTACAATTTTATGAGCAGCGTGAAATATGCTGCCACACCGGAGGTTCCATTGCATTCGGACCTGATAAATCATTGTTTGTTTCTACCGGAGATAATACAACTCCATTCAATGAACCGAATCAACCTTACGTAAGTAATGGTTATGCGCCACTTGATGATCGTCCCGGTCATTTGCAATATGATGAAGGCCGCTCTTCCGGAAACACAAATGATCTGCGTGGAAAAATTCTTCGCATCAAAGTAAAAGATGATGGTACGTATGAAATTCCTGATGGTAATTTATTTCCGAAAGGAACAGATAAAACACGCCCTGAAATTTATGTAATGGGCGACCGCAATCCTTATCGTATTGCGGTAGATCAGAAAAACGGATTTTTATACTGGGGCGAAGTGGGGCCTGATGCCAATGAAGACAGTATGGAAACCCGTGGCCCCCGCGGATATGATGAAGTAAACCAGGCACGCAAAGCTGGTTATTTTGGATGGCCATATTTTATAGGCAATAATTATCCGTATCGTCATTATGATTATGCAACAGGTAAATCAGCTGAAGCATTTGATCCGGCACATCCTATTAATTATTCAAGAAACAATACCGGATTAAGAGAACTTCCACCGGCGCAACCGGCATTCATTTGGTATCCGTATGCGAATTCGCCCGACTTTCCTTCTGTTGGCGGTGGCGGGCGTTGCGCTATGGCCGGACCTGTTTATTACAGTGATCTGTATCCGAAAGAAACAAGATATCCTTCTTATTATGATGGAAAATTTTTCTTTTATGAATGGATACGCGGTTTTATAAAACCGGTAACGATGTTGCCTAATGGTGATTATGACCGTATGGAACCATTTATGCCAAATACAAAATTCAATTCGCCTATTGATGTGGAAGTAGGCCCCGACGGTAGGTTATACTTCCTTGAATATGGAACAGGATGGTTCCAGAAAAATGCTGATGCAGGATTGGCAAGAGTTGATTACAATGGTGGCAACCGCCCTCCGAAAGTGTCATCTATCACTATTGATAAAGAAACCGGCGATTTACCATTTACCATAAAAGCAAAAGTAGAAGCGAGAGATCCTGAAAAAGAAGCATTGAAATATTCATGGAACTTTGGTGATGGCACGCCGGTAGAAACTACTACACCCGAAGCCAGCTTTACTTATAAAAAACCTGGTGATTATGCAATTTATGTAGAAGTAAAAGATGCTGAAGGCGCTGTTGTAAAAAGTGATGTGCTGCATGTATATGCCGGCAATCAAAAACCTACGGTAGATATAACTATCGATGGCAATCAATCATTTTATTTTCCTGATAAAGAAGTAAAATATAAAGTGCATGTTACCGATGCTGATGATACGGCATCTGCACGCAAGATGGATGGATTGTATGTATCTGCTGATTATATTGAAACACCTGATAAAGCTGCTATTTCCAACGGAAATAAAGAAGCGACAGCTATTGCTGCAGGTCAGAACCTGATGATGAGTTTAGATTGCAAAACATGCCATAAGATAGATGAAAAATCTATCGGACCTGCTTATACACTCGTTGCTAAAAAGTATGCAGGTAAACCCGGTTCGGTAGAATATCTTATCAATAAAATAAGAAAAGGCGGCAGCGGCGTGTGGGGCGAAACAGCCATGGCAGCACATCCCAATATTTCTGATGAAGATGTAAACACACTCGTGCAATGGATATTAACGCTCGGACAAAAAACAAACATTAAACCAACACTTGCTTCATCGGGTTCATTAAAATCAACATTGGGAAAACCATGGAATGATAAATCAGCATTGATCATTTCTGCAAGCTATACTGATAAAGGCGGTGATGGCATCAAACCATTAACCGGCAATAATACTATTGTGTTGCAAAGCAGCAATGTAAACTTTAATAGTGTGAAAAACATGAAGGGCTATGATGATGACAACAACAATGGAATCCGCTTCATGGTGGCACCTAAAGCAGAAGGATGGTTTAGTATTGATCATATCGATCTTACCGGCGTAGTAAATGCATCTATGATGATTGGCTATGAGAAAGCTCCATTATCAGGATATGTATTTGAACTGCATCTTGATGCTCCTGATGGTAAATTGCTGGGCACAGCAGAATTGCCTGCACCACCTGCAGATACCAAGCTGAAAGCATTGGTAAATATCAGTTACCATAATTTCCAGCCGGTTACTGACGGGCGTTTTCATAATGTATATATAGTAAGCAAACCCAAAGATGATAAAGAGAAGAATGAAATCGGAATAGCATTCCTGAAACTTACGGATAAATAGATACGCATAAACAAAAAAGAAGGCCACTTTCATTGCAAGTGGCCTTCTTTTTTTTGAAAACGGCTAGAATGAGGCTTTCAGTGTTACCCCATAGGTTTGGGGATTACCTAAATGAACAGCGCCGAAATCATAAGCGTAAGAAATATATTTTACATCAGTCAGGTTTCTTCCCCAGAAATACAATCCGTAATTTTTAACGGTAACACCTACCCTTAAATTAAATAAATGATAGGAAGATTGGCTGATGGTATTCGCCAGGTCAAAATATTCTTTTCCCATATAGAGCCATTCGCCACGCAAAACTATTTTTACAGATTGCGGTTTGTTCAATGGAAAACTGTACTGAACAGAAAGCATGGAAGTGACATCAGGAGTAAAAATTTGTTTATTTCCTTTCAGGTCAACAGTATTTCCGTACTCGGAAAGATTCAGTTGCGTATATTTTGCGTTGGTATAACCAAAGTTGTAAGAAGCTTCCAGACCTTTTACGATATTAGCTGTGATCTCTGCGTCAAATCCTTTACTGGTTAAACTGCCTGCATTCTTTGTAACAGTAATAGCTGAAGGTAATATTAATGTTGGCACCTGCACATCAGTAATATTGTTATAGAAAAAGGAGATATTTGCCCTTAACCTGTTATTGAATAATATATTCTTGATGCCAATTTCAAAATTGTTACTGTATTCAGGATTGTATGCAAATAATGGAGGTTGTGTGGGATCAGTGCTGAGCTGTGTTAATCCCCCTGTCCGGTAACCCCGGGTATAGGTTGCGAAAAGGTTTGTATTCTTTGTTGCATGAAGAACAAAACCCGCCATGGGAGAAAAAGCGTTATAGGATGCATGGCCCGAGGTATCAGGCTGTGTCTGGAATATGGGCGTTGATAAAGAATCAGGCTGGTATTCTCCAAGCACTTCTTCTTTTGAATACTGATAATCGTAACGAATACCGGCAATGATATCGATCATTTTATTTGCAGAGTAGGAGGCCTGTGCATATAAAGCTACGCCTAGTGATTTTGATTTGGTGGTGTTAATAATTGAATAATTGGAATCGGGCGAACCGATTAATGCTGCATCTTTTCCAAAATGCGTTGCTTGTTTATTGGGTGTGTTCTGGTAAAAGAAATAAGTACCTGCTGTCCATTTGAATGGCGATACAGATGCAGCAGGTGATGTGAATTTAAATTCCTGTGTAATAACTTTTACATCATTCCATTTATGGCCATAATTGTTAATTATTGTAACAGCATCCAGCGGAGAAAAATCTCCATCAATAGGCGTTGCATAATACCGGTAGTTGGATTGATACGATGTTTGCGAACTGAAATTAAAATGTGTACCGGAATAATTTAATGACAAGGAACTGTTGAAAATATTATCCACCAGCTTTGCAACAGCGTTTTGATCCAGCACGAATGGATGAGCAAAAGCATCGCTGGCGCTGCCTGCCAAAGGAAATGATCCGTAATTTCTGTTGGCAATATGTTTTATATTGAGGGTAACCGCCCAGTTAGGATTGACAAGATACTTCAGATAGTAGTTGCCGCCGATACTATGTTGTTTGTCGAATTTTGAATTATTGTATTGGTTAGTATAATAACCGTTCAGTCCTTCATATAGCAACGAAGCGCCAAAGAAAAGTTTATTTTTTATTATTGGTGTTTTGAATCCGGCAACATATCGTTGTTCGCCATAGTTTCCTTCATTGATTTCCAAGTAGCCGCTTGTTTTGTTTGTTGGTTGTTTGGTGATAATATTGATGACACCACCCATCGCATTTCTGCCGTACAAAGTTCCCTGCGGGCCCCTCAGCACTTCTATTCTTTCAACATCAAAAAGCTGCGGGATATACGTATCCAGCGTGAATTGATTTACGCCATCTACATAAGTAGTTACGGCCGGGTCGTACGATGATGACGTCATGCCACGTATGGAGATCACATTTCTGCCATCTCCTGGATTGCCGGCATATAAATTCGGAATAACCGCCGTAAGGTCCTTATTGTTCCATAATCTGAGTTCGTCAATGTTTTTTGAAGTCAGGGCTGAAATACTTGACGGAGTGTTCTGCAGGTTGTCTTCTTTCTTTTCTGCAGAAACAATCACTGCCCCCAGTTGCAGAGCTTCGTCGGCAAGCTGAAAATCTGCATTACGGTTTGCAGGCGGGGAAACCAGTAAAGTGTCATTCAATGTGGCATACCCGATTGCAGAAATAGTAATGGTATACTCCCCTGCATGTAGGTTTTTGATTAAGTAGTTGCCGGTGCTGTCAGTGATAGTTGCAATATTGGTATTCAATAAAGAAATGGTTGCATTGCCGATGGGCCTTGAATTTTTCCCGGTAATTTTCCCGGAAACAACAATGGTCTGCTGTCCATAGGAAGCAAAACAGGTAAGCATGAACGTTAGAAAATAAAAATACTTGATCTTCATCATTAAAAATTTTTTAGACAGGACGCTAAGATAAAGATTATAGGTGCCTTTATGCATTTTGAGAGGAAAGAAATTTACTTTTCTGAAATAAAATCTGAAATGTAAACGGGGAATAAGAGATAATAAATACATACTTTTACCTGATATATTTTCGTATTGCCATGTTTAATGAATCATTATGAAATTTGCAATAGAACACCGGGTCGAAAACGATCTTTCACTTATGGTATTGACAGATAAGCAGCAAAGAACGGAAGCGGTTTTACTTCCTTCATACGGAGCTTTGTTGCATGCATTTTCTCTGCCGCTTTCTTCCGGGCCTTTCAATATTATTGATCATTATGAAAGTCTTGACGATGTGAAAAAAAATCTTCGAGTTTCACATAAGGGACCAAAACTTTCTCCCTTTGTTTGCAGGATCAACAAAGGCAAATACAAATGGGATAACAAAGAATTTGAGTTTCAAAATAAATTTCCGGATGGCTCAGCTATTCATGGATTGCTGGCTGATAAAGCATTTCAGGTTACTGAAGAAAAAACAACAGATTCATTTGCATCAGTAACGATGCAATATCAATATCATGCTGATGATGCTGCTTATCCTTATCATTACGATTGCATTGTTACATATGCATTACAGGAAAATGGTTTATTGAATATCAAAACAAAGGTTCAAAACAATTCTCTCAATAAAATTCCGATGGCTGACGGATGGCATCCTTATTTTACTTTAGGGGGAAAAGTTAATGAATGGGAAATATCTTTCAGTGCTCCGCAAATGCTTGAGTTCAATGAAGAATTGATTCCTTCCGGTAAACTGATTGCGAATAAAAAATTTCTTACTCCTGAAAAAATTGGAGATACTTTTTTAGACAATTGCTTTGCGTTGGAAAATAAAAACAATGAAGCTATTTGCAAACTAAGCAAGCCGGCAAATGGTTTGCAATTATCTTTTTTTGCTATAAAGAATTATCCTTACCTGCAGATTTATACCCCTCCACACAGGAATAGTATTGCTATCGAAAACCTGAGCAGCGCCCCGGATAGTTTTAATAATGGAATGGGATTAACTATCCTGGAACCCGGACAATCGCAGGATTACATCATGGCGTTGCAACTGCAACAGTTATAATTTATCTCAATCCTTTTTTCCTCAGATATGCAATCAATGCCTGCGGATGGTCTGTTTGCAGGCCTTCTGTAAATCCAAACTGAATGGCTTTATCCCAGTTTTTATCTTCTTCTGCACTTTGTATATCCGGCCAAACGGATATGCCTAACTGCTTCGCGGCGCTCAATGTAGCTTCATTATAATCGGTATAATCCCCATCCAATAATTCTACTGGATTTTTTGCCAGGAAAGTTTTCAATGCAGTTTCTGATTTGATATCATCAGTAAGGCTAACCATTAATGGCATGGCTGGTGCTACTTTTCTCCATTCAGTGTATTGAAAAGGTTCATTAATATACACTATAACCTGGAGTTGCATGCCATACTTTTTGATCATATTGTATGCCTGCTGAACGCTGGCATCTTTAAAGTCGAGATAGATATGTATTTTATTCCTGCATGTTTTCAATACTTCTTCAAACGTGGGGACAGAATAGGTTTTAGCAGTTTTTTTATCCGTGATAATTAACTTATGAATCTCAGCAAAAGTAAGATCGCTTACTTTTCCTTTGCCATTTGTCATCCGGTCAACCGTAGCATCGTGCATAATCACCAGCACACTGTCTTTTGTGGTCCGTAGATCAATTTCCACAAAATCCACTTCATGCTTAATGGCATTTTCATAAGCAGCAATAGTATTTTCCGGCGCTTCTACATGATCGCCACGATGCGCTATTACAATAAATTTATGTTTTGCAGCAGGTAGTTTTCCATTTTGAGAATAGCCATGTAATGCAAAAAACGAACATAATAACAGTATCAAATTCTTTTTCATAAAAATATTTTCAGCATTATAGTTTAATAAATATTTTCTTTTTGTATAATATCCACGCTGGAATGAAATTGATGCAAACGAAAAACAAAGCATAGATAAGGCTTGCTAATCTTGGGTCGGCGCCTGCGTTCGTCCACACATCCACAAATTTTTCATTTAGGGATGAGCCACTGAATTTTGCTTCATAAAATAATAATGCCCAAACATCTGCCAGGAAATAAATCGCGATTGCATTGGCCCCAAAGATGATTCCCGGTTTTGTTCCCCATGTCTTTCCTTTGATGTCCACAAGAAAATAAAATGCACCGAACAATAATGAAGCGAATCCTGACGTAACCAGCACAAAAGAACTTGTCCATAAATTTTCATTAACAGGAAAAGCCAGCCCCCAGAAATATCCGGCAATGGCAGCAAATGTTCCGGCAGTCATCAGGTAGTTTACTTTTTCATTCGGGCTTTTATCACTCAGCATTAATCTTCCTGCAAGCATGCCGGTAAGGCAACTCACAACAGAAGTAATATTCGTTAATATACTTTCAGGATCCCAGGTACCGCGCCACATGCGGCCGGGAAGATATTTGCTGTCAAGCCACGCCACAATATTTACGCCCGGATCCAGCATCACTTTTCCAACACCGGGTGTAGGAATGCAGGTGAGGGCAAGCCAGTAGGCTACCAGTAAAATTGCGGCTATCCATGCCTGTTGTTTCCAGTTTGTATTTAGGTAAATTATTGCACAGATGAAAAATACGATCGCAATACGGTGCAATGTCCCCGTCCACCGTATGTTGTGAAAATCGAATGCGGGCATGAGGTTAAGGAACATGCCAACGGCAAATATCTTTAATGAGCGGAAAAATATTTTTCTGTACAACTGATTTTTAGGCGCTCCCTCGGCCACCCTTCTCGAATAGGCGAATACAATAGATGCCCCGACAAAGTAAAGAAAGTATGGTGCAACCTGGTCGGTGAAAGATAGCCCGTTCCAAACAGTATGCCTTAATGTAAAGAAGACATATTTTTCACTTCCGGGATAGTTGACCACAATCATTGCGGCAATGGTGAACCCCCTGAGGGCATCTAATGAAATAAGTCGTTTGATCGTATTGGTCATAATAATAATTATTGCAAGGATTCGAAAACCGGTGATTTTGTTTTATTTAGTTCCGCTACAGGCCGGCTGATCAGGCCAAAATATCTGCCCATCCAGTAAGGTAACAGAAAGACGTCGCCCCCGCCTAACTCCGCATATCCATTACCGTTATCGTCTAATTTGAACAGGTCACGGTTATGTTTGTTTTCCGGCCTTTCATCCGGAGGCAGAACTTCCGTAGTGGTTTGTCCGAAGAAATTTTCTTTTACCTGCACAATATCTTTTCGGCGGCTGTTATTCATGGACCAGTTAATGAGGTCAAGCGGCATTCTTTTCAGCGACCAGATTGTTTCCTTCATGTCGAAATCAATGTGGCCGGTTATGGCTGCATAAGAAATATTCCAAAGCCATTCTCTTTCCGGTCGTATCCTGTTCCAGTGGTCTTTAATAGCCGCTGCATATTTTTTTTTCAATTCATTGTTTAATGCATAGGGATAAAGCCCCCAATAAGCAAGAAAATACATTTCATCATCCGAACTGTTCCAGCTTTCGGACATGATCCTGCTCCATGCATCTGCAGCGGCAGGGGCCGGGCCTATCTGAGCGATAGGCCTGCTGAGGTTTTTCAAATAATGATCTGTATACAATAGCTGCAGGGCTTTATCGCGATATTTTTCTTTGTGGGTAAAATGCCAGGCAGCCTGTAAAAATGCAATGATATTTGAAGAATATAATTTTTTATCTCCCACCATATCCGGAAAACGGTTCACATATTCTGGGTTCCATCTTCCCCACAAAGTCGGCTTTCCATCAACATCTATCAACTGCATATTATGATCGACAATATAGCCGGTGAGTTCATCAATAAGCCTGATGGCTTTTTGTTTGATGGTATTATCATCCATGTATTGTGCCACCAATATCCAGGCAAAATATTGCCCGACCGCCTGGTCGCTGCTTGCAGAACCGCGCCAGTCCCATTCGCTGTCGGTGCTATGCTTCCAGCTGCTGGGTACACTGTCATAGCCCGGGTACCAGTAATATTTATTTTCTTCCCTGACTTCTGGTTTGAACTGTATTGTTCCTCTTCGTTCAATGCACCTTCCAAACAAACCTTTAATTCCACTGAGTGTAAACAAACGCTCCATCGCATCAAGTGATTCTATGCAGTTCTGCCTTGCTTCCTGATCGTGTGTGGTGAGGTAGCGAAACAATTCCGCACAGAGATACATGGACGTCCACAGGTTGTCACTGTCATGCGGCCTCATTTCCGTATTGGCAACTTGGCTGTTTTTTAGAGTGGTATAATCGCAATAAAAACCATAGCGTATATGTCTTTGCCTCGTTATCTTTTCATAATAATCAGCTTTTTCTGCAAGGCTCATTTTTTTTGTATAGATTTTTCCAAGGCCTTTATCAGTTAAGATAAGTATGCTGTTGGCGCTTTTGGTGATTGCAATTACCTTGTTCCCGGGCAGCCACCTTTCTGAAGCGTAATAATCAAATTTTCCGTCATTTTTTTGCATGAATGCGCCATGAGTTGATCCAAACCAAAGATGGCCATCAATGTTTTCAACAGATGTGATGTCATTGCAAGGCAGTTGGTTATTTCTTCTGATTTTCTTATTTATAAAAGGGGCCCGTAATTCAATATAGCCATCATGTGTACCGATATAAATATTGTTGCCCGATACATTGAAACAAGTGAAACCTTCGCCGCAAAAAGCAGGTTCAATTTTTTTTGAAGCAGGAGCAAAGGAGTAGATTCCTTTTTCAGTCAATAACCAAAAAATATCTTTACCGAAACGGATATCCGTAACCGAAGTGCTCATATCTGTTTCCCATAATGTTTGATTATGCTGCTGTAATGAAATATGTTTTCCATCCGATACCAGGAAAGCAAAATCATTTCCGCCACAAAATATTTTAGCTGAAGGAAGATGGTGACTGTTGTACAAACTTCCCGCCCATGCATTGCTGAACACTGCTTTGTCATCGAGGTAGACAAATTCATTTTGATACCCGGAAATGTTTACAATGTTTTTGTCACTTACAGGCAAGTAACTGTAATCCTTTATAAGTTCCCCCGGCTCCAGCAAAGCTCCTCCTGAAGCGGCATATATTCCCCGTGTAGTGAGTATTTTAATATTACCGTTATGATCAGCTGCCATCTTTAAAGGGGCAACATTACTATCGGTGAATTTGTATTTGATGCTGAAGTGTTGTTCATATCCTTTATCAACATACCCGGTTGCCGCGCTACTGGCGATGATTTTTTTTTTGCCGGCCTGATTTTTTTCATGCACAACAGGGGACGTTATTACTTTAAGGTAGCGTGCCATCCAGTAAGGAAGCAGCCAGATATCTCCGGCACTGTATTCGGCGCTGCCGTTATCATCACCCCCGTCCAGTCCAAACCGGTTTGAATTGTGCCTTTCAATGGGTAATTCATCCGGTGGTAATACTTCTTTAATCGTTTGCCTGCGGAAATTTTTTGGGATGAATTCAATATCCTGTCTTTCGCTGTTGTGCACTTTCCAGTTAACCATATCCAACGGATATTTTTGCAAGTACCATACGGCTTCATTCAGATCAAAATCTTTGACTCCTGTTATTGCTGTAAAAATATCCCAGGCACCTTCTTTTTCAGGTCTTTCAATTTCCCAGTGGTCAAGTATGGCTTTTTTGAATTTTGTTTTCAAAGTATCATTTAAAGCATAGCGGTATAACCCCCAATATCCCAGGAAGTACATTTCATCATCGGAGTGGTTCCATCCGTCCGAGAGGTCTTTGCTTAATTCATCTGCCTCTTCAGGTGCGTAGTTGATTTCTTTCATCGGCCGCATCAGGTTTTCCAAATAGCCGAATTTATTCATCAGCTCGAATGCTTTGTCTTTATATATTTTTTTGCCTGTAAAATGCCATGCCGTTTGCAACATGGAGATAATGTTGGATGAAGTGATCTTTCTGTCACCGACCATTTTCGGCCTTGCATTTACATATTCTGGGTTCCATCTTCCCCATTTAGTAGGTTCATTGTTCCAGTCAACAAGATACATTTCATGATCAACAATATGCTGCATCAGTGCATCCATCAACCTGATGGCTTTATTTTTTATTTCAGGGATATCAATCAGCTCTGCTATAGCGCCGAATACAAACATGTGGCCGATGGCTTCATCGCTGCTGGTAGTGGATTTCCAGTCCCATTCGGGGTCTGCTGCATTTTTCCAGGGCCCGGTGGTATCATTTAATCCTGCATTGCCGGGGTATTCCTGCGTCAAGGTAGGGTTTGTTTTACGCTTACGGTGATGCACATCCGAAATTTCATAGCCCCTTCTTTCAAATGATCTTGAAGGGAAACCTTTTAAGGAGTTGATGGTATAAAGCCTTTCCATTGCCTCTAATGATTCTTTGCAGTTTTCCAATGCCTGGGGCGAATGGGTTGCTGCGTAACGAAACACTTCAGCGCCGAGATACATTGATGTCCAAAGCCCATCGTTGTCAGAATCTTCGAGGGAACCTGTATCCACATTGCCGTTTTTCAGCCCTGCAATGGTAGCATTGAACCCAAGCCTGATATGTCTTGCCCTGACCTGCTTTTCATAAAACATCGCTTTATCAAGAAGCGTTGTTGCAGAAAAATGGATTGCTCCAAGACCTTTATCTGTCAGTATCAGTACGGCCTGGTCTTCGCCTTCGGCGATGTCAATTACTTTATTGGAAGGTATCCATCTTTTCGATGCATAGTATTTATATCTGCCATCATCCTGCAACATGAACGATCCGTTATTTGAACCGAACCATAAATGGCCGCCTACCTGTTTTATAACCGTAAGCTCATTGCAGGGAAGCTTATTGAATAGTTCGGATTGTTTGCCTGAATTAATATTGAATTTGAAGAAACCTTTGTGTGTACCGATGAATAAATCGTTATCGTTTACCAATGCAAAACAAGTAAGCCCTTCACTTTTTAGTTTCTGATGAATTGATTGTTGTGCAGGGTCGAAAACAGAAATATTATTTTCACTCAGCAACCAGAAAAGATTTCTTTTTACATCAAACAATATATCAGTTAGCCTGTCTGGGGCCGCCCCTTCCCATAAAATCTTTGAATCTTGTATATATTGAATTGATAAGCCGTTGGTGACCAGGAAAGCAAAATCGTTGCCGCCACAGAATGATGTTATTTCCGGCAAACTATGTTTGTCGTATAATGTTCCTGCCCATGCGTTGCTTAGTACCGCTTTATCATCGGCATACACAAATTGGCGCTGATACAAGTTGATAGCGGAAATTTTTTTATCGGTCATTGCCGGGTAAGAAACATCGTTCAACAATTCTCCAGGATATAAAAACTGTCCACCTGATACTTTTAATATCCCTTTTGATGAATATACCTGCACTATACCATTTCTGTCGCAACATACTTTGTTCAACACCGTATTGTCGTTGCCCGGAATAATATATTTGATACTGTATGCCTGTAGAAAACCGGTGTCTTTAAAAACAGGCTGTGCGGTTTTTTTTTGAGCAAGAACTGTCTGAAATGCTAATAGGTTTAAAAAAAGGGGTACTAAGTAAAAAAATCGGTTGAGTTGGTACATCGTTGGTAATATATTTTTCTTTACGGTTTTATAGAATCATTTTAAGGTACCGGCCAAGCCAATAGGGATAAAGCCAGAAAACAGGCTCCTTTTCAGTTTCCGGTGATCCGCTGATGGCCCGCCAGGGATTGTTGTCCCAACGGACGGTGGCACGTATGCTTGCATCAGGCAGCTCATTTACCTGCCACTCGTTCAGCACAGGCGTATGAACAATTTTTACGTCTTCTCTTTTTGTATGATCAATATTCCAGTCTACTAAATCAAGCGGGGTGTTTACCAGGAAATCTGCAGATTGTTGCAGCCCGGTTTTTTTATTCCTGGCATAGCAATACAAAAAGTTGATTAGGGGATTGTGATCGTCCTTTCTTTTTTCCATCCATTTATCCATATGTTGTTGATAAAATGCCAGTAGTTTCGGATTTTTTTCACAATGTAAAAGAATAGGGTAGAGGTATGCCTGTAGTGTTACATCGAAATAAATAAACCACGCCGGGTTTTGTTCCGGGATGTGAGACATGTTTTCGAGATAATGCTCTTTATTTATCAGCCTTAAGTAGTGTTGCTGGTATTTTTCGTTGTTAGTGAGGTAATAGGCAAACTTTAAAAAGGCGAGCAACTCCATTGAATTCTGATATCTGTCCTGTGCCCATTCTGGATCGTTGTTTAATAATGTTGGCGACCAAACCGACCAGTGTGTATGTTTACCGTCCACATCTACCATCGTAAAATCATGTGCAATTAAATGATCAACCAATGAAGCTACATGTTCACGGATTATTTTTTTTTCTTCTTTATCCGCTGCCATTTCATAATAAAAATAATATCCCATCATGTGGCCGCACCATTCGTCGCTGCTGGCATCACCTTTCCATAACCATTTTCCATCGGCGGATTTATGCCAGCGGGTTTCTAGAGGTTTGTATCTTGGGTCAACTACCAATTCTTCGGCAATCTCTCGCTCACTATAAACCCTGTTGTTGTCGTGCACCCTGTCTGTCCATTCCACAGGCACAATACTTCTTGCAAAGTATCCGTCACCGTTAGTAATGTCCTGTAGCAATTTCAGAAAATGAAATGCTTTTTTTGCTTTTTGCCTTGCATCTTCATCATGTGTAACTGCATAGCGAAAAGATTCCATCGCAAGATAGTTGCCGGTATATTCACCATCATTATCATCATCTTCAGGCTGCCATCTTGCAGTGTCACCCGGAGCAAGTAAGCGGCATTGCCCGGCAATCCATGGTTCACGAATATGTCTTCTCATCAATACAGCATAAAAATAGTCCTGCTTGGAAGACAAGCTCATTGGTCTTCTTTTAATGGCGCTGACACCATTTTCCGTAGCTATCCATGCATTATTATTTTGATCAAATGCTATATCATTCACATGGTCATCCAGTAACCAACGCCTGCTAAACCTGAGCGAGCGTTTGCCATCGGGGTAAAATCTTACCACGCCAACATTTGTGCCTACCCACATGGCGCCATCGGAAGATTTTTTTATGCAGTTAATATAATTTGAGGGACAACCATCTTTCGTGGTAATAAATTTTTTTCTTTTGTTGTTTTTGATAACAGATATGCCGCCGAGCCCGGCAACCCAAATGCTTCCGTCATTATGAACAGCGGCAGCTTTTAAACCGGCACTGATCAGCATGTCTGTTTTAAAAAAATGTGTGGTCCCGTTTTTGGTTGCATGATAAAGCCCCACATCAGTAGCTATCCACAAGCCTTCATGATTATCAGAAATTGCACCGCGAACAGATTTTGCAACGGGGTAATTTTTTTTGCTGAAGTTGTTGCCGTCATACAGCCAAATGCCTGCGGGGCCTAATGCATATAAGCCTTCCTGCGAAGTGCAGAGAACCGAGATGGGGCCTTCGGTACCTGCCATTTTTGTAATTGAATTTTCCCTGAACTGAAACACCCCTTTCCAGTTAGCGATCCAGATATTGTTTTTTTCATCAACAATCACGGCATAAGCAGGCCCGTTATCTGTTTCATTGAAAGGTAAACTTTTCCATGATGATTCGTTATCATTTTTTTTGTATACACCGGAAGCACTTGCAATATAAACCGTATTGTTTTTATCGATGCTTATACTGCGGATATTATTCTCTCCGAGTGAACTTCCGAGGGGATAGGCTTCATGATATTCCTGTAAAAATTCCAGCTGTGAGTTATAAGTATTATTTTTTACGAACAATGCATTTTGTTTTTGACCGAAAACATCAATTGCAATAAAAGCTGTCATCAAAAAGGGAAAAATTCTCTTCATACAATTTTTTTTTCATTCAATTGAAAAAACAGAAATGCTTTTTGTAAAGTTGAAATATTATCAAACCGATATTATTTCCCTGCGGCTTTTTCTATTAGTTTTTGAATGGCATCTACTATCTGCAACTCACACCTTCCGCTTTGCTGCCTGGCTTTTTTAATAACCTCATTTTTTTCTGAAAGCCAGTTTGTATCTGCCTTCTTTTCATCTTTCAAAAAAGAAACGGCTTCCAATGCTGCTTCCGATAGTTTTGAAAGGTTTTCGGAAAGAGGGGCAGCTTCCAGCAGTACCGGTGCAGTGGCAAGTAATTTTTTGAATGGCAAATCATTTTCTTTCCAGCGGTTTAATTTGTCTGATATTTCTTTTTCGAGATGGGCTGATGGATGGTTGATGAATTCATCAATTTCTTTATTGAAAATTCTTGGTTCAGGAGGATCGGGCGAAGCAATATCTGCAAGCTTGGTGAAAGGAGAAAAAACCGTGTACATCGTATCCCCTTCATTTCGTTCATAAATTTTCAAAGGCTCAATCAGGTTGGTTAATATTTCAAGCGGGCCTATATCCTGTCCGTTGCAAAGTTGGCGCATCAGCATCTGCTGGTAAAGTAAATGCTGCAACCCAAGCGCTTCTAAATGAAGGCTGGCAATATCTAACCTGCGGTACATGTCATCAACATTGTTTACAGTTTGTGGCGACCATAATCTTTCTGCAATGGCAGCGGTACGTGGCCATATCCTTGAATCAACTGTAATTGTAGTAACCAGTTCACTCCACATGGTGGCTTCACCACCGAGGATGTTTTTCTTTTCGGCATCAGTTAATTTTACACTGTCCGGAATCGGGTCGTTCAGGTAATGATAAGAGGCAGGCTGAATGAGATCGATATAGTAGCCGTAAGAAAGGATGGCTTTATGGCCTTTTCTTACCGAGCTGTAAAAACTTTCATTGCCGCGCCATGATTGTATGGTTACTCCAAGGGGAATACCTGGTTGTAATATCTCATCCCAACCAATCATTTTTTTCCCAAGGCCCTGAACGATGGGTAGTATTTTTTTGTTGAAATAGGTTTGCAGGTCCATATATTTTTTCATGCCCCTGGCTTGCATGAAAGATTTGATATGTGGCGTGTTTTCCCAGTCTTTTCCTGTGTTCTCATCTCCGCCGATATGAAAATATTCATCAGGGAAAAGTGAAGACATTTCTGAAAAAAGCTTTTCAAGAAAAGGATATAATTTTTCGTTGGTTGGGTCCATTACGGGATCAAACACACCAAAATAGCGTTGAAGCTTGTAATTTCTTTTTACGCTTGCAAATTCAGGATATGCAGTGAGTATCGCAGTAGTATGTGCGGGAACAACAAACTCAGGAACAATCCTGATGCCACGTTGATCTGCATATTTAATAATATCACGGATGTCTTGTTGTGTATAATAAATCCCATCTGAAGCAACTTGTTGCAACCTTGGAAAAAGTTTTGATTCAACCCTGAAGCCCTGATCGTTGCAAAGATGAAGATGTAATACGTTCATTTTTACTTCAGCCATGCCGTCAAGTGTTCTTTTGATTACATCAACAGGCATAAAATGTAAAGCCACATCAAGCAATAATCCACGCCATGCAAATCTTGGCTGGTCATCAATTTCTACGCCGGGGAAATAATAACCAGTTGCATCGGCACTTACTAATTGTAATAAAGTTTCCAATGCACGAATGGCGCCGATATCGTTGGTTGCATTTACAGATATTTGCTGAACGTTGGATTGAATAGAATAGCTTTCATCCTCACCCAATTGAAGTTTGCCGGGACGTTGAACATGAATGATTAATGCCGCAGAATGATTAATACTGTCTTGCGGGGTTACGAAACCCTGTTTGTCGAGAAAGATACCGGTTTGATTGCTCAAACGCCTGAGGAACCTGCTTGCTTCGGCGTAGATGCGTTTATCAGGGTTACCCTTTACGCATACACGAAACCGTTGGTCAACATAAATTTTATTCGCGTTGCTGGTTAAGTGGGCAGGAACCGGCATCAGGTTAAAACTATTATTAACCTGGGCTTGAGAACCGGTACCTGCCACTACCAACAGAAATAGCAGAATTTTTTTTCGAATCATTACAATGTTTCTACACTCGTCATCAATTACCATGGCTGGCCTGTACCATCGATTAACCAGAATTTCGACCACGGGCTGTTGGTGCTTTCCGGTCCAACAAAATTTGTCGTTTTCAATCTGTTAATAGCTGTTTGTGCGTTACTGGGGTTTGCCTGTAATTCCTGATTACCATATTGAAACCTTACAGGAATAGCGCCACGATAGGAAGCCCAGCCGATATTTATTGCAGGATAACCAGTCCTTCTCCAGTCCATATAAGATTCATAACACGCCTGCCAGGAAGCGATCCATTTTTGTTCAATAATCTGCTGTAATGTTCCATTAAAAGCTACTGCAGGTTGTGCCATATAGGAAGCGAGGTCTTTAACACAGCCATAATAGTTGTTTACATCAGACTGGTAAGAACTGAACACCTGCCATGCATCGAAAGATGCTTCGATTCCATTGTTATACCAATCCTGTGCAGTGCTGCCTACATTCCATCCTTTAAAAGCAGCTTCCGCAAGATCAAAACAAACTTCACTATATGAGGCCAATCTTTGAGCCAGTAACGGGCCACTTGGATTATCGTATATGTCCTCACGCAGGTAAGATACATAATTGCTTAAAGAAGTGGATTGAGTACCTACGCCGTTGATGTTGTACAAAAAGTCTGTATAGTTAGTATAGCTGATTGGAATACCAACGTATACGGAAGAGGTGTCGTAAAGATTTTTGATTGATGACTGAATAGCGCCATAAGGCCTGTCCTGTGAATATGTAGCCGGGTCGAATTGTTTATAGTTTGCTGCGGCAGCAGCAGCAGGGTTAATATATCTTATGCCGCTAATAATTGTTGTGAGCGTAGTTGCATCGCCGGGGGCAAATTTTGATCCGTCAACAACTGAAGGGGTTACCACCGGCTGCCCCATGATTACGATCCTCGGATCTTTCAGTGCCTTCATTTTCATGGTAAGCGTTCCGCAAAGTTTATTTCTATGAAAGCCGGAAGCACCGTTAAACAGGCTACAGAATTGGTAAGAAGTTCCCTGATCCGCACCAGGAAAAGGCATAAGACAATCGTCATCATTACTCTGGAAAACACTATCTGCAATGGCTTCCACCTGTGATTGAACATTCCATTTGGAAGAGAGGCGCATATAGTATCTGAGCAGTAATGAATAGGCGAATTTTTTCCATTTGGTAGGATCTCCGCCATAATAAACATCTGATGATTGAGTAATGCTGGTGATCTCACTATGCTGATCCATTGTGCCATTTAAATGCGTGATCGCAGTTTTCAGATCGGCAATTACCCGGGTATAAATTTGTTCCTGCGTATCGAAAACCGGATATTGGTTAGATACTCCTCCCTGATCTCCGTTTAAAGCAATTGAGTCAGGAGCATCGCCCCAAAGGTCCGCAATAATTCCAAAGTTAAATGCTCTCATCACCAACGCTACCCCCTGGTGAAAATCCCATCCATAAGTTTGCGCTTTTTGATATAGTAGTTTGTTGTTATTTAAAACTGCATAATTGCCTGTCCAGTCAGTGGCATCCCATTGATAATCGCTGAAAGATGATCCAAAAGCATCCTGGTAAGTTTGCTGCATCGCTCCTGATAACAAACCTGAACTTAAATTGCCGTAACTCATAGCAGAGCTGGTTAACACACCCGCCATAAGATAATCCGGGGATGCATCAGCGGGAGTTATATGATTAGGATCACTGTTCAGAACAGAGAATTTTTTACAGGAACTTATTCCTGCTCCAATCGCAGTTAAAGTAAATATTAGTATTATTAATTTATTCGTACGCTTCATTGTATTATTTTTTGAGTTTAACAGAATGGTATTAAAAACGAACATTTAATTTTACGCCTATCGGAATTGTCCATGGAGTAATATTATAGTATTCGATACCTTGTCTGAATTGAGAGCCGTTGCCTTGCGCTCCACTTTGATATTGGAACGCCAGTTCGGGATCAACACCTGCTTTTGCCTTTGTCCAAATAATTATATTTCGGGTATATACGCCCAATGATAATCCTTGTACTTTCAGTGCTTCCGCCAGTTTTTTTGGTAGTTGTGCTGAAATGCTGAGGTCCCTTAACTTAATATATGAAGCATCAAACATATCCATACGTCCGAATTGCCAAGGGCCATTTGTTACGGCATCTTCATAATTATCGTATTTAGTTAAATTCGGATCGCCCAGGTTTTCTATATAACCTCCGTTACCATCGCTGTAAACACCGGGATAAAATGCACCGTCATTGAATATTACTGAACCGTTAGTGTTGTAAGGGAAACCTCCGGATTCGGTATTAGGTCCGCCAACGAGATGGAATTGCTGGAAGCCGGTAATCTTGATGAATTTATCTGGATTTGATTTCAAATAAGCCGGAATATTGTTTTTGTATGCATCGGGAATTGGAATACCCACATTTTCCTGTCTGCGTATTGCTGCATCCGATTCCATATAGCGATAAGTGTTGGAGTAGAAAATGCCTCCAAGCCGCATGTCTACATTGGCTGATAAAGTAAATATTTTATAAGTCAATGTGGTTTGAAAACCCATGAGCAGTTTCGGGTTAAAATTTCCTGCAATTATTTTATGTTGGAAATCTCCACCGTTAGCTTTTTGTAAAATACCGCCATCGTCTAACAACGGATACCCATAATATGGAGATGACTTATCGGTAACAGTGGCGAGAGCATTATCCCAAAGTTGACCGATTTTTCCATCACTGTAAATCTGATTGCCTTTTGCATCAAAGAAGTTGGGTATGGCCTGGCCTTTGGCATAAGTCCATGAACCACTGGCCCCGGCAGACCAGAACATGTAATAAGGAACACCCGGTGCAAGAGACATCACATAAGCGTTGTTCTTGGTGTAGTTTACGCTCAGATCCCAGGTAAGCTTGTTGTTGGAAATGATGGTTCCGCCCACCTGTAATTCAATACCCTGGCTACGTATCAAACCCGCATTGAACTGGCTGCTTGTATATCCGGAAGAACCTGCAATGCTTGTACTGAGTATCTGATTTTTATTATCAGAACGATAAATAGTTCCTTCAAAACGCAACCTGTTTTTAAAGAATGCCAGTTCTGCTCCAATTTCTGAAGAAACTGCCTGTTCGGGTTTCAGGTTAGGGTTTTTCAAAGTACCGGAAAGAGACTCCGTCGTAGTTCCTCCAAAACTGCCCATACCCAGTAAACCATATAAATTATAAGGATCAGTGTCCTTACCTACACTGGCCCATCCGCCACGTAATTTAACCAGGCTTACTTTATCTCCGAAGTTGAAAATTTTGTTCAGTAATAAACTTAATGATGCGGATGGATAGAAGTAAGAATTGTTGTTTAGCGGAAGAGTACTTGACCAGTCGTTTCTTCCGGTAAGGTCAAGATATGCTAAATCCCGGAATCCTAACGAAGCGGTTGCATACAAACTGTAAATTGCTTTTTGATACCATGAATTGTTGTAACGTATATTGGCCTGCGCAATGTTGGATAAATTGAAAAACCCCGGCGCAACTATTCCGGCACCTGAAGCTGAATAAGCCTGGTTGCTGGATCCATAAACATATTGAATGTTTCCACCAACAGAAGCAGAGATATCAAAATCCTGAAGAAAGTTGTTGTGATATGTAGCGAGAAAGTCGGTATTGCTTTCTGTATTATACAGGTTTGTTATACCATAGTATCCTTTCAATTCAGTATTGAAACTCTTTGAAATTTTAGTTTCGCGGTTTTCATAAGCCAGGTCCTGTGAGTACCGTACAAATGCTGACAAGTGCGGGCTGAAAGTGAAACTGGCTTTGATATTTCCAAAAATATGGTTGCGCAGGAAAGAATTTTTTACTTCGTGGAGGACAAACCATGGATTATCATCTCCATTATCATAGGGGTCAAGTGCCCCGGGGCTTTCATCAACTCCAACCGGTGGCAATGCTTTTCTTTGTTGCAGGCTGGGGGTGATCCAATAATTTTTCATTTGCCTTACATCCACACTTGGAGACAAATAGGCAACATCAGCTAAAACACCATGCGAATCACCTGAAGCTACATTGTCAGAATTGGATCTGGCGTAATTGATAGAAGAAAATAATTTGAAGCCGTTGCTGATTTTATGTTCGATATTAAGTCCAAGGTTATGCTTTACTAACCCTGTTGTGGGAATAATACCTCTGTTTACTGTATTTGAATAAGAAAAACGATAATTGTCTTTTTCAGTAGAGTTTTCTATTGAAAGCGTATTTACGGTAGTTAGACCAGTTTGTACAAAATTTTTAAGGTTATTGTGGCCTACCATTGGCAATGCTACATAATTACCGTTGGCATCCATCGGGCTATTCCATTGAATGGCGCTAAGGCCTTTGTTTAATGGTGTCCCAAAACGATAAGTATCAGTTCCTGCAAGATCAACCAATACTCCGTTCCAACTGTTAAAGCCGTTTGGAGTGGTATAGGGGTCAGTTCCTACCGTATAGTCCTGGTTGGTTGGGAAATAATGGTAAGGAGTAGCAAACTCATCGGTTGAACTGAAAGTAATGCCTAACCCTTTTGATTTTTTACCGGATTTTGTTGTGATTAATATAACCCCGTTACCTGCACGTGAACCGTATAGTGCTGCAGCACTTGGGCCTTTAAGAACAGAAATGCTTTCGATATCGTTTGGATTAATATCAGAAATAGTATTTCCATAATCCACAAGGTTTCCATTACCATTGTTGACTCCAACGTTATTCAAGCTGTTTTTTAAAGGAACACCATCTACTACAAATAACGGTTGGTTATCATTATTTAGTGACCTGATGCCACGGATTACGACACTAACCGTTGCCGTCGGGGAAGCTCCCGTAGAACTTACAGTCATTCCTGAAACCCTTCCCGCCATTCCATTCAGTGGGTTGGTCTGGGCGACCTTATTCATATCATCACCGCCTATTTGCCCAACATCATAACCAAGAGAGCGTTTACTTCTGGTTATACCTAAGGCAGTAACAACAACGCCTTGCAGTGTAGAACTGTTGGCAGACTGTAACGCAGCTGTTACGTTCGATCTTCCGTTTAATGAAATTTCAAAATTGCTGTATCCTACATATGAAACCACCAGAACTGCATCTGGCTTGGAAACATGGATACTGAAATTTCCATCCAAATCTGTAATCGCTCCTGTCTTGGTTCCTTTTTCCAAAACATTCGCTCCGGCTAAAGGAGTACCATTAGCATCGGTAATTTTGCCTTTTACAATGTTGGCGGGACTTTTGTCCTGGCCATTGGCAGACACGCAAACTAAAAGCGTGAAACTAAAAAATAGCATTACCCATTTAAGCAAAGGGCTCACTAGCAGTTTTTGATTCATTTTATTTAAATTATCAGTTAGTAAATGGATAAAATCCCTTTCTATATAGCAAACAAACTTTATGTTTTACCTCTATAACAAATATGGTTTTTCTCTTCCTCCATACGCTGACAACACCGGATTTTCTGGATGCAACTCGGTAATGATATAATCAATTACCGACAAGTCGCAGATTTTAATTTTCTGTACAGAATTGAATTTTTCTGCAATACTCACCACGGCGGTTTTCTTTGAATTACTGATCATGGCTTTAATAACATGAACAACTTCCCAATCAGAGTCTGTCAGCCCTTCATTCAGAGAAATGCCATTCGTTCCTATAATACACAGATCGATTTTTATATTATTCAGTTCATTGATTACACTTGCACCTGTATGGATATTGTAATTTTTGGAAAGTTTGCCACCAATAGTGATCACCTGAATATTTTCATGTTCTGCAAGGGCAAGTGCAGTATGGGGGCTTACGGTAAAAATTGTGGCACTCAAATCTTCTGGTATGCGTTTGGCAATTTCCATAATGGTAGTTCCGCCTTCCATCAGGATCAGCATATCGGATTTTAGCAAGTTGATTGTTTTATCCGCAATAACCTGCTTTGCCTGCAAAGCATAAACCTGGTTTTGTCCGTTAAAAGGATAATGAAAAGTTTTACTCATAGCACCGCCATGAACTTTCAAAATCAAACCAAGGTCGGCAAGCTCATTTAGGTCTCTTCTTATAGTATCCTCTGAAACAGTCAGTTGATCTCTTAAATCAGTCGACAATACTTTATTATGAAGATTGATTTCCCTTAAAATAATTTTATGCCTTTCCTCCTTCAACATGCAGGTTTTGGTTGTTATTAAAAATGAAATTAAGGAATTTTGCATGAATTTACATATTTTTACAAAAAAATCCAGAAAAAAAACGCAAAACTTAATGCTAATTTAATTTTATGGTAAAAATTACTGAGCAGTCGTCCGCTCACAGACACCTGGAAAAAAAGAGCATTGAAGAAATAACCTCTTTGATAAATAAAGAAAATGCAATGGTGGCACAAGCCATTGAAGCATGTCTTCCGCAACTCAATACATTGATTGATGCAGTTGTTGCCAAATTGAAAAAAGGAGGTAGGATGTTTTATCTCGGCGCGGGTAGCGGAGGCAGGCTTTCCGTGCTTGATGTTATTGAATTGCCTACTACTTTTGGTATTCAAAAAGGAATAGTGAATGCGATTCTTGCAGGAGGAGTAGAACATTTGGTGGAAGCAAGGGAAGAAATGGAAGATAATTACCGGGAAGGTTGGGAGAGGCTCGTTGATAAAAATATTAATACAAATGATATTGTGATCGGTATTTCAGCAAGTGGCACCACGCCTTTTGTTCTTGGGGGATTGGAAGAATGTAAAAAAAATAATATTAATACAGGTTGCATCGTCAGTAACCCGGGTTCGCCCATTGCTGAACAATCGGACTATCCGGTTGAAGTGATTACAGGCCCGGAATTTATTACGGGTAGCACAAGAATGAAATGTGGTACAGCACAAAAAATGATTTTCGACATCATCAGCACTACAGTAATGATTCAGCTTGGAAGAGTGGAAGATAATCAAATGGTGAACGTAAAGCTGATTAATAATAAAATAACGGATCGTGCCGTAAAAATGCTCATGGGAAAAGCTAACATTGCCTCCTACGAGGAAGCAAAAACTTTGTTATTCAAGCATGGCAGTGTAAAAAATGCAATTGATCATTTAAAATAAAAATCATTCTCAACTGCATTTTCATGCGATCAAACAAACCTATTTTCATCATTGGCATTTTATTTTTTGTTTTTGGATTTGTCACCTGGCTCGGTTCTGTTTTAATACCATACCTGCGTATAGCGTGCCAGTTAAATAATCTTGCATCTTATTTTGTTGCTTTTTCCTTTTATATTTCTTATATGGTAATGGCAATACCTGCAGCATCTGTGCTTAAGGTTACGGGTTATAAAAAAGGAATGTCATTGGGGTTGTTTATTATGGCAGCAGGAGCTTTGTTGTTTCTTCCTGCTGCGCAAACCAAATCATACCCTTTATTTTTAACAGGCCTTTTTGTGCAAGGAACCGGACTGGCCCTTTTACAAACTGCGTCCAATCCGTATATTACTATTCTGGGACCACTTGAGACTGCAGCCAAACGTATAAGCATTATGGGTATTTGCAATGGAGTAGCAGGTGCCGTGGCTCCATTAATATTAGGTGCGGTTATCTTAAAAGATGCTGACGGTATTAAAGACAGCCTTTTAAAGATGAATGAAGCTGAAAAAACAGAAACTTTGAATAGCCTTGCACATCGTGTTATATTTCCTTACTCTATTATGGTTGTAGTGTTGATGATGCTGGCTTTACTTGTTCTTTTATCGGGGCTTCCGGAAATGAATGCTGAGGCGGAAGATGAGGAGGCTGCTTCTATCAATACGAATAAGACCAGCATTTTTCAATTTCCACATTTATTGTTGGGTGTGCTTACTTTATTTCTGTATGTAGGAGTTGAAGTGATAGCCGGCGATACCATTATTAATTATGGGGCTTCCCAGGGCATACCAATTTCTTCTGCAAAATTTTTTACGAGTTGTACATTAAGCTTGATGCTTGCCGGGTATGTGATTGGTATCATTTTAATTCCAAGGTATCTTTCGCAGGTTCAGGTGTTGAGGATTTCTGCTGTTATGGGATTAATTTTCGCATCGGTTGCGTTACTGACAAAAGGGTATGTGTCTGTTGCATTTGTTGCTTTGCTTGGCCTTGCTAATTCCATGATATGGCCTTCTATCTGGCCCCTTGCCATTAATAAACTGGGCAAGTTTACCAAAATCGGTTCTTCATTTTTAATTGTCGCAGTTGGTGGCGGAGCTATATTGCCCTTGTTGTATGGCTGGCTAGCTGATTTCAAATTCATCACCCCGCACTATGCTTATATAATTGTGTTGCCTTGTTATTTCTGTATTTTATTTTATGCATTGAAGGGCCATAAGATGGGGCTCCAGCAATAACCAGCATGAAGTTTCCCAAAGTTTTAAACTTTGGGAAACTTCATGCTTTTTTCTTCAAGGCAGAAAAAAATATCCCCGATAAAAAAATTGTCAGCGTGCCAATTACAATAACCATATTGCTATGCAGGGTGTTTTTCAGGTATGCATACCTGTTAGGTATTAATGAAGACAATGTCATCCAGGCAATCACCAGCACCCCGATGATTACGGCCAGTAATGCTTCGGCGCTTTTTGCCTGTTTGCTGACGAAGCCTAATAAAAAAAGGCCGAGCATACCTGCTGCAAAAATTCCTGATAATTGCCACCATATATCGAGTATACTCTTCACTCCGATCATTGCAATACCGCTGATGATGGAGAGCACGCCAATGACAAAAGTTGAAATGAGCAATAGCCTGAAGGTTTGCTGATTGCTGGTATCTTTTTTAATATATCGTTTGTAAATATCAAAAGTGAATACGGTAGCGCTTGCATTCATACCCGAACTGATGGTGCTCATGGCAGCTGAGAGTATTGCGGAAATAATGATGCCGACAATACCGGCAGGTAAAACATTCACCATAAAATCAGGTAATACTTTATCTCCGTAATCATGAGGCTCTAAAGTTTTAGCCAATGAAGCGATTTCATTTGCCGAAACACCTGCCGGCAAGCGTTCAGCTGCGGCCCTTAACCTCACGGCATCCAACATTTCAGGATGTACGTGGTACCATGCGTATAATGAACTGCCGATGATGAAAAATAATAACGATATGGGTAGATATAATTTCACACAAAGCCAAAGCGATTTTTTTGCTTCGTCTGCAGAAGTAGTGGATTGATACCGCTGCACATAATTCTGGTCCATTCCAAAATTGTTGAGGTTAATAAAAACCCCATAAAAAAATATTACCCAGAATGTTGATGAAGTAAAATCAAAACCGAAGCTGCCAAGGCTGAATTTGTGGTCTGCTTTTCCGATTTCAATGATTTTTTCTGCGCCACCCGGCATTTTACTGATGATGAAATAAAGAATAATAGCTGCACCGAATGTTTTGATGATGCCTTGAGCAACTTCGGTCCATATCACAGCTTCCATACCGCCAAGTACAGTATATATGATAATGATAATGCCCATTACAACCATAATCGATTGCATGGAATAACCGGTCATGGCCTGCAGGCTTAATGCAATGCCAAAAAACACGGAACCCATTCTTGCAAGCTGCGTAAGCAAAAAACAAACAACTGCATAAGTGCGTGCCCATGGGCCAAAGCGATGTTCAAGGTGGGTATATGCGGAAACTTCACCACTGTTTCGGTAGAAAGGAACGAAATATTTTGCAGCAATCCATGCAGAGAATGGCATAGATAAACTAAAAACAAAAGAGTTCCAGTTGCTGCCGAAAGCTTTTCCGGGAACACCCAAAAAAGTATTGCTGCTTAAAAAAGTGGCATAGATCGAAATGCCGACAGCCCATTGCGGAATACTGCCTGATGCTTTCGTGAATTGATCGGCGTTTTTATTTTTTCTCGAGAACCAAAGCCCGGTGAGGATCATGCCGAGCATGTAAATGGCAATAATTGTAAGATCCGTAACGGGAAGATGTTTCATGTCAATGAAGTTGCAATCGTTTTAAGCAAACACGGATCATATTGCCCGTTTTATTCCAAGCCTGTCGCACCATCCGAGAAAATCTGAATATATCTGATCTAAAGTTTTTTTCTGATCAGGGGTAAGTTCGAGTGCAAATGTTCTGCTGATCGTCCGAACAGGTAACCCTCTTTTCTGTAAAAAATATTTTGCGCTCATTGGGTAAGCCTGGTGTATGAGCGGGTCAACCCTCGTGATCTCCGACTGCAGCCATTGCACATCTTCCTGTTTGTCGGGATTAGTAGCGTTGTTGCACATCCACACCAATATTTCAGGATAAAAATTTCCTGAAATGGATGACATGCCTTTAGCGCCCATTTGCAATGAATACATTGCATTTGGGGAATGTGCATCATAAAATTCGAAGGTAGTATTGTTGAGATTTTTTAACACATCAAGTTTTGCTTTCACGGATTCATGTGTAATTGAAGTGTCTTTATGATAAATCATTCTGCCTGAAGAAACAATTTGTTTGAAAACATGTGCAGGAAGTATTCTTTTGTAAGGTGCAGGGCATTCGTACATGCCCAATGGAATATTGCCGGTAAGATTAAACATTTTTTCAAAATTTCCGAGCAACACTTCGTCATTGTCTTCAACATTTGCAAAATGCCCTGTAACCATAATTGCCGCATCAATACCGGTGTAATAAATTTTTTTAGTAAACTCAGCTTTGTCTTCAATAGTTAAACCAAATGAAGCAGTAGCAACAATTGGAACCCGGCCATTTACATAGTCAACAATATGACGTGTGATTTCTAAACGTTCGTCTTCACTGATGCTGAACATTTCGCTGCTCAGACAGTTTGCAAAAAAACCTTTAACACCTGCAGCGAGATAAAAATCAATCAGCGTAGTTAATGTATCTTTATCAACCTTTGCTTTAAGGTTAAAAGGTGTAATCATTACCGGCACAAACTTTTTTTCTTCAGCAACCATAATTAAGTGGTTTAATAAACTTGCTATTTTGATGATAGGTGCAAAATTATTGTATTGACTTGCAGATTTATGGTTTTAATCCTTGCATCACAGTATAAAACTCTTCCTGATCAACATGTTCAAAATTCAGGCTGGTTTATAAGCGTTAGCCTATAAAAGAGCAAAATATGCCGATTTTTGCGTTATTTTTATTAATATTGACAAAAATGCACTTAAATACCTGCAATTTATAATAAAAATTTGCAAAAAACCGCAAATAATCAATATTTTTGAAATCATATTATTCTGTCAATACTAGCTGCTTGCAATCATGACTAAAATTAAAATAGTATTTTTTTGTTTTTGTACTTTTTTCTGCAGCCATGTTTTACCGCAGGCAGTAGATAAAGCGCCCAAAGTTTTTGAAACATTCATTTTTCCTGAACAGCCGCAGCACGTACATGGCAGTAGCATTGTCAGTTTACCCAATGGCGATTTCCTGGCAGCCTGGTTCCAGGGCAGTGGTGAGAGAACTGCTGATGATGTAAAGATCATGGGTGCCCGTTTGAAACAGGGGTCAAAACTCTGGTCTCAACCTTTTTTGATGGCTGATACTTATGGGCTTCCGGATTGTAACCCAGTTCTTTTTTTGAATAATCACAATAAACTATTTCTAGTGTGGATCGCTGTTCAGGCGCACAGATGGGAATGCTCGCTATTGCGTTATCGTACTTCAGTCAATTATGAAAATGATGGAGCGCCCGTCTGGAACTGGCAGGATAATATTTTGCTTTCTCCGAAAGATAGTTTCGCGATTGAAACTGCGGTAAAGTTCAAGCAGCTCACTCCAAACCATAGCGGGTCCGGTTCTTATGCCCCGAAATATGATGATATGGTGGTTGAGGCCAGTAAGGATTTTGCTAAAAGAAGTACAGGTTGGATGACAAGAATAAAACCATTGAAGTTGAATAACGGAAGAATATTATTGCCGCTGTATTCTGATGGGTTTAATTTTTCGTTGGTAGCAATTTCTGATAATGATGGTGATACATGGCATGCAAGTTTGCCCATTGTTGGAAGAGGAAATGTGCAGCCTGCATTGGTACAAAAAAAGAACGGAAACATTTTTGCCTTCATGCGTGATAATGGTGATGAGCCCTCACGTGTGCAATACAGCGAATCTGTCGATAATGGCGAAACATGGTCTGCTGCGCAAAAAACAGATATTCCCAATGAAGCCAGTGTGGAATTAATCGTGATGAATGATGGCAGGTGGGCGTATGTTGGCAATGATGAAGATGACGGAAGATACCGCATCAGCCTTTATATATCAGATGATGAAGGAAAAACATGGAAATGGAAAAGAACATTGGAAAATGAAGAAAAAAATAAAGGCAGATTTTCTTATCCATGCCTGATACAAACTAAAGATGGATTGCTGCACATCACTTATTCTTATTCTTTGAAAAAAAATGGCGAAGCGATAAAATATGTCGAGGTCGATCCGAAATTGATTAATTAAAAAATAAAAGAATTATAGGGCTATCTGCTAACAGCTAACGAAAAATGAGTCTTCAATTAAAATCAAAACTCTTTTCCATTTCATGCTTCGTCATGATGCTGGTTATTCATGCAAATGCCCAGCAGCATCCTTCAGTAAAAGAGATCAGTAATTGGGTAAAGAAAAAGGAGTGGGCCAATGGTTTGGTATTAAATCTGCATCAGTCAGTAAATAAGGATTCTTTCTATGTTGCTTATCATCGTAACCCGAAATTATGGGATGCCGCATTTGCATTTCTTCGGGATAATAACCTGGATACGATGAGCCCGGGCAAATATACTATTATAGGAGAGCAGGTGTATGCCAGTATTTCTGAAGCGCCATCACATAATAAAGACGAAGTGAAATGGGAATCGCATAAAAATTATATCGATTTGCAATATATTATCAAAGGAAAAGAACTGATCGGGATTGCAGATACTTCCAAAGCAACCATCATAAAACCTTACACGCCGGATGTAATTAATTATACAGCCGAAGGAAAATATTATGTTGCTGAACAAGGAAATTTCTTTTTGTTTTTTCCAAACAACGCACACCGGCCTACGATCAAAGTTGATGGATATGATATCGTGAAAAAAATTGTGATTAAAATTCAAACAGCGAAAGCGGAATGAACTTTTCCAAAGTTCAACACTTTGGAAAAGGCTTAGCAGTAATTAAACTTATATGCAAATAAACAATAAAACATCAAGAAGAGGTTTTGTCGGAGCGATGGCAGCAGGAGTTTTAGGTATTGCCTTACCCGGCACCGTTGCTGCAAAAATATTATCTGCAGGTCAAAAAATGTTTTTTGAACCAGTATTCAATGGTTTTGCGAGTGATAAAAAATATGTGCCGGTAATGATCACGCCGTATAAGCAAAACGGGCAGATCGATTTTGATACACTCACGAAGTTGATAAAATTATATGAGGCAGCTGGTGCAAAAGGTTTTTTTGCAAACTGTGCCAGCAGCGAAATGTATGCTCTTTCGCCCGATGAAAGACTGGCACTGACAAAGCATGTGGTAAAGCACGCCGGTAAAAACATGTCAGTAGTTTCAACAGGTTCGTTCGGCGATACGCTGAATGAAAAAGCTGCATTTACAAAGAAAATTTATGACACCGGTGTAAATGGCGTCATCACTATAACCAGTCATTTTGCGAAAGAGAATGAAAGTGATGATGTGCTGATGAAAAATTATGATGCATTCTTTAAACTGACTGATAACATTCCGCTTGGCACGTATGAATGCCCCTCGCCATACAAACGCGTATTAACGCCGGAAGTTTTTTCTTTTCTTTTAAAAAGCGGCAGAATGGTATATCATAAGGATACTACTATTGACTTTGATAAAGTGAAAGTAAAAATAGAACTGGCAAAAAACACCAGGCTTGAATTTTATGATGCTTGCATCGCCAATACCATGTATTCATTGCAAGCCGGTGCAAAAGGCATGTCGCCGATCTGCGGCAATTTCTACCCGGAAATAATAGGTTGGATGTGCAATAACTCCACGAACCCCGGCAGGCAGGAGGATGTGAAATATATGCAGGAACAACTCACAAAGACCGAGGACTTGATTGGACAGAATTATCCATTAAGTGCTAAATATTTTCTCCATAAAAGAGGCTTGCCTATTGAAGTAATAAGCCGTTCAAATAAAGAACCGTTAACCATGAAGCAGAAGGAAGTGCTGGATGCTGTGCACAAAACCTTTTTGGGTTGGTGTGAAAAAATTGGAATTAAGCCTGTGCAGATATGAGTGTAAGGTACGCATCTACGCTAATTCAATTTTATACTTTGATATAAACCGAAAAGGGGTACTGATAATCTGGTTTTCCGAAAAAGTGCATGTAAAAATTCATCAATAAAAAAAGATCAGCTATGCCACTCAAAAAAAATGAAATTTCACGGAGAAAATTTGTAAAAAATGCTTCCATGTCTCTTGGAGGCATCATGATTGTGCCCAGGCATGTATTAGGCCGCGGCTTTATTGCGCCCAGCGATAAACTGAATATTGCAGGTATTGGTGCAGGTGGAAAAGGAGGTGATGATTTGAGGCAATTTTCTACCAGCCCTAAGGCCAATATTGTTGCCCTTTGTGATGTGGATGATAATCGCGCTGCAGAATCCAGGAAACGTTTTCCCAAAGCAAAATTTTATAAAGATTTCAGGGAAATGCTGGCAAAGGAAAAAAATAATATTGATGCATGTT
>Ga0335069_10001480_pt1 | contig 37930 bp, 38 predicted proteins | sample Lox_Sample_11_FD_206714 | JGI IMG/M metagenome (GOLD analysis project Ga0335069, IMG submission 206714) | Soil microbial communities from Loxahatchee National Wildlife Refuge, Florida, United States - Lox_Sample_1.1 | ecosystem: Environmental > Terrestrial > Soil > Wetlands | place: USA...
TCCATCCGGGACTCTCCTTGAAGTGTGCTTGGCGGCTCACCTCTCGGAGTCTCTTGGATGGACTCCCGCAAATGTCAAACTGCTACTGCCTCCCCGGCAGAGCCGGGGGAACTCCCATTGGATTAGTCGGAATCTTGCTCTTGATAGTTCCGGTGAAGATGTTCAGTTCGTTGCCTTTTAGAGTATGACGGCCATCAAATGAATCAACCAGTGTTAGGCAAAGATCAGATGCAGCCAGAGTGGGTTGATATTCTGGGTTCCAGTCCATCACTCCAGGGAATGCGAATACCACCAGTCCCTCGCGATGAACACCTCGTTGCAACGGGTTCTCCGAACCGATGCTCGGAAGTAGCCTCTGAACCTTTGAAAAGACTCCAGGAAACGTTCCTTTAGTTTCGTCCCCAACTTTGAAATCCGTGTTGTGAAGAATGTACGCTCCTGTTCGGGAAACATCGTCACCGTTCCCTGTGTGCATGATTCCATTGACAGTCATCGTCATTGTTCCGCTCTTGATGAGGGTTGCAGGTTCTCGGACGTTTGTCACTCGTAGGTATGCGTAGATGTTGACCTGAAGATTCTGCGACGGATGAGGAGACACCTCAAAGAACGATGCCAACAACTCGATCTTAAGTTCAGGCTTCTGGTTCTTGGCGATTTCGTCTTCCAATGCCGTGTGCTCATCTCTCCATGCGCGATAACAAGCAATCAACAGACAGAGGGCAGCGACAATGAAACTACCTTGTACAACCCATGCATTGCTCTTGTTGGCGTAGGCGACGAACAATCCAAGTATCGTAAAGAACGCGCAACTGAGAAGACTCCACCAATGCTTACCAACAGCACGAAGGAACGCTGAAAGCTCTTGCACGTCGGCAACTCCTATCAGTTCAGAAGGTGTTGTAAGAGCGGCGGCAGCAGAAAGCCAAGAACCGTGATGTGGTCAATTACTGGTGCGACGAGCTTGTTATACCGGTCCAAGATGGTCGGCTTATCGTGGGCCGCTTCAAGTTCATTCAAGCGCGCCAGAATGTCATCTCGCTCGGGAAATGCGGCCTGTGGAACTTGTGCGACAATTTGTGGGGACGGTGCCGCGACTTGGTTGCCGCACTTTGGACAGAACCGTTCATGACCAACCAATTGGAAGCCACGCGCCTGACAAAGCATCTTGCGCCTCCTGCGAAGGTTCACTTCATCTCACGGCTTCTTGGATGGAGACTGCTGCCAACTGAATATACGTGTGAAATGATCGTAATCGCCATGACACTTGACCTCGTGGTCCTTCCCGAACACATCATCATAGGAGATGGTCCCTTTGAAGCCGAAAGACATCCGTCCACTCTCAATATCTGGAATGCTCGGCACAAGCATAAGTTCTCGGATCGTCTTGAAGAATAGCTGCGCGGTTCCATCCGCTCCGAGCACAACAGGGGCCGATGATGCTTGGATATCTCCAGATGTGCCGATGCTCATGGTGAAATTGACTCGTAAATTGATCGCTCGTGTTGGGCCAAAGTTCTGGAAATGGATGATAAGGCGCGTTAGCTCTGTGAAGGAAGGCTTTGAGTTATCTAGGTCAACGTGTTCAATCAACACGTCTGCGCACTGTGTCAATCGCGCGGTATTTCGAGTCTCATCTGCGCTATCCCTTGCTGCATCGGCGGATTGTTTGGCAGCTGCGAGGCTACCTTCCATGATCGTGGTCTGGCGTCTATAGATAACTATCCCTGCGATCAGGACGAGGAGTTGGAGGAAGCTAACAAGCACTGTGGCGGTTGTGGCGATTAGTTCGTTTGTCACCAATTGGCTCTCCTAATTCTCATTCAGACCCCATTTACGGGTTTCAAGCTGGTTCTTCCAACAAGTTTCCAACTCGTCAAGTTGTCCTTCGCGTGGAGTGGCGATTGCTTCGAGAATTGTCACAAAGTATCCAGATGTGCGATGCTTCTTCATCCCTGCGTTTCCGCCGTGAGAGTTCCTGGGGTAATCAAGGAAGCGTCCCCAGAATCCATTAGGACCATCTGCCTTGCCAACATATTGCCTACCACAGTCCTTGCAGGTAAGCAGATAGATTCCCTTTACTGATTGAAGAATCTGCCGCCAGCCAGCAGGAATTACTTCGAGTAGCGTCAGATCGTGTTTGAATCTCCGAAAGCCAGGGAACGGTTCCTCTTTCTCGTCTCGCCTAATCTCAAGGACGCGCTTGTTTTGGAGGTTCGCACGCTGTATCCAGCTATGGTATCCATCACCCCATTCGACGGTCATCTTAGATACGAAGCTGTTGAGACTCTCCATTCGCGTAAGTTGATAGAAAACGTGTGTCTGTCCGCTCAACGGCTTTCCTGAGACTGGACATTCGCTGACGTTGTCAGGAAATCGTACGACGCCATCACTGCGATACATTCCGACAAAGAGCGTTTCGTCGGATGGTGTCACAACAAACGACGCCAATATCGGTCTATGACTAAAGCACCTGCGACCCTGAAGTTGCTGATAGAGTTCAAATTGAGGACGACGCACAGGGTCAATCCATAGATCGTATGGCGAGGATTTCCGCGCTCGGAGAATGCTCTGCTCTATACGAGTGTCCTTGTGACGGACCAAGTAAACATCTCTTGGGGAGATCTCGGCAGTTTCAAGCAGGGTGTTTAGGTAAAGCATGGTGTTTGCGACGAGTTTAGCACTGGCGATCTGACAACGCACCTCTTGAACATCTTGATGCCAGAGCCATTTGGTTGAGAGTTGAGAGTGTATCCCGCGTGGGAGGTTCCAGCATGACAATTGAGAGCATATTGGCGCAGATCGACTCAGAAATCTCAGCCTTGCAGAATGCGAAGGCGTTGCTGGCAGGGACAACCGTCAAGCGTGGTCCAGGGAGGCCGCCAAAGGCCGTCAAAGCGACCCCGAAGAAGAAGCGGAACCTGTCACCCGAAGGCCGCGCACGGATCGCGGAAGCAGTAAGGAAGCGTTGGGCCGCTCAGAAGAAGGCGGCGAGGGCATCGGCGACGAAGGCTCCGAAGAAGGCAGCGAAGAAGTCAACGAAGCCAGTGACGCCGAAAGCCGAGGAATCGAAGGCGACCCCTTAGGGAACTCGCGGCAGATCGAATGGGGTGAGCCATGGCAGGAGTGACGAACTTTCAACTCGTCAACGAGGGCGACCGTAGGCTTCTCTGCGATGCGTTTGGGAACAACGTTGCGTTCGATTGCACGAGTTGCGGTCATCCGATGCTCGCGATCATACGGCCTGAGCAGAATCAGCGCGGATCGACGCCTGAGAATCCCGCCGTCTGCCGACACTGCGGATTCCGTGCATACCTGGTCGCGGAACCTGCGAATCGGTCGCTGAGACTGAAAGCTTGCTCAAAGTGAGGGAGGTCTGGGTTTCCACCGTCGGCGAAGGGATTTGAACGGCGATTCCGATATACAGGTTGACGGCCTTCCCTCAGACCCAGAACAGGCCAAACCCGCCGCACTCGGCGAGCCAGATGGCCTCAGCAAATGGAGTCGATGCTAAGCTCCATCGATTCCTCTAAGCAGGTCGGAAGCGGTCATTTCAAACGCGTGTGCGACTGTCTGGAGCATCCGAAGGCAAATCTCTTTCCGGCCCAGTTCCAAGTCTGACACGTAGTTCTCGTGCATACCCGTCTCTTCTGCAAGGTCGATCTGGCGCCATCCGCGTTCCTGACGCAATAGCCGGATGCGCTCTCCCAACGCGATACAGATGTCCCTTGCCATCCCCACTATCGTGGGAGTAGCCTTTGAACTACATCCACACTATTGTATGGGTTGCATTGGGCATGAGAACAGGCGTGCCTCTTTTGGCACTCAACGCGGTACTGAGGGCAATCCGATGCGCAGAACGATTTGCATCCTGTTGTTTACTGTATCTTGGTTCCCATCTCAAGCCGCTTCCTTTGGATTCCGCCGAGGTATGACCCCGAAGGAAGTGACCTCACTGGTCGGGCAGAACACAATCATCAAATCGACCCGTGACGCTCTGGGAGGCGTGGAGTTTGTCGTCAGTTCGGCCCCGAAGCCATACCCAGCATGCAAGGAATACTCACTCCATTTTTCCCAAAAGGACGGACTGCTGGCTATCACATGCATTGGCAACAAGAAACCAGACTCCGGCACTTGGGAGCAACTGCGGACTGACTTTCAGGAGGTTCAGAAGGACTTGGAAGTTGCGTATCTCACTCCAGACTTCGTTAGCCTCGATGGTCCGAAGCCTGAAAAGAGACTCGGAGCGGGATCAGTGATGCTGATTGCGAAGTGGGATGACCTCGACGGGGGCACAGTGACGCTGTACGGATTGGCAACGGAAGGGGTCGGCGGGCAAATCGAAATAGCCTACCTCTTCAAGGGATGGTTTGACTACATCTCAAGAGTCGAGGCCAAAGACTCAACTCTTTGAATCGAAACGTCACGCCGCCAGCGCGATCACTCTGGGCCGCAGCGCCTCTACGAGAGGGATGCCTTGTTTCAGCCTGTACCAGAGTGTGCTGTCACTTACTCCCAGACGTCGCGCCCAGTCGGTCAGCGTCAGCTTCTCGCCAGCATACTCGATGAAGTGATTGTTGCTGCGGTTCCTGGCTTGCACCGCACAACTTGCCCAGCGGACATTTCCTGGCTCATAGTCCCCGTCATTATCGACTCGATCCAAAGAGCGACCCGGCGGGCAAGGACCCAGATCGGCAAAGAACGCCACGAAATCATCCCGCCAGCGGTCGCAGACCCTGATGCCCCTCCCGCCATAGCGATGGAAGGCCCGCGTGCTCTCCGTATAGCAGCGCGCCTTCATGCTCTGCCAAGCCCGATATTCCTTGGTTGCGGCTCCTGCGCCCGCTTGCCCGTGCTTCTCGTGAACCGGGGGGCGCAGTGTGCTGTTTAACTCTCGCCTGAGGCACGAACAGCTTCTCGTATGGCCCTGACGTGAGGCCGAACCGGACACAACCTTTTCGGTTCCGCAGTCGCAAACGCAGTGCCAAGCAGGATCCCCGTTCTTATTGTTCGCGGCTCTCCGAACAACCATGAGCCGTCCGAATCTGCGACCTGTAAGGTCTTCACACACAGGCATAATGAGTTCCCTTTCTAGGAGCAAATCCCCGCTTACAAGAGCAGCCCGTCTGCACACTGTGCAGTTGCTGTATTGGCGGGATGGCGTTAAGCTGTCCGCGTGAACAAGCTGACAATTCAGGAGTGCCGAAGCATTCTGGGTCGCTCTGCACAGGGCCATTCAGATGAGCAGATCCAACGACTACGGGATTCTCTTGAGAATGCCGCAACGGTGATGTACGACATCATTGCGGACCACGCGCGTAGAGACCCTGAGAGCGTTCAATGGGCTGCTTATGGTTTTGAGAATCCAGACGAGCCGGATATCCACGACGAGTTTTTCTTTTCCGAAGGCCCAAACCTTCTGGAGAGTTTGGAGAGGGAAGACTGATGGGAAAGGCGGTCATATATATCCGCGTCAGCAGTAAAGAGCAGATCGAAGGAACATCCCTCTCCGAACAGAAGATTGCTTGTCATCAGTGGTGCGCGCAGCAGAACCTAAGCGTCGCTCGCGTCTTTGTCGAGCAGGGTGAGTCTGCCAAGACTGCCGATCGGACACAGTTCCAAGCAATGTTCAGATATCTGGAGTCGGGGAGAAACGGTATATCGCATTTAGTGGTCGACCGACTCGACCGATTCAGCAGGGACCCCGATGAAACAGGTCACTATATGCTGTCTCTCAGGCAGCGCGGTATCGCTCTTTGCTCGGTCAAAGAGCCGACCGACAACACGCCAGCCGGGAGATTCTTGGCTGGAATGCTGGGGCTCACCGCACGGCTAGAAAACGAGACACGCGGCGCGCGCGCACTCTCTGGAATGCAAGCGCGCTTTCGGAGTGACCGTCGGTGGGTATGGGTTGCTCCTTTGGGCTACCGGAATGGACGCGGCAAGCAAGAAGCTTCATTGATACCAGACCCGGAGCGCGCTCCGTTGATACGCAAGTTCTTTGAACTAGTCGCAAGTGGCACTAAAATCGCGCGCGCCGCCGCCGAAGTGACCGCGCTTGGACTGCGAACTGTAAACGGGAACGTGCTTCCACCCCAGACGGCAGTGAAGCTGTTGAGGAATCCCATTTACTTTGGGCAGATGCGTTCCCGCAAATGGGGAGACGAATTGACAGGCGACTTTGAGCCACTCATCACAGAGGAACTCTTTCTGCGAACTCAGCAGGCCCTCGACGGACGCGGCCCAAGGAATGTAAAACACCATCGCAGCAACCCGCAATTCCCTTTGCGCGGTGCTCTGCTCTGTCCAAGATGCGGCCTGCCCGTTACAGCGTCAATGAGCAAGGGAAAGACGCGGCACTATGGCTACTATTCCTGCCACCGTGCAAAGGACCATTTGCGCGTAAGGGCCGATCTGGTCGAGATGCGGTTTGTTGCACTCCTTGAACGTCTCCAACCTGACCAAGACCGCATGCGACTCATTGACGCAATCTTCAGACAGGTTTGGACTGACAAGCAGAACACAGCACAGAGCGAGGCGACTCAACTCGCTGGGCAGTTGAAGCGGCTGGAAACCAGAAAGCAAAACATCCTCAATAAGATCGACAAGCTAAAAGAAACCGACTTCGACTCGATGTACCAAAGCACAATCAGCGAAATTCAAAGAGTCAAGCTCAGTCTCCTCGATGCTCAGCGAACGGTAATCGACGTGGACACAGCATTGTCATACCTGATGCATCTACTTTGGAACTCTCACATCCTCTGGGAAACAAGTGACTTAGAGGTTAAGCAAAGGCTCGCTAGACTCATTTTCCCCGAGGGTGTGACCTTCTCGAATGACGATTTTGGAACTCCCGTAACCCACTCAATTTTCAGCCTCTTAGCAGATAAATCAGTAGAAGATGGTGTTCTGGTGGGCCCGGAGGGATTCGAACCCCCAACCAAGGGATTATGAGTCCCCTGCTCTAACCGTTGAGCTACAGGCCCGGGTGGCGCGGTATGCGCAGGCCGCGGCACCGAATGCCACCGTGGATGGCGCAGGCGGCGCGGACAACCGGCATCCGGGGCAACGCAACCGGAGGCGCATCTCCAGTTTGACACAGGCGGCGTATCAATAGACGACGTTGTAGGCCGAGCCCTCGAGCTGGACGGGGTCTTTCTCCGCGGAGTGGAAGCGGATGGTGACTGGAGTACCGGGCGTAAGGTCGCTTGAGTCAATCTCGCCGACTGCCCAGGAGAGGCCGCTCCAGATGACCTTGTCATAATCGATGCGGACGGGGATGCTGCGGTCTCCCTGTGTCGCTTCGATGGCGAATACTTTGGCCATATTGGCGCCGTTGGGTGGACCGCCGGCCCAGGTGCGGCGGACGTAGCCGTCGGGTGTGAGCTCGCGCAGGACGATGCGCAGCTCACCGCGCAACGGCGTGGGAATGTTGGCCTCAATGGTGCCGCGCTCCACGGAGTGGAAGTCCGAATGGACCGGTTCGATGGAGCGCGGGATGACGACGTCGTCCTGAATCCCGAAGTCGTAGAGCGGCGCCGCGTAGGCGCCGAAGCCGACCATCGCCATCTGGCCCGGGCCGAGCGTGATCTTGTTGCCGATGAGCTTGGGCACGTAGCCGGCGTCGCGGAACTGCACTCGGCCGATACCAAGAGGCGGCTGGTCGGCCAGGATGCGGGGAAGCGGGAAGGTGGAGATGGCCTGGCCGGGATTCATGACCACGTAGACCGCGCCGCGCGTTGTGATGCCGGCGAAGCCGTAAGGCTCTGCATCGCCCGGGATAGCGCCAAAGGTGTGGATGCGGCCTAAGCCCTGCAGTTCGAAGAACAACTTCTGCGCGCGCGCCATCCAGGGCACGTCGCCGCCGCCAATCAACTCGAGGTTGCCGTGGACGGTGTTGACCCAGCCGCCGCGGGCGAGCGTCAGCAGATATGCGCCTTTCCACGCGTGCAGTCCGCGGTAGTAGATGGTGCCGGTTTTGCCGACCATAAAGCCGGTCGAGTCGATGCGTTCGAGGGGAAAGCCGAGTTGCTCGAAGCGCCGCACCATGTGGTCGCCGTAGATGTCCACGGACCGCCAGAAACTCGCTTCGGGCACATCGGAAGGGCGCGGGTCGCCAGTGTACTCCATCTGGAAAACCTCGAGCCAGCGCAGATCGGTGGGATCGCGAAACGGGAGCTGATCGACCGTGTTGTCGAGGCTTCCGCCGAAGCCGTTGAACGCGACGAGCACGGCCTCGGGGTTCCGGGCGCGGAACCTGCGCAACGCTTCGCGAAATGCAGCGGCGTTGCGGTCTTTGATTTCCTGCTTGGTCAATTTCGCGGCTGTCTCCGGCGTGGCCGCGGTGAGATCGGCAAAATCGAACTTGAACATGCGAATGCCGCGGTCGTACCAGGACTGCAGCACGTTCATGAAGTCGGGAAGAAAGCCACCCTCTGAGAAGGACATGGCGTCGCCCTTTGCGGTGAGCGAGTCTTTCCATGCCGGCGCGGCGTCGATCTTGACCAGGGTATTGGTGCTGAACCAGAGGCCGGGACTGACGCCGTTGGCTCGGCATTTGGCGATCCACGCATCGGGACCGTTGGGCCAGTTGGGCGTGCGCCAGTTGCGGTAGCCGCCGTCAGGCGCGAACCAGAAGGCATCCATCATGTAGTAGTCGAAGCGTACGCCTCCCTGCTTGAGGCGCAGCAGTTCGTCAAGCTCGCGCATGGCCAGGGACTCGGTGAGCGGAATGTTATCGGAGAGCTCATCGTAAGAGGACCAGTTGTTGTAGACGGAGATCGGCGTTGCGAGTGCGGGCGGGGGCGGCTCGGTTTGCGCGCGACCCAGGAGGGCGAAGCAGAAGCAGACAGCGGGTAATACGGCAGCGGCGGATTCGCGGCGCAGTAGGTGCCGGTTCATGGTTAGTTCTCCCACGGAGATGCGGGTGTATAGCAAGAGTAATGCGGCGCGCCGATCTGTGTCCGTTGCGACCTTCCGCAATGCTTGCTTCTATGGGCGCGGAGGCTGGTAAACGTTTTCTTGCCTTCTTCCTCATCGCCAACCACTCGGTCTGCACTCGCATTTCTTCACCGCACCGCTCTTCGGAAGCGCCAGGGCGCGTATGCTTCGGCTGTGGATTGCGGCGCGCCGTTTCGTATTTGCATGGAGCCGATCCGGCAGCCGTGGCAACCTTCTCTTCGTGCGCGGGACGAAGGATTTGAATCGTGTGCGAGGCCCCGGCGGACAAACGCAATTCCAAAGTGGGCTACATGGCGCTGCGGAAGATGCTCGGCACAGACTGGACCAGGACGATGCGGAGCGGCTCATGATTGACGCGCAACGAACGGTTTTCACCGTCGCAGTTTCGGTGACGTGGCGCGTCTTTGTGGTTCGCGACCGCATTTTTGGCCAGATCGGTAGCGCGCTGCCGGCGGACGGAATTCGCAACGTCATCACGCGTCACTCCATTGCGAGCGGCGGGCACGCCCTGGATGCGGTCTTCGTTCAGCCCGCTTCGCAGCCGGTGCAGGCCGCGTTGCTGGTTTGCCACGGAATCGGCGAGATCGTTGAACATTGGGTTGCCGCGCAGGATCTGCTTGCCGACTACGGCGTCGCCTCACTTGTCTTCGACTACACAGGGTACGGGCGGAGCCGCGGTGTCGTCGACTGGTCGCGCTGCGAGCAGAACGCGATCGACGCTTTTGAATTCCTGAGGAAACTCGCTCCAGGCGCGCCGGTCTCGATACTCGGATTCTCGTTGGGCAGCGGGATCGCGGCGGCAATTCTCGATCGAATCCGAGTTGAGCGACTGTTTCTTTGCTCCGCGTTTACCTCATTCCGCGATGCTGCCTGCGTGCTTGGATTGCCGCGCCGCCTCGCCGGCGTGTTGCCTGCGATCTGGGATTCCGCGGCGTCGCTGAAGAAATCTCCGGTGCGAGTGCCGGTGCTGGTGCTGCATTGCGAGCGGGATCGTGCGTTTCCTGTGCACATGGCGGAAGAACTTGCGGCACGATGCGGCCGGGACGCTGAGTTCGCTGTCGTGCCGGACCACGCGCACAACGAAGCGTTCTACCTGCCGAAAATCGCATATTGGCGGCATGTTGTTGGGCGGCTCGTCGGAGAGCCAGCGATTCCGTCCGTCGGCGCAGGGTGACGACAGGAATCTTGACCGGAGCTGCGCTCGCCTTGGATCGGATAGCATGAATTACCCATTCTCTCCGGCAGGGCGGGAGCTCTCGTGATCTGGCACCAGCATTATCTGCTCTTCGGGCAGGGCCTTGCCGTTTCGGCAATCGTCGCGGCGCTGCCCATCTTCACGCTGCTCCTGCTGCTCGGAGTGCTGCGCAAGCCGGCGTGGATCACCGGGCTGGCCGGGCTCGGCATCACGCTTGCGATGGCGACGGCGGCCTATCGCATGCCTGTCGTTCTGGCGCTGAGCGCAGCCGCAGAAGGCGCAGCCTTCGCGCTCTTCCCGATCACCTGGATCATTTTCTGGGCGATCGCGCTGTTCCGATTGTCGATCGTGACCGGCCAATTCGAAGTGATCAAGGAGTCGATCGGGCACCTGAGCCCGGAGCCACGAATCCAGGCACTCCTGCTCGGCTTTGCGTTCGCCGCATTCCTTGAGGGCGCCGCGGGCTTTGGCGCGCCCGTGGCCATCGCTTCGACGATGCTGACGGGGTTGGGATTTGTTGCATTCGACGCTGCGGCGGTCTGCCTGCTGGCCAACACCGCCCCCGTCGCCTTTGGATCCATCGGCATTCCTCTCGTCACGCTGGCCGCGACGACCGGTCTACCCCTCGACAAGCTCAGCGCGGATGCGGGCCGGCTTTGTTCGCCTGTAGCGCTCATCCTGCCCATGTATTTGATCGCAACCATGTGGGGCTTCGGCTCGCTCGCAAGCTTCTGGCTCCCGGCACTGCTTGCCGGCGTGGTTTATGCAACCGTCCTGTTTCTGGTTTCGAATTCCCTTGGGCCCCAGCTCACCGACATCCTCGCGTCGATCGCGACCATCGCCACGCTGGTTATCTTTCTCCGGATCACTCGCCGGAAGAAGCGCGGCGCTTTCGTTGAAAGCGATGCGGCGATGACTGCCGCGGTGCCGTCGCAGAAGCCGTCAGGCAGAGAGGGCCTCGGGCTGCGTTCATTGCTGTTCGCCTGGCTGCCGTATTTGCTGCTGGTGGTCTGCGTGCTTTTGTGGGGCTGGCCGCCGGTCCACAAGGCGCTGTTTTCGACGTCGATCGCTCTGCCCTGGCCGCTTCTCCACGACGTGGTCTGGCGCGTGCCGCCGATTGTGATGGCTCCGGCTCCGTACCATGCCATTTTCAACTTCGATTTTCTTGCGGCTTCCGGTACAGCATGCATGACGGCCGCCGTTCTTGCGGCAATCTGCGCGCGGATGCGCCTGCGCGATTTCGTCCGAGTGATGGCGCAGGCGGCGCGGCAGCTCGTATTGCCGACTGTCACGGTGTGCTCGGTGGTGGCGATGGCTTCCGTGATGAACTACTGTGGCGCCACGGCGACGCTGGGACTGGCGTTCGCTGCTACGGGCGCGCTGTTTCCCTTCTTCAGCGCCGCTCTGGGCTGGCTCGGCGTGTTTCTCACCGGGTCCGACACATCGTCCAATGCGCTATTCGGCAACTTGCAGGTGGTCACGGCGTCCCGGCTGGGCCTGGACCCGGTGCTGATGGCCGCGACGAACTCCGTGGGCGGCGTGATGGGCAAGATGATCAGCCTGCAGACAATCGCCGTGGCGGCCGCCGCGACGGGCATGTCGCATGCCGACCAATCGCGGCTGCTCCGGTTCACGCTCAGGCACAGCCTGCTGCTGCTCTGTCTCGTCGGCTGCCTGGCGCTGGGGCTGGCGAGGTTCACGCGTTGACGTCCGGCTCGCGCCCGGTGACGGAACGATCGCGACTTGTCATCCCGGACAGGGTCTTAGTTGTCGACCCGACCGGCGCTACACCAATTCCCGGGTTAAATTGTCTGTGCGAGGTTTGTGCTGAGTCGCCGCTCCCTGGTCGTCGCATCGACTGAAGTCTCATGGCTTCTTTGGGAGACATTCACTCGGGAATTACGATTGCACTGTTCGGGGTTTGCATTCTGCCGATAGATTCGTCATCGTTGACAGAGCGGCTTCTGCCGCGTACGGAGAATCCCGACCGCATGAGGGGCGCACTTCAACTCGCCGCATTTGCGTTGCTGGCGTATGCTGTGTCCTCGCCGGAATTCGCGCAGGAAGCGCCCGCGCCTTTGAGTGTGCTGCAAGAGGCCATGCAGACAACGGCTGCGCCGGCCCGGAACGCAGATTTGCCCGTCGCCCCGGCGCCATCGGCCGTTCAACTTCTCACGGCATTCAAGGACTCCGATGTGAAGTTCGACATCGGCGACCTGATGGACCTGCTGCGGGATCGCAAGCATGAAGGCTGGGTTCTGGCGGCGTATCCCGATCCAAAGACCGGGCAGCCGTTGATTGGCGCAGGCTTCAGCCTGGACCTGCCGGAGCGCGAGCATCCGCAGCGCGATCCGCTGAATCCGCATCCGTTTCTCGAGCCGTCCTCGGCCGACCTGTGGCAGGCGGCGGGGCTCGATCCGGCGCGGCTCAAAGACATTCTGGGCCAATTCAACGATCGGTTGGCATCGCTGGGGATGCGGAAGTTCCGCAAGAAGATCAGGACGCTCGAACCGCAGATCGCCGGCGACGAGGCGACGCTGCTGCTGCGCGTGGGGGCGATTCAGGCCATCTACAATGCGCGCGCTTACTGCCGATACTTCGACGACCTGACTGCCTCGCAGCAGATGGCAATGAGCCAGCTGGTGTACCAGATGGGCGTGAACCTCGAGGAGTTCAGCCAGTTTCTGAGCTTGATCAACACCGGGTCGGAAGCCGGAACAAGCGGAGCGTTGCAGTTGCGCGCATCCGTCGCTGCCGACGCGGCCTACTGGAAGTCGGTGCAGCAGTCGCTGATTCACAGCCAGTGGGCGCGTTTGTACCGAGTGCGCGCGCTGTCGGTTATTGCCATGCTGGACCCGGATTACTCCGCCGACCCGCGGATGGCGGAGCGGCGCGTGGGACTGACGATGCGGCCTGCCGTGCTGCACCGGTGGAGGAGCCGTGGCGGTGCGATGCGGAACGTGGCATCGAATCGGGACCATGCTCAGCACCCGGCGCATCGCCGGACAGCGCGCAGCCGGACCCGGCGCACCGCCTGAGGCGCTACGGCTTCTCTTTCGCTGACAACTTCTCCAGTTCCGCGACGACACGAGTGAGCTCGTCTACGATCCGGCATTGTGCAAACGACTGAAAAACTTCAAGGAGTGCCTTGAAATACCTCATCTGGTCGTTGCGGCCGCGCTTGAATCGCTGCCATACCTCGGCCCCGATGACGCGATAGTCCTCGAGAATCGCTCGCGCGTTATAGAGCTTGTCCGCAGCCGAGATCAGCCGCACGTCTGCCGGTTCGTGGCGCAGGCGCTCGACATACTCTCTCTTGCGGGTCGCCCAATCCTTTTTCTGGCTGGGGTCTTCTTCGAAGCTGTCGGAGAGGCCGGCGACCATTCGGGCGACCTCCGTCCCGAAGTTCGCCTCGATGTCGCGCCGGCGGCACTCGCCGCCATGATCCTCTACCGCGTCGTGCAGCAGCGCGGCAATCACCATATCTTCGGTAACCGGGACCTCGGCATGGCCGGCCTCGCCCATCACCAGCGAGGCCACGCCGAGCAGGTGCGCCATGTAAGGAATGCCGGTTCCTTTGCGCCGCTCAATGTGCAGGCAGCGCGCGTAGTCGACCGCCTCGCTGAATCTCCGAGTGAGATGAAGGCTGCCGGAATCTTGCTTGCCGGACGGGCTCGTCAAGTTATCCATAAGGCCGCAGCGGTTTCCTTCTGCAAACGAAATGTTACATCGCGGCGACGAATTCAGCTGGAGGCTGGCCGTTCTGCGACATGGAAATAACCCGCAAGATACGCCTTTTCGAGCCGATGGCGGAGTCACTTATAATGATTCCCGCTCGCCAACAGCTCCCTTGGCACCCCTTCAGAGAGGCAAGTATGCCGGTCGACCAGTCGGTCAGGCGCATGAGCGCCGGAAAACTGAAGCTGGAGATTCATCCCAACCGGCAAGCGTTAGGAGAGGCGGCGGCGCGCGCGGCAGCCGGCGAGTTGCTGCGCCTGCAGGCGACGCGCGATAGCATCGGCGTGATCTTCGCGACCGGCGCTTCGCAGCTTGCAACTCTAGATGCGCTCACGTCGATCGCCGGGCTGCCGTGGGACCGCGTCGTGGGCTTTCACATGGATGAGTACATCGGGCTCGACGAGAATCATCCAGCGTCCTTCCGGCGATATATGCGGGAGAAGCTGACGAACCGGGTGGCGATGCGCGCGTTCCACGAGGTGAACGGCAACGCCGCAAACGTCAACGCATTCAGCCGCGAGTACACGCATGCGCTCGAAAAGGCCGATCCGGCGCTTTGCCTGCTGGGTATCGGCGAGAACGGACACCTTGCGTTCAACGATCCGGGGGAGGCCGACTTCTTCGATCCGCTGACGATGAAGGCGGTAACCCTGGATGACGCGTGCCGCGGCCAGCAGGTGGCGGAGGGATGGTTCGGCAGCCGCAACGAAGTTCCGCTGCAGGCGTTGACGCTGACCGTCCCCGCGTTGATGCGCGTGCCCAAGCTGATTGCATCGGTGCCGGGGAGCCGCAAGGCGGCGATCGTGCGCCGCACGCTGGAAGACCCGATCTCGACGGCCTGCCCGTCGACCATTCTGCGGACGCACGACGACGCGACGATCTATCTGGATGCAGAATCGGCAGCGGAGCTGAAGGATTTCGCCTGGCCGGCGAGACTTGGTGACTGAGGCGGTGCAGGAGCCCGGAGGAGGCGACTCGAATGACCGAGGAGATTTCGATGCGGAGCGACCGCCGGAAGTTCGTGAAACAGGCAGGCGGAGCCATGGTTGCCGCGGGCTTGAGCGCGAAGTCCTATGCGCGCGTGCTGGGCGCGAACGATCGCATCCGCCTGGGCCAGCTTGGCTGCGGATCGCGCAGCAGCGGTCACGTGCACATGGTACAGCTCGCGGCCAAGCAAATGCCTGTCGAGACAGTTGCCGTGTGCGATTTGTGGAGCCTGGCGCGCGAGCACCGCGCGGCGCAGGTGAAACATGCCTTCAAGTTTGAGCCGAAGATGTACAAGTACTCCGAGGAGATGCTCGAGCAGAAGGACATCGACGGCATAATGATCGCCACCGGCGACTTTCAACATGCGAAGCTATGCGCTGAAGTCGTCAAGGCGGGCAAGGATTGTTATGTTGAGAAGCCGTTCGCGAACGTGCTTTCCGAAGCCATCGAGACGCGGAACCTGGTCAAGCAATCGAAGCAGATTGTGCAGATGGGCACGCAGCACCGCAGCCAGGCGTATCCGCTGGCCATTCGCGATATCGTGCGGGCGGGAAGGCTCGGCCAGATTGTAGCCATCGAGCAGGAATGGAATGTGAACGAAGAGCGCTGGCGCTTCACGCCGATGGACACGGGCCAGAGCAAAGAGATGCTGATGGGCGTGAACATGGACTGGAAGAAGTTCATGGACCGGCCGTCCAAGCTGCGCGAGGAGGACACGGACTGGAAGCGATGGCTGCTGGACAAGCCGGACCGGCCGTTCGATCCGCATGTATATCTCGAGTTCCGGCTGTATAAGGATTTTTCGTCGGGCATCTTCGACCAGTGGATGAGCCACGGCTGCGACCTGGTGCACCTTTGGATGGACGAGAGTTATCCCGAGAGCGTGATGGCGACGGGTGGGACCTACGTGTGGAAGGATGGCCGCGACAACCCGGATACCTGCATCGCTGCGGTGACTTACCCCAAGGGCTTTCTTTACACGTATAAGACTACCTTCGGGAATAGTTATCGCAGCTTCTCGCGAATCATGGGACGCGACGGTACGATCGAGAACTATGGCGGCGAGGGCGCTTCGCTGTTTGTGGTGACGCGCGAGGGCGGCAGGCAGCAGTTCGATCCGCCGGATTCGGGGCCGGTGTACAAGGACGTACCTCTGGTCAGCGCCGCGAGCGACGGCGCCGAAATCCTGCGTGTGCCGGGCGCGACGGCGCCAGACTCGCTGGGGCCGGACGACGATGATACAGGCCACCTGACAAACTGGCTGAAGGCGATGCAGAACCGAACGCAGCCCAACGCCACGGTCGATCACGGGTTTTCGCATTCGATCGTATGTATTATGGCAGCGCAGTCCTACTGGAGCGGGAAGCGGCTTTGGTGGGACGCGAACAATGAGCAGATCCTCGACCATCCCGCCTGATCCATGGCGCCCGGCGACCGCAGCCCTCAGATCATCCACCGCGAATCCGGCGCGCCGCCGGGGAAGGCTGCGGGACGGCTGCGCTGGTGGATTGCGTGGACGCTGTTCTTCTCCACGGTGGCCAATTACATCAGCCGTCAAACCTTCTCGGTGCTGGCGCCGGTCATTGTTGTACAGCTTCATCTCAGCAATGTTGAGTTCTCGCGGATTGTCGCGGCATTTCAATTCTCGTATGCCATCACTTGGCTTGTCGGCGGGTTGATTCTCGACGCAATCGGCACCCGGATCGGCCTGGCGCTTGCGGTTGTCTTCTGGTCCGTCGTAAACATCTTTACCGGTTTCGCGAATTCGTTCTCTGCATTCCTGTCGTTGCGTTTTCTGCTGGGGATCGGTGAAGGCTTCAACTGGCCCGGCGCGAGCAAGACCGTTGCCGAGTGGTTCCCCAGCAGGGAGCGCAGCCTGGCCGTCGCGGTCTTCGACAGCGGATCGAGCGTGGGCGGGGCTGTCGCGGCGCTGGCGCTGCCGTTCGTCGCGCTGAGGTTTGGCTGGCGCTCGGCGTTTGTGGCTTCCGGCCTGCTTGGATTTGTATGGCTCGCGGTCTGGCTTCGCGTTTATCGCCCCCTCGAGCGCCACCCGCGCCTGACGGAGAGCGAACGGGCGCTGATTCGCGCCGGCCGCGATGCGCCCGTGACATCCGCCAGGGGCGGCATCGGGCGATGGGTTGCGCTCGCGGGCGATCGCAACGTGTGGGGAGTGGTGCTGGGCCGAGCGCTCACCGACCCCATCTGGTGGTTCTATATCTCGTGGCTGCCGAAGTACCTGAGCGATGCGCGCGGAGTGACGCTGAAGGGCGTGGCGCTCTTCTTCTGGATGCCGTTTGTGGCTGCCGACATCGGCAATTTCACCGGCGGATGGCTCTCGGGCTTGTGCATTCGGCGTGGACTGTCGGTGGTTCACGCGCGCGTGTGGGTGTGTGTCTTTAGCTGCCTGCCGATTCTCGCCGGAATTCCGGCAGCCGGCGTGCACAGCGTGTTCGCTGCAATGCTGCTGATCAGCTTTGCGCTGTGGGGTTATGCGAGCTGGTCGACGATGGGGCTGACGCTGCCTTCGGACCTGTTCCCGCAGGATGTGGTGGCAACCGTGACGGGGCTCAGCGGGCTGGTGGCCGGGCTGGCGGGCACCGGGTTCACCATCGCTGTCGGCGCCCTCGTTGACCGGTACTCGTACGCGCCGGCGTTTCTCGCCGCGGGGCTGCTGCCGGTGGCCGCGACGATTTGCGTCTTGCTTCTGGTGCGGACGCCGTATCGAGGCTTGGCCGCGCCGTCGAGCTGAAATAACCTATCCGCTGCAGCGGACGATCAGCGCGATCTTTCCATTTGCGGCACCCGGTGGAGATTGATATAAAGGTGCCGCTCCGTCATCCATCGAAATACTCCCCGCGAAAAATGAGGGTTCCTATGAACTTGCAACATTTCGGAAATACAGCCCGTACCGCCCTCGCAGCGACCTTCTTTCTGGTTGCGGCTTATCCCGCTCTTTCGCAACAGCCCCATGCGGCCGCGCCTGCACCGCGTCACACGATCGACATGGCCGTCGTGAAACCGGAGACGGTCGGCTTCTCCTCCGATCGGCTCGAGCGGCTGCATGCTCTGATGCAGCAGGCGGTGGACCAGAAGCAGATTGCGGGCATCGTCACCATCCTGGCGCGGCACGGCAAGGTGGTGGACTACCGCACCTACGGCCTTCAAGATCTTGAGACCAGGACGCCGATAGCCAAGGACACGATCTTCCGCGACTTTTCGATGACCAAGCCTGTGACCGGCGTGGCGATGATGATCCTCTACGAGGAAGGCAAGTGGTTGCCGTCGGACCCGATCGCGAAGTTCATCCCGGAGTTTGCGAATCTTAAGGTTTATAAGGGAACCGACGCGAGCGGCAGGATGATTTTGACCGATCCGGATCATGCGCCCACGATGCGCGAATTGATGTCGCACACGGCGGGATTCACTTACGGGTTTTTCGGCAGTACGCCGGTGGACGCGATGTACCGCGACCAGAACATATTGGGCTCCAAGAATCTTCAAGAGATGATCGAAAAGCTGGCGAAGATACCCCTGCTCTATCAGCCGGGAAAGGGCTGGACTTACTCGGTGTCGATGGACATCGAAGGTTATATTGTCGAGAAGTTATCCGGCCAGACGCTGCCTGAGTTCTATCGCGAGCATATCTTCAAGCCGCTGAGGATGAAGGACGCGGGGTTCTATGTCCCTGAGGACAGGCGCTCTCGCTTCGCGACGAACTATCAGAACCAACCCGGCCCGAACGGAGAGCTGGTGCCGGTTCAACGCGGTCCGGGTGGGACATCGAGCGACTATTCAACCGAGCCTACGATGCCTTCGGGCGGCGGCGGAATGGTGTCGACCGCGGAGGACTACTATCGGTTCGCCACCATGCTCTTGAATGGCGGCGAGCTCGATGGCGAGCGCATTCTGGCGCCGGCCAGCGTACACCTGATGACGTCGAACCATGTTTCCCGCGAACTGCTGACCGGCGAGTTCGGCATCGGAAACGCGGTGATGCGGCCTGGCTTTGGCTACGGCTTCAACTGCGCGGTGGAGTTCGACCCGGCGGAGGCGAATCTTCCCGAAGGCAAGGGCACGTTCCAATGGGACGGCGCGGCGGGTACGTGGTTCTGGGTCGATCCGACCAACGACGTGGTTTTCATCGGCATGATCCAGCGCATGCTCGGGCCGGCGAGCCCACCGCTCGAATATGAAAGCCGTGCAGTGGTCTACCAGGCGCTGGTCGATCCATCGCAATAGCCGGGGCGCAATAGCCCCGGCAAAACAGTGAAGGCCCCCGAGCTCCAGAGCCGGCCGGCCCAACCGAAGGGAGCGAGGCTGGCCAATGGAACAGAGCGGGTGTTCACTGCCAGCCTCGATAAGCACTGCTAAGTTGTAGATTATGCCGTTCTCTAGACTTTAGCCTCGCTCTGGAGTCTCGCAAATCTATCGGGTTCGCGATGACTCCTGGAGCCAAGGTCTATATAAGGCAGGAATCGAAGTGCCCGGTCTGACTTATGGACCGACCTTGAACTGGGATACATAGTGGAACAACCCGAAAACATTCACGATCCATAGAACCACCACGATCACCACGACTGCATTCAGAATGCCCTTGATTGTGCTCTGCATGGGAACGTAACGGTTGACCAGCCAGAGCAGGATGCCGACGACCAGGAGCGTGATCACTACATTGATAAGTGGCATTTCCCGATTCTCCCTTGAGGCTTGCGCAACGGATCGAGTGCCGATGCGCCCCGCCGCAGTCTAGTGGCCTTCGAGGTGATGAACGGCAGTTTCATAGCCGCGGCGAAAGCCCTCGCGGTAGTCGTCGCGCAGGTTAGGGTCGACGTGAGGATGGCGGTACTCCTCGCGATTGTTTACATTGGGCGGGCGGTGGAGGTCGAAATCCTTGCGTGCTCCTTCGACGCCATCGTGAAAGCCCTTGCGCTGCACTTCGCGGAATTCAGCCGGCGGAACGTCCCAGCCACCTTCCTGGTATCCGGCAACGCCAGGCTGGGGCACGCCCAAAGCATGGGCCGACGCCAAACCCGGAGCTCCCAGCGAAATCGCAACCAGCGGCAGAAGGGCCCAGCTCAATCTCATTGATCGTTACTCTCCTTTCCCTCAGGCGATAGAGATGAGACTCTCGAGCGATTTGTTGCCTGGTCAAGTTAGATGGCGCGAAATCGATGTCATAGTGGTTTGTATCTTTCTCTGTAAGAAACACGCTCGGCGCAAGTTATCCATGAGTTGAGTTGGCTGGCTGCCTCCCGCCAGCTCCTGCGGCGGCGCCTGTTCTTTTTTGCAGGATGAAACGCAATGCATATCGATCATGCAAATCCGCAGGCAACCTATCGGCTAGGATGAGACTGGTGGGGCCGCTTCTCGAGATTCGCGATCTGCATATAGGCTTTGGCGGCGACGCGGAGGCTCGACAAGCCGTGTGCGGAATTGGCCTGCAAATCGATGAAGGCGAGGTACTCGGACTGGTCGGCGAGTCGGGGTCGGGCAAAAGCGCGACGGCGCTGGGGATCCTGGGGCTGCTTGGAGCAACGGCCCGCGTCTCGGGCGAGATTCTCTGGCGCCGGGGGAACGCACCGGTGAATCTGCTCGCGGTGGCACAGCATGAGCTGCGCCGATTGCGCGGATGCGAAGTCGCGATGATCTTTCAGGAGCCGATGACAGCGCTGAATCCGGCGATGACGATCGGACGCCAGGTGGCCGAGTGCTTTGAGGCCCATGCGCCCGCGGCGACGAGGCGCGAAGCGATGCGGCGAGCGATTGAAGCGCTTGAGGCCGTGGCGATTCCCGAGCCGGCACGGCGTCACAGCGACTATCCACATCAGTTCTCCGGCGGGCAGCGGCAGCGCATCCTGATTGCGATGGCGCTGATCAACCGGCCGCGGCTGCTGATCGCCGACGAGCCGACGACGGCGCTCGACGTGACTGTGCAGGCGCAGGTGCTGGAACTGTTGCGCGATCTGCAGCGGCAGCATGGGCTGGCGATGCTCTTCATCTCGCACGACCTGGCCGTGGTGGGCGAAGTGGCGAGCCGCTTGGCGGTGATGCGGGCGGGCGAGATCGTGGAGATGGGAGCGAGCCGAAAGCTGCTGACGGCCCCGGATCACGTCTACACGCGAAGCCTTTTGGCGGCGGTGCCGACGCTGAGGACAGAGAAGAATAAGCCTCTGGCCTTAGTGAGATAGAGAGAATGCTCTTGCCAATCTGAGGAATACTCGCCGTGAAAGAGCGATCCCACCCTTTCGCCAAATTGCGGCGAAAGGATGGGGCACCCGAAGGGTCGGGAAGCAAAGAGCCTAGAGGTATCTGTTACTCGGCGACCGCTTCCGCAGCGGGATCGGCAACAGCGCCCACTTCGGCCTCTGCCAGAACCTTCACGCGAACGTGCGCTGTAACCTCGCGGTGCAGTTTGATGGCCACTGTGAAATCGCCCAGGCTCTTGAGGGGCTCATTCAACTGGATCTTGCGGCGATCGATTTCGAATCCCTGCTCGGCGAGACCGGCGGCGATGTCGCCCGAGGTGACCGAACCGAAGAGGTGGCCGTGCTCGCCCGACTTGCGGGTGAAGCTCACCACGACCGGCTCGAGCTTGACGACCAGTTCCTGGGCCTGCGCCTTTTCAGAGGCGGTACGGCGGGCGGCGGCGGCCTTCATCTGCTCAATGACGGCCTTGTTGGCCTCGGTGGCCTGCATGGCCAGCTTCCGCGGCAGCAGGTAGTTGCGGCCGTAGCCGTCGGCCACCTTCACCACTTCTCCGCGGTTGCCCAGATTGACGACGTCTTCCTTGAGAATGACTTCCATTTCAAAATCTCCAACAGTGCGCTCCTCGAACCGCGATCCTTCAACTCGAGCGATTCGGGGTGCCGAACCGCCTTTCCTTAGGATGACAGCCTTGAGGCGAGAGAATCTCCAGTTAGTGCTGCGTGGCGAACGGCAGCAGGGCGATGTTGCGGGCCTGCTTGATGGCGCGGGTGAGGCGGCGCTGGTGCGTGGTGCACACGCCCGTCAGGCGCCGGGGCACGATCTTGCCGCGCTCGGCCACAAACTGCTGCAGCAGCCGGACGTCGCGATAGGGGATCGCGTCAATCTTCTCGGTGCAGAACTTGCAGACCTTCTTGCGCCGGAAGAATTTGCCGCGGCCGCCGGGACCGCCGGAAGGGCGAGGTCCGCGAGGGCCGGGACCTGCGCCCGGGCCTGTTGGATGCGATGGTGCTGCGCCCGACTCGGGCGCCTTTGCTTGCTCTTCAGCCATGATGCTTCCTCTTCATTCTTTTGTCCGGCGAACCGTTTGCGCGGAGCCGGAGCTGTATCGAACCGCCGCGCCGTCATTTATCGGCGAGGCAGCGGCAACCTTCGATGTAGGAACTCAGGCGCTCGCGTGGGCGGCTTCCGGCGCTTCGGCTGGAGCAGCGGGCACGGCGGGTGCGGGAGCTGGAGCGGGGGCTTGAACGGCAACCGGGGCCGGAGCAGGCGCGGGAGCCGAAGCGGGTTCGGCGCTCAGCTTGCGGCGCGATGCGCGCAGGGCCTTGATCTTGCCCAGCCGCTTCTCTTCTTCGTCGATGCGCACGGTGATGAACTTGATCACCGGCTCGGTGACGCGCAGCCGGCGCTCGAGTTCGAGCACGACCGGGCCCCCGGCCTCGACGGTGAGGAGCACGTAGTAGCCGTCGTTGAACTTGCGCACCGTGTAGGCAAGCTTGCGGCGGCCCATCTTTTCCACGCTCTTCACCACGCCGCCGCCGTGGGTCACGGTGGCCGTAAAGCCGGCAATCAGCTTGTCGGCATCTTCGTCGACCACATCGGGCCGGACGATAAACATCACTTCATACAAACGCGACATAGTTTCTTCTCTCAGTTCTCAATACTCAGTTCACGGTTCCCAGTTCAGAGTTCTCGGTTCTTCAAGCCGGCAGCCGTCGATCGGCTGCGAAGTCAAGAACCGCGAGCTATGAACTTCCCCTCTTACTCCCGGCGGTTGAACTCACTCATCGCCGGCCCCGCACCGTCCTGAAGAATGCGCCGGACGGCCGTTGCAACCTTGTCGAGCACCTCATCGAGTTTCGTCAGATCGGCCTTGCGCATCGGCGAGAGCAGAAAATCTCTGCCCGGCCGCCGGCCTCCCGGCGCCGATCCGGTGTCCGCACCGACAGTTCCACCTCCGTTGGGCGGCAGGTCGGGTCCTACGCCGATCCGCAGCCTGAGCCACTCCTGGGTGCCCAGAGCGCTGGTTACGCTGCGGGCGCCGTTGTGGCCCGCCGCGGAACCGCGTTCCCTGATCTTGAACGTCCCCAGCTTCAAGTCCAGCTCGTCGTAAATCACGAGCAGGTCCTGCTGCGGGTCCGCTTCGAACTCGCGAACCAGAGCGGCCACCGACGCGCCGCTCAGGTTCATGAACGTCTCCGGCTTGGCCAGGATGACCGCGCGCTCCGCGATGCGGCAGCTTGCAGTCTGGGCCCGGCAGCGCCGGTTTTGGACCACGACCCCTTCCTGCTGGGCGATGCGGTCAATGGCCATGAAGCCCGCATTATGCGGGGTCCACAGATAATCGAGGCCCGGATTGCCCAATCCCACAACCAGGAATGGGCCTTTGCGGCCGTCGCTCGAACTTGCGTCCGCCAATGGTTACTTCTTCGCTCCTGCTTCGGGCTTCTTGGCGCCTGCCGCTTCGGCGGTTTCGGTCTTGCCCTTCTTGGACACCTCAGGCTCTGCCGGCGTCGCAGCGCCCGCTTCGGCCGTCGCAGCCTCAGTTGCCGCCGCCGGCGCCGCCTCTTCACGAATGGTAATGACGTGCGCGACCGTTGCATCCTCATGGCTCAAATACTTGATCTTGTCGGAGTGCGGAAGGTCGCTGACGCGCAGCACGCCGTGCATCTCGAGATGGCTGACCTCCACGTCGATGTGGCTGGGGATATCGGTGGGCAGGCACTCGATCTCGACCTCGCGCAACACCTGGTCCAGGATGCCTCCTTGTGTCTTGACGCCCACCGGGATGCCCATCAGCTTGACGCGCACGCTCACGCGGAGCAGCTTGTCGAGCGCGATGCGCTTCAGGTCGATGTGGATCAGCCGGTCGTAGATCGGCTCACGTTGCCAATCGACGATCATGGCCTTGGCCGTGGGCTGGCCCGCGACCTCCACGTCGAAGATCGTGTTGTGCCCGGCTTCCGAGTAAAGGATCCGCGAAATCTGCTTGGGGTCCACCTCGACGGCAACCGGATCGTGCCCCGGGCCATAGAGCACAGCGGGAATCTTGCCGGCAGCGCGAACGCGCCGCGCGGCATTCTTGTTGAACTTCCCCTCGCGGGGCTTGGCGGTTACGACTTCGACTGGCATTTCTACTCTCGTTTCCTTTTCTCGGGCACGGCCCGCGGACGGTGCCGCTCCCTTTGCTGAGAAACAGCCTCCAGCTATTCGCTTTCGGCCGCTTGTTGTTCAATCGCGGATTCGAAAATCCTCTTCGGGTTTCGTCCGCATTCCAATCTGTTCTTTCAAGCCAATTCCTGCAGCATCCCGATAACTCGGCGAGCAGCCAAAACCCTGCAAGCTGGCCATCAGTTGAACAGCGAGCTCACACTCGTCTCCATGTGGATGCTCTCGATGGCCGCGCCGAGAAGGCCGGAGATCGTGAGCACCTTGATCTTGGTCAGTTTCTGCGCCGGTTCGCGCAGAGGAATCGTGTCGGTAACGACGACCTGCTCGATCCGCGAGCTGGCGATGCGGTCGATGGCCGGGCCGGAAAGCACAGCGTGGCTGGCGCAGGCATACACGGCTCCGGCTCCGGCCTGGATGAGAGCATCCACGGTCTTCACCAGCGTTCCAGCCGTGTCGATGATGTCGTCGATGATGAGGCAGGTCTGGCCCTCGACGTCGCCGATCACGTGCATCACCTCGGCCACGTTCAAGTCGGTGCGGCGCTTGTCCACAATGGCCAGCGGCGCTCCCATCTTCTGCGCAAAGAATCGCGCCCGCTCCACGCCGCCGGCGTCCGGCGAAACAACCGTGAGGTTGGGCAGGTTGAGCTCGCGGAAGTGGCTGACCAGCACCGGGCTGGCGAAGAGATGATCGACGGGAATGTCGAAAAAGCCCTGAATCTGCGCGGCATGCAGGTCGACAAAGAGTGCGCGGTTGGCTCCGGCAGTGGTGAGCAGGTCGGCGATGAGCTTGGCGCTGATGGCTACGCGGGGGCGGTCCTTGCGGTCCTGGCGGGCATAGCCGTAGTAGGGCACTACCACCGTGATCCGGGCCGCCGAGGCGCGCTTGAGCGCATCGATCATGATGAACAGCTCCACCAGGTGCTGGTCCACCGGATAGCAGGTGGGCTGCACAACAAACACATCCACGCCGCGAACGTTCTCCAGCAGCTGGAAGTAGACCTCGCCATCGGCAAATCGCTGCAGCTTGGCCTCGCCAAGCGTGACGCCGATGTGCTGGGCGATCTTGCGCGCCAAATCGGTGTTGGCCGTGCCGCTGAAGAGCTTGAACCGCTTGTCCTCGCTCAGGTTGCGCGCGCGCTTGCGCTCGCCGGCCGGCTTCGCGTCTTTGGGCCTCGCTTGCGCGTCGGCACCCTCGCGATACTGGCCGTCTTTAGGCTGGCCGTCCTTAGGATGCCCATCCCTGACCTGAGGGTCCTTTTGCGGGCTGACGCCGCTATCCTGCTTGTCTTCCGCCGTTGCGATCAACGTTCCTGCGTCCATTCTCCGTGTACCTCCAAGCTGGTTGGCTTTGGCTGGTCCTCGGGGATACGTTCCCGAAAGTCTGGCTGGGCGATCAGGATTCGAACCTGAATAAGTGCCTCCAAAGGGCACTGTCCTACCATTGAACGATCGCCCAGTATTTGCAGCTCCCACTCATCGTCGAAAGCCGCCCTTTGTCAGCCGTCCGCGAGTCTCGCTCTCAAAACGGACAGCTGTCAATTGTCAATCTCTCTGAAAAAACCGCAATGCCATCAAGCCCGCTGAATCATTCCGCTCCAATATTCGGCTCGCGGCAAGGTCCGGGTCAATGTGCTGCGCACCTGTTCGCCGAACGCTTCCTTCAGCCGGGCCTGGACAGCTTCCCCATCTTCACGGGCCTTGTAGAGCCCGAAAAGAGCCGAACCGGAACCTGAAAGCGAGGCGTAGAGGGCTGCCTCCGGCGTGCCGGCTGCCGCAAGAATGCGCTTGATCTCGAGAAGGGAAGGCTGCTGGCGAAAGACGACTTGCTCGAAGTCGTTCTCAATCCAGCCACTGATCCCGGTTCGGACAAGCCCAGACCATTGGGACGCCTCTTGCGGTCCGGCCAGGTTCGCTCCTGTGGAGAGAACACCGGAAGAGCCCGCTAACTCCGCAACCGCAAAGGCGCTCGCGTAGGCACGGCTCAACTGCTTTAGTTTACCGGCGCTTGCCTCCTGGGTCAAACCGCGCTCGGCGCACAGCGCGTCCCAGTCGCGAAATGCCTGGGGAGTGGAGACGCCGACCGAGGGCAGAGCCAGCACGCACCACAGCGGCTCGAGATCGGGAAGGGGGTAGACCTCCTGGCCGCGGTCGATGCCCAGAACAGTGCCACCGATCAGAAACAACGGGACATCCGAGCCGACCTGGGCGGCGATGTCTAGTCGTCTTGCCTCCCAATAGAATGTGCCGATCCCTGCTTCTTTGTAGGGACTTTGAACTGTCCAACCGGGATCGCGCCGACTCTTGTTCCAGCCCAATTCCTGTTCAAACCCGATCAGTGCCGCAACCGCGTTCGCCGACCCCGCACCGAGCCCGCCTTGCACCGGCAGCCGTTTCTCTATATGGATTTCAACGTCGGCGAAAGAGCTGCCGTCCCGAAGAGCGAGTTCGACTGCCTTCCACGCGGTATTGCTGCTATCGGTCGGGACCCTTTCGTCGTTCGATGTTAGTCGAATGTTCCTCGTCTTCTCTTTCCAAGTCTTCCTGGCCGACACCGTCACCAGGTCGTGCAGCTCCAGCGTCTGGTAAACCGTGACCAATGAATGAAATCCGTCCATCCGTGGGGCGCCGATGTAAAGGCCGAGGTTGATCTTGGCGTGTGACCGGAGTGTAGTGGGCATGTCCACTTATTCTAGAATGCGCGCGAAAATCGATGCTATTCTCTTGCGAAGACACTGTCCCCCGAGCCGATCTGCCTGAAGCCGGCTTGGCCTCCCCATTGCGTCGGATTCACGAAAAGGATGCGAAGGCCGTTTCGCCGCCGCGCAATCGATGCCACGCGGTTCCCGCTTTCCGCGCCGGAGGGGCAAAACACGCGTATATCCCTGGAGTAATCGCCCATGAGCAAAGGCGGCGGCAACCTCGGCCCGTTCTTTCTCTTCGCCATCGCGGTGATTGGGTTCGTCGTGTGGCGCGCGGTTTTCGGATTCGATCCGTTGCCCTGGCTGCGCGGAATGCATCTCGGGCTTCCCCTTGTCCTCCTGCTTGTCGGCGCCATCACGGTCGTTCTATGGGCAGGGAAATTCCTTTCCCTGAAGTAGCTTTCTTGGCGCACGGCGGGACGTCGGCTGTCGTAACCGGTTCATTGGCGAACCGGACCGCCCGGTGGGTCGTTGCGGCAGCTTCGAATCTTCAGGGCTGCACATCGGTCACATTCACGCTACCGTTTTCGTAAGCCAGTGAGTCGAAGGAACGAAGCTTGAGTGACATCGCGCGAACCACCGCACCATGCGGCGGGGTTTCAAGGGGTGTCCTGCCGCCCGCGACCGGACGGCGGAGACGAACCTGGCCTGGCTCGCCGATCGCAGGATCGGACTTCTTTCCGGATGCCGGGAATCGCGATGCCGGAGAGACTCTCAAGGCGGGCGAAAGGAGGAGCCATGAGCTTCCTCGCACACTTCGCTGTCTTGCTGGCGCTGCTGCGCTTTGTGCCCGCGCTGTGTGGCCAGACTGTTTTACACACCGCACGGCTCGAGGTCGTCCACGGCAAGCCGTACATCATGGTCATGGTCAACGGCCAGGGACCGTTCCGGTTCGTGATCGACACGGGCACCGGAGGGTCGGCAATGGTGGCGCCGGAGCTCGCCGACCGGCTTGAGCTGCCTTCCGCCGGCGTTGCGCGGCTCACCGACCCGAGTGGAAAGGGCGATCGGCGCGAACACCTGGTGCTCATCGACTCGATCGAGATCGCCGGCGTCGAGTTCAGCGGAGTCAAGGCGGTTCGCCACGCCTTGCCGGATGAAGATGGATCGTGCCTGGGGCTGCTGGGGTTCCCGCTTTTTCACGACTATCTGCTTTCGCTCGACTATCTCCGCCGGCGCATGACCCTCTCGCTGGGCACGCTCGAACCGGACGGCAAGAGATCCGTTCTCCCCTTCCGCATGCCGAACGGCGTGCCGATTGTGCCCCTGCTGGTGGGAAATGTGCAGTTTGAGGCCCAGTTCGATTCGGGTGGCACCGGCCTGAGCCTCCCCGAGCAACTGGTCAACCAGTTAAAGCTGTCAAGCGGCCCGGTCCTTTTTGGGATCGGACAGTCGCTGGCCACGCGATACCAGGTGAAAGCGGCACGGCTGGCCGATGACGTTCACTTGGGCCGGTACGCATTCAGCCGGCCGGTGGTGGAGATCAATCCGGCTTTTCCGATCGCCAACTTTGGCTCGCGGCCGCTGGAAAACTTCGCGGTGACGTTCGACCAGAAGAGCCTGCTGATGCGGCTCGACTCGCCGCGCGACTCCTTCCGGCTGGATATTGCGCCGACGACGATACGCATGGAAAACGCGCCGCCGCAGCGGCCGGTCGATCTTGCGCTTGTGCCGGTGGGATAGACCTTCGGCGGCTTGCCCTTCCGGCGGCACTCTGCCGGCGCTTTCCAGCAGGATGCCGCCCTGGGTGCTCCTCGAGTGGAGGGAAGCTGGTTTTGGGGCCGTGGTTTCCCGCCAGTCGCCGGCCTTTCCCGGGAAAGGCCGGCGAAAATCAGTTCATTGTGGCCGCGGTCAGCCGCGCGCATGGGCCCAGGCGTATTTCTTCTGGTCGCGCAGCATCGTGACCGGGTCGCCGGTGGGGTAAAACTCCATCGCCACCATGCCCTTGTAGCTGAGCTTGCCCAGCTTGCGGTAGATGTTGGCGTAATTGATCTCTCCCGTTCCGGGCTCGTGGCGGCCGGGCACGTCGGCGATGTGGATCAGGTCGACGGTGTCGATGTTCTTCTCCAGCTTCTCCAGCAGGTTGCCCTCGGCGATCTGCTCATGGAACAGGTCGTAGAGGAACCGCACCTGCGGATGGTTCACTTTTCGCACGATCTCCATGGCCTCGGCCGCCGACGAAAGATAGATCTTCGAGTTCTCCTCGGGATCGATGCATTCGAGCAGGATCTTTACCGGCCGGCCCTCGATCTGCTTGCCCTCGATCGAGGCCGCCATGCGCTTGAGCGTCTCAATGCAACTATCGTGCTGCGCCTGGCGCGAAACTCCGGGGATGATGTTGCCCGAGAGGACGATCATGGCTGGAATGCCCAGCGTCTCCATGGTCTTGAGTTCCTCACCCAGTTCGGCGACCATCGCGTCCCGGCTCGACGGGTCGGCCACGCCATGCTTCATGCCGGCCGTCGCGTCGAAGCGGATGCCGAGCCGCTTGCGCGCGGCGTTGGCGCTGGCGAACTGGTCGGTGGACCAGCCCTTGTACTCGCCCACCAGCTCGACGTTGGTGTAGCCGGCCTCGGCCACCTTCTCGAGGCGCTGCTCGAAGGGCAGCTTGTTGAAGACCGTCCAGAGCATGATCGAGATGCCGAACGGCCCCTCGTCGCCGGATGATTCGGCGGCGGAGATGCGGCTGGCGGCTGGCATCGAAGGCGATGCGGCGGCAACGGCCGCTGCAGCAAGAGACTGGGCGAAGACACGGCGATTCATAGCGACCTCATGCGGGGAGATGGATTGGACTCGCCTTGTGGGCGAGGGAGTTCAACATCAGGCCTGACACAAGCAGCGCGAGCGCGTTTGCGGCATACAGATAATGCAGTCCGCCGACGGCCCGGATCATAATACACTGCACGATCAGCCAGCCGAGCAGGACACATCCCTGCAACGCAATCCATAGCCCATAGCCGTGGACGTTGCGCAATGTGAGCCAGAGGACGAAGAAGCTCAGAAGCCCGTTCATCACCAGCAGGGTCAGGCCGGGGATGAAAAAGGTGTGAAATGGCGAGTGAGCCAGCAGGCCCGGCGGCAAGGGGTTGGGTGGACCGAGCGGAAAGATGATCAAGGGGATGCCGCCGATCAGTGCGGTAATCCCAAGGAACAAGAGGGAGACGATTGCGAGCTTTCGATAGAATCCCATCGCAGAACCTCAAACAGCAAGTGCGTGGGGAAGACAGCCGCATTGTACGCCTGGGCGGTCATTTGAGATGTGTCGGCGCGGTCCCGGGAGTCTTGGGGAGCTTCAGCGTCTTGCGCAAATCCTGCCAGTCCTTCTCTGTCTGGTCGGCATAGCAGGAGCCGAACTGCCCGAGCGCCTCGGCGAAGCCCTGGCCCGAGCCGAGATAGCCGGTCAGCACCATGGGATCGGCTGAGCGTGCGTGCCCGCGCGCCAGCAGTTCGCCGCAAACCTCTCCGTACGCCTCCAGGCCACCGAACTTCAGGTCAGTGAGCTCGACCGAGCCCTTGTGGTCGTTGAGCTGGCGCACAAGGTAATGCCGGCCGCCCATGTGCGTCCAGCCGAGGAACGGGTCGGACTGCACCTGCATGGCGCGCTGGCCGTCGGCAACGCGCTTGCCGTTGTGAGGGTCGGGGTGCGCGTCGGGCAGATACGGCGTGTAGCACGATGCCGGCTCTTCCTTGATCTGCAGAAAGAGCGGATCGTCGGGGCCGTTGCCTTCAAAGTAGATGCAGTAGTCGCGCAGGCCCACCGAGCCCGTACCGACAACTTTGAACGCGACATCCATGGGGCGGTAGAACGAGAGCAGATGCTGCCGCTGCGGCTCGAGCATCTCGCGATAGGGCCTGAGTGAGGCCAGGACCTCCCCGGCCTGCCTGCCGGTCACGCGCGAGAGCATGGGCTTGTTTTCCTTGAAGCGCCGCTCTGTGCCGCCAGGCTTCGATGAGGGCTCGGTGATCTGCTCGAGCGTATGCTTGGGCGTGGCGCGTTCGGCCTTCGTCAGGGCGGCATGAATGGGCGCAATCGAACCCAGCCGGTGCACCTGGAAACGGCCTACCTCGATATGCGGCATCCTGGCGAAGTCGCGTATCTGGTCGCAGTAGCGAACCACAAAGCTCTCCACCGCGGCGCGTGCCTGCGACTCCTTGTGTCCGGAGGCGCGGCCGGCGAGCACGAGCGAAGCCGCCATGCGTTTCAGGTCCCATTCGAAGGGGCCGTGAATCGTCTCGTCGAAGTCGTTGATGTCGAAGACGAGGCGGCCGTCGGGCGCGGCGAATGCGCCCAGGTTGCGCACGTGCGCGTCGCCGCAGAGCTGCGCCAGAATGCCCGCAGTGGGCAGGACGGAGAGGTCGGCCGCCATGACTGGCGCGGCGCCGCGAAAGTAGCCGAACGGCGACTCGGCCATGAGCTCGAATTTCAGCTTGACCAGCGCGGGGACGCGGCCCTTCATCGACCGCTCGAGCAGCGCGAGCGCAGACGTTGGCCGCGCCTTTGGGTTGTGTTCGCAGTGCTGGTGCCGGCCCACTTGCTTGCGCCGCGACTGGCCAAGCCTGCGGCGTTCTTCGGGGGTTGCCCAATGCATGAGCCGTAACCTACACCCGCGGGATAGTGAACGCAACCATGGCTTAAGGGTTCCGTTCCCTCGCCGTTACTCATGGCGCAGGGCGGTCATTGGCTCGATTCGTGCCGCGCGCCGAGCGTCTGGATCAGTGGAGCTTCCGCCTCCGCGATGGCCGCGGAGACGCTTCTATGTCGGTTCGGGCCCGGTTCAAGCAGGCTCGGGCTTGGCGTTTTCAGCGGTTGGCGCGCGCAATGCTGCCGCGCTCAGTTCGTCGGCCCGGCGAAGATCGGGAAACCATACAGCCCACAGGCCGGCAACGGCCAGCGCACCCAGGCCGCCGATCACCGTGGCGCGCACCGCTCCCCACCACTGCGCAGTCAGACCGCTCTCGAATTCGCCCAGCTCGTTCGAGGCGCCGATGAAGAGCGAGTTGACCGCGCTCACGCGGCCGCGCATCTCGGGCGGCGTGGCGAGCTGCAGCAGGGAGCCACGGATGATGACGCTGATCATGTCGGCCGCTCCGCAGATCGCGAGGCTGGCCAGCGAGAGCCAGATGATTCGTGAAAGACCGAAGACCGCGGTGGCAGCCCCGAAAACCGCGACGCAGATAAACAACCGTACGCCGGCGCGGCGCCGGAAAGGAAAACGCGCCATGATCAATGACATGGAAAGCGCACCGGCTGCGGGTGCCGCACGCAGCATACCAAGCCCGCGGGGGCCGGTGTGGAGCACGTCCTGGGCGAAGATGGGCATCAGGGCTACGGCGCCTCCGAGCAGCACGACAAACAGGTCCAGGGAAAATGAGCCGAGCAACATGGAGTGCCGACCGACATATCGAAAGCCGGCCAGAACTACCTTCAAAGACGTTGCACGTTTTTCCATGCGGCCGGGCCTGACGCCCAGCGTGCTGATCAGAACCAGGAACCAACCCAGCGCGCCCAGGTTGAAAACATAGACGATTCCGGCGCCTTCAAGCTGCGTGTCTGCGACCAAGCGATGCAATGGCAGCGTGAAGAGCAGCCCGCCGAGCGCCGGGCCGGTGATATTGGCAAACTGGAAGATGGCTCCGCCCCAGGTGACGGCATTGACGAAGTGCCTCTCCGGCACAAGGTGCGGGATGAGCGCCGAGCTGGCCGGACCGGAAAACGCCCGGCCCGTTCCGATGGCGAAGAGGACAACATAGATGGCAAAGACGCCATGAACCTGCGCGTGCGTGAGCAGGACAAGCGCCCCGGTGCACAGAACCTGGACGCTGTAACAGATGAGGATGATCTGGCGGCGGTCGAAGCGATCGGCGACATGGCCGGCAGGCAGCAGGAACAATAGCGCCGGAAGAAACAGCGCCAGCCCTGTGAAGCCGAGGTCTAGCGCGCGATGCGTGATGGAGTAAACCTGCCACGCAACGGCGACTGACTGTGCCTCCGCTCCGAGGATGGCCGTGACGCGGGCGAGCTGAAACCGCCGGAAGTCCCGGGATGCAAACGCCTCCATGCCGCGCGCGGGGGGCTTCACGGTCTGCCTGGGGGGAGAAGGATCCATGTCCTGCCCCAAGGTTACAACGCGCCACGGACTGGAAAGGTCTCTCCGCCTTTTCCTGAACGCGGCAATGCCACGATCGCAGCCGTTGTTCCGGGCCACAACCGGGGGTTACACTCTCCATGGGCTTCCAGACCCTTTATTTTTCGCCACCGTTCCATGAGAACTCGCTTCGCTTTCGGAAACCTGGGAATCGACGTTTCTGTACCGGACTCAGTCCGCGCCGAGGTCATTCACTGCCGTTCGGCTGCGGCACTTGACAACGTTCAGGATGCGCTCGACGCGGCGCTTGACCATCCGATCGGCTGCGCGCCGCTGGCGGAGCTGGCCGCCGGCAAGCACACGGCCGCGATTTCGGTCTGCGACATCACGCGGCCTGCGCCGAACAGCACCACCCTGCCGCCGCTGCTGGCGCGGCTGCACCGATCCGGCATTCCGGTCGAGGGCGTCACGATCCTCATCGCGACGGGGCTGCACCGCGGTGCGACAGACGACGAGATCCGGAAGATCCTCGGGCCTGGGATCGCGGCCAAGTATCGCGTGGTGAATCACGACGCGACGCGGCCGGACCAGCATCGCTTCCTCGGCCAAACTCGCGCCGGAACGCCGGTTCATATCGATGAGCGGTTGATGGCGGCCGATCTACACATCTCGCTGGGCTTCATCGAGCAGCACCTGATGCTCGGCTTTTCCGGCGGACGCAAGCTGATTGTGCCGGGTGTGGCCGCGCAGGAAACGATCAAGGTCATCCACTCGCCGCGCTTCATGCGCGAGCCGCTGGCCACCGAAGGCTCGGTCGCCAACAATCCGCTGCACCACGAGTTGCTCGAGATCGCCGCCATGGCGCGGCACGATTTTATCCTCGATGTGACACTGACCAGAGGCCGCCAGATCTCGGGCGTGTTTGCCGGCGATCCGGTGAAGGCGCATGCGGCGGGCGTCAAGTGGATCGAGAAGACGTCGCTCAACCGGCTCGATGAGCCTTTCGATGCCGCAATGACAAGTTCGGCCGGCTATCCACTGGACCTGACGTTTTACCAGACGGCCAAAGGCATCACGGCGGCGGCGCATGTGGTCAAGCCTGGCGGAACGATCCTGCTGGTCGGCGAGTGCGCGGAGGGCATCGGCTCGCCGGCCTTCGCGAAGATGCTGGCGGAGTTCAAGGGCTGCCAGGAATTCCTCGACGATATTCGCACAACCCCGGTTGTGCAGGATCAGTGGCAACTGGAGCGGCTGGCGCTCGCCGGACTGAAGCACCGGCTGCTGTTCTATACGCCGGGCGCTCGCCCGGAGCAGCTCGGCTGCCTGGCGAAGCAGGCGTTTGCCAATCTCGACGACGCGGTGGCCGCGCTGGTGGCCGAACTGCCAGCGGGTGGGCGCGTGGCGCTGATTCCCGAGGGGCCCTATGCGTATGCAAGGGCGGAGAATCTAGAGGCAGCTTTCGCTTAGGCTCACTCGGTTCCACCGCCGGGTGCACAGCCGGCCGAGCGCGAATCGATTATTCTGGCTCATGGAGCCTGAGCCGCAACCAAGGCAGCACCGTTCGCCCCGCGCGCCGAGCCCGCTGGCTGCGGCAGCCGTTGCGTTGTGCGGGGTGTGCGCGTTTCTCGAGCTCTATTGCACGCAGCCTCTGTTGCCGATGCTGACGAAGGTTTTTCACGCGTCGAAGACTGCCGCGGGAATGACCGTGTCGGCGGCGACGCTGGGAGTGGCATTGTCGGCGCCGGTCTTCGGCGCCCTTACCGAGCGCATGGCGCGCAAGCGCGTGATTGTGACGTCGCTCGTGGGCATCTCGCTGCCGACGCTGCTCGCGGCAACGTCGGGCTCTCTGGCGCAACTCATCTTCTGGCGATTTCTTGAAGGCATCACGCTGCCCGGTATAGTTGCCGTTGTGGTCACGTACATCGGAGAGGAGTGGCCGGCCGAGCAGGTTGCCTTGATCATGAGCGTCTACGTGAGCGGTACGGCGCTGGGCGGCTTCACGGGGCGGATCCTCAGCGGCATCATTGCCGAAACCTTCAACTGGAGGGTGAGCTTTCTCGCGCTCGGAGCGGCCGCACTGCTCGGCGCCTCACTGGTTGCTGCGTGGCTGCCACACGGGCGCAACCGGCACGCGCCAGCGGCAGGCGTGTCGCATGCGACGTTCGCGCAACAGGTCCAGGGCCTGTTTCGCAGCCCGCGCCTGGTGGCCACGTTCGCTGTCGGCTTCAACGTCCTCTTTTCGCTGGTCGGCGTGTTCACCTGGATCACGTTTCATCTCGCCGCGCCGCCATTCTTGCTATCGACCACGGCGTTGAGCTCGCTCTTCTTCGTGTACCTTGTCGGCCTGGTCGCGACGCCGGCGGCGGGCTATGTAATTACGAAGGTCGGGTTGCGGACGGGAGTCGGCGGAGCCATCGGCTGCTCCATGGCCGGCGTTCTGCTCACGCTCGCTCCATCGCTGCCAGTAGTGATCGCTGGGCTGACGCTCCTCTCAAGCGGGGTCTTCATCGCGCAGACCGCGGCGCAGAGCTTTCTCCGCGTGGCGGCGCCGGCCGGCTCACGCGTTACCGCCGCTGGAACCTATATGACGTTCTACTATCTCGGCGGAACCGCGGCCGGCGTGGTTCCCGGGGCGTTCTGGGCGTTGGGCAAGTGGCCGGCGTGCGTGGGGTTCATTGTCGCGATGCAGGCAGTGGGGCTGGGGATTGCGCTGGTGGGCTGGCGCAGCCCGCAACCGGCACTTGTGACGGCCCGGGCCGACGGCTAGAATCGCGGCCGCTCTCTCTGGCAGGACGGTGGTATCGTTGGCAGGGAAAATTCCGGAGGGAGAATCTGCCATGTTTCATCGCTTCTGCCTAGCTCTCTTCCTGTCTGTCGCGCTGTCCGCCGCCGCGCAGGACGATTCCACCCAAGTCGCAACCGCCTTCTCGCGCGCGCAGCATCTCCGGCACGGCATCAATGCCTCGGAATGGTTTGCGCAGTCGAGCGACTACTCGGCCGCGCGCACCGGCCGTTACACCGATGCCGGCGACATCGCGCTGATGGCAAAGCTTGGCTTTGACAACGTTCGCTTGAGCATCGATCCCGCGCCGCTGGAGGCCGATCCGCGCGGCGCCGACGGGATGAATGCCGAGTTCCTGGCGCGGCTCGATCGTGCGGTTGACGCGATGCTGGCCAACAGGCTTGCCGTCGAGATCGACATTCACCCGGAGGGCCCTTACAAGCAGCAGGTGCGGACCAGCAACGAGGCCGTTGACCGGTTCACGACGCTGTGGCGCAGGCTGGCCGCGCACTACGCGACCCGCGACCCGGAGAAGGTTTTCTTCGAGATCATGAACGAGCCGGAAGTCAGTGACCCGTATCGCTGGGCCGGCATCCAGGCACGCGTGGCCGCCGCCATCCGCGAGGCTGCGCCGCGCAACACGATCATTGCCACGGGACCGAACTACTCTGGTATCGTGGACCTTCTCGCCATGCCGCGGCTGAGCGACGGCAACGTGATTTACACCTTTCACTTCTACGAGCCGCACGAGTTCACGCACCAGGGCGCGGGCTGGGGCGCAACCTGGTGGATCTACACGCACGACATTCCGTATCCGGCGAGCGAGAACTCGATGCCGGATCTTGTAAGGCAGGTTCCAGACCTTGCTTATCGCTTCGCGCTCGAAAACTACTGGCTTGACCGCTGGGACGGGCACCGCATTCGGCTGATGATGGACGAGGCGGCGTTCTGGGCAAAGACCAACAACGTACCGCTCATCTGCAACGAGTTCGGCGCGTACCGCGAGTACTCCGCTCCCGCTTCGCGGATGAACTGGCTGCGCGATGTGCGCACGGCGCTCGAAGCCGACGGGATCGGCTGGACAATGTGGGACTATCGCGGCGGTTTCGGCGTGGTCTACAAGGAAGACGGCCAGCCGGCGCGGGTAGACGACGCCGTGGTGGAGGCGCTGGGGCTGAAGAAATAGCCGAAGGCAAACCGGCGATCATTTCCTTCTCGATCGCTCGATATCCTCTCGCGTGACCATGCCGCGCCTCCCGAATTCGCTCGACCACTTTCGCCAATAGTGATCGGCAATCTGGAAGGAACTTTCGGTCGCATGGCAGATCTTCTGCCGTTCGGCTCGCGTGAAGTCCTCCTCATTCACATGGACGCCGCGCGTGCCTTTGTTCACTCCCGTGCTTTTTTCGATGGCTTCGCGGTTGTGCAATTCAAATTCGGGATCATAGTCGAGCCGAAATCTCTTCTGCGGGATGGTTTGCCAGCCCACGACGCTCCCCGATGTGAATCGCATCGTCCCGAGATACGGCTCAAGCTTGCCGATCATGGTCCCCTTTGCATTGCGCATGCCGAGGTTCTGTTCAGCGTGGACCAGGGCTTCTTCGATCGAGACGTGCAGAATGCCGCAGGAGAACTCTTTTTGTTTCTCCTGCAGCTTTTCCTGCTGATACTTCGTGAGTTGCTTTTCTTCCGGCATGATTCCCCTCACAAAACGCACCGTGCTGGCGCCTCATGAACGATAGTCCGGGGAAATGCGGTTCCGTGACAAGAGAAGTCGCGAATTCACGTTCGCCAGCCGCCGGGATACACGAATCAGCTTGACCCGGATCTGCTTGGAATGACCCCTTGAAGCCGTCTCTTACTTCCCTGTGTAGATCACATGCCAGATAGAGTTCGAGCCGTCGTCGGAGACGAAGAGCGAGCCGTCGCTGGCCTGCGCTACGCCAACCGGCCGGCCCCAGACCGTGCCGTTGGGCAGCGTGAAACCGGTGAGGAAGTCCTCGTACTCGCCGGTCGCGTGGCCGTCTTTCATAGGCAGGCGGATGACCTCGTATCCGGAGCGGACGGCGCGGTTCCATGAGCCGTGCTCGCAGGCGAAGCCGTCGCCC
>Ga0335069_10001481_pt1 | contig 37924 bp, 35 predicted proteins | sample Lox_Sample_11_FD_206714 | JGI IMG/M metagenome (GOLD analysis project Ga0335069, IMG submission 206714) | Soil microbial communities from Loxahatchee National Wildlife Refuge, Florida, United States - Lox_Sample_1.1 | ecosystem: Environmental > Terrestrial > Soil > Wetlands | place: USA...
AGAATGGTATTGTCGGCCCGCCAGGTGAACGACTGGCATAAGCTCCCTGTCGGGAGGAGATGCGCTGGTGTAAATGTTGCCCGGCGCGGATGTCAGCGGGCGCAAAGGTGCGGTCACACCAAGAAACGAAAAACGTATGAAACTGAAGAACTTCCTCAGGAAGGCCAAGGGCTTCACCCTGGTTGAACTCATCGCTGTTGTCAGCGTCATCCTGATCCTCGTGGCGATCGTCGTGCCCCGCATCGGCGACCTGCGCGGCCAGGCCACCAATGCCCGCGCGCAATCCAACGCCAAGATCGTTCAAAGCGCGATCGAGCGCGCGGCCGTGGAAGGGGCGCTGACGGCCGCCAATGCGACCGACCAGGCTTCGGTCTACACCGTGCTGACCACGGCTACGAACGGGATGTCCGGCGCCCCTTATCTGTCGGAGGTGCCCAATCCGACACCGGCCATCACCGGTTCGTTCCCGAACTTCACGGTAACGCCGTAAGGCGGCCGGAGCGCGCAAAACCCCGGCGGGCGACCGCCGGGGTTCTTCGTTTGCGCGCGTTTTTCCAGTCTGGCACGCCCAGAGCCGGAAAGGGATTATGAAATCAAGGATTCAACATCGCGCGTTCACGCTGATTGAAGTGCTGGCGGTCGTGTCGGTCATTTTCATCCTCGCCGCGATCGTCATCCCTCGGATCGTGGTCATCCGCACCCAGTCAATCCAGCAGCGCAACAATTGCAACAGCCGGGAGATTGCAGCCGCCGTCGAACGCTTCCAGTGGGAGGGCGGCAGCTTGACCAACCTTTGCATCGTGGATTCCGTTTCGGGCCAGCTTTCCGACGCCTGCGTTGACTCCGTCATCGCCCAATTGGTGGGAGGCAACAAGCTTTACCCTTCGGAACACCTGACTTCCAGGCAGATTTCGATGTATTACTCGGGTGGCTTCCTCTCCGTGTTTGGGACCCAGGACGACTAGCCGCTTTCTCTGCCGGCTTTGCCTTGAAGTTTGGTTCCGGTCGCAATTGCAAGGCCAGAAACGTAAGGGATGATGCGCGCCTCCGGCCAGGCCACGGGGAGCGAACCAAAGCAGCTGGCTAATCTCATCTCCCGGCAGGCAGGGTAACTGTCTTCTTGAAGGGAAACGCTGTCACCTGGAGCTTCGCTGGCAGCGTGGATGCCGAGCGTCCAAATTCCGCCTGCACCATGCAGTAGTGCAGCAAGCCCGTGTCTGGTTGACCGAGGTTGACGCATATTGTCTGACCAAGCTGGTAATACCAGCGTCTGTTGATCAGCGGCGTCCGGTGGTCGTGCCCGGAAAGGGTTAACCACGGGGAGAATCTTTCGATCGCCTCGGTCCACTCTCGGTTGCCTGCCATTGGCCCCTTCGTTTCCGATAATGGCGTGCCGGCGGGCGGTTCATGCATGAGCCAGAGGGTTCTCATCGGCGGGCCATGAGCCCGCAGCAGGGCGGGGAGCCACGCGCCGGGATCGGCTGGTAGGGGTTCACGCGCTCCCAAATAAGCCGTCTCGTCGCCTAATAGACACGGAAATCCGACCAGCAACAGCGGGCCATGTGCGAACACTTCACCATGGAGGGCGTTGAGTTTTCTGCCGCTCTTTGCCCAAGCGCCCGCGAATTGTCGCCAGCCATCTTCCTCGTGGTTTCCGCGAACAAATACAATCTCCTGGCACGGCAGCCGCGCCAAAAAGCCGGCGCATTCCTCATCTGTGAACTGTCCTGTGCGGTCCTCGCCGGCATCCAGGAAATCGCCGACCAAAGCAACAACCTCTGGCCGGTGCTCCGCGACTGCCTTCTCAAGAGCCTCGTAAAGGCGTTTGCGGCGATGCAGGTCGGTCACCGCAAGAACGTTCACGCACTTTTCCATACGGAGATAATATTACGCGGTGCTCCTGGTTCTGTCTGTTTCGATAGGCGGCTTGCTGGAGACCGCCCGGTTGCATTCATTGCTGGGCCGCCTCGGAGACCCTGGGTTGCAGGTTTGCGGCAAGTTGCGGCCGGTCATGCACTCCATCTCACGCGTTCCAGTCGCTGGCACATTTGACCCCAGCCACGAGGCAGAGGCCTGGCGTGAATAATTTGTTTCGTTCGATCAGTTCCTTGCCCATTTCTGTGATGGCCCACTGTCCGTGCGGGTCTTTGAAAACGAACCCGCCTCGGTAGAGTTGGGTGAAAATGTCCGGGCTCACTTTTCTGCCCTGAAGGATTGACTCCAACGCAGCGGCCAACGCCGGTGGACCGGGTGGCGGAGGGGGTGGAAGGTAAAGAATCGGCTCGTCCGATGCTGTGAGGGGAGCAATTTCTCGACCGAAACTGCGTGGCAGCGGTTTCTTTGAGAATTCGGAGGGCGCGTCTGTTTCTTTCTGCCGCTGAACAAGGTGCCGGGCGGCTTGCAAACGCTGGCGGACGCTTGACGGCTGCCGGAACGGTGGCGCGGAAGATCGTCGAACCAACCAATTGAGCATTCGGCGTGTGGGCTTATTGGGCGTAGCCTGCATTTGGTTTCCCAAACAGTGGTCGCTCAAGCGGAGGCCGAAGATGTCTTGGCGATCCGCACGGGCGGATTCGACGCGGGACTCAGGAGCAGAAGGTGGATGCGGTCAGGAACAGCACTTGCGACGGCCCGCAGTTCCGACCCTCCAAAGACCCGTCCGCCTGTGTTCGGGCGTGGCCAAGCCGACTGTAGCCGAACCAGGCCGAGAGGGCCTCTCGGTTCTTTGGTTCGCTTTTGGGTTCGCGTTCTGGTGATGACCGTTGCATCACCGTAATCAGAAAACGTGAAGGCCAGGAGATTTCGTCCGACATCTACCCTTCCCCGGTTGGTCGACCCGACACTCTTGGCCATTGGTCGTCGAGGAATCGCTGTAGCTTTTCGCGGCTCTCCTCTGGTTGCGATTGCTGTCGAACTGCGGCTCGCAGGCTGTCGATGGGGATCCCGCTCAGTATCTGGAACCCGTGCCGCCGCTCCAGGCGCTGATTTCGCGGTTCTCGCTGGGCGCGGATCAGACGGTTGCAATTCCACAGCGCGAACCGCGCGTCCCGTGGCACGACCTCCGAAATGAACGCGCCAGCAGCCCTCAGGCTGATTTGCAGGTGCAGCAGGTCGTGCCGGTCTTTCTGGGAGAAACGGCGCAGGTTGTAGAGCTTGCTCAGGACGAGCGAGACGGGCGTGAGGATCAGTACCTCTTTCCCATCCTTCGTCACCGCCTCCGGGACCGCTGCTGCCTCGGGGTTCTGGATATCCAGGCCGGGTACGCGACGGAGCAGCTCGAGTGCGGTCTTTTTCCCTGCAGCGACCACCGGGATGGCGCCGACGAATAACGTCATCTCACGCTTGTTCGGGATGTATGGTGTGCTTCTCAGCCATTTTGCGATCCAAGCGAGATCCTCATGCTTGCCCCAGAAGTCGATGTCCTGGCTCGTGGCGTCGACGCGTTCTCCCTCCGGTGTCGTGATGGCGTATTTCTCGGCCCACCACGCGACCGCTTGGCCGCCGATGAGGACACACGTGCTGGGGATGTTCCGCAGAATCTCCTCGAAGTCGCCCGGTTTGAACTTCGCTCCGGGCTCGGGCTTCGGAAGAGGGATGTTACGCGTCATCGCCCGCGGGTGTTTTAGCGCGGCTCAAGTTCAACGGCCGTTTGAGGGCCTCCGGGTCGACGTGCCTTGCGAGGCAGAAGCCTTCGAAGCGTTGCCCAAGCGCGCGGGCACGAATCTGTGCTTTGCGACTGCGGACCTTCGCCTGATGGATTCGTTTCAATCCACGGGACTGCTTGCGTTTTGCGCTCGGCCTCATGGACAGAACTCTGTCATGCATTGGCACGGCCTGCAATCTCGATTTGGTGGTTCAAGGCGGGAGCGAGGTTCCGGTAAACACAGAAAGCATGCTCCACTAAGAGTTCGTGGGGTATTGTGGCCAATAGCCTGTGGTGTAAAAACGCGAACCTGACTCAGATCACCGCAAGGCGTTGGCCATCAATTGGCTGTGCTTGGCTTTTGGTGCTCTGGGCGGAGCCTTTCCAGTTGGGGGCTCAAACCCCAAGGAACCGACACTTTTGGCTCTGGATGGCCGGATCGGAGCGCATCTTGCCGATGGCCTTGGCTTCGATTTGGCGAACCCGTTCCCGGGTGAGCTTGAGACTGGCGGCAACCTCTTCGACGGTTCTGGAGTATCCCCTGGACAATCCGTAGCGAAGCCGCAGGACGCGTCTCTCCTTGGGGGCAAGGTTCTGGAGCAGTTGCGCCATGGCCTCCCGGAGGGCTTCGCTTTCGTCCAGGGCGATGCCATCGTCGCCCACCAGCGCCAGCTCGAGGGCGTCTTGGGCCCTCTCCCCGGTCCGTTGTTGGAGGCTGCTGACTCGGTGCATAAACAGCGCCCGTTCAATGTTGTCGGGCGCGGCCTTGAGCTTCTCCGCCAGCTCGCTCATGGTCGGCTCCGGTTTCCCCTCTTTCACCGCTGCTTCCCGGAGCTTCTCGATCCCGCTCAGCAGCTCATGGATCGCCTGCGGGAACCGCACCAGGTTGCCCTGCATCACCAGCGCGCGCATCACGCTCTGTTTGATCCAGCAGACGACATAAGTTGAAAGGTTGAAGCCCTTTTCCGGGTCGAATCGCTCGATGCCCTTCATCAGGCCAAGGTTGCCTTCCTGAATCAGGTCGCCCAGGGACAGCCCGCGATTCTGGAACCTTTTGGCAATGTGGATCACCAGCTTGAGATTGCACTCGGTCAAAGCCGTGAAGAGAGAGTCGGCCTTCTCGGCGTGCGGCCTGAGACATTGGACGCAGTGCGCGAATTCATTGATTCGCAGGCCGGTATCGGATTCGACCTGCTTCACAGCTTTGGCCCAACGCGCCAGGTCGGCGCTCGACTGGCGCCTGGAGGGAATGATGCTGCTAATCCAGGGGCGTTGCGGCAGCTCATCGCACATCCGCATGAAGTCGCGGCTCCAGGCCAGGATCAAGTTGGGCCGGATGCTCCAATCCGCCAGCCGGGGGTTCTTCAAAGCCGCCCGCTCGCGCAAGCCCTTGAAGAATTCATAACGGTCGATGGAGCCGGTCCGCTGCACTTTTCCCTTCTCTTCGCCGACCAGCAGCAGGAAGTTCTCCAGTCGTTCCCCTTCCAAAACCTGCCGCAGCACTCTGGTTAGGGGAATGACTTTCCCCGGAATCTGATCGAGGATGTCCCGGCAGGCGGCGATCTCTTGGCGCAATTCGGCCGCCATCTCGACCTGGCGTTTGGGGGCAATCTTTGGACGACTTTCGAGCGCGGCGAAGTAGGCATCAAGCGCAGTCTCACCGCGTGGCGAATTTAGTTCCAGCTCCTCAGCCCCGCCGACTATTTCCTCTGCATCAATGATGTCGCGTTCGGTGCTCACGGTTCCTTGCCCGGTTCAGTTTTCCCTCCCACGAGCTGGCCCAAGATCTTGTCCTGGTTTTTCAGCACCGTGATGATCGTGGCCATTCGACCCTCGCTCTTTTCCTGGAACGATTTGAGGTCTTTCTCCATCTGGGCTTGCTTTGAGGCCAAGGCGTCTGTTTGTCCGGTAAGCTTGCTTCCGAGAGCGGGGACCTGTTTGATCCCATCATCAAAGGCCTTCAGCCGCGCTTCGGTGGCCGCCTTGAACTTGTTGACCGTAGCCTCCAGGCTGGCGAGATCGGCGGACACATCCTTTGGGATTCGCAGGTTGTTGAGCGTGCCCAAGGCGGCCTGCACCCCAGCCTGGGTCCGGACCAACTGCGCCCTCAGTGCTTCGACCTTCTGTTGCAGGACGCAGGAGTACCCGCCAGCCGCCACGGCCATAAGTATTGCGGCTAGGAGGCCGATGGTTCTTAGCGGCACCTTGTTGCGAGGATCCTCCGCCACTGGGAGTTCTGCTTCCGCACTCGCAGCGATTAAGTCCGGCGCATTTTGGGTCTCGGCTGCGGCTTCCGGGGCCTCCAGGCCGCTGATTCGTGGTCCATTCGCGTTCATGGTTCTACTTCAACTGATCCAGAAGGTCGGCGTTCTGCTTGAGCACATCGGTTCCGCCATTTTTTTCGGGAGCCGTTTTTCCCGCAGGTGCTGCGACTTTCGGAGTCGGCGATGGGGTCTGCGGCTTGGTCGGTTCGGACTTAAGCTCCCCTTTCAAGGATTCGGTGTAATCGTCTTCGGCGCGTTCGACGGCGCTCTTGGCCGACTCTTCGTCAACCTTGAGCTTCTCGAGGCCATTGCGGGTTTCCTGCAGCTGCTTAAGCAACTGCGTCTGCTCTGCCTTGGCCTTGGAAAGTTTCGTTTCAACTTCGGATGCGGCGATGCCGTCGATCGCGCCTTCACGCTCCAGGGAGGTGCGGCGTTTCTTTTCCTGCTCCAACTGCTGGACCTCGGCGGTCTTGGAGGCGGCCGCTTTCGCCAGGTCCTGGCATTGGTTCTCAGTTTGCAGCCGGTGCGCGATGATTTGGTTGGCTTGCTCGGTTCGAAGTTCGAGGGCCTCTTTCTTGGCATGAATCAAGGCTTTGTCGGCCCATTCACCCTTGCGCAGCAGAAAGCTGGAGTTGGCCTCGGCGGACAGAGTTGACTCATCGTCGGGCTGGCTGTCCTCGATTTTCAGTTTCCCTTCCGGGATGCGCGGATTGTTGTTGTCATCGAGGACCGTGGCGGTGATGAAGATGGTGAGGTAGTTGACGTTCTTCGTGTCCGCTTCGTTGCGGAACAGTTTGCCTAGTCCAGGAATGTCACCCAGGTAAGGGACCTTGCTCTGGCTTTTGCTGGACGTGGAGGTGCGCAAGCCGGCGATCACCACGGTATCGCCGCTGTTAAGTGTGAATTCTCCGTTGAACGCCCGCCCGGAGGTTTGCGGCACCTGCCGGGGCGGTGTGCCCTGCGTGCCGGATGACACCGTTACGAATTGGTCTAGCTGGCTGACGCTGATGGCGGTGCCGAGTTTGAGGCGGTTGCCGTCCTGGATGCGCGGCAGGATGTTAATGGTCGTGCCCACATTGACGAAGGAGGTGTTATCGTAGCCCACGCCCGCAGCTCCGTTATACGAGCCCCCTGCAACAGAGCTGCCCGAAATATACGGAATTTGCTGGGTCGCCGCGAAGGCCGCCTCGCGCCCGTTGGCGGTGATAGTCGAGGGCTGCGCCACGGTCTCGCCCTTCTGGTCATTGACGAAGAAGTTGAGGGTGGCCGACAAGTCGTTGCGCAGGACGATGGAGCTCATCGGGTTGCCGAAGGCGGACCCCAGTGCCTTGAGCGAGTTCATTGCCGCGAACGAGTTGGTGCCGCCGCCCGGAACCGTTGCGCCCGGCGGCATCAGCCCGAAGGTGAGCCCGGGAGACAGCAGGTTGGCCCAATCCACCCCCATCCGGCTCATCGGATTGGAGCTGGTGGCAAAGATACGGACGTCAAGCCGGACATTCGGGTTCCTGGTGTTGGCGATTTCCAGGTACTTGGAAATCCGTTCCGCCGCCTGCCGGGTGCCGCTGAGCAGGACCTGTTGCTTTTCCTCGTAGTACCAGACCTTGTTGTTCTTGTCGTCGCCAGAGTTGGCAACTTTCTCCAGCAGCGACTCGATTTCGCCGTATTTCCCTCCGTTCTCCACGGTGATGGATCCCGCATTGGCCGAAACCGCATTGCCGCCGCCGTAGCCGCCCGCATACCCGCCGCCACCGGTGGGCGCGCTCTGGGCGCTGCCTTTGAACCGGTCGATGAAGTTGTCCTTCAGCTTGAATTTGTAGAAGGCCACCTGATTGGTGTATTTGCGGATCGTGAATAGGCCGGTGCCGGCGTCGTAAAGCTCCAGTCCGCGGTGCTTCAGCAGAAAGGCGAGCAGGTCCGTCGGCTTGGGTTCGGTCATTTGCAGCGTAATCTCCTCCTCCGGCAGCTGGTCTTCCTGGGGCTCCAAGTAGTTGAGCCCGGACCGGCGCGCCAGCAGCCGGAACACCGACCGCAAAGGCACCCCTTCAATGGCGAGATATGGCGCCTCCGGTCTCTCTGAAGCAGCCGTTGGAACGGAATTGTTCGTTGCGACCGGTTCGTACAATCCCACCACGCGCACTTGGGTGTCGGTTGTGAATGGCAGTCTGGGTTTGTCCGATTCGGTCCGTGCCGCCGGCGTCATTTCCACCGCGGCTGTGTGGTCGAGTTCGGGCCGGGAGACGTTACTCGGTTGCGCCAGCAGGGTCGGCCCCATCAGGCACAGGCAGAAAATGGTCAATCTTCTCATATTCGCGCCGGCAAGGAATCGAGTCATCCCTCCATTGTAGGGCTTTTCTGATGCGTTCATTACCTCGGGCCGGCTTATTTGCGGTCGTCTTCCTCGAAATCCAGAAACAGCTTCTGAGCGTCCTTGAGGTCAACCTGTCCTTCGTTCACCAGCTCCATGGCCTGCACCAGGATGGGCCGGAATCCGAACGCCTTTTCAGCGTGGCGCACGATTTCGGTGTGCGTCTGCCCCTTCAGCAGCAGTTCCCGCATTCCGGCGTCCACCGGGATCACCTCGGTAATGATGCGCCGGCCGGTATAACCTTTGTGGCAATTGCGGCAACCCAGGGTGTTGGCGTGGTAGATACTTGGATTGAGCTGCACGCCGCTCTGTTTGCGGATGCGCAGGATCTCCAGTTCGGTAGGTTTCCGGTTCTTCCGGCAAACCGGACAGAGGCGCGGGACAAGGCGCTGCGCCAGAATCAGACGGACCGCATCGGCTATCTGGTGCGCTTCCACACCGAGGGCTTGGAGCCGGTCAAAGGTGCCGACCGCGGAATTCGTGTGCAGCGTCGTCATTACCAAATGCCCCGTATTTGCTGCTTGCACAGCAATACTTGCCACCTCCTGATCGCGCACCTCGCCGACCAGGATCACCTGCGGCGCCTGCCGCAGCAGCGCCCGTAGCCCCCGGGCAAACGTGAGCCCGATGGCGTCGTTGACCTGGGTCTGGCTGATGCCAGGCACGAAAATCTCAATGGGATCTTCCAAGCTTACGATGCTCAGTCGTTCACGGTCCATCTCCTGCACGGCAGAATAAAGGGTAGTCGTCTTGCCGGAACCGGTGGGCCCTGTGACGATGATGATCCCGTTGGCCATGCCGAGCGCCCGGCGCATCAGTTGCAAGTGGCCATGGCGCATGCCCAGCTTGTCGAGATTGGGGAACCGGATGGTGGAACTCAGCAGGCGCAGGGTGATTTTCTCTTCCTGGCTGTCCAGGACCGGCATGGTAGCCGCGCGGATTTCAACCGGCGTGCCGCGGATGTTGAGGGTAATCTTGCCGTCCTGCGGCAGGCGCTTCTCGGTAATGTTCATGCCGGCCCTGACCTTGAGATGCAGCACGATGTTGGAGCCATACTGCTTGGGCATCCCTTCGAAAAAGGCGGTGTTGATGCCGTCGATGGTGAAGCGGATCCGGTAATCGCCGGTTTGAGGCTCGATCAGAATGTCGGAGGCGCCGCGTTTGTAGGCGGCAAAGAGAGCCGCCTCGGCAATCGTCTTGATCTTTACGGTCTGCGGATCCAGTTGCTCGTCGGTAAACTGCGCGGGATCAATGCTGTCCACTGCACTTTCGGAGAGATCATCCTCCTGCTTGATGTATTTGGACAGTTGAATGGTCTTGTTGACCTGCTCCTCCACGAAATGATTGTAGTCCCGCGGCAGAATGGGCAAAAGCTGCACCGCCAGCCCCTGGCGGCGGACCTGTTCGGTCACGGTCTCGACACTGTTGAAATTGTCCCAGTTGAGCACATATCCCAACTGCATCAACCGGTGGTTTTCAAACAGGATGACCGCTTCGACGGCTTTGAGCGCGGCGGAGGCGACACGCTTGGATTCCTGGGGCACGTCAACGATGTCCAGGCAGATGCAGGGCTGCCCTTTGCTTTTTCGGGAAAACCAGTATTCCCACTCGGGCGCGACTCCGGAGAAGCTGTCCGATTCCTTGATTTTCTGCAGGACTGTTTGCTCGTCTTCCGTCAAGGCGTTGTGGGCCATTTGCCACTCTGCCCATTCCCGGGGCGCCACGGGAGGCGGATTGTTGTCGGCGACGTAGGCATCGGCCGAGGGACCGGGGTAGCGCTGTTCCCATAGCTCCGCCAGTTTCTGAAAGGTGCTCCAGGTGCAGACGACCAACTGGACATTTTCCTTGTGGAAGCATCCAGGCAGAGAAACGTGCGGGTCGTAATGCGCCAAAAGCAGGCCCGGCCCCTGGGCCGCGACCGGGACCTGTCCGCCAGGCGCCCGCTGGAACCCCAGCGCCTGGCAGCGGGCAAAGAGCGTGGCCGAGGCGCCAATGTGGCCGTTCGTCAGGAACGGCAGTTCCACGGCCTCGGCAATGAAAGCGGTCAGGTCCTCCTCCCCCAGAAAACTCTCGTCGGTGGACCGGATAGTATTCGAGGTCAGGAACTCGAACAGGTTCGCAACGCGCTCCTCAAATCGCAGGAAATGCTCCTGGGCAAATCGGTCGAGCAGTTGCTGCAGCCCTGGCGTCGCGATCAATCTTGCGGCGTCCTCTGTGGCGGCCACTTCGGTTTCCATCATTGTCTTCCACATTATAGGGTTGCTCCGTGCAACTTTGGCGGGGAAGAGCAGCAGAGCAACGCAGGGGCGCCTCCAAGGGGCTTAAAGGGTTAGAAAGACCCTAAAGCGCGCGACACCGCACTCAAATCGGTGTTAACGAGGGGACGGGGTTCCGCTACGTCACGGACCTGATTCGAGATGAGTTCGGCCTTTTGACCATAGGAAATGGGATTATGTCGCGAATGCTCACAGCATTTGTTAATAACATGATCAAGCGATCAATCCCAAGCCCCACTCCCCCAGTGGGCGGCATGCCACATCCGATCGCGCGCACGAAGTCCGCGTCCAGAGGGTGGTTTTCGTAGCCGTTGCCCAATTCCCGCCTTTGGTGCCCCAGACGCTCACATTGCTCCACCGGGTCAGTTAACTCCGAGTAGGCATTCCCTATCTCCATCCGGAAGACAAAAGGCTCGAACCTTTCAACCAATCGGTTCTCACCCCTCTTCAGTTTGGTTAAAGGGCTGATTTCCACCGGATGATCCAGCACAAACGTCGGCTGCACCAAGTGCTCCTCGCAACACAACTCGAACAACTCGGCGACGGCTTCGCCCCAAGAAATCTCGCTGTGAATTTCACATCCTCGGCGCTGTAGTTCCACTGACAGTTCCTGAGCGGACAGATTCGAAGCGTCGAGTCTCGCGTACTCGCGTATGCCGTCCAGCATGGTCAACCGCCTCCAAGGCGGAGTGAAATCAAGTTCCACGCCTTGGTAGCCTATACACGCGCTTCCGCAAATCTCCACGCAGATGTCAGCAACCAGACGTTCGAACCGCGCCATCTGATCCTCGTAGTCTGTGTACGCTTCATACCACTCCATCATGCTGAATTCCGGGTTATGGGAATGGTCAATCCCCTCGTTCCTGAAATTTTGGCAGATTGAGAATACCTTCTCAAACCCGGCCACGATGTAGCGCTTGAGATACAGTTCGGGCGAAATGCGCAAAAAGGCTTCGTGGTCGTCCAAGGCCCAAATCGAAGTGCGAAACGGTCTGGCCTCCGCCCCGCCGTAAATCGGTTCAATTGTGGGAGTAAGCACTTCGAGGAAGCCCGCAGATTCCATGCGTCGGCGAATGGCCGAAATAATCCGCGCCCGGGTGCGAATGCGCTCACGGTCTTCATCATTTAACATCCAATACAAATATCGCTCGCGGTAACGCGACTCGGGATCTGCGATGCGGAATCGTACCTGCCCGTCGAATTCCTTGCCAACCGGGATCGGCACGACAACTTTAGACAGAATCTCAAAAATGTGGGCTCTGACGCTCAACTCACCGGCTCTTGTCCGGAACAAGTCTCCTTCGACACCAACGATGTCTCCGATGTCCAGTTGCGGGAGGCATTCCCACGTTTCTGGACTTAGCAGTTCCCTTGTCAGGTAGAGCTGAATCTTGCCCGTTTGATCGCGCAAGTCCAAGAACCAGGTTTTGCCCATCGGCCGACGAGACCAAATGCGGCCGGCCACACGCACGCGGCGCGTTGGCACCGCGTCCCCCTCACGCTGGCCCTCTTGGACGACCGAGCGGATGGGCATCGTGTTTCTAAACGCATACGGATAGGGGTTCAATCCCGCTGAGAGCAGTCGTGCGCGTTTTCCCAGCATAGTTTCATCAAAGCCAAACGTTTCCATTTCCGAGGACCGCCTGCAGTCGCCGGTATTGATTGCAGTTTCAGTGTTCATATCAATACATCGAGGTCAATTGGTTCATCTCCAGCTACATCAAGCAGCTTTACCGCGCCGGTCACACAGCGCAGGTTCGACAACTCGCGGGCGGCTGACAATGCCTGCCCCATGGTCGTACGCTCACCGATAATTACGTCGGGCGTCAAATCAGTCATGCCTCTGGTTGAATTGTAAATCTGTTCGACACTGATGCCGTGACTACAAACGACGTCGGCTTTTGCTGCGAGCACCCCCACTTGGTGCAAAGGGCTGTAACTTTGGAAGACAGGCCTGACTGTGCCTGTCTCTTTGGGCAAAAGCCGGTTCGTGTCGGCGCTGGTCAGTCTGGCAAATGCACGGGGAACCGTTGCGTTTTCCATGCACTCCCGGGCAGTGGCTAGATCACTCAGGAAAGCAGCCGCTGTGGCGTCTGGCCCTGCGCCTGGCCCGGCAAACTCGCTTGCTGGGCCCAATTGGTCATGCACCACAATTCCGTTCTCCACGCCTTCGAGGCTACCCAAGAACGAGTGCTTTGGCAAAAGCGTCGGCATGATTCTGATCGCTACGCCCCAGTCCGTCATTTCGGACGTGGCAACCAGCTTGACGACCCGTCCGCAGTGTGCGGCAAAAGTGCACGTTGCCTCTGCTATATCCCTGATACCGTCGCAGTAAATGTACTCGTCCGTCTCTGCGGCCAAAATGTCGAGGCCAAACGCTGTAGCGGTCAGCAGCTTCGCCTTGTGTAGCGCATCCAGTCCATCAATGTCGCTGGATGCGTCAGCTTCCGCATATTTGTTCGACTGAGCCTCACGGAGCGCGTCCTCAAAACTGAGGCCAGCATTTGCAATCTGTGTCAGTATGAAATTCGTCGTGCCATTACAGATCGTCTCGAACCGCAGAATCCGAAGGCGGGCACAGAACTCCGAGATGAACTTGAACACGGGCACTTTACCAAGCGCTGCTGCCTCATTCAGGAAGAAAGTGCCTCCGTCTTCGGCAGCCCTAATAAACTCGCGGCCATGCGAAGCGAGCAGGCGCTTATTGGCGCTGACAACGGGACGCCCGCTGGAGAGCGCGCGACAAATCACGCTGGGTTCTTCCATGTTCGATACATCCACAACGATGCTGAAATCGTTGTCCGCAAATATTTCTTCGACGGAATTCGCGATAAGGCTGGACGGAACAGCCACAGGGCAACCATCCAAATCTTGTACCGTCCTCAGTTTGTTCTGATCGCGCACCAGAACCTTGCAAACTCGAAAGCCAGGCAAAAGCTCCTCCAAGTTAAGGGCCCGATACAGTGCTTGCCCCACTGGGCCAAAGCCGATCATCGCCGCCGGAACCGCCGTACCAGTTCTGGCTGCCGCCACAGCGCTCGGTTGTGTTGGCCGGGCAGCTTCGGTGACTATCCCAACGCCTGCTCTCGTCGTGCTCGCATTCATGTGCAGAGGATAATTCATGCAGGCGGGATAAACAGATGGCTATTCGGGCAAAAAGCGGCGAAGTCTCAGGGACCAAACGAGGGAAGCACGGGGGAAAGCCGCACCGTATTTGCTGCGAACTGGCTGTGCGGTGGTCTCGGAGATCCGGATTGGTCGCGGGATTGCTTCCCTCATCTTTCCCCCATAATCTCCTTGTCGTGCATCTGGTGTGCCGGATGGCAAGATGAGAAGCTGTTGGCGTGATTCGTTGGGGTCTCGCGGTTGGACCGCGGAAGCAGCTTTGTGGCTGCAGAAGTTGTCGGACTGCTGGCCCCTGAACAACGTGACTGCATTCGATGCAATGCGCCTGTCAATGAATTCGGGAAAACATGTGTGGGCGGCAATGCCGCCGACTGTCGCCCGCGGCGGCCCGCCTGCCGGTTGGCGGACAGTTTGCCACGCCGCCGTTGGGTGGCCCCTACCCCTACTTGACTGGCATTAACAGTGCACCTCCAAATTCAATATGAAATTCTCAAGAATTGTTCCGTTTGAAATGTCCTGCAAGTGGGCTCGCGCATTAGCGCTTGTCGGGGCCGCTGCTTTGCTCTGTTCGACGTCATCGTGCAAGAAAGAAGGGGCAGAAGGACAGCCAACTTCCGGCAAAAGCGTGATGGTCCAAGACGTCACGATTTGCCAGTGGGGGCAAGCGTTGATCTATCTGCCGCTGTATGTCGCTGACCAACTTGGATATTTCCAAGACGAGGGTTTGAAGGTGAAGATCACAAACGGAGGCGGTGACGATCTAACGTGGGCTGCGGTGAGCAGCGGCAACGCGCAGTTTGGAATCGCTGATCCCACCATGGTGGCGATTCAAGCAGAACAAGGAGGCGTGCCGGGCCGGGTCATCGGTGACATTGTTGGAAAAGTGGCGTTTTGGGCCGTGACATTGGATCAAAAGAAGACCCAACTGGCGAAGCCGGAGGATTTCAAAGGTGAAACCGTGGCGTGCTTCAAATTCCCCAACACAGCACATGCCTTAGCTCTTCGCACATTTCAAAAAGGCGGCTTGGAGGTTGGCAAGGATGTCAAAATGGTCGAGGTCAATTACAGTGCTGTCCTGGCCCAACTTCAGAGCGGGGCAGCCACAATTGCGATGGTCTTGGAACCGGCGGCGTCGCTCGCGGAATCCAAAGGCGCCAAGGTCGTCTATTCGTACCCGCGCGAGTGGGGAAACTTCGCTTTCACTGGGCTCACAACTACGGAAAAGTTCATTCAAGAAAAACCAGAAGTTGTTCAGAAAGTAGTGGATGCGTTGGAGCGTGCTATGCGCTTGATCCATACGGATCCAAATCGAGCTGTGGATTGCGGTCTCAAGGCATTTCCCGACCTACCCAAGCCAGTCATCGAGCGAGCTGTCAAAAGAATGCTCGAGGACGGAACTATACCAGAACATATCACCCCGAATGCGGAGGGGTGGGACAAGGCTATTGATGTCTGTGTCCAAGTCGGCAAGCTCAAGAAAGCCGCACCCGCAAGCACTATGCTTGACACAACTTTTGCCAATAAAGCCGTGGCAAAAGACACCAAACCATAATGTCGATTCACACTACCAGCGCCGCATGCAGTTCGCATGACTCGCCTTCAAAGCAGCAGACGCCGGCCAGTCCCGTTAAGACTGCGCTTGACGTCCAAGGCTTGAGCAAATCTTTCAATGGCAAAAACATTCTAGATTCTGTTACTTTCACAGCCGATGAAGGGGAAATTGTAGTAATTCTGGGCCCATCGGGTTGTGGTAAGACCACCCTCCTGTCCATCCTTGCCGGCCTGAAGCAGGCGGACTCAGGTTTAGTACGCCTAAAGGGAGAACTCATCCTTGGTTCGTCCGTGCATTGCTCGCTGATGTTTCAAGAAAGCCGGTTGCTTCCCTGGCGGACCGCGTTGGAAAACACACTTCTCCCCGCTGAAGTAGATGGCGAGTCCAACCTTGCGGAAGCACGATCCCGTGCTGTCGAGCTTCTCACCGTTTTCGGTCTAGGCGAGCACCTGCATTTTCTTCCTGCGGAGCTTTCCGGAGGCCTTGCTCGGCGCGTAGCGTTTGCCCGAACACTGCTCCTTAATCGGTCCTGCTACCTTTTTGATGAGCCATTCAAAGAGGTAGATTTTTTGCTTCAACTCCAACTCGAAGACACCGTGTTCGCATTTCTGAAGAACCAAAACGCAGTATCCGTGATTGTGACTCATGACGCCGAGGCTGCTGTTGCACTTGCTGACACCATTCTTGTATTCGGTGGTTCTCCGACGAAGATCGTTACGCGATTCGAGTCGGGTTTGGCGCGGAAACTCGGATCACCGAGGGCGGCACGCAAGTCGGTTGAGTTTAATGCACTGTTCCAAAAAGTGCTTGCCATTTATGCGAGCGAATAAAAACGGACGCCTAAAAGCGGCGTTAACGCTCCTGCGAATAGCCCCGTTGATTGTATTCCTCTGCCTGTGGGAAATTGCGGCACGGCGCATAGAGAGAGGGGTATTTTATTACGGATCACCTTCAAGTGTTGCTGAACTTCTGTTGGCAAAACTGGCAGATGGCTCCCTTATACGACACACTTGGGTGACGCTCTATGAGGTAATAGTTGGCTTCTTCTTCGGCAATGTGATCGGAATCATTGCGGGGTTAGCCTTGTGTTATCGACCGGGGATTTCACAAATCATGCGGCCGTACATTTTTCTCGTCGGCTCCATACCGATCCTCGCATTGGCTCCAATAATGGTAATCTGGTTTGGGATCGGCTTGTTTGCGAAGATTGTTATCGTTGCCCTTTCAACCGTTGTCGTTGCCACAGTCCAAGCCTTCGAGGGAGGAATCAACACGAGTCCTGACCTCATCGAACTTTTGAACTCACAAGGCGCTTCAAGATTCACGACCTTCCGAAAAGTCGTTGTGCCTTCCAGTTTCCTCTGGCTGTTTGCGGGGCTCAAGTTGAATGTGGGATTCGCAATTCTCGGCGCATGTGTAGGCGAGTTTATTGCGTCAGACGCGGGCTTGGGACACATGATCTTCGAGTCGATGGGCTTGTTCAACACACCAGCTTTGCTCGTTGGTGTTGTTATGATCTGTTTCATCTCCATTCTCCTAACGACCGTGGTCGGCATCCTCCAACGTAAGGTGATGCCTTGGAGATTCAAAAGGGGAGAGCACGACTTCTATGGTGAAGCTTTCTGAAGACTGATTTGTATGAATTTTAACTTAAGTAGATCAAAGTTTCTCAAGGCTCACGTGTTCGAACCCGAGAGGGTCCTCGAAGCAGCGAGAGCATCTATCGCTTCACAAGGACACGTCAGGGCAGCTTTTTTCTGGGGTGTAGCCTGGAGGCAGGTTGCGGATGGGCTTGATCGCTCTGTTATGGCGCACCTCCAATTGCTCATGGCCAATCTCGGCGTCGAATTCGAGGCCGGCACTCGACTGACTTTGCTCCTCGGCGACACGCACGCACGGGCTAACCGAATTCCCGAACCGAGGATCACCTCTTACTGCCAGTCAATCGAAATGCTGGCCGGTGAATTCCATGTTCAGACGAAGCTAATTTCGCAGATCCGACCATTTGTTGTCGGCGATGAGCCAACGGCCTCCGAGCGCGAGGTGTTTGCGGCTCACAGGCACCAACTCCTGTCCGGTGCGGTGAAACTCGGTTTTGGGAATGATGCGTCGGATGCAGCCTTGCGCTACTTTCTTGTCCGCTGGCGCGAACGGGTGCCGATCGCTCAAAAAATGGCTCCGTCAATTCTCCTCGCGGCGGACAGCGCTGCCCAAGCGTTCCTGCTCCCGGATCTTCCCACGCTTTTTATCTATACTCTGCCTGGTCGAAAAGTCTGCAAGCCCTGGTTGGTCAGAAACGATGGCCGAGCGTCAACAAACGAATCTGCAATCGATTCTCCGAAGGATCACGGCGGCTGCGAAAAGAGTGTCGCAGTATCAGCGTGACATCTTTATGTGTGGCATTGCTGGCGCAATTGGTTTTAGTGATGCGGACGAAATCGCGACGAGGATCGTCCAAGGACTTGTTCACCGTGGCGATTGCGATGACCCGGTTACTGCCATCGGAAATGGCTCGGCCTTGGCCACTCGACGTTTGAGAATTCTTGATTGGCAGCGAGCGGCACAACCTCAATACTCATTCGACGGAAGGATCGCCGTAGCGATGAACGGAGAGATTTACAACTACGTTGAACTTCGCGACGGATTGAGAAAGCAAGGAATTCGCTTCAAGACCGATTGCGACACGGAGGTAGTGGCAAACCTGTTGGCGAAGTGGGGACCAGGTGCGATTCAGGAGCTTAATGGCATGTTCTCATTCGTGGCAATCTCGGTGGACGGCGAGTATTGGGTTGCGCGCGACCATTTTGGAATCAAACCTCTTTACTTTATGAGGGTGTGCGGAGGCATCGCGTTTTCCTCCGAAATCAGACCCTTGCTAGCAGCTTTCCCGGATAAGGACGCGGTTGCTGAAGAATTCCCTCCATCGACCTTCTGGCATAACAACCGGCGTTTGCCGTACACGCCACGCACGAATAGTCCAAAACCCTCAAGGAATTTGAGAGACAACGCCAAGCGATTAGACAATTTGCTGCAGCAGGCGGTTGAAAGGAGACTCCCGCGAGATTTGCCGTGTGCAGTCCTGTTTGGGGGCGGAATTGATAGCACATTGATACTTCACTATGCACACCGCTTAAATCGTGAAGCGAGACCATATTTCATTGGCACACGCTTTGGCAGTGACTATGAACACGCGACTCGGTTTGCACTCGAACACGGCCTGAATCTCAGAAAAGTTCCTGTTACGCCGCAGCAAGCTTTAAATGTCTTAGAAAAGGTTGTGCGTGCCGTAGAAACCTTCGAGCCCAATGTAATTCGAAATGCCGTCTTCTCTTACCTTCTTTCAGAAGCTGTGCACAAAGACGGCATTCGGGTCGCTCTCTGTGGAGAGGGTGCAGATGAATTGTTTTGTGGCTATCCTGAAATGGGAGCCGCCCTCATAGAGACTCAATCCGATGCATCCGTTCGAACAATTCGAAACCGGTTTCTGGGAGACCTATGCAGAACGCAATTGTTGCGAGTCGACCGCTGCTCCATGATACACACGGTGGAGACCAGGGAGCCGTTTTTAGACTGCGATGTGGTCGCTTTTGCAAACGGCCTACCTTTGAAACAATTGGTTTCAGGAGCCGGTGCACACGAGAATAAGTTAATACTGCGCGATATCTATTCGCTTTATCCCAAGTTGTCTAGCGAAATAGCGCATCGACGAAAAGTCGTATTTGTAGAAGGCGTAGGAATGGGCGACAACAGCCGCTCCGGACCGTTTTATGATTACGCTGAACAGCACTTGACGGAAAACGACTTTCACCAACTGAAGGCAAGCTTCCGTGGGTTTCAGCTCAATACAAAAGAAGAGGCGCTCTACCTTTTTTGGCTGTCCCAGGATCTCGATGTTCGCCGGGTGCGTTTCCTTAAACACCGGCCGGCCGCGAATTGTTCGGCGTTCAGCACGTGACGCGCGTATGAAAATCGTCGCTTACACCGTCGCCCCGCTAGTTCACTATGCCCCATTCTTCCGTGCCCTTGCAGATTTGAAACAGGGTAAAGCAGGCGAAGTAAGCGTTCGGTTCTGCCGAACTGACCGCAACGTGATAGACAGGGCTTGTAAAGCATCCAAATCTTCTCGTTCCGGTACTGAAGATCAGATTTCGCTTGCACTAACCAGCATAACGGACTTGGGGAGTACTAAAGTAGGGAGCAAAGCCGCGCAACACCTGAAACTGCTGTTTCCCCTTATCCCTCGGATTCCCCTTTGGTATGTGTGTTTAAAAGACCGTCATGAGGAACTTTCCGCCGCGTTTCAGAAGCTAACCACCGAGACATCAAAAGCTTCGTTGCCAAAATTCAAGATCGCTTGCTACGCGAAAAACACTACTTCCTACTGGGTTGTGTTTCACAGCTTTCCTAAAGGCAGCATATCCTTCGACAAGCGGCCTCTCTCATTCCGCGAAGACCGAGTAAGCCTTGCGCGTTTTAAGGAGAAACGGATTGATTTTGCTGTAACTCTCCATCCGTGGCGGTACACGAAAGTGAACGAGGACGACCTGCTGCTACTTGACGGACCGTCTGTTGCGCCTTTTGGATTTACCGCCGTTCTGTTTCATAAACAGGCGATCGAAGTTCCAGAATTACGGGATGGTCTTCGCCAAATACGGGAAGCTATCCACAAACAAATCATTCAACTTTACAAGTGCCTGGAACTGCCGCGTTTTGACTGGCGCCGACAAATTCACGGCACGCAAGACAAGCCCCTGACTCATGAAGAATACGTGAAGCGGTTGCTCGTTGCATTGAGCGACCTCAATATCAAGCTGCCCAAGCATTATTCCGAAACCGAGCTGCTGAACGGGCTCAAGCACCTCGCGATCGCTCGCGTATGGACGCTACCAGAGTCAGCTCTTGAGGAGATCAGTGGGGTTCAGAATTCTATAGAATCGCTGCGCACGATCACTGAGAAATGGGCGGAGGAATTTAGCATTAGTGAAGAATCGCGGGCGTGGTTAATCGCGAACCTTAAGCGGATTCAGCGCGTTGCGAGTGATATAAGCGATGACGCTCGAATCGCTGGGGAGCCACTGTCGATTCTGTCAAAGAAGAAGCAGATTGTTAACCTTCTTCGATATATGGAGGACAAATTCCATCTGTTTCAGCCGGGATCACACAGTGTGACAGCCTTGCCGGTAGCTCTAGCGGGCGCGGTTGATGCCGCTGTCAAAAAGCACACGGCATTGCAGAAAAACAGTGAGAGCCTTGGACATCTCTTCCGCCATCATCCTGAGGAAAATGCGGCTAGGGATGCCTTGGCAGAGAGCGTCAATGGCCTGGTTCTCGCTAAAATCCGAAAACTGCGTAACCAAGATGACTTCGGGTTACACACTAAGCAGCTGCAGCATTGCTTCGCAACAACGTCCTTTGGGGGAGCGTCCGCTCGTGTAGTATGGTGGCCATTGCTTTTCGATAAAACCATCCAGACTTTCTGGAGTGGATATTTCAGGAAACTCCTAGGCGTTGCTCAGGTTGACTTGCAATCGTTCCGAGGTGAGGGCTCAAGGTTCCCAGCGTTCTTCGCTTATGCCGCGCAGGCGCTATTTTCGAAGGGGACCATTGCGAAAGCCCGCTGGACACCTCCGAAGAGGATTACTGTCGGGATTCGATCATCAAAGTACAAGTCTACGTTCACCGCAACGTGGAACTGTTCCGGTAGCTGGAAAGAGTGGACCTTTAATAGGGCGGCACCAACTCTGCACCGGGGAACAGAAAAGTTGGAGGGTAGGTTGTGGTTTTTAGACGAGATATTTCTTCGAGCGAGTTGCAGTCTCAAACGCGGACCAACAGGCGGCAACTCTGTGGTCGCTCAAATCGAATTACACCATGAAGATCGCCCCTAAGAAACGTCTGACGAAGGTTACCGTGTCCATCAACGCGGATCGTCAGAGTGAACACGATTTTACGCTCGGTGGTCGGTGTCAGGTCATCGACACGGAAGCGCTTGTAAGTAACTGTCCTGCGATGGACAGCACATTGATCCTTCACGCGAACGACATCCGAGACAATCCCGGGCTCCGCAAGTCTGTCTTGGCCCGGGCGAAGACATTGAACTGGGATTTAGTGCTCTTCACAACGGAAACGGCCCGGGGGCCAGGACTCGCAAGCCTTCGTGAACACACCGTGTTTACTTGGCAGGAAATCCAACGCTCCTTCCCGCGATTGCTTTCACTTCCACACCAACAACAGCATCTAGCGGCGCTTTCGATTCTTTGCCAGGGTTTTCTCGTTGCCTATTGCGAAAGCCAAAATGGGAACCCGCAAGAAGCAGAAGCAAAAAGAGCACTCAGGGCGATGGGGTGGCCGAAATTAGGAAAGCATTCGGAACTTCGAAAACGGCTGCAAGACTGTTGGCATGCTCCATTGAAAATCAGAAACGCCGCGCCCGTGAACCCTCAGGACACCTCCTGGTGGTTGTTGCCGTTCAAGCTTACGAAAGTAACCACGCTGAAGAACTGCGTCGAGCAATTAGACCGTGCCATAAAGAGAGAGTGGGACGCTTTTCCCCGAAGCATTAGCGAGTTGATCGGGCTGATCCGAAACGGCAACACGAACAAGCCAGAAGCCCGCCGTATAGTTGCAAAGGCCTACCTAGATCTAACGAAGCATTTGGAGACATGGGCGAGGCTGCGTGACAGAGTTCGAATCGCCAAATGATCTTACGCTACAATGCATGCGAGTGGACAATATTTGCAGGACGCTCTACGAACCCCAGATCTCTCCGCGCTGCTGCAAGTCGCATCACTTGTTGGCGTGAAGGTGACCGGCGTAAGACGGGGCGTTCCTGCTGATGCTCCAAGTCCAATACTTTTTGCGGTGATACCGTGGCGAGCGCATGATCACAAAGCAGCGTCTGTGCCGCTTGATCATGACGCACGCGAAGCCGCAGGGACGGCGCGCCTTGAGTATGATACGAGAAGTTGGTTCGTGGCGTATTCGCCAGGTCAAGTGTTCCCGGGCGGTTACATCGCCTACCCGAAGAGCGGATTGTTGTTCGTCGCCGGGCCAGCCGGATTATTGCGCGCATGTACAGCGACCCTCCGCTTGCTCACGGTGTCCGAAATCCAGAACATTCGCACCCGCGGCGCTTGCTCCCAAGCGGTCCGTTTAAAACACCAATTGAAGTCAGGCGGCTACGGTGGAGCCATCAGAGATGAACTTCAGACGTTTTGTGCGAATTGTTCTGCCCTTCACTTGTTGGCAGCCATGCCAAACGTTGACGACAAAGCTGCCGCCAATCGTGTCCTTGATCAGGTCCTCAAACACTGCAAAGAACTTTGAAATGGATAAGCGATTCGACACGCCTGTGATATTGAACGTGATCCAACTAGAAAATGAGGAACGTTGGAGAAGGAGGCTTCGGCAATTTATGCCATACCTGCAAGAAGTCTTCCGCGAGTTTTGGCGCGACACTTTCTCTCCCCATTTCGATTCCAAGTGTCCCGTGAAATTGAAACTGTTACAGGCAGAGAGTGCCGGAGCGCTCAAGAGTCTTCTTTTTCGAAGCGGGAATGCGGTCACCTCAGATGCTAGTCGCTGCTGCCTTTTTATCTTGGATATCATGGTACCCCAGGAGGATGGCCGTGGCGAGGAGCAAGAGATAAATGCACTGATCCTGGATGGACGTCCATTGCCTGACTGGTTGGATCTTTACTTTCCTGCAATCCCCAAATTGTGCCTTACTCGGTTGGGGGCAGAAGCCGTCGCACTGCCGCCGGGTTGGAAGGATCTCGAGTTTAAGGACTCCATGGAGAATCTCGACCGGCTCAAGATGACTTTCCGAAGGTTGTTTCGTAAATGGTGGGACTCGCCCTTCTGGCATGAGTTGAAGAAGTATGCCAGCGTAGACGCTGCTGAATCCTGGCATACGCCAGGCCACAACGCCGGCAACGCGTTCCTGCGTTCAGCTTTTCAGGGAGATGTGTATCAGGCTTTCAGCATGATGTCTTTCGCCACAGATCTTAGCGTCTCAGTGGATAAGCTGGGAGATCTTTCAGAACCCCTGCACGAAAGCCCACTGAATCAAGCGAGAGCTAGAACTGCAGAGGTTTTCGGAGCACACGAATCATTCTACGTAACGAACGGAACCTCGACCTCCAATAAGGCAATGCTCATGACCCTTTTGCGCCCTGGCGAGGTTGTTGTGCTCGATAGGAACTGCCACAAATCAGTTCATCAGGCAGTTGCTTTGTCGGGAGCTATCCCGTTCTATCTCACACCACGGCTCAACCGAAGATTCAGCATTTGGGAGCCAATCCCGTTGGCTGACATCGAGAACTCGCTTACTGCAGCATGTGGACTCAAGAACTGCCGGCCCAGACTTTTAATCCTGACAACATGCACCTACGAAGGCTTCCTCTACCCCATCGTCAAGATCGCCAGGCTGTGCGAGGAACTAGGCGTGTTGTTTTACGCTGATGAAGCCTGGTGCCCTTACATCGCCTTCCACCCATACTACGTGTCTGGGGAGGGTATGGAGGCTTTCCGATTTGACGCCATGCACGGGGGTGCTCACTTCACTTCCCAATCAACGCACAAAGCTCTGGCAGCGTTCAGCCAAGCTTCGATGATTCACGTGTCTGCCAACTTCGCGCGGCTCCTTGAAAGCAACGGGAATCGGAAATGGAATTGGCTGCGTGAGCGATTCGGACATGCCGGTAGGGGAAGTTATGACCGCTTCCGACACGAACTTGTGGAGATCCTGCGATACTGGCACTCCACCTCGCCGCATTACCCAATGTTGGCCACCCTCGATCGTGCTACCGTCCAAATGAGATTGGAGGGCATGGCGCGCCTTGAAGAATTGCTGCACTTGGTTCAGGACCTCGTCAGCAACGTGAACGACCGCTGCTTCAGTCAGGGCAAGAGAGCGATTTTGGATATGGAAGATATTCTCGGACCACATTCGGCTAGCACTCTCCGAGCGGATGGCTACATCAAGGATCCCACAAAAATCATACTTGGCTTCGGCAGCGAGAAGAATTGCAGCCTGTTCAAAAAAGAGTTGGAAGGAGCACCGATCCAATGGGAAAAGTCCACCGACCGAAGCATCGAATTCCTCGCGACTCTGGGGACCTTCAGGACTCATTTTGAAGCACTAAAGAAACTCCTCTTCAGACACCTCGACATAATAGGGGTTAAGAAGTCACTACTCAGAAAAGCTCCCAAGGTCACATTGTTTGATGGTGGTTCCACACTCGGAACGACTCCCCGTTTTGCTTTTACAGGTGATGCGGAATTGATTCATCTCGATGAGGCGGTAAAAGAAGGACGGGTGTGTGCGCAGATGTTGGTTCCCTATCCTCCTGGCATCCCAATCCTTCTGCCGGGCATGCTCGTGACGAAATCTGCCGTTGCCTTGGTAAATGACACAATCCGCAGAAAGGGCGCCAAGGAGGTGCATGGACTCTTTGAGCACAAGCATGCCTTCTGCCTCAGAGTCCTTACCAGAGTCCAAGAACAGAATTTCAAGAGGAAGCATCCCATGGAAGCGTCCATAATCAAACGCGTGAACGATGCTCGCGCATCCGTTGAGCGTCAGAATGTGAGTTGATTCCGAGATGACAACTCCAACAAAAATGCTTGTTGTCGGCGATGGTTTGGAAGCGAAGGCGTTGACGCACTCTCTTTCTCTGCTCACGGAAGTGGAACAGATCTGCCCTGCTGCGTTGCGGAAATGGTCGACAGCTCTTGATGCCGCTCGCGAAGCGGTAATCATTTTGGGTCTTGATGAGGACGGCGGTGAGGTCTGGAGGCTGCTGGCGCTGATCAGACTGAAGCGACGATGGGGTGGGCGAGTCTTACTTGCATTGAGGGCAGGGCAGAAACGCCACTTTAACCAATGCATATTCATTCGACGGCAGGACCAGAAATATCCAGCCCATGGATTCTTGTTGAAACCCGTGCAAGTCGGATCGCTATTGCATGCGGCAAGCGGACTGAGTTCGTTTCGGACGCATGGGTTCAGCGCTTATTTAGATTTGATCGCAGCTAGCTCTGGTTTCGACGCAGCCTTGACTGTTTGGAGAGAACTCCAAACAGCATCTCGTGGCGCTCGCCAGCAAGAAGAATTTGGCCGTACTCTTGGCCGGTCGCTCCTTAACCTGGAGGATTCAGTGCGCGAGTGCATGATGAAGCATGCCGAGGAGAACCTGCTTAGAAGATGGGTCAACGGAAAAAGCGCCGCGCGTCAACACTGGATGAACATCCTGAGGAATATAATCACTCGGATGGAGTAAAGCCTCATTATGAAAGCACTAATCGTTGAAGACGAGTTGGCTTGGACAAAACAGATCGAGTCGTCATTGCGCAGAGCGATCCCCTCTTTGAGTGCCGACGATATCATTACGCTCAACGAACCGGAATCAGCGATTCGACTTTTGAAGCGCGGTGATGGCTGGCAATATCGCTTGATTCTCTTGGACTGGGGCTTCGTCAGCGGAGTCTCAGTCGCAACTGCCGCAGACCTTGCAGAGTTTGTCTTCAATAACCGCAAAGACGCGCTCGTGATCATTCTGACCGGGGCGTATAGAGACAAGCGCATGTCTCGACCCGACATTATCGAACCACTTATTCAAGCCAAGCGAGCCGAGGTGGTCTTTAAACATGAGGTGTCGACCAAGCTCGACGATCCTGAAAAGGGATTGCCTAAGCTGATCAAAAGACTCACAGACATGCGATTGGATGAGAAGCTGCAGCAGAGGGCAATATACGGGTTTCAATTTCAAAGCAATTGTCTGAGCGGCACTGTGCAGGGAGTCCAATATAGATTCAAAGAGAGACAGGCTGCCATAGTGAAACTTCTTTACGACCGATTGTTGAACGATTTCCCTGGGGAAGTAACAAAAGCAGAAGCTGCGGAGGCAGTTCGAAAGGTGGACAAGTCGAGGGCGGAACAGTCCGATTGGAGCCCAAATGATGAATTCAAGGAATCAGTTGATGGCAAGCGGTTTTGGGCAAAACACATTTTCCACAAGGGAGCTAAAGGACGGTACCGTCTAACAATAAGCAAGTGATACCTGCCGGCCGAATTCCAGGCAAGATTGTGTAGCTGGTTGGGTCACGCTTCTTTGACTGCTCGTACGGGAGACGCCCTGGCGCTTTCAAGCATTCCACCCTTTTAAGTCTTTAAGCAGATTGCCGCGGTGCGCTACGGCGGTCCGGCTGTGGTGGGCGAGCCTCAAGCCGCCGCAACGCCGCAACCCCATTCTTCCCCCGCGAAGTCGCCGAGCATCCGGGACTTTGGCCCTATTACACCACTCGTCGGGAATTCGAGGGCGTGCAAGGCTCTTCGCAATGAAACTGAACTCGAACAGATCACTCAAGAAAATGAGAACGCGACGTGTTCCACGAGTTGCAGCGAGATTTGGCAGAGCAACAATGATGCGCTACCGCTCGATTGACAAGCAGCCGCGATTAGTGCGCTGCTTGGCATCCGGCGCGGACCAGGAATTTGGGTGGGGCCGACCGATTGTCCCAGAACAATGGCTGGAAACCAGCTTCACACTGAACCTGCGCCACGCTGATCACAACCAGCCACCAGCGTTGATGCAGAAAGACCCAACGGCGAGCCAACAGAACAATTCCAATCACCATCAGAATAAGGATCGCCACGAGCGCTTTCCGCATCCTGGTGACAAAGCCCACACCGAAGCGGAACCGGCAACAAAACCAGGGCAGCAAACCAAACCCAGAGTACGCATATGCAAAATAGCGCAACTATAATAAGCGCATTGACTCGCGCCTTTAAGGCACTGTTCGGCCTAGCCCCGACTCAACGAAAAGAGAACCAGCCAACCCACGCGGTACCGGCAGCAAGAACGCCAAGCCGCGGTGAGGACATCCGCTTCTGCCACCACGCGCAGCACGGCGGAAGGGCCATGCCACGCAAGTTCCTCACACGCGGGGTTTCCCAGACCGGCCGCGTCTTCCAGGTCTTCCAGTGCATCTCCTGCGGAGAGTTTGTGTCGATCAGCAAGGATCGCTACACCGGCGACGACTACATCCTGTTCCGAGGCCGCAACTTCACTCCCCGCCATAACCAGCATCCAAATTACCGCTGGACAGTTGGCTGGACGCCCACGCAACGCAATCAAGCCCGCCCGATGCAGCTCAAGCCGGTCACGTGTCTGATCCCATTCGCCATCGGACTGGCGCTTATTGTCGCCGGCTGCTCCAAACGCGAATTCAAGACCACACTAACCGCTGAAGAGGCAATTCCACTCGGCGCACCGGTGCTCCTCGATGGTCGCCCAGTTGGGAATGTCAGCAGCCTCCGTCAGGAGGGCCCGACAAGGCTGGCCACGCTCCGCATAACTGATCGGCCAGCGTTTGCCTTGATGCGAACCGGTCTGGAACGGGAGCCAGGCACGGTTGGCGAAATCAAACTTTCGAGCCTCCGAGCCACGGGTGCTCCCCTGGAACCTGGCAGCCTCATTCCCACGAGGTCCTTAATCAAAGATGCAACAACAAAAACCATTACCAACCTCCAGTTGTTCCTGTGGACCGTCCGCGACAAGCTCGTCGACCACCCGGCAATTGCTATCGGCGTGGTAGCTGCACTCTTATTAGCTGCGGTCTGGCTGATCAGGCGATTGGCAGTTCGCGGCGCGTGTCTAATCGTGATCTTCTGTCTGGTCCTCTATTTCGCTAGCCTGAAGGCGCAAGGGCAGGAACTCGGTTTCAGTCGCCAATCGCTCATCAGCGAGCAGCAGGAGACTGAACATCATCTTCAAAGGGCGCGCGACGAAATCAGGGCGGCAAAGGAACTGGTTCACGGTTTGGCTGGCATGGCCGACTCCCACCTGGTGATCGCTTCGATCATACTCGATCGGGCGCAGCAGCCCGGCAACGAAGAGCGCATACGTGCGATGCGTCCAGGCGGCCTCGCCTATAACCGGCAGCGGGAGATTGCCAGGCTGCTGGCTTTAGCCGCCGAGCAGGACTCTCGCCGTTCTCGCCTGGTGGACGAAATCAACGTGCTTTACGGGGCGCAAGGACCAGCCGTTACCAACACTTGGCCCGGCTTAACGCTTTACCAAGCCAGGCACCACGAGCTTGCCCTTAACCTCCAAACAAAGCCCTCAGCTCTGACCAACCTCCTCCGGGCGCTCGAAACCGGATACCCACCAGCGCCGATCCTAAACGCCGCTTTGGGCGTAGAATCTGTAGCCGGGAAGCCCACAGTCCTTACGCCACCTCTCGTGATAACAAACCAAATCATCGAGTACGTGACCAATACGCAAACGGTCACGAACCTCGAACGGGTCATCATCGAGCGGCCCGCGACCAATGCCCTAGCATTTAGCGCAGAGCTCGAACAGCTCCGGCAGCAGGGCAGCAACATGCAGCAGGACCTGGCAGCCATCCGGAATGCGCTTCCTCCGGCGCCCTCACAGCCTGCTGAAACGACCACCTCCGATATACAGTCGATTCAATTTCCTCCCTCTACCAATGCTATCAAGTTGAACCAGACTGCGGCCTCAACCACAGCGCCGCCACCCTCAATCTCCGAGGCGCGGCCAATGCTGCCGCACGACACTGCCCCCGACGACCCCAGCGGCTACGCGGCATGGCCTCAGGCGACCAAATCGGAACCTGCGACAACCCAAGTGCCGACCTCCGGCACTCCCGCTAAAGAGAGCACGGCACTGCATCCGCAAACCGGCGGTTCCACACAAAGACCGGCATCTCCATACTCAACAACTGCGGCCAAGGCCGTCTCCATTGGCACAGGGCTGCTGCTTGCGATTGGAGCATTCCTGTTCACTCTTGCAAATCATGCTCGCAGGCGGCCAATGCATGTTCACCTGTATGATCCTGCCGGCCACCAGCACCAGATTCTGCTTCCCGGACCTGATGATGTTGCCGTTCTCAGTGCGCCCCCATCATCTGCCCCGTCAGGATGCGCTGGTGCCGAGGCAGCCATAGGACGGGACGCCGTTGGCAGACCAATTTTATTTCCTGCTGGTGGGACTACCGTGAACGGCGCGGCCGCTACCTGCAAACGGCGCCTTCGTCCCGGAGACGAAGTTTCACTGGTTGGACCGGCAGGACCAGCCACTTGGATTTTTGGGGGCATGACCACGTTGGAAGCGCACTCATTAGAAGCCGAACCCGAAACAACATCGTAATTCAACAAAACCACAAAACGGAGAACACAGCAATGCAAACGACACAACACAACACAAACGGTGCTGCGCGCCTTCGCACCTCCGGCGCAGTTATTACCCTAGGAACACATGGGACGCATATCGCGACACACGTACGGAAATGGGAGATGAATCTCCTCGGCAATGAGAGCCTTGCCTATCTGCCAATTTTGGCGATCGAAACCGCGGAGAGCTCGCGGACCTATTCCGCCACGGCTGGACCAAGCCTGCCGCCAGTCACACTGCCGGATGAGAGCGTGTTAATCCTGCCCGAACGCGACGCACGGGAACTTGCTCGGATCGCCAGGCGCTTTCCAGGTACCAGACGTTACGCCGCCAAACTTGAGTCCCTGCCGAACGTCACCACGAAGGAGGGTGCTGGCGGGCACAAAATACTTGCTCTCGCGGCAGGACTGGCAGCCCTGCCCGAGATCGAACAACGCCTGCTCAAGCTTCTCGTTGAGGAGCGAGACCGCTGCCGGTTCAACGCCAGATGCGAAGAAGGAACGCATGGACCGTTATCCGATGTACTCGACGTTTACTTCGCTGGAGCTGGCTACGGCTCAACTTTCTCTGGCTTAGTCCTCCTCATGGTGTCACTTCTACTACGTACCGCCGGCCTGCTTAAACTGACCGTTCGGGTCCATGTCATTATAACCTCGCCGTCTGTGGCTAGGACACACGATCCAGTCGGAGCTTGGTCAAATTTCGCTTCAACCTTCAGAGCCCTCCTGATCGCCATGGAAGATCCGTCCTGCATTGTGTTCCATGGTCTCGACGGCTCCGAAATCCGAAACGAGTCCCAGAAGAAGCTCGTGCATAGCCTTGTACCCTGGGGAGCCTCGACAGGCACGTTGGTGGCCGGCGATCGCGATGAAGTCGCCAACAGCATCGCGCTCACCATAACCTACCTCGCGCACAGTCCCCTGGGCGGCCTTAGCGAAAGCGCCTTCACCGATCCTCAAAAACTAATCCTGGACCACTCGTTCGGTTTCAGAGGCGCAAGGCGTCTCGGACTGGCGAGGTTCGCCCTCGATCCGCACCTCAACCGCAGGGTCGCGGTCAACGCAGCCACGCGGTCAATTTCCAAGCTGCTTAACCCCGAAACAAACTAGCCAACCAACAATCCATCGAGACAAATCAACAAATAATTATATGAACTACACGAACCAAAATGCATTCGTCCCGTCGGCAGATTCCCTGATTGCCAACGTCTCAGCCAACCAAACCAAATCGAAAATCAACGAAGCCTCAGCGCTATCTCGCGTGAACGTCGCGTCCGCCGGCCGGTGGCGCAAACTCCCCCACGCGGCCGCGTTTTTCATTCTGGTGCTGCTGTTGCTTGCAGCGGCAGCATTCGCGCCCCCGGGAGTGTGGGCGAGTCTGTGCGCCATGGTGGCGACGGCCATGCTGCTGATCGGCCTATACCTCGCCTTCGAGGTGGACCACGACGTGCTCAAGCAGACGGTCGCATACTTTGCTCAAGCCGCAGACAAAGCGGTTTCTCAGTCTGCCCGCGAGGAATGCCACTGCCGGGCCGGTGAGCAAATCAGCAGTACCCAAAACGCCGCCGACCAGCAAGCCGGCGAAATGCTCGCAGCGGGGAGCAGCCTTGAAGAAATCAGGCAGTACTATTCTGATGTTCTTAGCCAGGTGCGCACCGCCCAACAAACGGCACAGGACCGCCATGTCGCGGCGTGCAAGGAAGCCGAGACAAGAGAGCGTGAGGCCCGCCAAGCCGCCAGTGTCTTTGACAACCGAGCTCGCCGTTGGTGGCCTGGGCGGCTGCTTCCGTCCTCTGCTCGAACAGCAGCGCTCCGCTGGCTCTCGGCTCTGGATCGCAACGCCGCCACAAAACTGGAGCAAGTCTCAATATCCGAGGTCATAGTGGCTTACCACGTGATCGCTGAATCGCTCTCCGCCTTGGCGGGCGAGTACTCCGCCGCGCGAGCGCAGGTCACCACATCGGCAGGCGAAGCTGCGGCACAAATCCAGACCGCGCGCGAGCACCAGAACATCACAGGCTGCAACAAATTCGTTCCGCTGCCGGACACGATCGCACAAGCGGTCGAGGACTACGTCCAAGCCAATGCCTCCGCCATTCGTCACGCGATAGCCTCACGCCCCTCACATCAGTCGCTATCCGAAGCAATTCAGGATCAGGCCGAAGCCGCAGCAGAAGCCGTCAGGTTACCCCACACGTTCCGCGAATTCTATGCGGGACTCAACGGAAGCAAGGCGTTGTTGCTCAAGCAAATTGACCGCCAAAGCGAAGAGTTTGCAGCGGCAAATCCCGTGCCTGGCCGGCAAAGGATTCGACACCGATTCCTGTTAGCGGAAGGCGGTGAAGCATCACAAGTGTGCAAGGACATCGCGTCGCTCAGCAGCGACATGCTCGTCCGGATGGCCGACAACGGCAATCCAAACGAGTTCGTGTGTTTGACCGAGGAACGGTTCGCCCCCGTTGGCGAACTCCCTGAATACATCGAAGGTGTCCGTCACTTCCAAGGCCTCACCCCGGAGAAACGGGCGGCAACAATCGTCGAAGTTGAGGACGACCAAATCATCACGGCCTACTCGCCTGAGTCGGGCCTGGACCCCTCGCGGCCCATCCGTCTCTTATGCGTCGGCTTGGCCCTGGAGATAGTTCAACGCACCGGTGCCGAGTGTTATAAAACCGTCAACCGCAACGACCCGAACGCACCGCATTGGGCCAAGGGCTTCGAAGACGCCATTGACAAACTTACTACGGACGACGTGCGTGCGCGGCAGATCGAGCACGCCATCGAAACCCGTAAGTCAGTCGAGGGCGCCGACGCGATACGGAAGAAACTGCTGGAAGCAAAGACCAAAAACCTCGTACCAGCAGCCGCCATCAAGCGCTTCCGTGAGGCCCTCGACGACGAAGCCCAACGGCTTGTCTCCGAACCGTCATTCGCTGCAGCATGACCGACTCACCGTTCATCACAGCTCTGTCGGGTAGAGTCGTGTAGGGCTCCACCACTTTGTTCCAAGTAAATGAAAGAAGCTCACCGGATCGCGCGTCCTGGGAAATGGCTAGCCTGCGACATCAGGGGCTGCTGCTGAAGGGTTGGGATCTTCTCCGTCTGCGGTAACAGCGCTGGATCCCCGAGGCGCATCCGCCTGGGGCAAAGGGCTACACCCGTTGTTTCCCACACTGATGACCGCCGTTGTCGTGTCACGCCAGCTAGGATGGTGGTCGATGATTAGACACTGCTCGATGCCGTAGTGGCTGAGGTTCTCTTTAAGCTTCTGGAAGAACGGAATCAACAACTCCATGTTCGCCTCGTCGATGTGCGTGCTGGGCTCGTCCAGGATGAGCACATGGACTCGCGGCAAAATCATGCGTTGGAGCGCAATACGAAAGGCGATGCCCACCAGATTGGAATATCCGCCCCCCAGAGCCAACGCCGAGCTTTCCTGGGAGTTGCGGTCCTCCACCATGATCTCCAGGTCCGGCCCGAGGTGCAGCTTGAGCTGCAGCCCCATCTCGCTGAGGAGCAGGTTGGTTTGGCTCAGGGCTTCCTGGAAGAAGCTCGTCAGGAATTTTTGCGGGCCGTTATCATACGAGAGAAACGCGCTGACCACCTGCATGTCTGCCAGGTTGCGGCTTTGCTGGGCAAACCGTTCCCTTTCCTTCGCCAGTTGCTCCATCTGCGCGCGCAGTTTGTCGGCCTGTTGCTCAAGCAGGTTGATCTCCGCGTTGAGCTGCTGGATTTTAACAATGGCTTGCTGGAGCTGGGCCGTCCTTTTTTCCTGGACTTCGCCCCAGACCAGCGCCCGGAGCTTTTGCGCGGCGGAGGCGATTTCGGTCTTCAAGGCTTCGACACTCCGCAGCTGCTCAAAACGCTCTGTCCATTCACGGCTGGCCCTTTGAAAGGCGTCCTGGGCCTCATTCAACTCGCGCTCGCGAGCCTGACACAGCGCCGGGTATTCTGCATCTGGCTGGTAATCCTCCGGTTCAGCCTCAAGGTCTTTCTCTAACTCGGCGAGCTGGCTCTGCAGCGTTTCGATTTGCTGCTTCGATCTGGCGCGTTTCGCGGCGCGCTGGCCCGCTTCGGTCTGTTGCTGCAGTAATTCGCGGATGCGTTGGTTCGCCTTGTCCATGTCCTGGACCAGCCGGCCGTCTTCTGCGGCTCGCTCACAGTCCGCCGCCTCGTCGGCCGCGAGTTTGTCGCGCAACGCCTGGGCCTCTTGCAGGGGCGGACTCATAGCCTCTCGCACCTTTTGGTGGCTGGCGATCACCACTCCGACCTGCGTGACTTCGCCTTCGGGCAACTCGAATGCGGACATTTGCGCGGCCAGTTCGCGCCGCGCGTCGGCGCAGAGGCTGTCTTCCTTCCGAACTTGTTCGCGCAACTTCGGGATTTCCGTTTGGGCTTGGACCCATTCCCGATATTCCGTGGTAGCCTGTTGAGATCTGGCCAGGTCATGCTGCAAATCACTGGCCTGAGCGTCGAGTTCACTGCGGCGCTCGATGACGGCGGCGGCTTCCCAGGCCCTTTGGCACAGCGGACAGGTGTCGGCGGCAGCGGTGGCATGGCGGTGGAGGCTGAGGATTTCCTGCAGCTTGGCTTCGCTGGCCTGGCAGGCCTTCAGCATTTCGGCGGATGGACGGGGCACCTTTTCGAACTGGGCGAGCTTTTCCTTCTGCCGATTCAACGCCTGTTCCTGGGCCTGCAGTTGGTGATTGGCGGCCTGGAGCTGCAGAAGATCCGTCAAAGGCAGCCGGTACCAATTGGTGCTGTGTTGGAGGTTCGCAATTGTCGCGCGGTTTTGGGCAATCCTTCGATCCAGCGCCTCGAGTTCCTTGCGGAGCTGCTCCAAGGCCATGCGATCCCGGGCGATTTCGCCCCGGCGCTTGAGCATCGTCTGAAGCGCGTTACTGTTCTCCTGCAGCTGCTGGCTGTAGTTGGTGCTGTCTTCCGGGAGCCCGGCCAGGTCTTTCGCGGCCTGCTCCAATTGCTGCCGAGCCTTGTGTGCCTTTTGGTGCCGCAATGCGATTTGGCACGCAGCTAGCGCGCGGCGGACGGTCTGGATTCGGTTCTGCAAGTCCTCCAGATTCGGCAGTGGCGTTCCCGCTTTTGCCTGGGTCTTGGCAAGGGCCTCCCTCTTGGCGCCGAGTTCCTTCTCTGCGCTCTCCCGGAGTGCCTTGGTTTGCTGAAGTTCTGTCAATTCCATCTGGACCGTGTTCTGATCCGGGAGGGCCCGCAGAGCGTTTTTCTTTTCGGCGGCCTGTTGCTCGGCTTGGAGGAGTTTCCCTTCGACGTCCTGTATCACCAGGCTCGGATCAATGACGGAGGGGTAGGCCCGCTGGAACTTGTTGAGGGCGGCCTGCTTTTGCAAGAAACCCTTGAACCCGCAAATCTCGATGAACTTGGTCAACCGATCTCTGCCGCGTTCCTTAATCAGGCTGGCGATTTGGCCCTGGGGGGCGATCAGCAGTTCCAGCAGCGTCTCTGGGCGCCCGAACCATTCCTGCAACTGGCGTTGGATTTCCTCCGCACCGGTCAGCACTTTGTCGTCGAACTCCAGCGTGGCCTTGGACTGGCGTTCTTTGATCGTCCGCGACAGCGTGAACCGCGCGCCTTCATGGGTCTGAGCCGTCAGCCGGATGGAGGCCTGTTTGGTTCCGAACCGGATATCCGAAGCGTCGCCAAATTCGCTGCGGCCCTGGGCCAGGACCCGCCCGATCGCCCGGATGAGGTTGCTCTTGCCCCCGTTGTTGGGGCCGCTCAGGTGAATGAGCGGTTCATTGGGAAAGGCGATGTGCAGTTCGGGATGCTGGCACCAGTTTGTGAGCTCGAGTCGGAGAAGTCTCATGCGGCTTTCGCTGGAAGTTGCACCAGCTCAGAGAGCGGTTTGTCGAAAGGATCCTGTGTCAGGACAATGGTCAGGATCTGCAGTTGCCGCTCGGTGAGTTCCTTCTGCGCGATTTCTAAAATGTCGGTTTCCTTCATGTCCTGCAACGGCCGGACCATCCCCACGGAGAGCGGCACTTCATAGAAGACGAGCAGCCTCTGGCGCCAAAGGCCAAGGTGTGGTTTGAGCAGTGTCCGCAATTTCTCGGCGTAATGCAGCGCCAGGATGCCTTGCGGATGCGCTTCCACCCACTGGTTCACGGACTGAATCGCCAGCCCGGGATCTTCCTCCGGGCCGATCACCCGTTTGAGGAAAGGGCGGTTCGGCAGGTCCAGGGTCTCCCAATTGTTGCCGTGTTGCCGGCCGGGATAGAAACGGAGGTATTTTTTCACCGTGTCGTAGCGCCCGCCAAAACGATCGCTGATGACGTTTCCTTCCGAGATTTCGGTCATCTCCGTTGAACCGCTGTAGACGAACCAGTTGTTGCCGACCGGGTCGAGGAAATCGCTGTAGGTGTGCAGGTCGCCCATGAACACCGTGCAATCTTTCAAGCCCAATTCCCGCATTTCCCGAGCGCTGAAATCGTACTCGGGCTCCTGCTGGTGCGCCGCCCAGGCCATCAGTTCCAATAGCCGGCCGTGCAAGAAGAGGCACTTGGTGTCATCCGGCAGTTGCTTGATTTTTTCGTAGAGCTTTTCCTTCGGCTGGAACGACAGAAACGCGGCGCTCACGTCCTCCAGCATCAGGATACGCCCGTTGGCGTTAATCTGCGGATCCACAGTGTCGAGCCAGGATGCGTCGCTGCCGTCATGGTTGCCGTCGATGGCCAGGAGCTTTTTGCCCTCCCTGTGAAGGCGCTGGGCGATGTTCCGAAGGCGGATTTGGTGCTTCGGCAGAAGCGTCTTTCGGTGGAACGTGTCCCCGGTCAGAATCACTCCCGAACATTCTGGGGTCGAACAGGCCTCGTGCAGGATGGCTTCAATGCATCGCTGGTTATCCTCATAGCGAATCGACAACCCGTACTGGGCGCGTTCGGTGTGAAGGTCCCCGGCCACAATGTAGAACGGTTCCACGACAATGTTGTTTGCCGCCTTTTACGTGGGACTTTAGCCTTTGGACCCGAATCATTTTCAGGGAGAAGGGGGATCGCGCCAAAGGTGGCTTGCCCGCGCTATGGCTTGTGACCACCTGCGGTCGGTGCCGGTGTGGCTCTGCTCCCCTTGGGATCCGGGTGGTTGGGGGTCTTTTCGTTGGCCTTCGGATCGGGCGGTGCGAGCTTGGTTGGCGGCACGGGTCCTGTTGCGGCCGGTCTGGCCGGCGTGTTCTTGGTCTTGCGGCGGGAAAAGCTTCCCAGGGCGCTATCCGCAGTGCTGATTTTCTCCCCTGCTTTGGTGGTGCGCAGGTGCAGTTCCTTGAGTGAGTCCTGAATTTCGAAAGGGCGCAGGTCCTCTTCCTGGATGGGGTAGGTCGCGCTGTCTGGCAGGAAGATCGCCACGGCCTGGCCGTTGGTCTGCGAGACACCCAAAAACCAGAGTTGCTCGTTGCCAAGCAGGATCGAACTTTCGTCGATCTGCTCCTCGGTGGTCACGGTTTGTTCGTCGAGTTTCTCGGGCAATGCCTGCAGGGTGTGCACGTCCTTGGTAACCCGGTTTTCCAGCTTGGTGCCTTCCACCCGGGCGCCTTCGGTCGTCTTGGTGACAAAGGCGTAGGTTCGCAGGATTCCCTTCTCGTCCGGCATTTTGCCGTATCCGAGGACCTGCATTTGTTCCAATCTTTCCGGAGAGTAGGAGGGGCTGTCAGTGACCTCGAAGCGAAACGGGTTCCTGGCGCTGGCCCATTCGGTCTTCAGCTCCGCGCCTTTGAGGATGGGATTGTCCTCGGCAGTCGGGATGGGTTTGCCGGTTGTTTGGATCCCAGCCGGCACGGCGGCTGCCTTGCCCGGCGCAGCGTTCCCTAGACTTTGCGCGGAGAGCAGTCCGCACGGGAGCAGCAACACGATGGTCATGGAAAGCCGGCCCTTCATCGGTTTTGCCCTTGAGGTAATCGGACTGTCAGCGTGGCGACCACGTCCTCGTCCGGTTTGTTGGGGCTGGGCTTCATGACCAGCGAGCTCATTTCCATAAACTGGAACGTGTTCCACAGGTCCGTGAGCAGTTGCCCCAGCGTGTTGTACTGGGCCACGAAGCTGAAACTGGTCTCCTTGGAATCCAGCTGCAGCGTGCGGAAGCTGTAGATCGGATACTTGCCGTTGTTGATGAAGCCCTGCATCGAATCCAACCCGCTCTGTTCGATGTTCTTTTGGAACAGCTCGTTGGCTTTTCGCTTTTCTTCCATGTTCTGGAAGTCCTTGATTTTGGCCTCCAGGCCGGCCTTTTCGGCAAGCAGTTCGTCCTTGTGCTTGATAATGCGGTTCCATTTTAGCGAGACAGGTTTCAAGACGTGCGATCCGGCGACCCAGGGCGCCACGGCGACCATGGCCAGAAACAGGATGGCGGCGACCGCTGCAAGTTGAGCTCGAACGGCGTTGGATTTCATGGCGCTATTGTTTTTTGAGCTGCACGGCGAGGGCCGCGTACTCGTTCTTGGGGCTGGGCCTTTGGTTGGTCGGCAGTTCCTGGTA
>Ga0335069_10001482_pt1 | contig 37922 bp, 32 predicted proteins | sample Lox_Sample_11_FD_206714 | JGI IMG/M metagenome (GOLD analysis project Ga0335069, IMG submission 206714) | Soil microbial communities from Loxahatchee National Wildlife Refuge, Florida, United States - Lox_Sample_1.1 | ecosystem: Environmental > Terrestrial > Soil > Wetlands | place: USA...
CTGCTGTCGCAACTCGTTAGGGGTATTGTCCGGACTTGCGATCAGCGTTTGCGGCTTCCCGCCGGCGTCAGCCGCCTCAACTCATCCAGCAGCTTCACCGCCGGAACGGCCAGGAGACCCCGCCGGCGGCGAAACGCCACCAGCCTTCGCCTCCCATCGACCCCGGCGATCGAAAGCGGAGCAATGAGACCGGCGCGCCGCTCCGGCTCGAACATCGGCTCTGCCATCCAGCTGAGGAATCCGGAATCGACGACCAGACTCTTGAGCACCGTGATCGAGCGTGTTCTGACGATCACATCGGGCATGCCGAGGCCTTGCTCGGCGAACACACGCTCGACGTGCTGATGCGGTCCGGTGCCGGGCGGCGGGATCGTCCATTTCTCGTGAAGCGTATCGGCGAGCGTCAACTTTCGACGACGCCTGAGAGGGTGCCCGGACGAAACGATCACGTGGCTCGTGTCCTCCCAGCAGCAATCACGAATTGCAACGATTTCGTCCGTGTCCGGCGCTTCCGCGCCCAAGGCGAGATCGATCTCGTGCTTCGACAAACTCGCTGCCAATAAATCCCAGACGCCTTCAAAGACTTCAAAATGAAGACCGGGCCATTTGGTCAGGGTACGCTCGATCGCGGGCGGCAGGATCGAACTGGCGATGCTCGCGACCGCCCCGACTCGAACGGTCCCCTTCGCCGCGCCACGCAGCGCCTGAATTTCCTCCAGCGCTTGCGTGGCCTCGACATGCAGCGAAGTCGCGTGCGGTAAAAAGGCCCGACCAATATCGGTCAGTTGCATGCCCTTGGAGTGGCGCTCGAACAGTTCGGCGCCGAGTTGCTGCTCCAGCCGTTTGATTGCCCGGCTCAGCGCGGGCTGTGTCATGTTCAAGAGGGCAGCCGCCCGGCCAAGGCTCCCCGCCTTGACGATCGTGGTGAAGGTCGTCAGCTGTTCGATGCTCAGGGCCATAACCAAGTGTAATGGCTTTTCCCCATTTTTTCAATTCTTTGCAACGGCGTCCCTCCCCTAGTGTCCGAACGACAAAAAACCGGCATGGGAACGGACATGGCCACTGGGACGGATACGTTCGAGCAACGACGCGTGACTGCGCCGACCGTGCGCGATGTCGTCGTCGATCTGCTGCGTCGTCTCAACATGACGTCCGTCTTCGCCAACCCAGGATCGACGGAATTGCCGTTATTCCGGCACTTCCCCGACGATTTCCGCTACGTTCTCGGACTCCAGGAGGCCGTCGTGGTCGGCATGGCCGACGGCTTTGCGCAGGCAACGCGCAACGCGGCCTTCGTCAACGTGCATTCGGCGGCCGGCGTCGGCAACGCGATGGGAAACATCTTCACCGCGTTCAAGAACCGGACGCCTCTCGTCATCACGGCCGGCCAGCAGGCGCGCTCCATCCTCCCCTTCGATCCGTTTCTCGTCTCCCGCGAAGCCACCGAGCTTCCGAAGCCCTATGTGAAATGGAGCATCGAACCCGCACGTGCCGAGGACGTGCCGCACGCCATCGCGCGCGCCTACTACATTGCCATGACGCAACCTTGCGGCCCCGTCCTGGTCTCGGTGCCCGTGGACGATTGGGATCGGCCCGCCGAGTATTTGCCAACACGCACGGTCAGCCAGCAAGTCCGCCCCGATCCAGCCATTCTCGACCAGATCGGAAGCGCCCTCGATCGTTCGAAGCGGCCGGCGTTCGTCGTTGGAGCGGCCGTTGATCGCGACGGGGCCTTCAACGAGGTCCGGCAGCTCGCCGAAGTGCATAATGCGCGAGTCTTCACTGCGCCAATGTCCGGCCGCTGCAGCTTCCCCGAGGACCACCGATTGTTCGCGGGGTTCCTGCCGGCGATCCGCGAGAAGATCGTCCACCTGCTCGACGGACACGATCTTGTCTTCGCGATCGGCGCGCCGGCGTTCTCGTATCATGTCGAGGGGTTCGGTCCGCATCTGCCTGTTGGAGCCGAGCTCTTCCAGTTGACCGACGATCCCCAGACGGCCGCATGGACGCCGGAGGGAACGGCTGCGATCGGCAGCGTGCGGCTCGGCCTTCTGGATCTTCTTGCACGTGCGACGCCACCGACACGCGCCACTCCTCCTGCTCGCACCATCGCGCGGCGAGTGGAGCCGACGGCACCGCTCTCAACGGCCTTCGTGATGCAAACCATTGCGGACGTGAAGCCTACCGCGGGGATCATCGTCGAGGAAGCGCCGGGCGCCAGGCCTGTGATGCAGGCGCACTTGCCCATCACGCAGAGCGAAGCCTTCTACACGATGGACAGCGGCGGCCTCGGTTACGGCATGCCGGCGGCTGTCGGCGTGGCCCTCGGAAAGCCCGGCCGCCGTGTGATTGCTCTGATGGGCGATGGCTCAAGCCTCTACTCGATCCAGGCAATCTGGAGCGCCGCACAACTTAGTCTGCCCGTCACCTTCGTCATTCTCAAGAACGGGCGTTACGCCGCATTGCAGGACTTCGCGCCCGTGTTCGGCTTCGGCTCGCAAGAGCACGTCCAGGGCACGGACCTTCCCGGACTCGATTTCGTCTCGATTGCGCGGGGTTTGGGCTGCTCCGCAACTCATGTCGAGAATGCCAAGGGCCTTCAGGACGCTTTGGCCAAGGCATTTTCGTCCGGGCGACCAACCCTGATCGAAGTCGAGGTCGAGGACAGAGACTTGCAGAAATAGAACACAACGAGGGAGCAGACATGAACACGATTTCGATGTTGATCGGCGGCGAGCAACGAGCGGCCACCGGTAACGCCACGTTCGAGCGCCTCAATCCGCTCGATGGCCAGATTGCAACGCGAGCACCGGCAGCCACAGCGGGCGATGCGGTTGCAGCCGTGGAAGCAGCCGCAGCAGCCTTCCCGAGTTGGTCTGCCACAGGTCCCTCGGAGCGCCGTGCCCTTCTGACCAAGGCAGCGCACGCGCTAGAAGCCAAGGCCCCTGCATTTGCCGCGTCCATCGCTGCAGAGACTGGCGGCTCGGGGATCTGGGCTGGGTTCAACGTCCATCTCGCGGCGGGCATGCTGCTCGAAGCTGCGGCGATGACAACGCAGATCAGCGGCGAGATCATTCCCTCCGACGTACCCGGCAGCTTCGCGATGGCGGTGCGGCAACCCGCCGGGGTGGTCCTGGGCATGGCGCCCTGGAATGCGCCTGTGATCCTCGGCGTGCGAGCGATCGCGCTTCCGCTGGCTTGCGGAAACACCGTCGTTCTGAAGGGGTCCGAGCTGTGCCCCGCAACCCACGGGCTGATCGTCGAGGCGTTCAAGGAAGCCGGCTTTCCCAAGGGCGTCGTCAACTACGTCACCAACGCTCCGTCGGACGCAGGACCTGTCGTCGAAGCGATGATCGCGCATCCCGCCGTGCGCCGGGTCAATTTCACCGGATCGACCCGCGTCGGAAAGATCATCGCCGCCACATGCGCGAAGTATCTCAAGCCGGCGGTCCTCGAACTCGGAGGCAAGGCGCCACTCGTCGTTCTTGATGATGCCGACATCGACGCCGCCGTGAACGCAGCGGCATTTGGTGCCTTTGCGAATTCGGGACAGATCTGCATGTCGACCGAACGAATCATTGTTGACGAGGCCATCGCCGACGAGTTTGTGCGCCGTCTCGCCGACAAGGCGTCCAAGCTGCCGCTTGGCGATCCGCGAAACGGCCCCGTCGTTCTCGGCTCCGTCGTCGACATGACCACTGTCAAGCGCTGCAACGACCTTATCGATGACGCACTCGCGAAAGGTGCGAAACTGCTTTGCGGCGGGAAAGCTGATTCCACGCTGATGCCGGCCGCGCTGATTGACCACGTCTCATCCGCTATGCGCATCTACAGCGAGGAGTCCTTCGGACCGATCAAGCCCGTCGTTCGGGTCAAGGGCGAGGACGCCGCGATCGCCTGCGCAAACGACAATGCCTACGGCTTGTCGTCCGCCGTGTTCACCAAGGATACGTCGAGAGGCATGCGCGTCGCGTCGCGCATTCAATCCGGGATCTGCCACATCAATGGCCCCACCGTGCATGACGAGGCTCAGATGCCGTTCGGAGGGGTCAAGGACAGCGGGTACGGACGATTTGGCGGCAAGTCTGGAATCGCCGAGTTCACAGACACCCGCTGGATGACCATTCAGACAAGCGAACGACATTATCCGTTCTGATCAGGCGCGAGCCCGATCTCCATCTCCAATGAAGTGACGTCGCCCCCCTCGGCATTACTGGGGAGGCACGGCGAAGCTCGTCCAGAGGGAGCGCAGAATGTCAGGTCAGCAGCTACAGCGCCATCGGATCGCCATTCTCGGCTCCGGCGCGATGGGATCCTTGTTCGGCGGCTGTCTTTTCGAAGGCGGATCGGACGTCACCCTGATCGATCTGAATGTCCCGCATGTGGAGGCGATCCGAAAGCACGGTCTTGTCCTGACCACAGACGCGGGCGAACGATCCATCCCCGCGCCGGCTCTCTTTCCACACGAAGTGGCGACGACATTCGATCTCGTCATCGTCTTCACCAAGTCCATGCACACAACGGCTGCCCTCACTGCGGTCAGCTCCTGCATCGGCCCGGAGACCGTCTTACTTAGTCTTCAGAACGGACTTGATAACAAGCTCCCGCTGACCGCCTTCGCTCGCCCCCAGAACGTCCTGATCGGCATCACGACCTATCCTGCCGATCTCATTGCGCCGGGCCGTGTCGCCTCGCACGGCACAGGCGTCGCCCGTCTGGCGGCAACTGCCGAACCCGCTGCTCCGATCTTGAGACTGCTGCCCGATCTCTTCGCGCGCGGAGGGCTGAATGCCACCGTCGATCCTCAGGTCGAAACCGCCATCTGGGAGAAGGTCGCGTTCAACGCCGCGCTGAACACGCTTTGCGCGTTGACGCGCTCGACGGTCGGCGAGATCGGTGCCGACCCTGCTACGCGCAGATTGACGTTCGCAATTGCTGCGGAAGTCTGCAACACCGCTATTGCCTGCGGCTTTGCCGTGAATCGTCCGCACGTCGAACAGACCCTGGCATCCGCGATGCATCATCACACGCATCACAAGCCTTCGATGCTGCAAGACGTGCTTACCGGAAAGCCTACCGAGATCGAGGCGATATGCGGTGCCGTCGTCGGGCACGCAGGCAAACGCGGCCTTCCAACGCCGATGACTGAAACTGTTTTGGCCTTGATCCGGCACATCGACGCAAAAATCGCCGGCAACTCCCGAACAGCGAAGGCCCTGTGAGGGTGATGCACGTATACGACAGAGCGTGTTGGCAGTTCAACCACACGACGCACAACAACAGGGAGGAAATCAAGTCATGACAGAGTCGTCCCCCATGGGCGAGGTGTCCACTCCGCACATCGCGGCAATTAGCTCCTATCCAACTCGCCTTTCCGGAGAGGTGACCATCAGTCGCGAAAGCGCATATCTCTCCCTGGACATTGGCCAGTTCCTTGATAATGGTCCCTGGAGCGCCCTGCAAAAGGTGGTCGTTTTCATCGCCGCCCTGTCGATCATCATGGACGGGTTCGATGGGCAGCTGATTGGCTTTGCTGTCCCTGTTCTGATCAAGGAATGGGGCGTTACCCGCGGCGACTTTGCTCCCGCACTTGCGGCCGGGCTAGTCGGGATGGGAATAGGGAGCGCCTTCGCCGGCCTCCTCGCTGACCGGTTCGGACGACGCGGCGCCGTGATCGTGAGCGTGATGGTTTTCGGGCTGGCAACCTTCTGCATCGGCTTCGCAGCCAACCTCTGGCAGATCGGCGCGCTGCGATTTGTTGCGGGACTCGGCATTGGCGGAGCCTTGCCGAGCTCCACCACCGTTGCAGCGGAATTCACACCCGCACGGCGGCGAACGCTCGCGATTACCGCGACCATCGTCTGTGTCCCGCTTGGAGGCATGCTCGCCGGCCTGTTCGCGAGCATCGTACTGCCGAACCTCGGTTGGAGGGCCCTGTTCTTTCTTGGCGGGACTCTGGCTGTGCTGCTGGGCTTCATCCTGCTCTTTATTCTCCCGGAAACGCCCCGTTTTCTCGTGCGCCGGCGCGCGCGTTGGGCCGAGTTGCGCCGGCTCGTCGGGCGCATGTCGCGCCCGGTCAAAGCGGACATTGTCTTCACGGATTTGGATGAGCAGAGAATCGAAAAACGCGAGGGATTTCCTGCATTATTCGAGAAGGGCCGCACGCGCGACACGATCGCGCTCTGGTGCGCCTTCTTTCTCAACCTGCTTGCCGTCTATAGCGCCTTCACGTGGCTGCCGACGATGTTGACGTCCGAAGGGCTGGACGTCGCGATCGCGGGATCCGGTTTGACGGCCTACAACTTCGGAGGCGTGCTCGGCGCATTGATGTGCGCCATGGCAATCACCCGGTACGGCTCCCGCTGGCCGCTCCTGCTGTGCAGCCTCCTCGGCGCCGCCACCGCGCTTTACCTGACCCGCGTGAACATCGCGCTGGAGACAAGCATTCTGATAGCAGGGTTCGGTGTGCAGGGCTTCTTCGCCAATGCGGTGCAGTCGACCATGTATGCCGTGTGCGCGTATGTCTACCCGACTTCAGTCCGGGCCACGGGCACGGCCTCCGCCCTCGCCTTTGGTCGGCTTGGAGCCATCCTCAGTGCCTTTGCCGGTGCAACGGTAATCACGGTCGGCGGAAAGGACGGCTATCTCCTGATGCTGGGCGTCGCCATGATCGGTCTCACCCTCTCACTCGCCGTCGTTGGTCGCCACATCCCCGCGCGCAAAACATGACGGGGACCTCGTCCGTGACCCGCGATACCCAAGCGCGCGGCGCTTCAAAACTCGCATCGTTACAGCCGCTCGCCACATTCGGAAAATTCGAGAGGAACACTCAATGCGAACACAAGTAGGTACTGCGGGAGAAGGTCAAGCGAGGTTGCTGGGCGGTATGAAAGACAGCGGCTACGGCCGCTTCGGCGGGAAGGCGGGTATCGCCGAGTTCAGGGACCTCCGTTGGGTGACCCTGCAGACGATCCAGCGTCACTATCCGTTCTGATATGACGACACCCGTTTCAATATGGGGCTTGAGACGGCTCGCCCAGCGCCGCCTCCCGAGGATGTTGTTCGACTACGTCGAAGGGGGCGCAGAGGACGAGCGGACTATCTCGGAAAACGTCGCGGCGTTCAGCAAAATCAAGCTTCTGCCGCACCGGCTGCGGGACGTCAGCAAGAGAACGACCGACGTCGATCTGCTGGGCACCAGGATCGCGGCGCCTCTCGTGGTCGGACCGACAGGTCTGAACTGCGCCATTTGGCCGAACGGAGACACCGCGCTCGCAACGGCCGCCAAGCGAGCTGGCGTTCCGTTCGCCCTCTCGACGGCCTCCAACGAGCGGCTGGAGACCGTCGCAAAGGTCGGAGGCGAGCTCTGGTTTCAACTCTACGTCGTCCATCGGGAGCTCGCTGCAAGACTCGTCGATCGCGCAGCAAACGCGGGTTACGCAGCGCTGGTCCTGACTGTCGACGTACCCGTCAATGGAAAGCGCGAGCGAGACCTCCGCAACGGGTTTCAGATCCCATTCCGCTATTCGGCCCGCACGATCCTCGACGCTGTGACTCATCCGCTATGGACGGCCAGCCTTCTCATGAATGGCACGCCAACACTCGCAAATTTGGCCGCTGACAACGCAACCACGCTGCAGGCACAAAATGCTCTTTTGAGGCGCGAGATGGATGCAAGCTTCGATTGGGACGATCTTGCCCGCCTTCGCGATCTCTGGCCGCGACGCCTGCTGGTCAAAGGCGTGTGTAGCCCGGAAGACATCGCACGCTGCTTCGCGATCGGCGCCGACGCGGTGGTGATATCGAATCATGGGGGGCGACAGCTTGACGACGCTGTTTCGCCCTTGGAGATTCTGCCCCAGGTCCGCCATCTCGGGCCCGTGCTGGTCGACGGTGGCGTGCGTCGTGGCTCCGACATCGTCAAAGCCGTTGCTTTAGGCGCCAAAGCGGTGCTGATCGGTCGATCCGTCCTCTACGGATTGGCTGCAAGCGGCGAGGCTGGGGCATCCAAGGCGCTGAGTATCCTTTACGAAGAGATCGACAGAACGCTGGCGCTCATTGGTTGTCCCGCGGCTTCTCGTTTGGATGAGACATTCATTCATCGCAATGACGAAGGTCCTCTTTCGAGGTCGGCTGTTCCTTAACCGGCTTTGGCCCGCGCGTTCGATCCAGGCTGGCGTCCCAGTTTCGCCCATCAATGATCCATTCTCTTCGACCGATCTGCCGCCCGATCGTATGGCTCCGGATCAGAAGACGCTTAGGGTCGCGGCATTGAAACTATCTGCCTGCCGTGGCAGATTGGGACTAGCCTAGGGGCTACACCCCGGGGCTACACCAGAGACCTCTGGCGTGCAGAAAGGCCTTATTTTACGGGGCTTTCTCGAAGCCGTTTTATTATGGCGGAGAGGGAGGGACTCTCTTCCCCCATGCCGCGAACGCGCGAAAACCGCCGCAAAATAGGGATTCCGATAAAGGCCGGCCGAATTTTGTGACCACCGCTGTGTACCACCGAGCGGGGCGGGCAAGGACTCAAATTTCAGGTGATTTCGAGGCGTCCGAGGCTCCTTCAAACCGTCCCGTACTTCTGCCTTCGCCGGTCACGCAATCTCTCGAGAAGCGATGGCCGGCGACTCGGATATGCTCGATCTCGCCAATGACGTCGTCAACCAGGCCGGTTTGAGCCGGAGAAGTTCGAGGGCCACTAACGGCGCAGGCCGATCTCATCGACGCAAGCGCAGCGGCAAGCCTCACGCCGAAGGAGCGGCCCGCCGCGAGCAACGTCGTCGACCTGATGGAGGCGCTGCAGCGGAGCGTCGACCAGGAACCCCGCCGGCGAAGGCGGGTAAGCCCGCCAAGAAGTCGCGTCAAGGCGTCCATCGGAGAGGAGGAAATGCTGATGCCGATCGAAGGAAAGAAGCCTGCGAAGGAGTCCGTGGCGAAGAAGCCGGCAGCCAGGCAGCGGAAGTCGGCCTGACGTCAAAATAAGAGAGCCGCATGGATATGACGGAAACCGGCATGTTAGTCTATCGAGCAATCAGTGAAACTTGCTGCCCCCTGTAACAAGGTTTGGCAACGGCGCGAGCAACAAGATGACGGCAATTCCGAGCGCACCACCGATGATGGTTTCCCAGGCCCGCGCCGCAAGGGTCGTGACTGAGTACTCGCCGCTCGCGGCCATGGTGACGATCAGCGCGAAAGCATAGGCGCCGCAGGCGATTTCATAGCGTTCCGGCAAAGACATCGCATAGACGACCATCGCGATCGCAGCCACGGTCCAGATCAGGAGCGGCGCATGCGTCGCAATCGGCAGACAGGCAAGTGCGAAGGGGACGCCGATCAGCGTTCCGCCTATCCGTCGCCGCACGCGATCGATCGTACCCGCGGTGGAATTTGCGACAACATAAGTGCAGGCGGTGATGGCCCATGCTGACTGAGTCAGGCCCACTTCCCTGCTCAGAAGCACGATCGCAAGCGACGCTGTGGCGGCCTGCAAGCCCATCACGATCTCCGTAAAGGCTCTGGTGCCCTCGGGCGGCGGAGCCGGCGCCGCAAGCACGGGCTGTTCAGCCGGACCACTGAGGGTGCGGGGGACGACGGAAGCGAGGGTCGCCAGCAAGGTGGCCAGCGCGATCGTCGAGAAATCGGCAGTGGTGGCTCCGGCGCCATAGGCCAGGAGCTGACCGATGAAGATCTGCGAGCCGATCCCAGCACCGAGAATGCCAAAGCGTCTGAAGTAGCCGACGCAGAAGCTGCCGGACACCAGTGCCAGTTCGGCCCAGCCCGCCTCCAGATATGACGCAATGACGGCCAGGCTCACAGCGCCTCCTCCCGCCGCGAGGCAAAGCAGAGAAAGATCTCGCGCGGATTCGTATCTCGTCGTCCGCGCTTCCGAGACGCTCGCCCACAGCGCAAAGCCGGCCGCGAGATATCCCAGCGTCTGTCCACGACCCTCGGCAATCTCGGGCACGGTCGACAGCATCCCCGCCAGACCAAACGCGGTCACCAGGCGCAGTCCCTTGATCCGCCGGTGTGTCCCAGGATCGATCCGCTCAAACCAGTTGCCGATCCCGGCGGCGAGGCACCGCGCGGAGCCGATGAAACGGCTTTGGCTATCCGGCATGCCGCGCCTCCGTCATGATGCCCCAGGCAATTGATGAAGCGCGCCGATCAACTGGCTCAGACCACCCCACAGAATCTGCATTCCGATGCAAACAAGGATGAATGCCGATAGACGAACCAGCGCGTTGGCGCCCGTTTGCCCAAGATATCGTACGATCGGACCCGCGAAGCGATAGGATCCATAGACGGTCAAGGCGATCGCAACTAATCCGAGCAGCGCCGCGCCGATAACGAGCATGGTGTGCGCAGAGAGCTCCACGCTGGGGTGATGGCTACCGATCGTCAACGCAACAGAGATCGAGCCGGGCCCGACCGTGAGCGGCAGCGTCAATGGATAGAAACCGTAAGCCGCCGTGGCACTCCCATCGGCCTCGTGAAGCTCGTCGGCTTTCTGGTTGGCGCCTTCGTTGAGCAGCTTCCACCCCATCGCGGCGACAAGGGCACCGCCCGCGACGCGGACGACAGGCACGGTGATTCCGAAAAATTCCAGGATCAACGAGCCGAACACCATCGATCCCAGCAGAAGCCAGAAGCTGTTGACGGCAACGCGCAGGGCCAACGAGCCGCGCTGCTCCACCGTGCAATCAGAAGTGAGGCCGAGAAAGAGCGGCGCCCCTCCCAGCGGATTGACCACGGGAAACAGGGCGGCAAAGACAAAAAGGAACGTATTGGCAAGCTCGCTCATGTCGGTTTTCCGTGCCAAGAGCGTGAACCGCTTCGGCCTCGCACCTTGCTACAATTCAATCAAGCGGACAGGCTGCGCGCCCTCCCGCTCGGATAACGACGGAAGCAGGCCGCCAGCGTCGGGCGGATAGCCCGCGGAGGCATAAGCACGTGCCTTCGCCTCGAAATACGACCGCACCCACTTGAACCGCGAGCCGTCCTTGCGCTGTCCGACCGCCTCCGCGATAGAGTCGAGGCTGATGGTCTTTCCGCCGGCGCCCCAGTTACCTTCGGTCACCTCGTCAATGACGACGAGCACGCTGTCGCCCACGGCGGGTCCCTGTGGCGTCGTCACATCGATGATCGCCGATGTGACCCAGGCATGGACCTCGCTCTTGTGGCCGGCGTTCATGTAGCCCTCAGGGATCGTCACATGCACGAGGAATTTCCCCGGCGCCGTGACGAACTCGTCGTCGGTCCGTCCACCAACCCAAAAGTCCTCTTCGGCCATCTCGGTGAAGAGGACCCAGGCGAAGGCGCGGCCTTTGCGGGTATTGGCGTCGCCCTCCATCCTGATGAGCACATCCGTCAATCGCCCCGCGAGCGCGGCCTTGGCAGCCCTGGTGAGGCTGCCAGCCGGGTAACGAACATCCATGATTGGCATGATCGATCTCCCTTGCTTCCGATGGTCATGCGTCCCGCTCAATGGCCGGGGTGCGCGCGCTCCCACTTCTTGATGATGTCGTCATCCATCATCAGGACCTCGACAAACATGACGTCGGTCGTGTCGGCTGTGGTCTGGACTTCGATCTCGTCGACGCCCGAGATGCCGAGGCTGTCGCGCCGCTCGAGCAACGTGTCACCGCAGCGGAGACTGCCTTCGAGCACGAACACATAGGTCCCATGGGATGACGAGCGCGGCCTGTAGGTGTGTTTCCTCCCCGCGTCCGTGATCAGCCGCGAGACGCGGATATCGTTCGGGATCGGCAACGCACCGTCGGCCTCACCGACAAGCTGCTCGATGCGATCGCGCCGGGTCCGGAAATCGAAATGACCCTTGTGATAGGCGGGCGGCAGGTACAGCTGGCCCGGCAAGAACCAGATGTAGATTGCGTTCATGTCCTCCTGGGAGATGCTGAGCTCGCAGTGCTTTCCGCCCGATCCGGCCGAGAACACGTAGTAGTCGCCGGCGTGAAGCCGATCGACCGTACCGCTTCCGGCAGTGTTGATGTGGGTCAGCTCGCCCTGCAGCACGAAGGCGCAAATGACGAAGTTGTGGTGCGAGTGCATGTTGTAACCGCAGCCGGCCCCGTGAAAAACCTCGTCACCGAACACGCGGATCGGACCGAAGCCGGGCCGGCCGCTTTGATATTCATGGAAATTGAAGCTCGATTCGCGCGTGATGAAGCCGTCCGGATGTCCTGCGACGTAAGACGACCTTGTGCCGTCGGAGCGGATGAGATCGTGACCGCGCTCCTGGGCACGCAGCACGAACGAGCGGCCCTTGGGCGCGGCAGTCTTGGCGGCGGGTGAAAGAGTCCTGTCCAACATGTGATTCCTCCCTGGTTAAGTTGATCAAGCTTGCTGGGCGAGTTCCGGACCGCCCTCGGCGTAGCCGATGACGACCATTTCGAAACCGCTCTTGGGTGTGCCGCAATCTGGGCAGACCCAATCTTCGGGCACGTCTTCCCACCGGGTGCCGGGCGCCAAGCCGTGCTCGGGCAAGCCAAGCGCTTCGTCGTAGGAAAATCCGCAACCCAGGCACATGAGCCGCTTCAGCGGTACTGAAGCCATCTCGATCGCATCGGACGCCATTGATATTCTCCTTGAGAGTGCTACGGTAATACGCTACAGTGCAGTGTAATACATTATAGTAGCGCATTACTATCACGCGCTACGTGGCCAATCAACCTCGCAAGCCATGCATTATTGGGAGACCAGCTTGTCGCGAACAGAAGAACAGAAGCCCGCCGCGAGCCTTCGAGACAGAATCCTGGAGCGGGTCCGGTCTGACATCGTGTCTGGACGAAGCGGGCCAGGCACCATGTATTCGGTGCCGAGCCTGGCGAGCGAACTGGGTGTCTCGACAACACCGGTCCGCGAGGCGCTGCTCGAGCTCAGCAATCGGGGCATGATCGTTCCGATGCGCAACCGGGGCTTCAAGGTGCAGGGCTCCTCGCTCGAAGACCTCGAGAACCTGTTTGAGATGCGGGAACTTCTGGAGCGCTTTGCTGTCGTGAACGCCGCCAGGAAGCGGCTGAAGGACATCGAGGACTTGAAGGAGCTGGCCGACGCCGTCGCGGTTGCGGTCAAGGCCCGAGATGTCAGGAACTATCTGGAAACCGATCGGGCTTTCCACGAGGCGCTGGTCTCGCGCGCCGGCAATCCGCGGCTCACCAAGATGATCATGGACTTGCGAGACGACATGCGCCTATTCGGCATCGACTCGGCTGAAGGCGAGGAGCGGCAGCGCGCGTCGGTAAAGGAGCACTATCAGCTCATCGAGCTCGCGGCGAAGGGCGATACGAAGAACATCGCCTCTCTCATGAGCAGCCACATCATGGATTGGCAGCCTCTCTTCAGAAAAGCCTTGATGTCTCAGGCCGCACGGCCGTTGTAGAGTCGTGGGGCGCGCAGGCGAACCCAATGGCGATGAGCACTCATTTGCTCTGGAGGACCCGCCAGATGGCCGCCGGCCGCGCCGGCATTTGCAAGCTCCGCGCCGCCGGAAAGGCAGACAGTGCGTCGACAATGGCGTTCATCACCGCCGGCGGCGCCGCGCTTGCGCCCGCCTCTCCGCAGCCCTTCGCTCCGAATAAATTCGTCCGAGAGCGCAGGCCGTTGTCGATCCAGCGCACCTTGGGGACATCGGCAGCACGCGGCAGCGCGTAGTCCATCAGCGATCCCGATAGAATCTGGCCGGTCTCCGGATCATAGGCGATCTCCTCGAGGAGTGCCTGGCCGAGCCCTTGCGTCACTCCGCCCAGCACTTGCCCGCGTACTGACGACGCGTTCAGCACGGCGCCGAAGTCGTCCACGGCGGTGTAAGCCACAATGCACACCGCGCAGGTCTCGGGATCGATCTCGACCTCACAGGCGTGGCAGCCATTCGCATGACTCCCGTGGGTAAGAGTACCGCGTGATTCCCCATCCAGCGCGCCGGGGAAAGCATCGGCAACCTCGGCGACGCTGACAGCGCGATTGCTGTCCGCGAGAGAAAAGATTCCCGCTTCAAAGCGGATGTCCTCAGGCTGCGCGTTCCATTCCGGCGCGAGCACGGCGCGGCCGCGCGCGGTCACATCCAGGATCGCCTGCTCCAGTGCCCGGGAGGACGTGAGCAGCGACTTGGAGCCGCCGGTCCCTCCGCCCCTCCCGAGCGCGGCCGAGTCTCCTTGGCGCACCGTAATCTTCCCTGGCGCCAGCCCCAACGCGGCCGCCGCGTGGTGCACAAGCGGAAGAGCATGGTCTTGCCCGTTGGACTGAGTGCCGATGATCATGTCGAGCGCGCCGTTCGGGCCGAAGATGAGCCTTGCCGCTTCAACCGGCTCCTTGTCGGGTTCGATCATACGCGCCACGGCGAGGCCGCCATTGGCTTCGAGATAATTAGCAAAGCCAAAACCGCGCAGTTTGCCGTGGGCGGCGCTATCGACCCGGCGCGCTTCGAAGCCGGCACGATCGGCCGCGTCGAGGCATCGGCGCTGGTTGTCGAGAAATTGACCGCCATCGATGGCCAGCCCCGTCACCGAGGTGATGGTCTCTGCCTGCGGCTCCGGCAGGTTTCGCGCGCGAAGCTCAGCCCGATCGATTCCGATTTCCATCGCTGCGCCGTCGATGAGCCGCTCGAGCACGTAGATCGCCTCGGGCCGACCGGCTCCGCGATAGGCGTCCAGCGGCACGGTATTGGTGAAGATTCCCTGCACGCCGATGTCGATGGCCCGGAAGCGATAAGCGCCAGCCTGGACGGGAGCTCCGACGCCAGTGGCAACGAGGGGCGCGTACTGGGAAAGGTATGCGCCAAGATCAACCGTGACGCGCACGCGCAGCGCCAGAAATCGTCCCTCGCCATCCAATGCCAGTTCGGCGTCGGTGCGGTGGTCGCGTGCCTGCGTGTCGGACGCGAGTGCCTCGGCGCGGGTAGACGTCCAGCGCACTGGCCGACCGGTGACGCGAGCTGCAGCAAGCACCAGCGCGTGCTCGGGATAAGCGAAGATTTTGGTCCCGAAGCCGCCGCCCACATGGGGCGTCAACACGCGCAATTTCTCCGGCGCCCAGCCGAAAGCCTTGCAAATCACGCGGCGCACGAAGTGGACGCCTTGAGTGTTGGTGATGAGCGTGTAGCCATCCGTCCCGGCATCGTAGATGCCGAGCGCGGCGCGTGGCTCGATGGGAACGGCTGCGATGCGCGGGCTGCGCAGCGAGATGCGCGCGACATGCGCGGCGCTGTCAAACAGGCGCTGACAGGCAGCGGCATCGCCGAACTGCCAATCGAAGCATAAATTGCCCGGCGCAGCGTCCCAAACAGGAACAGCACTCGTTCCTGGCACCATGACGGCCGGCAACGGCTCGTATCTGATGTCGATAAGCCCTGCGGCATCCGCGGCCTGCTCCGGCGTCTCGGCCACCACAAAGGCAACCCCATCGCCCACGTGCCTGACCTTAACGGCGGCGAGTATCACGCGATCGGCCTCGATGCGCGGCGTTCCGTCCCGCGAGATGAGCGGCATGACGCAGCCGAGAGGCGCGACCGTCTTCGCGAGATCGGCCGCGGTCAGCACTGCCAGCACGCCCGCTGACTCTCTGGCTCGGCGCGCGTCGATGCCGACGATGCGGGCGTGGGCGTGAGGAGAACGCAGGACGACGCCATAGGCCTCATTGTCCAGCCGAATGTCATCCGAATAACGGCCCTCGCCGCGGAGGAAGGCGTCCTCGTCACGGTGGGTCCCTCTGAAGCCTTGATGCCAGAATGTCATTGTCGCGGTTGGGCAGTGTGTCGGGCGCTCAGTGCATGACGGGCGGATGATAGGTGAAGGTCATCATCAAGGCGGCGGCCAGTAGCATCACGAGCGGAAAGTGAATGGAGAACTGGACCGCGGTGTAGCCGATCAGGTCTTTGGACTTCAGGCCGAGAATGCCGAGCAGGGGCAGCATCCAGAACGGATTGATAAAGTTCGGAAGGGTCTCGGCGATGTTGTAGACCATCACCGTCCAGCCGAGATGGGCACCCACCTCGTTCGCAGCCTTCATTACGTAGGGCGCCTCGATGACCCACTTGCCGCCGGCGGACGGGATGAAGAAGCCGAGGATCGCGGAATAGACGCCCACCAGGAAAGAGAACACCGTGGAATTGGCGGACGCGCCGACAAACCAATGCGCAATGGTATCGGACAAGGTCGTACCCGCGGGATTCTGCACTTTGGTAAGGATCTGGGCGATGCCGGCATAAAATGGAAACTGAAGCAGAACGCCCGAAACGCTGGGCATAGCCTTCGCGAAGGCATCGATCAGGCTGCGGGGCCGCCAGTGAAGCAGCATGCCCAAGAGGAGAAACACGAAATTATAGGTGTTGAGCCCGGACAGGGTGGTCAGCGGATTGCCGGCGGAGAAGGTCTGCCATAGCCAACCGAGGGCGAGCAGCACCACCAGAATGGTGAGAATGGGCGAGAACTCGAGAAAGTCGCCCGGCCGGGTCGGCTTCTTCACGTCAATGCCGTCGGTGTCGAGGGCGACGCCGAGCTCCGCCGCCGTCTTCGCCTTATCCGGGCTCGGGGTTGTGAAGTGGCAGATCATCGCGGACAGCAAAACGACTACGAGAGTCGTGAGCCCGTTCTGCCACGTGAAGATAGTTTCGGAAAACCCGATGACACCGGATATCGGAAGCAGTCCCGGCGGAATCGAACCGGCATTGGCCTGCAGTTGGGCAGCGGACGAGGTGATGCCGAGCGTGAAGCCGCAGCCGAGCCCGAGATAGCCGGCCGCGCCCGCTGCGCGATAGTCGAGCCTGATATCGGTACGCCGGGCGATCTCTCGCACCAGGAGACCCGAGAAGATGAGGCTAAGTCCCCAGTTCAAGAGCGACAGCAGAATCGAGAGCACGCCCACGAACACGACCGCACCGCGGCCGGTCTTCGGCACGAGAGCGAGCCGGCGCAACGCCGCCGCCACGGGCGGCGACATCGCGACGACATATCCGCCGATGGCGACGAGCGCCATCTGCATGGTGAAGGGAATGAGATTCCAGAAGCCGTCGCCAAAGGCGCGGCTCACCGCCAGCGGTGAGCCGCCGTGCAGAACAGCGCCCAGCGCGATCACCACCACAGCGATCAGCACAAAGACGTAGGCGTCGGGGAACTGCCGCTCAGCGAAGTCCACCATAAACCTGGCAAATCTGGCGAGGATGTTGTCGCGCGTTGCGCTCGCGACCGCGCTTTGCTGCATCGTGTCGGCCATCGCCGTGTCCTTCCGATTTGCGTACCTGCCCTGCACGAACGGGCTAGTTCGTCCTTATGTGATGCTTTACAGTACCGCGTTACACGTTTAAGTCACGCACTACCTTGCGTCAAGGTACTTTGACGCAAATTGCACAAAATCAAAGTGCGCGAACGAAGGAGCCGGGGGCGTACCCGGCCGGAGAACGTTTGATCGTGGATCAGAATTTGCGTGAACAGGTCGTCAAGCGAGTGCGGACCGAAATCATTTCCGGCCATAGCGGACCGGGGAGCATGTATTCGGCGCCCTCCCTCGCCGCCAGCCTCGGCCTTTCCACAACGCCCGTGCGGGAGGCGCTGCTTGAGCTTGCCCGCAGCGGCCTCATCGAACCCGTGCGCAACCGCGGTTTCCGGGTGATGGAGCCGACCCTGACCGAACTGCATAACTTGTTCGACTTGCGCGAGGTTCTTGAGGTCCACTTGGCGCGCACCATCGCGCGCGCCCCAGGACGACGGCTTACCGATCTCTATTCTCTCGCCGACGAAATCGCCCACGCCGTGGAGCGGGAGGACGTGCGGGCCTATCTAGAGGCGGATCGCCGATTCCACCACGCCTTTACTGCCCAGGCTGGAAACGCGCTTCTCACGGAGACCGTGATGGCTCTGCGCAACAGAATGCGACTCTATGGCATCTCCTCGCGGGCCGGCTACGAGCGCCAATCGCAGTCCGTGACAGAACACTACAGGCTGCTCGACCTTGCCCAAGCCGGAGACGAGAGAGCGATCGCCGAGCTCATGTGTCGGCACATCCGGTCCTGGGAACCGATCTTCGCCGAGGCAATGAAGCGAAATCCGCGCAAAAGCATGAGCGAGCCGATCGCCCGTTAAGCGTATGTAACCCCCCCAGTCTATCCGGCCGATATTCCGCACATCAAAGACCATTCGAAAATGGATTGGTTCGATGTCGTGCAAGCGAGAGGCCGTACCGAAAACGTATCTATTCGTCGCAGGTGCGTAGAATCTCCGCTTGCACACTCTCGGCAGTTAATTGGAGCAGTCGCTTGGTGGCGCTTCGCCCGCGAACCGATCCATTGTCCAGTTCACCACCTCCATCGTGCTCGCCTGGGCAGCTCGACCGTGACCGATATTCGGCAAGATCATCATCTTCACCTTGCTGCCTGCCTTGCAAAGCTTGCTCATGTAGTCGCGCGTAACGTCCGGCCGTATGATCTGGTCAATCGTTCCCTGCGCCAGAAACACCGGTATGTCCGGCGGCAGCACGCCCGGCGTATTCCTTTCCAGAAGCGAGTGCCAGGGCTCCAGGTTGGCAGGCCCTTCGACCGTCAGGAAATGCTGCTCGAGCGGCTTCTCCGTTCGCTGCCTCTCGATCAGATCGAAAGGTCCTTCGATGCATTCATGCGCCAAGCGGTCGATCGCGGGCATCGCCCGCGGATCGACAATCTTGTCGAGAGCGGCGTCATAGACCCGATGCCATGACCAGAGCGTCATCGCCGTGATGTTCTTGCCACCCACCGAATTGATGTCATCATTCATCAGGGTGACAAGATCGGTCGCCGGCGCCGCCGCGGCCACACCGATAAGCGTCAGCTCCGGCGCATAGTCTTTCGCAACCATGCCGGTAAACAGCGCGGCTTGTCCGCCCTGGGAATGGCCCCACACGACAAAGCGCTTTCCACCGCCTGCGCCGGGCATGGCGCCTGCGACACGCACTGCATCGATCACCGCGCGGGCTTCGCTGTCCCCGACGAGATAAGGATGTGTTTCCGACGTGCCCAGGCCGGGATAGTCGGTCGCGGCAACGACGTAACCGCGTTCGACAAATGAACGCAGTCCCTGGATCTGCTGAAAGAGGAATATCGCGAGCGACGGCGCACAGCGCGGCGTGATGCCGGAGGTCGGATGCGCCCAGGCGACGATTGGACGGCCGCCCGCCGGCGGATCGCCCTGGGGCACAACAACGACGCCCGAAACGAAAATGGGCTCGCCTCTCATGCCGGTCGATCGGTAAAGCACGCGATAGGCGGAGGCCCCCAGCGGTGCGCCGTCGATCCGCTCCTGGCGGACGAGCGTGCCGGGCCGCCCGGCAAGTAACGATCCCGGCGCGTCATAGAACGAGGTCTGCGCCGACACCGTGCTTGCATAACCCGAGAGCGAGAGGAACGCCGCTGCAAGCATCAGCTTGCAGCAGGCGCGAAGGCCGTCAATGAGGCGGCATAGAGTGGTCCTGCTCATGGTTCACATCCCGTACAGAATCTTCAGTTCGCCACTGGCGCGAAGCGCGATCACAATGCCATCGGCTGGCATGTACATCTTCTCGAGCTTCGCAGAGGAGAGATGTCCCTCTATGCGGAAGCCATCTTTCAATGGCCGGGTGAGCCTCTCGTTGGCGGCAGCAAGCAGGTTCTGATACGCGATGCCGTAGTCGACGCTCATCTCGTCGCGCAATTGCGTCAGGATCGGATCGATCACTGGCGCCAGGACCTCGTCGTTCGTGATCACGGCAAGATCGGAAAGCCGGACCGCGTGGCCGTTAGAGTCCACCTGGACGGAACCAGTAAGGAAGCCCCATCTTCCGGCGTTTGGGTCGCTGTCGGGCGACTTGGCAATGCGCAGGCCGACAACCAGCTTGCCAGACGACGGATAGACTTCTACGTCCCGGACCGACATTCCCGCCACCGGCGCCATCACGGCGACAGCCTGCGTGATCTTGTCCTTGAGCGTGTCATAGCCAATGCGGATCGGTAGGATGATATCGAACTCGCCGGGTTCGCTCACGTCGTGGCTGAGTGCCGGTAATGCCGTCGCTGTCACGGCCGGAGGACGCTGCCCAACAACGGTTTCGGCGGAGCCAGACAGTTCAAGCGAACCGCTCAGCACCTTGGAGTCGGCCCGCACCCCCGCGAAGGCCGCGGCTTGCGGTGTCAACTGTAGCCAGGTTTCCGGGTCGTCGGAGAGTTCAACCGGCTCGAAAGCATGACGCCAGGCGACCTCGGCTTTTTCATGCAGATCGAGGCGGCGGGCGGCTGCAAGCGCCCGCTCCCTGATATGGCCGAGCTGGCTGCGGATCCGTGGCTCGGCATATTTCGCCAGTGGGATCTCGCGGCCGAGGACGTGCAGCACCGGCGGCTCGCTCCAGCGAAAACCATCGCTGAAATTCAGGTCCACCGACCAGTCGCGCGTCAATTGCGGGCGTGCTTCGGCTTCGATGATGGCGCTGGCTTCGGTCTCGCCATGGATGCGGGAGGTGAACCGGTTGGCGCCCTGGCCCTCGATCGCGCCATAGATCGGCACCGAGCCATAGACCCGGTCGCCGCGGCCATAGAGCGAGACCGGTCCGGAGCGCTCGACAAAGCCCCAGATGTCGCAATTGGCGTTGACGCGGAAAAACAGTACCCGACGGTGCACGCAGCTCACGCGTTCGTCGATCGATGCGAGCCGCCGAGGAATATCCTCCTCGATATCGGATGCCAGCGCCCGCAAACTGAATTCGATGGTCGCCGAAACCCGCGAGTCCGTGGTGAACGGCGGCACGGTGTCCGGAACCATGGGCGGCTTGTCCGCCGCGAACGCGGTCGAGCAAAGCGCCATTAGCGCCAGTGCCGTGAGCCCTGCGCGAGCCGATCGCCTGCGGCGGACGTGGTGATGTTGAACAGATGTCGAAACGGAACGCATGATACGTCACCTTTCTTGCTGATTTGCACGTGAAGCCAGATGCACAGATTGGACTGCTCAAAGTCGGCGTCGTCCGCCGCCAGCGTGGAATCCACTGACGCGGAAGCGGCCGCCCCCCATTGCACGCGCAGTGGGTCGAAAAGCCTGAGCGCGCGGCCTCACGTTGGCCCACGGCGCGAAGCTTCGACGCTCGGGCATCACGCGATCGAACTGCCGGTCGGCGTTGCGCCTGATCGGGTCAACCTTCCGCTCCCCTGCAAAGTCCGGCGCGACGTCCCTCGATGCATGCCCCGCGAACGCAGGGACCGCATCCCGCGCTGCACGTCCGGCGTCGCGCCCGTCCGGCCTCGACACGTTGGGACGCTCATCAAAACGATCGCGGAAGGCCTCGCCCGCGGCGACCTCGTTGGCACGGCCGAAACGCTCCGCCACCGCCGCGTTGCGGTAGGGCACGTTGCCGCGATGCTCCGGGTTATGGCTCCAGATGTTGTTGGTGATGTTGACGTTGGTGCGGTTGAAGACGTTGTAGCGGTTGACGTTGATGATGACGTTATGATGCCACCAGTCGCACCCACCCCAAATGGCCGAGCCGACCGCAACGCCGGCGGCAAACGAGACGACGTTGCTGGCAACAACTCCCGGCGGAGACCAATAGAACGGTGGATAAGCCGGAAAATTCCAGGCACCGTACGCCACAGCGGGATTGTAGACCGGAACATAATAGACATCGGGGTTGATCGGCTCGATCACGATCGGTTGCTCCGCGCCTGTACCCGCAACACCAATCGGCGTTGGCGCCGTCGTCACGATCTGTTGGGGCGTCGACTGCAGGTTTCCCGCCGCCTGCGCCTCGGCCCGCAGCTTTTGAACAGCGTCAAGCACATCCTGTTGCTGCGCCAGGAAGGCGTCGCCAAGCTGCTGCGTCCAGTCAAGCTTGTCGCTCATCATCTGCAACGTCTGCGGCACTGCGGTGAGCGCTTTGACGCTCGGATCCCAGGATTGCGCCTGCACGGCATCTTGAAGCGCCTGGCCCGTGACCGATGGATTGTCATGTGACCAACGCGCGGCCTCGACGACTTCAAGTGGATAGGTCGAGGCCATCAACACCTGGGTCAAGAGCGGATCCGGATAGAGCGCGATCGGCGCGATCAGTTGTTCGATCCGCCCTTCAGGCAACTCCTGCTCGGGCGAAGGTTGGCTCTGGGTTTGCGCCGGCGGGGTCGCGTCCTGCGCGCGAACCGGCGCAGTTGCGAGACCCAAAACCAGCATGAGCTGCGCAGCGCACAAAGCGAGCCGGCGGACCGCAATTGGCGTTCTGACTTTCATCGTTCGTCTCCTTTTCGCTACCACGCGCCGCGACTTGACCCGCGACGCGGCGATGTGGCGGTTCAATTTGTTTAGGGACAGATGCGCTGGCCGTTGCGCCAGAAGCACGCAGAGCCGCGATGATAAGCATAGACATTCCCGTACCGCCCGACGGCCATTACGCCGTTCCGGCTGACGCCGACCGCCCCGTAAGCGCTGACACAGCCGGCGCGAAAAGCGCCCCTCACACAAGTGAAAGCGCTCGCATCCGAAACGCTCAGCATCACACCGAGCATACCGGCAATCGCGACCGCCGCATGCTTCGCGGAGAGGCCCCGCGACAGGAAATGTGCAAGCCTCTTGCTCGCAGAGCGAGTAGTCGTAGGCATCATCGTTTTCATTCTCGAACTCCTTTCGGTGATTGATCGTGAAATGTGCGGGGGTCTCCGACCGGCCCGTGAACACTGCGAACAAATGATCCAGGCGGCTGCCAAAAACAAATACCGCTTCAATATGCAGGTATCGGCGCGCGCTATGGGTTCTTGCTGTTGACCTATTCAGCGGACCGGACAACAGAGCAGTGCAATCGAATTCGAAAATAGCTGACTAGTAAGTCGCGTCTATTCGACGCGTGCACATGCCCGGTTAGCGCGGATCGTCAACTCAAGAGCTCGATGGAATCGCTGAAAACGACTCGCGGCTTTTTTCTTGGCAGCCCGAGGCGTCCCGCACATCGTTCAAGGATGGTGTTCGTGCGCACCCTTGTGAGGAAGCGCCAGACGCGTGGTTTCCACCCCGTGCCCTTCCAGGTCCGCCAGCACAGCCTCATCGGACAGGTCCAGCTTGCGTGAACGCTTCCAGTCGTCCTGCGCGATCTGGATCAACCTCTGCACCACTTGCGCGGAGGAGGTCTCGATCGCGAGCTCGCGCCTGTCGTCGAAACTCCCGGGGCTGAGATTTATCGAGCCGACAATTACTCGCTTATCGTCGGCAATCATGATCTTGCCGTGGAGTTTCAGGTGCCTGAGCGTTCGGACCTTTGCACCAACATCGTGCACGATGCGCAGGCCGCTGACACCTTCAAACAGCTTCTTCCGCTTCAGCTTATGCAATGCGCGCGCCATGATGCGAACGCGAACGCCCCGATTGACCGCGCGGACCAGGCGTTCGATGATCACCATGTCCTGGTAGCGCTCATTTTGCAGCCAGAGCGATTCTTTCGCGCCATCGATGAACTCGGCGATGCGCTGCCGGCCGTTGTTGGGACACCAGATCAGGCTGGACGCCGCGCCCGGCACGAAGGGCTTCTCCGCCCAGTCGGCATCAAAACATCGCACCATTTCCGCGATCTCGGCCTTGCCGGTCGTCTCGACCGCATAATCCCGGGTCTGGGTCAGGTCGCGCGTTTCCCAATTCAGCGACTCGATGAATCCGATCCGACCATCGATCACCATCGACTTTTGATGAGTAACCGCGAATTCGGTACTGCTGTCGCGCACGCTCACGCCCGCCGCAAGTAACGTCTGGCGGGTCTGCTCATTTTCATTGGTCCCGTCACGCCTTGCCGGATTGAGCATGACCCGGACGTGAACGCCACGGTGCCTGGCGGCGATCACCGCGTTCAGCAAGGACGGATCCGTGAACAGGAACATTCGGATGTTCAGCGTACGCCTGGCAGCCTCGATGGGGCCGATGATGGCGTTCGCGGTATCGTCCGGAAGGACGATCAGTTTATGCGACATGATGCGGTTCCCTCATCTATGCGGCATCGACGAGGAGCGGCGCGGCTTGATACTGGATGCGATGCAGCTCGGCGAATACGCCGCCGCCGGCAATCAGCGCTTCAGGCGCGCCCTCTTCCACGACAACGCCGTCCTTGAGCACGATAATCTTGTCGGCGCCGATCAGCGTGCTGAGACGATGCGCGATCATGATCACGGTGCGGCCCTTCATCAAGCGCCGCAGGGCCTCGATCACCAGATGCTCCGATTCCGCGTCAAGCGCCGCGGTCGGCTCGTCCAGCAACAATATCGGGCTGTTGCGCACCACGGCGCGCGCAATCGCAATGCGCTGACGCTGGCCGCCCGAAAGCGTCTCGCCGCGCTCGCCGACCATCGTGTCGTAGCCGCGCGCCATTCGGCTGATGAATTCGTGCGCGTTGGCGACCTTGGCCGCGGCAACGATCTCGCCGTCAGTTGCGTCCGGGCGCCCATAGGCGATGTTTTCCCGAATCGTGCCGCGAAAGAGCATGGCGTCCTGCAGCACGAAGCCGATCTGAGCCCGCAGCGTCGCCAGCTTGTAATCGGCGATATCGATGCCGTCGATCAGAACGTGGCCGAACAGAGGATCGTAAAAGCGCGGCAGCAGGTTGAGCACGGTCGATTTTCCTGCTCCCGTCGGGCCGACGATGCCGACGACCTGTCCCGGCTTGATGTCGAAAGACACCTCATGCAGCGCCGGCGCGTCCTTGCCGTATCCGAAGGTGACGCGATCGAAAGTGATCGCGCCGCGAACGTGGCGGGGGTCGACGGCGTCGGCGCGCTCCTTGATCACCTCGTTAGCCGAAAGGATCGCCTGGATGCGTTCAAGCGCTACTCCGGTTTGTGCGACGGTGCTGGTCATGCTCGCGAGGTCCTTCACTGGTTTGAAGAACTTCTTGAGATAGGCCAGGTAGACCGTCAGCGCGCCAGCCGTCATCGTCCCCGCGATGATCAGCGAGGTTCCCTTCCAGAGCACGATTCCCGTGCATATCGCCACGACGATACTGACCACGGGTGACATCAGCGACTTGACCTGCCGCGCGCGGAGCGCGGCCGCGACCGTCGCGTGGCTTGCCGTTTCCAGATGCGCGAGCTCGATGTCCTGCCGGCCGAAGGCCTTGGTCGCCTTGATGAGCCCCAGTCCCCGCTGCACGATGGACAGCACTTCGCTTTGCCGCGCCCGCACCGCCCGCGTCGCGTCCTTCACGGCCTTTTTGAAATGAAAGATGAAGATCAGAAGAACGGGCGCAAACGCCACCGCGATGAGCGTAAAGTCCCAATCGAGCCAGAACATCAATCCCACCATGAAAAAGATGGTGATCAGATCGATGACGATGTCGAGCGTCGACGACGACGCAAAATCCTGGATGGTGGCGACGTCACTGGAAATGGTCGACACCAGCGCCCCGATCTTCGCATGATCGTAGTAACGAAGCGAGAGCCGGTGGAGATGCTCGTAGATCCGAAGGCGCAGGTCGTTGGCAACCCACTGTCCAATGCTGGTCGTGTAGTAATTGTCAATATAGCTCGCGACCGCGCCGATCAGGGCGATGACGATCGTTGCCACGCCGGCGAACAAGGCGACGCCCAGCGTGTGCTTCCCGAATCCAGCGTATTCATGCGCCCAGGCCAGCCAATGCGGCAGGCGATGGTTGCCGAGCGCATCGTCGATGACGAGTTTCAGCGGCCACGGGGCGGCGAGGCCCGCCCCGATTTCCACGAGCATGGCGGCAAACACAATCGTCAGCCGGCCGCGATAAGGTCGCAGCAGCCAGATTACAAAGCGTGACATCATCGCCCTCCACTGAACCGAAAGCGGGCTCGAAACCCGGGTTTCGGCGCGTCCTTATTGATCCCAGTTCGACCGGCCCCGAGACGGCTCTCCATATCCTTCTGCCTCGGCGCGGCCGGCAAACATCACCTGGCGGAAGGCTCGCTCAACCGCGCTTCGTTTCCACGCACCCCGTTAAGGCAGCAATTTCGAATGTCAGTCTTTGCGAGGTATGCTGCCGGAACCATTCGCTTCGCGAAGCGGGCGGTGGCTCAGATCACCTCATATGCAAACAAGGTCGCGACCAGGGTGATGCCGACCAGACCGCAAAGAAAGATCACGTCGGCAAAGTGTTCGATTCGAGCGCTGATGCCGGATCGGCGCGAATAGCGGATCGAAAGATAGGAAGTCAGCGCGCTCGCAAGAAACGTCACTGCGGCAATCGCCAAATATTCGACGACATGAGACGCTCCCGGCTTTGCCTGCGCGAGCTTGACCAAGCCAATCAACGTCGCGCACACGCCGATCATCGTTGCCGAAGCCGGCAGGATATGGGAGGCGAGGCTGTCGCCTCGCGTTGCCATCATTATTCGGTTCGACATGGCCTGCTCGCTGTCTTCGGACCGGTGCGAGCAACGACTCCTTGAGACAGTCGTATCCGAGCGCGCTGCACACCAAGACAACACGACAAAGGAAGCATCGCTCATCGAACGACCCTTGTTGGACAAGGGCAATCCGATTGGCTTGCCCGCTCACGCCGCGGACAAATGATGCAGAGGGACCGCGAAAGCAAATACAGCTTCGATATGCAGGTATCGGCGAAGGCTATGGCTCGCCACGGTCAAATGGTTGTCGACCGGTCAGATCGGATTCGCTCCGAACCACTTCCGAACAGCACCGGGGAGCGTTTTCGGCGGATTTTTGTTCCGATTTCAGGACTTCGGACGGGGCCACGGCTATTGGGATGGTATCGGCGACGCCGGAGAAATAGAGCATCGCGCGAAAGGCGCTTGACATATGTAGCGCGTTACTGTAGTGTTTTACTAAAGCTCAGCAACGGAAAGAACAACGACAGGGGGGCACCCACCATGCCTGTGCAACTGCGTCATTTGCACTACTTCGCCCGGATCGTCGAGGCGGGCAGCTTCTCGCGGGCCGCTGAGACGGTGCACATCGCCCAACCCGCATTGAGCCAGCAGATTGCGGAGCTGGAGCTCGACCTTGGCGTGCCACTCCTTCACCGCAGCGCACGCGGCGTACGGCCGACACCGGCCGGAGACATACTCTACCGCGAGGCCGTCTCGATCCTCGGCCGCGTGGGGCAGCTTCCTGAGCTGCTGCGCGACAACGGGCCCGAAACTGAGGGCACGGTCAGTATCGGAGCGTCATCGTGTCTGGCTGCAACCCTGCACGGACCGTTCTTCGAGGCGTGCCGCGTCGCGCTTCCCAAGGTCGCCCTGCGCTGCACCGCGGCCGGTGGCACGTCACTGAAGGCGCGGCTGGAGGCACATAGCCTGCACTTGGCGTGCGCTTTCGAAGACGACTTTTCACCTGTCTTTGCGCGGCGGCCGGTGTTTCGCCAAGCCTGCTATTTGATTCGCAAAGAACCGCTGCCCGGCAATCCGTCGACGGTGTCGCTGCGCGAGTTGACGACCTTGCCACTGGTCCTTCCGGCAGCGCCGAACGTGGTGCGCAGCAAGCTTGATCGGACCTTCTCCGAGGCCGGCCTCGCACCGCACGTCGCGGCAGAGGCCGACGTGATGTCTACGGCACTCCAGGCCGTCGATGCCGGCATCGGCGGGGCCATCCTGCCCAAGGGCGACTTCTCTGACGTGCCCGGCCACGCCGAGCTGTTTACCACACGGATCGATCCAGCGATCGAGTTCACAGCATCGGTGTTATGGCTGGCAAAGGAAGCACTTACGCCGGCTACAGCGGCCGTGCGTGACCTGCTGATGGAGTTCGTCGAGCAACAGTACCTCGCCTCCCTGCCTTTGGGAGCCGAGCGTGTCACGGCCTCCTCACTCAAGGCCACCGCCAAGAGCTCCTCATCAAGTGGTCATAGCAAAACTGAACCATCGCGTCGTCTCGACGTGCGGAACGCTTGCTTACGGGTTCATGAAGCCGCCGCCTAACGCCGCCTTGGCCGGATCGGCGATACGCCTATGAGGATATCGCATCGTAGCGCTACACCGAACTGCCACGCTCGCTCGTCTGCGAACAGCGGGTTCAACCGCGCGGCCGCCGACGTGCAGCGAACTGGACCCGCTATCCAGCAGATGGCGCTCATCGGGAGACTGATATGACATCGAATGGCAATCGGAGCACCACGCTGAATCGGCTGTTGCCGCTGTTCGTTGCGCTGGTGGCGGCCGCGGCATGGAGGCTGCCGTCGGCGCGCGCGGAAACGCCGGCAGCAATCTGCGCACGGATCGGCACCGATGACGTCGTGCGACCGATACCGCAGAGCCTTGTGCCCGCAGTCAACAGGATGTTCGGCACTGCGATGCCAACAAGCGTGGCGATGAGCACGACAGTGTTCCGCTGCGCGGGAGAGCATGTGCTGGTTTGCACAGCAGGCGCCAACCTGCCGTGCGGCCGGGCGAACATCAGCCGCGCGGCTGCTCCCGGATCGCTTGATTGGTGCCGCGGTCATCCGGATGCCACGTCCATCCCCGCGGTAGCGACCGGACACGATACCATCTTCGCCTGGCGGTGCCGGAGCGGGACGCCGCTGATCGAACGGCAGGCACTGGAGGTCGATACGCGCGGTTTCGTCAGCCAATATTGGAAGAGTTTGCGGTGAAGCGACTTCCCGCGGTCCCTCGCACAGCACGCCCGCCGACCAAGCTCGAGGAGGCGATATGGAGAGCATCAGTGAAGATCCGCGCGCGCATCCTGGGCGTTCGTTCTTGGTCAGTGACGTATCTCGACGGCACGCAATAAAGGCAATCGCTGGCGCCGTCGGCGCGATAACCCTCGGGTCCACGGCCGCCGCGACAGCTGTGCCTGCCGATGCATTGCGTACATTTGAAATTGGTGAGTTCCACGTAGACGTGTCGCGAAAGCAGATCAGCGTACGTCACAAGGGGACGCCCGGTCGTTCTCTTTGGCAGTCGACCACAAGCCAGCCATTTCTTGCCATCGGCATCGGCAATGCCGACTTTCGCGAGCACGGCAATCCGCTCGGCTCCTTCGACATCACGGATACGATTTCGTCTCGGTATCTGTTCAGCGAAATCGACACCGTGGAGCAGGTCGGCGATTCCAGCATCGCTGTCCGCGGCGCGCGTGCCGCTGCGAACTCGACCATTGGCTTTTGTATCGCCTTCAATGCCGTCTCTGAGAACCAGTTGCAGTTCATCATCACTCCAGAAGGCGATGTGGCTGACAGTTGCAACCGCATCTTCCTAAACTATGCCTGCTCGGCCGACGAAGCGTTCTTTGGGTTCGGTCAACAGCTCACTTACTTCAACCAAAAAGGCAACGTCATTCCTATTATCGTTCAGGAGCACGGGATCGGCCGCGGTCTGCCGCTCGTGACACAACTCGTCGACCTCCTCTACGATGGTGCCGGCGGCAATTCCTTCATCACCGAAGCACCCGTCCCGCAATACATCACGAGTGAGCTTCGTTCGCTGTTTCTCGAAAACAAGGAATACAGCATCTTCGACATGCGTGCGGCAGACCACGTGGCCGTCAAGCTGTTCTCCGGCAGCATGACGGGGCGCATTATCTTCGGCTCGACGCCACTCGATCTCATCCAGGAATACACCTCTTACTGCGGCCGCGTGCGGGCTCTCCCTGCGTGGGCCCATGAGGGTGTCATCGTCGCGACCGAGGGCGGCAGCGGCGCAGTCAACGCTCTCCTTGCAAAGCTTACGGACGCAGGCGTGCCGCTTGTCGGCTTGTGGATTCAGGATTGGTCGGGCACGAAGTCCACGCCCGCCGGACATCAGGTGCTCTGGAACTGGCAGCTCAGCTCCGAGCTTTATCCCGACTGGGACCAGATCGTGGAGAAGCTCGCCGGGCTCGGTGCTCGCATGTTCATTTACATCAATCCGTTTCTGGTCCCAGTGTCCTGCGATTCCACAAAACGAGACGATTGCCCGCGCGACCTCTATCAGGAAGCCCTCGGCAAGGGATATCTGGTCAAGCAGCACGGCGAGGCCTTTACTTATATCAATTCGAGCATTCGCGCCGGCATGATCGATTTGAGCAATCCGGACGCACGTCTCTGGATCAAACAGGTCATCAAGGACGAGATGATCGGCAAGGCCCGGGCATCGGGATGGATGGGCGACTTCGGCGAGGCCCTTCCATTCGATGCGGACCTGCACCAAGGGGCCGATCCACATTTCTGGCACAACCACTACCCCGAGGCGTGGGCTCGCGTGCAGCGTGAGGCCATCGACGAGACCGGCCGCGCCGACGATTTTATGTTTTGGAACCGCTCAGGGTTCTCGCGGAGTCCTACCTATTCGACAGCAGGGTGGTTGGGCGACCAGCTGCAAACCTGGGATGAATTCGATGGCATCAAGACCGCTGTTGTTGGTCTCCTGTCCGGCGGAATATCCGGCTTCAGCATCTTGCACAGCGATATCGGCGGATTCGTTGCCGCCGAACTTAAGGACTATCCGGTGATCGCGCGCTCGAAAGAGCTGCTAATGCGGTGGATGGAACTCAACGCATTCACTGCATTGTTTCGCACGCACGAGGGCCTTATTCCCTCGATCAGCGCCCAGATAGACACGGACGCGGAAACGCTCTCCCATCTCGCGCGGTTCGCGCTCGTCTATAAATCGCTGGCACTCTATCGCCAAATGTTGGTCGAGGAGGCCTCGAAACTGGGCCATCCTCTCGCACGTCACTTGTTTTTGCACTATCCGGACGACCCGAACGTCCATGAGCTTCGGTACCAGTACTTGCTGGGACCAGATTTCCTCATAGCGCCTGTTTTGGATGAGGGGGCAGATTCTGTAAGTGTCTACCTCCCTGCGGGGAACTGGATCCATTTGTGGAGCGGCGCCAATTATTCCAGCAATGGAAAGCGGATCCAGATCGCCGCACCGCTGGGCCAACCCGGCGTTTTCTTCAAGGAAGGGTCTGACGCGGGCGCAGAACTCGTCAGGAAATTGCGCGAGCTGAAAATCTTGTAGAAAGACACGACGACTTGGTGGTGGTCGCCACGATATCCCTGGATCGCTTCCCGCAGGAGTGTGTAGGTGGCCTGAGGCCGATCGACCGAGTGGCACCATGCATTCAGTTGTGCGAGCTTCTCGTCGCGGCGCGAAGCTATTGCCGCGCCAGCCAGCATCGATTGGCATCAAAGCTGTCTGCGCATCCAGTCGAGCACCAGGCCGGCGACCACGTCGCTGTTGTCGTCAGACATGAGCGCATGACTGTTACCATGGATGCCTATTGCTGGCAGATCGATCCATGTAACGGCGCACCCTGCGTCGCGAAGTGAATCGCGCCATCTTTCGGACGCGGTGCGCGATTTGAGCCAGAACGGATGTTGGTCCAGGTAATCCCCCCAAAGGAAGAGGTGCGGGACGTCTTTGACCAATCTCGCATCCGTCCGCTCGGGATCAGGAGCACCCGATGGTTCAAGCGAGATCACTGCGCGGGCCCGTTCCGGCGCATGCAAGGCGGCCGTCATGCCGAAATTGCCGCCTTGGCTGTGCGTGAGGATCACGACGCCATCGTCGAAGCGCCGCAGCAGAGCATCATAGGCGCGTTGCGTCGCGACATCGTTGCAGCTCCAGCGTGGAACGCTTTGACAGAGAAAGGCCTCGACCTCGGCTGCTGGAAATCTCAGCCCGGAGTGAGTGCGGCGCCTCGCCGGATCGGTGTGCCAGGAGCCGACCGGGCCGAAGCGGAAAACCTCCTCCCACACTTCCTTGGCGGTTCGGAAATAAGGAGCCTCCGGGTACACCTGCGGAAACGGGGCCCAGGAAGCGCGCCCTCGCTCAACTGCATCTGAAACGTAAGTGTCGAAGCCGGCGCGCAGAAAGAACATCTGCCATCCGGGGCGGCCGTCCGGGGTTGTCTCCCAGTTGACGCCCGTCATCCCTCCGCCATGCCACATCAGCAGCGGCACGGGACTCTTGGGCTCGGCCAAGCATACGTACTGGACATACATCTGGCCCGCCATGACCTCCCCGTTCGGATCGATCGGATGCACCGGGCCGCCGGCGGTACTCACCCGCACCCGCGCCGGCAAACCCTCTAATCGCACCATGTGACCACCGACATGAAAACTGCCGATGTCCCGAACACGAAGCGTGGGTTGTTGGTCAGTCATCCTCATCTCCATTGATGTCCTCACGGAACGAAACAGCAATCGCAGGAGCGATGCTCAGCCGCGCCACGGCTTGTCCCACTCCTCGCCAACACGTGATGGCGAGGAATAAGATCGCGATACGAGCCGCAACGAGCAAAGCCGGGCTAATGCTTCATAGGCGCGTGGCGTCGAGAGCGAACGCGGCCGGATCATAGGCCTTGACCGCGCCTTTCTCGATGCCGCGCGCTTTCTTCATGGAGAACTGCGGGACGACCTGTAAGTAGCACGCTGCAGCCCCAGGCATCGGGCTGGGCGCGTCTACTTAATACGACAATGCCGCGGTCGCTCTAAACTAAGCACAATGCCATGCGCCGTATGGACCTTGCCAGCAACGCCTGTTTGGTCCCGGCAGGTACGGTGACGGACCAGGTCCGTAGTAGTTGCCGTACCGCGGTCCGTAACCCACACGATGGCACGCGCCGTTTGGTCCACGGTACCAGTTTAGGCCGCAGCCGTCCGCGGCCATAGCTTCTGCGCCCAGGGTCGTCCAGATGGACGCTGCAGTTAGCGCACCAATCGCAATCGCCTTTATCCATTTCGACATCGATATGCTCCTCACAATTTGATGATTGGCCGGCCGCTGATGTAAGCGGAGGCTCGACGGGGCCTCATATGCGGGAGCTTTTTCTCGTCCACAAATACTGTGTCATTATGGAGCTATAGGCGTCCGCTATGGAGGCGCGCTCGCCGACCATCTGAGGCGGGTTATCTCGAGACGCCCTTAGGCAAGGGGGGCTCAAAGAACTCAATGCTTTAAGTCGCCTGCTTAAAAGTAGCCTTTGCCCAGCCCTGCAACACCACACGAGTCCATACGGCGACGTCACTGCCAGCGCAGGCTCATGACTATTTTGGCCCCGAGCCGAACTGCAATTGCCGTGAAAATGTAGCTATGAGACGAACCAGAACCAACAGCGATTCGCGACCGAAGCAAACCTCGCCCCTGGTCGACTGGCGCTACCATTCAGCGAACGCAATCGCGGAAAATCGTAGATTGGCGCAGAAAATCGTGGCCCATGGTAGCGGGGGAGGGATTCGCACCCCCGTTATGCTTTGGCAGCTCACCGCTTCGTCCGATCCAACACACACAAACTACAGCAATCTGCACCTCGCCTAGCGACAGGGAGGATCACCTTCGATGTGCTGAAAACGTGGTACGAAGCGTGGTACGAAAGAAATCGGAACGCCACTAACAGTTAAAAAATGCAGGTTTTTCATGGTAGCGGGGGGACGATTCATCTGATTCCCCCCTCTCCCCTTGTTTACACCATCATACGGCAACGAAATGTCGCCTAGTTTAGCCTCAGCACGACGGCTCTCAGGTTGCCGTGCCTCGTCTGCAGGTGAGCTGTTGGGGGTTCGAGACAGTGGTCCGCTACATCGCGAAACCCACTACTTTGGAGGCGCTGTTTTCCTACAGGCGGGCAGCTTAGATCGCCGCACAATGACTTCAAAGAGAACCCTTTGCTTTCTTTGCCGAAAAGGAGGGTATGTGTCCCCAGCGCTGAGCCGGCTGACTCAACGGTTGCGCGCAGCCATTCTCGAGGATCAGGCTGGTCGACCGACGAGCATAGACCGCGAAGGAGCGCTGCCTGCATCGAAGAGGTCAGCGCCGCCGTCGCGCTCAAGAGCAAGGTCGTGAAGAAGGCCATCGGTTAGATTTGTCCGCCGTTGCCAAAACCGACGGGTACCTCCTTCGCAGCGCATTTTATTGATCACCACACACCCACTCGCTTACGACGGTTCCGCCTCTGGCAGGATCGTGCCATCAGGCCGTCCCGCACGCGGAGAGGTAAAGAAGGTTTTTTCCGAATAGCAGGAATGGAGCCGATCACATCGTGAACCGACGCTCTCAGGAGAGCACGCGAAATGCCGAGAAAGCTGAAGACATACCAGACCTCGGTGGGCTTCTACGATCTCGCCGTCGCGGCGCCATCGATGAAGGCCGCGTTGGAGGCCGGGGGGGCCGGCAGCAATCTCTTCCATCAGGGCATGGCCAAGGAAACGGACGAACCGGACGTGGTCGCGGCGACGATGGCGAAACCCGGCGTCGTTCTCAAGCGCCCGGCAGGATCCAGCGGACGCTTCGCTGAGCACTCCGACCTTCCAACTAACCTGGGCGACGAACGAACCGACGGAAGACACGGAAAGAGTCGATCTAGGCCCAAGAAGCGAACGCCTCCCAAGATCAGCGACAAGGCTGCCCGCGAAGCGGCAGCGGAGTTCGACCAAGAGCGGAAGCGACGCGAAGCTGAGCGCCAGCGCGAAGAGGCCGCGCTGGCGAAGGAGCGCGAGCGGCGGGAAAAGGCAGTTGCGAAGGCGCAAGCGGCGCTGGAGAAAGCCGAGCGCGAGCACGGGAAGAAGGCCACGGCGATCCGAATCGAGGCCGAGATGCTCGAGAAACGATCGGCAGCCGAGGAGGCCCGGTGGGAAAGAGTGAGGGAGCGGCTGCAAGCCGCCCTGCGCCGCGCGCGGGAATAGGTCGGCAAGTCCGGACGCCCTCGGACAACTAAAGTCGGTCCAACCAACGGCCTACTTGCCTTTTCATTTGTCTGAAGGGGTACACTTGAGAGATACCACGAATGTCCGCGGCCCCTCCGCCTGGATTCGGCACAAGACGCACAGTCAGGCCGCATTCTCCACCGTACAACTCAGCTCCGACCAAGCGCTCAAGTCAGCGTCAGCCGGGCCTTAAGGCGCGGCGTCATCCAATTGAGAAATGCCCGCAGTTTCAACGGCATCGGCTTTCGCGGAGAGTACACGATATGGACCGGCAACGGCTCCGGCTCGAAGTCCTCCAGCACGATGGCAAGCGTTCCCGCCCGCTTGGCTGCATCCATCTTGTACGACATCACCCGCGTCAACCCAGCGCCCGCGAGGGCCGCCAGCACCGCGGCTTCCGACGTGTTGACGCACAGTCGCGACCTGATCGGTGCGACCTTTGTACGGCTGCCGCGCACAAATCGCCACGCGGTAGGCGTGGCGCGGTCGTCGATGGTGATGCAATCATGGTCGGCCAGGTCGTCGAGCCTTTCCGGATGCCCGCGCGCCTCCAGGTACGTGGGGCTTCCGCAAACCACGATCCGGATCGACCCGATCCGGGTCGCGATCATGCTGCTTTCCGGGAGCGCCCCGACGCGGATCGCGATGTCGATGTCCTCCTCGGCCGCATTGACCACGCGGTCCGTCAGCACGAGCCGCAGCGAGATCTCCGGATAGGCCTCCATGAACTCGATGGTCAACGGCACCAGGTGGGTGTGACCGAGACCCCAGGGCGCGGTCACGGCCAGCCCCCCCTTCGGGACTCGGTACTCGCCTGAGACCTCCCGTTCGGCGTCGTCGACCTGCTCGATGATGCGCTTGCAGGCGTCGATGTAGGACCGGCCGGCGTCGGTCAGGGTCATCCGCCGCGATGTCCGCTGGAACAACTGGGCTTTCAGGCGAGCTTCGAGCTCGGCGACCTTGCGACTGACGGTCGCGACCGGCGACTTCAGGCGACGCGAGGCCGCCGAAATGCTCCCGGTCTCGGTCACGGCGATGATCACCGACATGGCCTCCAAGCGATCCATCGAGGTCTCGCCTTTCCGAACTTTGAGAAGTTCCTTCCCGATCTTATGGGCTGCACGACCGCGCTGCAACGCAGTATGCCGGGTGGGCCGAGCCCGAGTCGGTCGGCCGCAAAAGTCAGGGGAGTTCGAACATGGGCACCGTCGCGACCAAAGATGGCGTAGAGATCTTCTACAAGGACTGGGGCAAGGGGCAGCCGATCGTCTTCAGCCACGGCTGGCCGCTATCGGCCGATGACTGGGACGCGCAACTGCTGTTCTTTCTTGGCAAGGGCTACCGGGTCATCGCCCATGACCGCCGCGGCCATGGCCGATCCTCGCAGGTCGGCGACGGCCACGACATGGACCACTACGCCGACGATCTTGCCGCCGTGACGGCCCATCTTGGGCTTGAGAAGGCGATCCATGTCGGCCATTCGACCGGCGGCGGCGAGGTGGTGCGCTATCTGGCGCGGCACGGCGAGACCCGTGTCGCGAAAGCGGCCATCATCAGCGCGGTGCCGCCATTGATGGTGAGGACCGCGGCCAATCCGGGCGGCCTTCCCAAGGAAGTGTTCGACGATTTCCAGGCGCAGCTCGCCACCAACCGCTCGGAGTTCTACCGCGCCGTGGCGGGCGGCCCCTTCTACAACTACAACCGGCCGGGCGCGAAGGCCTCGGAGGCCATCATCCAGAACTGGTGGCGCCAGGGCATGATGGGGGGCGCCAAGGCCCACTACGACGGCATCGTCGCGTTCTCGCAGACCGATTTCACCGAGGACCTCAAGAAGATCGGGATCCCGGTGTTGGTGATGCACAGCGAGGACGATCAGATCGTCCCCTACGCCGATGCCGGACCGCTGTCGGCCAAGCTCCTGAATAACGGCACGCTGAAGACGTACAAAGGCTTCCCGCACGGCATGCCGACGACGCAGGCCGACATCATCAACGCCGACCTTCTCGCGTTCATCGAAAGCTGAGCTCGCCATGACGGCCTCGAACCAACATTTCCTATCCAGGCGCGGCTTCTGCCTGTGCTGCATCGGAGGCGCGGCCACCGCGGCTGCGGGAGGATGGCTCTCGCCGCGCCAGGCCTTCGCGGAGGCACGCGGCATCGTCAGCCTGATCAAGGACAGCGCCGCCACATCGCCGATCGTGACGCACAAGCTGCGCGGCAACATCAGCGCGCTCGAAGGCTCCGGCGGCACCGTCGCCGTGCTGACGGGCAGCGACGGCAAGGTGCTGATTGATGCCGGCATCTCCGTCTCGCGCCCCCAGATGACCAAAGCTCTCGAGGACCTCGGCGGCGAGCCGATCACGCACCTGATCAACACCCACTGGCATTTCGACCACACCGACGGCAACACCTGGCTCAACGCGGCCGGCGCCCAGATCATCGCCCAGGACAACACGCGCAAATACCTGTCCCACGTGCAGCGCGTGGAGGAGTGGGACTACAATTTCCTTGCGTTGCCGCCGGCCGGAATTCCTGCCGAAACGTTTACCGACGAGCGCACCCTCAAGCTGAACGGCGCGACGATCGCGCTCAAACATTACAGTCCGGCGCACACCGACAGCGACATCTCCGTGACGTTCCCCGAAGCCAATGTCGTCCACCTGGCCGACACGTTCTGGAACGGCATCTATCCGTTCATCGACTATTCGACCGGCGGCAGCATCGACGGGATGATCGCGGCTTCAGATGCCAACCTGGCTGCGACGAACGACGACACCATCGTCATCGCCGGCCACGGCAAGGCCATCGGCAACAAGGCAGAACTGCGCGAATTCCGCGACATGCTGGTCGGCATCCGCGACAACGTCGCCGCGCTCAAGAAGCAGGGGCGCTCGCGCGACGAAACGGTCGCGGCCAAGCCGACCGCCGCCTTCGACGCCAAGTTCGGCAACTTCGTCATCGACCCCGCCTTCTTCACCCGGCTCGTCTACGAAGGCGTGTGACCGCAAGCGGTATCGAATCAACAATCACTTCGAACTCGGAGGCCGACATGACGAACGCCGATCTGATCGACACCCCGCGCCCTCGCCCCGCCCTGGACCGCCGACGATTTGCTTTGGCGCTGCCGCTGCTGGCCGCCGGCGCCGCCTCTCCGCAAATCGCGATGGCTGCCACGGCTGCGCCCGGCGACAAGGCGCCGATCGTGACCCATCACCGCACCAAGACGATCGACGGCATCAACATGTTCTACCGCGAGGCGGGGCCGGCCGACGCGCCCGTCGTGCTCCTGCTGCACGGCTTCCCGACCTCGTCGCACATGTTCCGCAACCTGATCCCGGAGC